>ERZ791902.232-NODE-232-length-47353-cov-7.162121_pt1 | contig 47353 bp, 39 predicted proteins | sample MGYA00510149_ERZ791902 | MGnify/ENA primary metagenome ERZ791902 (study PRJEB30046, sample SAMN00792060) | human gut metagenome | study: EMG produced TPA metagenomics assembly of the A metagenome-wide association study of gut microbiota in type 2...
TCAACTGGACTTATTTTACCGTATTGGATGGGCTTGCCCATCCGTTATATTCAGTTAATTCTTGTGATTTTTCCTGTTATAGCACAAAATATTATACCTGGAAACAAATTATTAAATATCTTATAAGAAGACAACTTCTCAATAACGTTGTTTGTTAAACTTTCCATATTAACCTACCATTCCTTTCCGCTTTGCTTCAAGGCACACATTGGATTTAAAATGTGCAATAAGCTTTGCTTTTATTTTTTATCTTTTATTTATTGCCATGTTCTTGAGGTTAGAAACACACTGCAGAACACGGTGAGATGAGTTGCAGTCTTCTGCATCTCGTTCAGATTAGTACCCCGTAACAATCATACACTATTATTATTCAATAAGTTCACAAATAACTCCTCTATCTAATATGAATTTAACTTTACCACTCGCTTCTTCACTGATCTTATCATACAATCTTCCTGCACTATAGCTTTCTCCTAGTACCGTATAAGGACTATTGGCTACATAGCCAATCTTTCCAAGTCCTGCTAGGTTTACACTAATGGCTTCTTTATCATATTCATTATCTTTTTCTTTCTTTAAATAAACGATCATTTCTTTTTCTAGAAATGAATCTCCATAATAATGATGTAATCCTGTAACTATAAAATAAATGTTTGACATAAGTATGTCCTCCTTTATAATTTCAAGTTACATCATTAATTGACATTATAGATGTCTAAATAGTAAATAAATCAAATTATTTTTTGAATAGATCATTGGACTATTTGGAAAATAAAGAATCATACGGTATATATAATAGACAATCATGAGTGTACACCAAATGATTAATATCATTTTTGTTTTCTCGGGTTTTAACAAGCATAGAATGCCACAAATGATTGTTGGTATTAATAGGGCATGGTAATACAAAGATAATTGAATATTTCCTTTTAAAAGATAATACAGACTTGTTTTCATGTTGCATCCTGGACATGGCAATCCTGTTATGAATTGAAAGGGGCATTTATAGAATAATAAAAGAAGGAATAGTATGAGAACTATTCCTAAATATTTAGTCTTTTGCGAAACCATTAATATGACTCTGTAGGATGCAATAGGATACTAAAGATAATTGAAGTATAGATAATACCATTAAAACGATACTATCATCACTAGGATGATGTCCATTACTTCTTGTAAGACTAGATACCATTTTACCAGCCTTCCATAAGTAGTATAGTAAGTAGATTCCACATGTCACAATGCTTAATATAACAACGAGTCCTGGTTCAGCACCTTTTTCTTGGTTTTGACTTTCACATAAATCGTTTAAGTCATGTGCGATTGTATATAGCCAATAAATACTATAAATGCCACATGTAACTAGACTTAATACTACACATAGTCCAATACTCTTTTCTTTTACAACTCCAGTAGTAAATGAAAAACTTGGTTCTACATGCACTGTTTCATTACCTGCAAGCTCGGTATTCTTTAATCTTTGCCAATCTTGCATGCCTGTTTTCCATACAAAACTATTTCCAGTTAATACACCACTATCAATAAATCCCTTCATGTCTGATTCACTAAAAGGTCCTTTAGAATCATTATTCTCTACATAATACCAATCATTTGAAGATGATGATGTAGAAATAAATTCATTTAATTCTGTATTCTCTAGTCTTTCCCAGTCTTTCATACTTGCTTTCCATACTAGAGTACTACCATTGATTTCACCAGAAGTAATCTTAGCCTTCATCTCATCTATACTGAATGATCCTTTAGAATCATTGTTAGATACATAGTACCATTCTTTGACTGATGTAGTTGATTCATTCTCATTTACTGATTCTTCTTTATTTGTTTCAACTTCAGATCCATTAACTTCTTCTTCAATCTTATCCACGACTGCAACAGGTACAACAATATCTTTATCAACTTCTACCTTTGTTCCACAGTTTGAACAAAACTTAGAATCATCACTTATTTCGTGCCCACAATTTTTACAAAACATATTCAATCTTCCTCTCAATTGATTCAATTATAAAATGAATACAATCTTAACACAACTACTTAAGAAAAACTTAAGATTCATTTCTATATTTACATTTCTTTTTTTAATCCAAACAAACATGAAATCAATCTAGGATCCTTCATACATTTTTTTGGAAACACAGCTTTTTTTGGCATATTAAATTCACGAATCAATGGAAAAAAAACTTCATCTTCATCGACTTCTATTTTGCCATATACTTGTTTCGCTAATTTGAAAATTTGTGCGTTATTATTGCCAAAATCAATCTCATGAATTTTTTCGATTTCGTATTTCACATCTATTGATTTAAAAAAATCGTCAACTTTACCTTGCCAAGAATTATCTTTCTTATTATTGTCATTATTAGCGTCAATATTTGTTTTATCAATATGAGCGTAATTAAGAAATACACAAGTAACGCTATCTATATTATTTTGATACATAATATCTTTAATTGGAATTTCTTTAATTGGAATTTCTTTGCATTCACAATAATATTTATTACTTCGATCTTTCTTTGTTTTACCTGCTTCAGAAAAGTAATTTTTTAAATTATCCACAGTTTGTTTTCCGCTCAAGACAGTATCAAAAATAAAACATAATTTTTTTATTTCTTTTTTCTCAATGCAATATTTGCCCTTATAAAAAGCCAATTCATGTAAATATAACGAATGTTCTCTAAATTTTTCCTCTCGTAAATAATTTTCATATATTCTAGTTAAAGTATTATCTGTACTATATTTTTCTTTAGGAATAAATAAAACATTTGGCTTAAGCATTGATTTCACCTGAGCACATGCTTCTTTAAAGTTTGTTACTTTATGATAAGAAATCAATTTCATAAAATTTTCTTGTTTTTTAACAGTTATATCATAAATAAACAGATGATTTAATATTCTAATATAATGGTTACTTTTATCATTACACTCCACGCCATCCAGACTCAATAATATATTATCTTGTAGTTTTATTTTATCAACAATTAAAGATGGTAATTTTATATTAGTTGGATCTATGAATTCTTTACATGGATTTAAATTGTCATTGATATCTCTTATGAGATCACGAATTTTTAATCCTTTTTGTAATTGATCATTCAAATAGTAATTACCCTGATAATGCAAACAATCTCCTTCATCCCAATCATTTTCATCCAAATCATTTTTTATAATTTTGTTTTCATCAATTTCTTCATTGTTGGAATTCACATAAATATTGCAGTTTTTCTTCTTCTTTCTTTTAATAATATCTTTTGTTGAATTTAGCACAATTTCCTTATCATCATCATTTAAAATACACGATAATATTTCTTCACCTGGAAGTTCAAAAGCGAGCCATTTCAAATCTGCAATGTCTAAATTGTAATCATTATTTACATAATCTGTATCTTTTTCGAACGTATTGATAAGCTTACTTAATGCACTAATTCTTTCAGTTGTTGGTATACTTTTTAGCCATGTTAAAATCAATCCATTTTGATAATGATTAACACAATCATTTTCAAAATTTATAAAAGAATCCTTTATGCAATTATTATTAATCAACAACAATTCCACAAGTGAGCCATATAACACAAAATCAAGTCCTTTTTCAATTAGAATATTTTGATAATATTTTTTCAGTATATTTTCAATCACTGTATTTGAATTATTTGAATTAACTCTTGATGCTCTTTTAGCATTAATCAAATAATTATCATTACCACAAAATGGATTGATTAGTTTCACTTCATCATTATCAATATATAAAGAATTTTTTAAAAATATATTTTTTGCATTTTGTTGTAAAAGCATAAAAGTTAAATCTAATTTAGATTTTAGATCATCTCCTTTTAGTATTTCATCTGTACTAATAAACTTAACAGCATCACTTAATTGAAATTCAACAAAATATGCGATAGCTTTTCCGTTATTGTTTATTTCCTTTTGCACATTAGCAATGTGATACTTATTTAAGATTTTCTTATCAAAATATGACTTATCCGGATGTCTAATATAAATTTCACGTTCATTTCTAATGATACAAATTACCTTGTTATGTTTTAGATTCAATTTCCATTCTTCATCCTCACCTAAAAAACTATTTTTAATATCTGCCATATAATCTATAATTTTTATATTATAATCATTTGACATTTGGTCCATAATTTTCTTTTTATCTTTAAACTTATTTGTTTTAAATATTTCTAAAGCAATTCTCAACTTATAAATTAATTTATCATCCCATACATCATTATGATAATCATCATTCAGCAATACATGAAATAATAATTCGCTAATAGAAAAATATAAAGATCCATCATCATTTTGAATTCTAAAAACATATCGTATAGTTTCTAGTTCACTACATATTGCATCCATATCCTGTAGCATCTTGTCAAACAAGGAATTATTTTGTTCTAAGATGTTATTATATAAATCCTTTAAAAAGCTAAAAACTAGGAATCTCGATGGATTTTCAATTTCCTGGAATCTCGATGAATTTTCAGTTTCTTCATTTACTATATTAACAATATTTTCAAATGATTTCTTATAAGCTTTTATTAAGTAATCATTTTTTAATTGTTCATCTTTGATAAGACTTGAAATTTGATAAAACACATCAAGAGCAATCCCTTTACAATTATCTATTTCAAGTGTATTTAACTTTGAAAAGTCTTCTATTAATTTTATCAACTTGTCATCGTCAGCGATAGGTAAAATCAGAGATTCTAAAATTTGATTTAATTCATTTTCAACATCATTAACATGCATATTTTTATTTACTCCATCTTTTGATACTTTGAATAATATTATATTCTGAATTGTCAATTTCTTCTAAATTTAATTTTTTCAAATAATGATCATAGATTTCAATAACAATTGATTTCTCTAGCTGATCATTATATATATTTAAATATAGACAACTGATACAATTTTTAAAATTGATTGAATTTGGTTTAATAAGCAAAAACAACTCGTTTTCAAGTGCATAATTTAATAATTCTTTATTTGTAAACAAATAATTATAAAACTTTTTAAAAGTACTTCCTCTACCATATTCAGATTCGAAAATATTTTTTGCATACTTATAAAAATATTTCTCAGTATAATATGTATCCGTCTTATATCCAAAAAGATAACTTACGTCATCAATATTAAAACTATCTTTTAAACATTCTATAAAGATTCTTTGTTTTTCATATTTATCTCTTAAATAATCTGTTTCCGAATATTGAAAGTTATAATTAAACCTATCTTTTCTTAAAATTAAGTTTATATCCTTATCACTTAAATCTTCGATTCTGCCATATATATATGTTTTTTCTTCATTTGTCTTTAAATTGTAATTTGACAACAATTTTTTTATGTTTTGCATTAAAATATCTGCATCAACATTTTCTTTGTAAAAGATTATAATGTCGTCAACATAACGATATAATACATAATTCTTTTTAAGAGTATCTGCTGTTTCAGGTATTCTTTCTAAGATACGGTTTAAAAATAATTCAGCAATGATTCTTGCGTATGCAGGTCCCTGAGGTATACCAATACGTACATTATCATCATTGACTTTTCTCATAAGTCTTTCATTATAATCAATTAGTTTTTTCATTATACATTTATCTTGTAGAGAAAAACCATCTGAAAGGCCACGATAAAGTGACAAAAAATCAATATTATCAAAATAATTTTTTAAATCAATTGTCATCACTCCCCAATCTCCCAAAAAAGGTATTTCTATATAAGACTTGATTTTATCAATGTAATTTCCCCATGAAGTATACCAATTATAAAATAAATTGGTATCGGATAAAAAAGAAACATTATAACTATATGATTTTAAAAGTGAACCATGTCTATACGCAATCATTAAAGCCAATTGCGTTGTAATAATTCTTTCTTCAGTATTCAAAACCACCATATTACGTTTTTTTGTGTTCGATTCTTTTCGAACATAAACATAATAATTATTTAAAGGAATTACATCATCTGAATCAATAATACGTTTTATTTTGTCATTCAATATTTGAATGTCGTATTTTGTTAAACCATTAATTCGAATCCATTCAGTAATCTCTAGATTCTCATCATTATCAAGCATATAATTAGTTTCTTTACGAACTGTCGCTTCTAAATCACCTAATAGATCCAGTTCATTTTTTATTATATTATTCTCTTCCAATGATAAATTTAGTTTTTCTGCTAAATATTCAAGTCCAGTTTTCGTTTTATCAATATTTTCTTCAATATCCATATCGTAAATAGAATATAAGTATTCAAAAGTTGCTGGCCTATATTGATTTTTTAAATTTTTAATCCTTTCACTCGTTATTTTTTCATCATATTGAATAGTTCTTCTAAAAATAGATTTTAACAATTCAACATCATTCAAAGGAGATAAGGTACCTAATAATACATACCAATCTTTCTTTTCTAAATAACTATAATCCAATCTTGTGAAGATTTCTTTAAATACCTTTGTTTCTGACAATATGTCTATAACTTGATTGCATTTAATGTTACACTTACCATTCACAACCAAATTTTTATATTTAGTTAAATTCAAAGTGTTATTTGTATAACCCAATTTATCTAATACTTTTATGATGTTATTTCTTCTATAACCGTTTAAAATAGATAATTGATTACGATAAAAATCTAAATCATAATCATCAGGTTGCTCATAAGATTCTTTAAAGAAGAATGATTTGCCACCCGATTTATGAGTTGATAAAGGAAATTTAACTTGCTTACCAACACGATTACCAATATATGAATCTGTTTGAGGAAACAAATCAATCCCATACTTGTCATTTAAATCAACTTTATTACGCAAAGTATTTATTATCCAATAACCAATCTCTTTATCAACTGGAGAATCAAAAATTATCCAAACATGTATTCCTCGACGTCCAGAAAATTCTGTAAGATATGTTATTTGTAATTCATCAAGATAGCTTAATAAATCCGTCTTGATAATAGTATATAAATCAGAAATATCTTCTTCATCAGCTGATTTATCTTTACAATCAAAATCTAAACAAATCCATTTTATCTTTCCATTACCATATGATTGTTGATAACAACCTGCAGATCCATTATTCAACAACATATTCTCAATAAGCGAAGAATCATATTGAATATATTTTGTTATATATCTTCCATCATTTTGTTGTATTGCAATAGCATGTGGATTCACAACAAATAAATCAAATTCTATTTTTGATATTTCTTTTATTATTTCTTCCATCCCAATTGTTCTCCTATTATAAATCTTATTTTTTGACACATTTTAAAGTTGAAATGATTAACTCTTCATCATTAGAATAAACTTGCGCATTACATGCGTCTACCACTATTCTATTGTAATAATTGACAAATTTTTTATCATCCACATACCTAATCATTCTGTCCCTGGATTTTAAAAATGTTTGTTCACCATAGAGACAAATCAACATTCTAGGTGTAATCGCATAGTATACTTCAGTATGATCCTTTATTAAACCAACATTAAATAACTTGGTTTTGTCTGTTTTTGAATTTCGAACAATAACAGGTTCATCACTAGTCAACAAACAATCTTCAGGAAAAACATAAATAATCCATGCTTTTTCAAATAAGACTTCGGCTAGTCGATCAATTCTATCTTGATTAAACAATTGTTCTAATAAAATATTTTTTACAATTTTTTTCTGACACACTTCTTCTATAACATGATCCAACATTGATAATTGAACATTTCCAAACTCTTGAATTATCTCCTTTTCCATATCCTTTGCGATGACTGGAGCAAGTTTAAAGCCATATTCAAATGTGTGTTTACCTCTCAAAAGTTGAAAAATAATAATATATGAAAAATCTTTTTTTAATTCATCAGATATTAAATAATCATTATTTAAAACATTATAACTTGTACATATTTTAATAAGCTTTCTCATACAACTTCCAATTATCGGCTCAATTTTTTTACCAAAATACTTTTCCAAATAATATTTATCACTAAGATTTTCATCTGTATAAAAGTTGTTTTCTAAAGCAACATTGTCAATCTTTGTTTTAAATAACTTTCGTTCAGATTTGTCATAAGCATATATTTCATATTTTTTATTATTTTTTATAGCAAATCTTTTTAAATACAATTTTGGAACATAGTGTTGTCTAATTGGTTCATCATGCTTCATATTACCACCCACATATATTTTCAAATATTTTCTTTCATTTTACCATATTTGAATTAACCTAAACAAAACGCTTGAACTTTACTAAACAGTATTACAATAACTCGATATGAATTTTCTTTGACAATTAATGATTTAGCACATACTTATCAAACAATTACAGACGACATTCTTGCTTGTATTAAAAATCCAACCCATTTAATTGCATATGACCGAAAAAAGTGATACCAAAAAGCATCACTTTAGTTCAATTTATTGATAATCAGAATCTTCGTACGTATCCTCTTGATAATATTGATCATCTGGATTGTAGTAATCTGTATCATCATAACTTTGATCATAATCATAGTTATAATCTTCTTCGTCTTCACTAGAATCATTACTAGATGAATTAAGAATTCCCATGTTCTGTAATTCTTCTGTATTACCTACCGAATTATCTTCACTAGCTGTCTGCGAATAACCTGATGGATCTTCTACTGTAGTAGAACTTTTTCCGTTTAATACTGCCTTGATTTTCTTTCTAGCAACCTCGTTCATAATGTCATTTTGTTGAACAACGGAAGCATAAGATTGAGATTGATAACAGAATTGATAATCAGGCTCTGCAACAATCGCATATGATTCAATCTTCCAATCCGGCATATTGTTTAATTCATACTTAACAAAATTACTGATTTCATCACCAGACAAGTTTGTGTCAAATGCCACTGCTAAAGCGTCCATAAACTTACCGTAGTTAGTAATCATCTTAGGTGAAACTATACGTTTGAAAATAGCTTTAAATACTTTTTGTTGGTTACGAACACGTTGATTATCCCCATCCAAATAGGCATGTCTTTCACGTGCAAAAGCTAAGGCTGTCTCACCATCCACATGATGTTTACCAACACTTAAACCAGGCTGACTATTTACATAGAAAATATCTACTTCTTCACCCTTTTTAATGTCCAAATCAATTCCATCTAAAGCATCTACTAAGTTAACAACACTTGAAAAGTTGATTCGAACATTATAATTAATTTTGATACCCAAAGCCTTTTCGATAGTTTCTTCCGTACTCTTAATACCCATTAAACCAGAATGCGTTAATTTATCATAACTACCTTCTGGACAAGCTAATTCAGGATCATCTTCCGGACAAACAAGTTCAACATAATAATCACGAGGAATGCTTGTCATTAAAATGGTTCCAGTTTTAGGATTTACAGTAAGTAATAAGTTGGCATCACTTCTTGTATTTGAATCTTGTAAAGTACCATATGAATCATTACCACTTACAAGAATGGTAAATGCATCCTTTGAAATATCATTAACAGGATCACTTGGATTATCATTCTTTTCTACCTTTGTATAATGCACATTTTGATGAACTACTCGAGAATCCGTTTGAAAATTAAAATATCCATCAGCTTCATGAAGAATATCACGATACTTTTCATTTAAACAAATCGCATCAATTTTATTATCATATAAAGCAGCCATCATATCCAATAAAGCATCATAATCTTTTGTTTTATACTTAATATTGTCAGAATCTAAATCCTTCAACATACGCTTTGTAGCTACTTTATCCATATCTAAAATAGTACCAATTGTCTTACCCTTTAAATCTTTTTCTTTTTTAATTGAAGAACTTTTTAATACAACAATTGACGTCATTGTTGCCTTACTATCCGCAAGACTTGTAACTACATCAAACGTATTATCTGTTTTATAAATGAAATAGTTACCATAGGCTAGACCCACACACATGCAAAGTGCAACAAACCCTGCTAATATTCTTGGCAAAAACTTTTTCGCTTTAAAATGTAAAATCAATAAAATAATCAAGCATAAAATAATCATTACCAATGAAACTAATACTAGTAATTTTGCAGGTAATAAATTTAATTTTATGATTTGAAAAATCAATAAAGCCAAACTAACAATCATAAATATAGTCATGAACTTGCTGATTGGTCGCTTATTTTTCTTCTTTTTCCTTTTACCATTACCATTCACATTCTGTGAAAGTTTAACATCCTTTTTAGGCATAATAATAATCTCCTATAAACTCTTATCTAGCTCACAATTTCATATTATATAATAAATCCCGTACAATTGGCAAATCTACAAAAAAATGGTGGCCATTATAACCACCATAATCACTCCATAAATCTTTCACAACGAAACGCAAAACCTTTAAATCCGCTCTCTTTAGCCTGATATAGATTTTTCTCATAACTCAATAGATTAGCCTTATACTTATATTCCAATGACTTAGAAGAATAATCATTCAATACATCAAAGAATAATAAGAAAAGACCAGCTAATACCAATACACAGGCAGAAAGAATTAACCATATTACAGGAACAATCAAATAAATAATATTCAAAATTAGAACACCAGTAAAACAACTAAACACAGCAATCATAAATCCTACATGGCATCGATGATACTTTTTACTCAATTCCTCAAAGTGACGAATATTAGTATTTATTCTATTTTGTATATAATCAGACGTTTCCATTTTAACAACACCTCGCACTTAAATTATATACCCATAAATCAAAAAAGAGTAAGGATTTGTTCCTTACTCTACATCATCCGCTGATTTTCCTTGCATTACAGCGTTAATTTTGTTTGTTGCTTTTGTGACAGTACTTTCATCTGGAACCATTACATAAGCAGCATTTCCAAGTTCTGCACACATTTGTGTATCTCCAGTACCATCAACCATAGATTGTTCAATTTTCCATTTAGGATTCTTGTTCAATTGATATTTAATTAAACTTGTAATTTCATCATTTGACATTGTAGTTGAGAAAGTATTGGCCATACTATCCATAATTGAAGCATAGTTGGTTACAATAGCAGGACTAGTTACTTTATTTACAATTCCCATAAGAACTTGTTGTTGATTCTTTGTACGCTGACGATCTCCTTCACTATATGCATAACGCTCACGAGCATATCCTAATGCTTGTTCACCATTTAAGTGGTTCACACCTGCATGTACACTAAGTCCTGGAGCATGTAAGAAATTACTGCATTCATAGCCAGGTTCAACATTAACGTCAACACCACCAACCGCATCAACAATGTCAGTCACTGTATCAAAGCCAACTTTGAATGTATAGTTAATTTCAATTCCTAATAATTGTTCCACCGTACGTTTTGTTGTATTCGTACCATGAATACCTGTATGCGTAATCTTGTCTAAAGCTCCTTGTTGACATCCATCGCCTGCATCACAAGCTGTTGTAACATAATAATCACGTGGAATTGAAGTTAATAAGATAGTACCCGTTTTAGGATTCACGGTAGCTACCATGATTACATCACTACGACCATTTTCATCAAATCCACCACGAGTATCCGATCCAGAAATTAATACATTAAATGGTGTAGTAGTAATGTTACTTACTGCATTAGCTTTATCCGTATTCTCTACTTCATAGCTTGTTTGATAAACAACACGAGTGTTCTTATCAAATTCAGCATATTCTTCGATATCTGTAATTTGATCACGGCTTGATTCATTAATGATAATTGAATCTACTTCACCATTATAGAAAGCAGCTAACATATCCGTCATACTTTCATATGGTGTTTGGTTCATTTCAATACCAGATTTACTTAAATCCTTTAATACTTTTTTTGATCCAACTGTACCAATGTTTTGTAGTACACCAACACTATGTCCAGCTAAATCATTCTTCTTTTTCAAATCACTTGATTTTTTAACAACTACACTCACAGTTGTTTTTGCATTGGAAGATACAGTTGTCATATTTGATAATAAATTACCAGTTTTTGATATATAGTATCCACCCATGCATGATCCTAATGCAATAGCTATTGTAAATATGATACAAATAATTTTAGACACAACACCCTTTGTGGCAAAGCACAACAATAAGATGAAAATTAAATCTAAAAGTACAAATACAACTGTTACTAAAAATAATATTTTCGTTGGCAATACATTCAATTTAACTAAATTGAATAATAAATACATAGTTGCTGCAACTAATAAAATAGAAAAGATGACTCCAAATACCTTTCCTACCCTATTTGGTTTCTTTTTATTTTTTTGCATATTAAACTCTCCTTAGACCCAATTATCATACTACAAAAAAAAAGGATAGGCAAACCTATCCTCGTTATATTACTTTAGATCATCCGCTGATTTTCCAGCTAATACCGCATTAATTTTATCCTTAGCCATCTTAACTGTACTTTGATCTGGAACCATAACACTAGCTGCATCACCAAGTTCAGCACACATTAATGTATCACCTGTTCCATCGACCATATACTGTTCTATCTTCCATTTTGGATTGTTGTTGATTTGATATTTAATTAAATCCGAAATCTCTTCATTTGACATTGTTGTAGAGAAAGTATTTGCCATCGCATCCATAATAGAAGCATACTTTGTAATAACACTTGGTTTTGTTGCTTCATTTACAATACCCATAAGGACTTGTTGTTGATTCTTAGTACGCTGACGATCCCCTTCCGTATATGCATATCGTTCACGCGCATATTCTAAAGCCTGTGTTCCATTTAAATGATTAACACCTTCATGTATAGTAATTGCTGAATTGCTATAAGCATAACCAGGTGCAACAGTTACATCGACTCCACCTAAGGCATCCACTAAATCTGTTACGGTATCAAATCCCACTTTAAATGTATAATTGATTTCAATTCCTAATAATTGTTCAACCGTACGTTTTGTAGTGTTTGTACCATGAATACCCGTATGCGTAATCTTATCTAGAGCTCCTTGCATACAACCATCTGCTGCATCACAAGCGGTTGTTACATAGAAGTCACGAGGTACAGAAGTCAATAATATTGTACTTGTCTTAGGATTGATGGTAGCTACCATAATCACATCACTACGACCATTTTCATCAAATCCACCACGCGTATCCGATCCTGAAATTAATACATTAAATGGTTTTGAAGTAATATCACTTACCGCATTTGCCTTGTCTGTATTTTCTACTTTGTAAGAAGTTTGATAAACAACTCTTGTATTATTATCAAATTCCGCATAGCTTTCCATATCTAAGATTTGACTACGACTCGATTCATTAATAATAATTGAATCCACCTCTCCATTATAGAATGCTTCTAACATAGCACTTAAACTATCATATTCACTTTGATTCATTACAATACCATCTTTACTTAATTCTGTTAAAGCTTTAGATGATCCTTGAGTACCAATCGTACGCAAAGTACCAACAGATAAACCATTTAATTGTGACTTATTCTTTATATCACTTGATTGTTTAACTACTACACTTACCGTATTTTTCGCATGTTTCGTTACATTGGTAATGTTAGTCAATAAGCTTCCTGTTTTCGAAATATAATAACCACCCATACAAGAACCGAATATAAGTACTAAAGTAATAACAACACAAATTATTTTTGAAACAACTGCTCTTGTATAATAACACAACAATAATGCAAATATCGCATCTAACAATACAAATATAATAGTAATTAAAAATAATAATTTAGTTGGTAAAACATTAATTTTAATCAATTGATATAAAAGATAAAATGATGCTACAACTAACAGAATAGATAATACAATTCCAATTCCTCTTAAAACTTTATTTTGTTCTTTCATGTCTATACTGCCCCTCTTCCATAAAGAACTTGCTTAACTGTTTTAAATAACAATGTTACATCCAACCAGAATGACCAGTTGCGATAATAATATTCATCTAAAACTAAGCGGTGGTCAAAGTCCACATCACTACGACCATGACTTTGCCACATACCTGTAATACCAGGCTTACATGCGACAACATCGTTATAATATTGTCCCATATCTTCTTTTTCACGTGGCAAGTAAGGTCGAGGACCAATCAAAGACATTTGACCAAGTAATACATTTATAAATTGTGGAAATTCATCCAAACTCTTTTCACGCAAGAATTTACCTGCACTTGTAATACGAGGATCATTTGCCAATTTTTTATTCACCGTATATTCTTCGCGAATTGCTGGATCCTTTTCCATCAATTCTTCAAGAATCTTATCCGCACCAAGTACCATAGTTCGATACTTATACATCTTAAATTCTTTACCATCCTTACCAATACGATTCTGTGTAAAGAAAATAGGTCCCTTATCTCCTTCTTTACGATTTTTGATAAACACAAAAACAGTTAATGGAATCAAAAGTAAAACTCCACATAATCCTGCACAAATGTCCATTAAGCGTTTTAACACATAAGAACCAACTTGGTTAACACCACGAGAATTTGAAATCATTAAGATTCCATCAAAGTCCTCAACCTTTGTATCAAACGTTACTAGACCATTCACTTGCGGTAAATACTTAATCACATTTACTTTGTTCTTAAATAATTCAAATAATGAATTTAAATTTTTTTGTTTCAATTCAGGTATCGCAATTAATACCGTATCAATATTATGTGATTTGATAAATGAATCCACATCTTCAATACCTATTGTTTTATTTTTAGAAACAACTTGTTCCTGATGAATACCATATGATTTACAGTTCACAAACCCCTGTACATCTAATAAAGAATAACTATTTCCTCTACAAACAAAAGCAAGTTGTGCAGCTGTATGACCAACACCCACAATTAAAGTATTATGTTTATATTTCTTTCTAAACCATTTATGTGTGTATCTTGAATTAAATCCTGCAAAAACAAATAAAAAGATTGTTAAAAAAACAAAACCATATAGTTTACGAAATGTCCAAGAATAAAATGGAAACACCAAAAAACTCGCAAAGAAAAAACCAACATGACTTAATACTAATAATCGTATTTCATCATACATTAACAATACTTTTCCTTGATAACGACCAATTAAAATCTGCATCAAAAAATATAGTGCACATAACTTAATAGCTATTTCATCATCAAATCGTGCTATATTCATGGCCTGCAAGAACTGTATTAATATCCAGAAAAATACAAATTCAATAAATATTTTTAATCTTCCTATTTTTGACATATAGAATTCTCCTCACAATTTACATATAGACTATTGTACTAAAAAAAAAAGAAAAGAACAACATCCGTCCTTTTCAGTCAAAAACAGGTACATCTAACCTTGAATAGAAGATAATACAGTGAATGTAGCTGCATCAACCATACAAGTATTTTTGATATCCTGGAATGTAAATGTAACAGTATATTGTTGTGTAGCTTCATCTAAAGTACAACCAATATCTGACACATCTTCTTGTCCAAGTCCTGCATTGGCTAGAGCTGCATTAATAGCTTGTTGTTGATTTTCATCAAAAGAAGTTGATTCTTTTTTTTCTTCTTTTTTTGTTTCTGTTTCAACTTTAGTTTCTTCCTTCTTTTCCTCTACAGGTTCACTAGTAGTAACTTCTTCGCTATTACTTCTTTTATAATTTCTTTCTTGTATAATGCCATCTTTACCAATCTTATATTCATAAGAACCAGTAGTTGTATCAAAACTTACTGTATAGTATTTCTTTTCTTCTTGAATCGATACATTTGAACATTCTTTTTTAGTAGCATTCGCATCATCTCTTGCCACTTCTAAAATATCATTTTGAGTGATTTCTAATTTACTATTGCCACATCCAGTTAGTAATAGAGTTGAAGCTAAGATAATAAAACTATTTCTTCTTCTTTTTAGCATTGTCTTCTCCTCCATAACCATAGCCGTAGCCATATCCATAGTTACTGTCACTTGCTGATTCTACTTTGTTTAATACAACACCCATGACGTGACCACCATTTCTTTCTACGTCATTAATGGCTGCTTTAACTTTACGTTTATCAGACATTTTAGAGTCAACTACATAAAGAACACCGTCACTTACATTACATAGTGGAATGGCATCTGATGCTACCGCAACTGGCGGACAGTCAATAATAATATATCCAAATTCTTGACGTGCTTGATTTAAGAATTTAGCTAATCGTTTTGAACCTAATACCTCACTAGGATTTGGCACTTTATGTCCTACTGTAATTACAGATAATGGATATCCTCCATCATATTGTACGTCTTGTACTCCTTCAAATGAATGAATACTTACGCCTTCTCTAAATTCAGAAATAATGTTCGTTAATCCTGAACGATTTGAAATCTGAAGCGTTTTATGAACTGAAGCATTTCTTAAATCACAGTCAATTAATAACACATTTTTATATTTAGCTGCCATAATACGAGCTAAATTACAAGCTACAGTACTCTTACCTTCATTAGGTATTGTACTTACTACGTTGATTACTTGAATCGCATCATCCATCTGACTAAATTCAATATTTGTACGTAATCCACGATAGATTTCATCCACATCAAATTGATTTCTTTTCTTTCTTGCCATTTCTATCTCCCAAAGAAACCAAACAGTTTCTTTTTCTTTTCAACCTCAATATTTAATATCTCTTTATCACTCAACAACAACTTAGGATTCTCATAAAATAAGATGTCCGCATTCTCAGAACCAATACGCTTAGAAACAAATGAATACACATCGCTCAATTGTTCAATACGATTCCCACTCGCTCTATGCGTATCTGTACAAATCACATCACAATATCCATTGTCTAATAACTCTAATGCATTCGATTGGATTTTCTTTCCATTTACACCAAGAATCGAAGTACGATTGATTTGAAGTATACAACCCATGTCTACCCAATGATCAATAATTGAATAATCTAATCCTTCATGGAAATATCTTTCAATATGAGCCAATACAGGAACAAAGCCTTTCATCTTTAATTCATATAAACATTCATCTCTATAATCAATCGAATGAATATCACGAAGAACATTATATTCTACCAACATATAACGAGAACTATTTAAAGTAGGATATAAATCTAATTCTAATCCTTCAATGAATTCACTATTCATCATGACTTCCCCACCAAAATAAATAGGGATAGGACTCATCTTTCTTAATTCCAATTGACGAGTCACCATTTCATTATAGATATGAACATCCAATTGACCAGGAATAAAATGTGGTGTACTACAAATACCTACAATACCATCCTTTTTTGCATTCTCTAATGAACTCACTGCATCCTCAATACAAGGCATACCATCATCAATACCCCAAGCAATATGAGAATGCAAATCAATATACTTAGCCATTATAGTTCAGGAATCTCGCAGAATACTGGAATACCCAAATATTTTTCTGCCTCTTCCTTTGTACGTAAACGATTATCAAACAAGAATCTTAATGTTGCATAACCACAACCAAGTACAAAACCAACCATAGCAGCTAATAAAGTATTCTTCTTGACATTCGGTCCACTAGGAATATAAGACAATTTAGCCTTATCAACAACCTCAATATTACGAACATTCAAATTCTTCTGCATTGTACGAATAAACGTACTGACTGTATCATTTGCGATATCTTTAGATAACTTAGGATCTGTCGTTGTTGCCGAAATTGTAATAATCTCTGTATTTGATTCATTCGTTACACTAACAAGCTTTTTAACACTATCAGCACTCTCCAATCCAACATTCTTAGCCACTTCAGACATAATATTGTTCTGCGTTAACAAATTCACCGCATTCGTAACCAATTTACTATTCGCCATTTGTGAATTATAATCCAAAGATCCACTTTCACTAATCTGAGGTGTTAAATAAATTGATGTACTTGCAGTATACGTTGGAGCAATCAATAACTTTGTTCCAAAGAAACCACCAACACCAAACAATATACATAAAACAATAATTAACTTAATATGTTTCAATATAGCCCTAAATAATTCTAATAAATCAATCTCTTCCATTTCACGTACATCATTCTGTGTACGATCCATTCTACTGTTTACCATAAAAACCTCCCTTTCTCACAATAAAACATACTCTATAAATATAGCATAGATTCACTAATTCATCATAAAAAAAACTAAATTTTTAGCTTTCATATAACTGTAATTAATCTCTTCTAAACAAATCACGAGTATATACTTTATCCTGTGCATCATCTAAACAACTATCATAACGATTGGCAATAATGGCTTGACTTAAAGATTTAAATTCTTCTAAATCATTTACTACCTTACTTCCAAAGAATGTTTCTCCATCCTTTAATGTTGGTTCATAAATAATCACTTTAGCACCCTTAGCCTTAATACGCTTCATAACACCCTGAATAGAACTCTGTCTAAAGTTATCACTATTTGATTTCATTGTTAAACGATAAACACCAATCACCACTTCATGCTCTTCACTTTCAGAATATGTGTTATTATCCTCATATCCATAATAACCAGCCATATTCAATACTCTATCCGCAATAAAGTCTTTACGAGTTCTATTAGATTCTACAATGGCTTCAATTAAGTTTTCAGGTACATCCTGATAGTTAGCTAATAATTGCTTAGTATCCTTTGGCAAACAATAACCACCATAACCAAATGAAGGATTATTATAATGAGATCCAATTCTAGGATCTAAACAAACACCATTAATTATATCTTGAGTATTTAAACCTTTCATTTCAGCATATGTATCCAGTTCATTAAAGTAAGATACACGAAGCGCTAAATACGTATTAGCGAATAATTTAACAGCCTCCGCTTCAGTAAAGCCCATAAATAAAGTATCAATATTTTCTTTAATAGCACCTTCCTTTAGTAAAGCTGCAAATTCATGACTCTTCTCAACTAATCTAGAATCATTCTCATCTGTACTAACAATAATTCTTGAAGGATATAAGTTATCATATAAAGCCTTAGACTCTCTTAAAAATTCTGGACTAAAAATAATATTAGAAGTATTATACTTCTTTCTTACACTTTCTGTATATCCAACTGGAATTGTTGACTTAATAACCATAATAGCTGATGGATTATACTTCAATACTAATTCAATTACACTCTCTACTGCACTCGTATCAAAGAAATTCTTCTTACTATCATAATTAGTTGGTGCTGCAATAACTACAAAGTCAGCATCTTTATAAGCATACTCTGCATCTAAAGTAGCCTCTAGATTCAAATCCTTTTCAGCCAAATACTTCTCAATATAATCATCTTGAATAGGAGATTTTCTAGCATTAATTAAATCTACCTTCTCCTTAATAATATCTACTGCCTTTACTTCATTATGTTGAGATAATAAACAAGCAATACTCAATCCTACATATCCTGTTCCTGCAACTGCTATTTTCATAAAACATCATCCTCCCTTTAACTAAATAGCTTTTTTATTCCCACAATTAAACTGTATTGTGCCTACAGTCTTGTGCACGATACTACTCATATCCACAATATAATCACACTAAATATACAAAGTTTTACTTATCTATATTTATTAAGCTATGCGACGCTCTGTCAAATAATTCTAATTCGAAAGAATCTAATACATTAGTTAAACTAACTTCTTCATCAAAGAATTTCATAGCCTCTTTTATGGTCATATGTAAAATATTAGAATACTTACTTTCTAACACCTTAATTGTGTCTTTAGGAAATCCATATTCTACTAAGAATAAACCTAATTCACTTTGAATACCTAACTCAAAAAATCTCACAACTGAAGATAGATCAAAATCATCCATATTATAGCCCAATAATTTTCCTGTTTGCTTGAACAAAGATTCAAACAAACAAAGTAATTTAGGAATTTCAAATTCTACAATATTTCTAATTTGTTCAAATGTTTTTATATAAGCAGAATCAACGTTATCTTCTAAGTTTTCAGAATTATTTTGGAATCTTTTAAGATGATAAGCTAAAATACCTTTTGTTCCAAAATGGCTATATTTTGCTACAACTGCACTGTATACCTTTGCTTTATTCATTCCTATAATACCTGTAATTTCAAAACTGTTTAATATTTCAACTATCATGTGTTGGTTTAGAAAAAAACTTATATTATTAGAATTATTAATTAAGCCACTAAATTTACAGAAAACATCTTCCCTCATTAAGTATCTTATATACTTTTCTTGAACATCTCTTGCATATAAACGATTCTTTACAAATACATTATCTGGTAACAAACGTCTATTTAATTTCTTATCTCTTTCAATCTTTTCCTTTTGATTATTTCCAATCAAATCTTCAACAAATGAATTGTCAATATCTATATTCGAGATTGAGTTCATATCATAAGTTTTAAAATTCATTTGACCATTATCGGATTCTTCAATTTGGCGTTGCTTCTGATCCATGTAAAATACACGCCCCAAGTTATGATGGTAATATCTACCAGCTCTTCCTTTTATATTTTTCAATGTAAATGCTGTCATCGTTTTATTACCAACACTATTATTTATAATCACAACATTTTTTGCACTTGTGTTTACCCCTTCTATAATAGTAGACGTACAAAACAAATAACTTATCGCTTTATTATTAAATAATCTTAACACTTCATTTTGTATATATTTTGGAAATTTTCCATGATGAATTCCTATACCATTTTCTAATGCACCAATCAAACTCCAATACCTAGAACTATCTTGCTTTCCATTTATTTTAACATTATATTTTTTCTTCAAGTGCTCAATAAAATTATTATATTGTTGCATTATTTCTTTATCGCAAGATAAAGAAATATCTAAAATATCTTTCGTATATTCTACTGCTTTTGAAGGTGTCGAGCAATAAAATATAGCTTGTCCTAAATTATTGTTTTTTAAATATTTTATAATTCCCTGCACTTTTTCTTTTGTCTTTAGCTGACTATGATCATACAAAGCGTTCTGTTTTTCTCCTGTAACAGGATGATGTTCTATAATATTCTTTTTCCAAGCATCTACCTCAATATGAGTTGTTGGTTCAAAATCTACCTGTATTTTAGTTACACCATTCTCTTTAACAAATCTTTCCATCCCATATTTCACATTAGCTAAGTTTAAGTATGGTCCTGCCAAATAATAATCTTTTACGCTTTTTGCTAATAAATATAAAACGATTCTAAATGCTTTTGCTCTATTCCCATTCTCTTTTAGTCCGATTTCTTCACCGTCATCCTCATTACAATCAAAATCTTCATCAATTTTATATACTTCATCAAAAAAGAAGAAGTCAATATTTAAATCCTCGTTATCTGCTAAAAGTTTTAATGCTCTTTCAGGTGTTAAAATAAAAATATATTTTTTATTTGTATCGATTTTCGAATATACGTTATTAATAATAATGTATTCTAATCCCAAAGTTTGAATTAATTTATTCATACTTTCAGTATTTTCATTCAAAAGTGCAATAGTAGGAAATAGCAATAATATATTATGGTACGTATCTTTATTTAAATATATTATTTCTCTAAGCAAAAAGGTCTTACCAAAAGATGTAGGTGCACTAACTATTATCCTTTTCTTCTTTAAAGACATAAAACAGTCTACAACATCTTTCTGCCTCTTATCTAATAAATTATTACGAAACACTTTTGATTGATAATATTTTTGTACTGCCAAGTGCTTAATATCATTTAAATCGTCATAATAAAATTCTTCTTGAGATATTTTGTTAGTTCCTTTAATATATCCAAAAACCCTTAACTTTTGAGATGCCTCAAATATAATATTTCGATACAATTCATTGTCCATATAATTTGGATCATCAGAAATAAAACAAATTAAATCTCTAATTTCATTTTCAACTTTTCTATCATTTCCATCATATTGATTAAGCAAATTTACTAATTTATATAGATATTCCATCTTAATTTGCCTCTTTCTTCATTTTAGTTATCTTTTTTCTAATATAATCTACATCTTTTACAGGTAAAATATAAAAAATAACCTCAAAATCCATATTTAATTCAATGTCTAAAGTCATTTCATCAAAACATTTTAAAGTATCTATAATTTCTTTATTAATATATTCCACTAACGCTTTTTCATCTGAATATATATCTTTTGAATATGATATTAAGCATGGTATTTTGATTTTGACATTCCAACTATTTAATACATTAAATATCTCTTGTACTTTTCTATTTTCATCCCAGCCACATTTCATGGATTCAAAACAAATACCATTAATAGCATTTAATATATCATCTAATTCAGAAGTATCTTTTTTATCTGCAATATATAAGACAGTATCAGAAAAATATTTCTTGTTATATTTATTTTTCAAATCATCAGCAATAGAATTTGTACAATATTTCTTTTTTCCGGCTTTAGCTTGTCCAAGCCATAAGCAAATACCATCTGAATTTTTAGTAAAATATAATGCATCATATCCCTTTATTTCCTGCTTATTATGCATATCAGTAAACTTAGCCCTAGCAATCAACTTTTGTGTATCTTGCGTTTCTAACTGTATAAAAATATCTAATAAAACTTCTCCCATTGTCCCATCAGTTTTATCATTTTTACGTTTTGGCAATCTTTGTTTATATGCATACTTTGCAGCAACTCTCAAATCCTCTAACATGCCATGACATTTATCTAATTTTAGTACTTCCTCTTCATTAAAAGCATAAAATACTAAATCATCAATTATAAGATTTGCTAAATCCTCTAAGGCATTCTCATTAACATGATGACTAAATCCACAATATTTATATTTTTTCACTATAGGATTATAACACATAATCACCTTTTTAAATTGTTCTCCTATTAAGTCATAATATATTCTTTTATAACTCTCGTTCATATCTTTCCCCTATTTTTATTTGTAAAGTCTAATGATTTTATAACCATTGGTATTTCTATTATATTACAAAACATTTTAAAAAGGGGAATATTATTTACTTGCATACTAATCAAAAAAATTTTTTGAACAGATTTACTAGGCACACAAAACTAACTTAATTATCAATTACTTATCTTATAGAGGTTATACAAGGCTTAACTAGCAATTTGGAGATATTGTTATAATTCCGATTTTTATCACTTACGCGAATAACCATTCACTCTTTAAATCCTTTAATCGAATAATCTTATAGATGTTTTTTAATCTAAGCAGAACGTACTGTAGCTTTTCTGTATTATCCATTCCTTGTGTTTCTCTTTGCATGACAAAAAGAACATTGTATCGGTTTATATATTTTGATGCTACTCCTTTATACTTTTGCAGCTTTTCTTCAATCAATTTGTGAAAACTATTCACTGTATTTAAATGATTGAATTTATCATATGACTCATGACTGATTAACACTTTCTTAGTACAGTTCTTACTTTCTAAAAGTTCGTTGTAACTGTTAGAACCATCTAGCATTACAAAAGATTTTGATTCAAGACATTCACCAAATCTTAATAGATCTATTGAGGATGGTTTGCCATAATTTAATGTTCTGGCAATTGTATGACCGAATCTCTGAATTGCAGTGATGATACACACCTGCTGATTAGACAATCCTCTTTTTGAAGCAGGTGTTCCACGATGTTTAGATTCTACTCCATCAATCTTAGTTCCTTTATGATTGTATGGAGTATACTTTTCATCCATTTCAACTTCATCTCCCACTGTGTATGGGACGTTCCTCAGTTCCTAGACTAACCAATAGTTTATGGCGCATATTAAAAACATTGCGTTCGTTTACATTGATTTTAGCAGCCGTTTCTTTAAGAGATACACCATTCAATGTATCCATGATAAGCTCATTCCATTTGGATTGGTCTTGGTGCGAATAAAAAGTAAGCTGACCGCGGTCACAACAAAACGTTTTCCGCATGATTTACAACGAAGCATTTGTTTACCGGAGTTGGCAAAACCACTCTTAACCAAACGAGGATGATAACATCCACATTTAGGACAGTATTCAAAATGATACGTATTCATTTTATTGTTTGTATCTAAATAATCAGTTATTTCACGATCAATCTTTTCAATTTGAAAAGATTGTAAAGCAGCGATAGTATCTTGGTTTAAATATTTTGAAGTTCTTGTCATAAGTGTAGTCTCTCTTTCGTTTACACCTATACAATAAATCTTAAATAGATACCATTAATATCAGTTATATTAAGAGCCGACAATGTATCAGTTAAGCCATGTGTTTTCTTAGCCATTATTTTGCGATTCCTAACACGCCCATTTTTCAATATTGTTAGCTTTTACTTCTTGATGAAGACTATTTCTTTGAAAACATCTTATTGCTCTTCCGTAATAAACACATTCTTGATTTCGTTTTCTAGAATACAATCGTATCACTTTACTCTTTTTGTACATAGGCTGCACAAGATGGACACAGTCCATCTTCAATATCATCAAAATTAACGATTGCACCACATCGCTCACATTTTTCAAGTTCATTATTCCAACCACAATAGCAGCATTTTCCAATTGGTAAAAATTCCTCATTGATGGATACTCCATTTTTCCCACACTGGTCACACGCAAAATCACCAGTCCAGTCATTATCACCTTTATTCTCATAAACATGAGTATTTAATTTTGTCGGGTATGGATTTAACTCTTCGTCGATGTACTCGAACAATTGCTCTTTAAAATCTACCAATTCTGAAGTATTATATACCGAATCCTCACTGACTTTCATAAGACCTTCTTCATTTTCATATCCATTACCGTTATGAAAATAAATTTCTGCAAAACAGATAATTTTTCCATTACAATCTTTACACGTTATCTTACAGGTACTGTCCCCACCCAATTCATCGTCAATGCAATATTCAGCCATAACATCCACTCGTAGTGAATTGTCTTCCATCACAGGAGATGTAACCGTAAAACAATCTCCTGAATCTTGACTTTCAAAACCGGATATTTCATAACTCACATCCAAATGATAACGCTGATAGACATCACTATATAAACTATGTAGAACGTTATTAAACCAATCTCTTATGTTGCGTTCACTCAGAATATCAATCCCGGCTTCAATTGCCAAACGCTCACGGTAATATTCTCTCTCTTTTTGATCACCTTCCTCGAAAGTACTCCATGTTTCCATTACTTCATCTGACGTTTCTTCTATATCAAAATTAGAATCAGCCATCCGAATAAGATCATCCATGTTATTAAATTCGTTTAATACAACCTGATACGAACTCCAAGATAAGATTTTGCTATGTGCAACATGATTCCTATCTTCTATAAAATTATGAATAGCCTGTTTAAATTTATCCGGTTCATCAATAAAAGGAACAAATAAATCATCCCATATCGTTTTTTCTACTGTACGTTTTGATTTAATAAACTCAGCTATACTATTTGCTGTTTTACTTTTTTGGGCGATATCCAATACTTTCTCATATTGAACTTTATTCAATACAACATCATCACTATATACTTTTCCATCAATTATTACTCCCATCAATGTTTCCAGTGTCATCGAAAGAAAATCTGAATTTATATTTTCAAACTCTGGAACTCGCTGAGTAAATTTTTGTTTTAAATAATTTACTGATTCTGCTACTCTTTCCAGACCTGTGCAATTAATCCAGTTAATTCCAAGAAAATGAATCAAGACTTTACTCGCAAAAGCACGTAAATTATTCTCAACAATGAATGCTTTCTCATATGCATCTGTACAAAGTTGTGCTGATTGCATGTCTATTAGCCATGTGCACATCTTCCAATCAAGAATAAGTCTGTTTTTCAGTGCTATTTTTAAGTCTTCAAGCTTCTGATCATACTCATTAGATTCAGTTGTCGTAATTGTACATTCTAATCTAGCAGCTTTTCTCTCATAAGTATTGATTTCAAAATCAATACGATAGATTTTGTCATCTTCTGTACTTATATTAAAAACTTCCTTTGCAAGCCTGTCTATCGTGCCAAGATATTCTTGAGTTCCCCAATTTAGCGTTCTTAATATATCATTGATAATCTGCTTGCAATAATCTATACCATAATAATATTCTTTTATTCCGTTGCAATCAAATTCTTCAAAATAAGTAGGTGTCCACTTATAGATTTGCTCCATATTCTTAATATGATCCATCGAAAACTTTATAATCACAATTATGTCCACCTTTCTAGAAGCATATTAATACCACGTTTATATATTATATCACTACTAAAATCGTAGTGGATTTCACTAGTCATATAATAAATTTAGAGCTGAATTTAATCAGCTCTAAATCAAATTAATCTCTTCTAAACAAATCACGAGTATATACTTTACCTTGTACATCATCTAAACAACTATCATAACGATTGGCGATAATTGCTTGACTCAAAGATTTGAATTCTTTTAAATCATTTACTACCTTACTACCAAAGAATGTTTCTCCATCCTTTAAAGTAGGTTCATAAATAATAACTTTAGCACCCTTAGCCTTAATTCTCTTCATTACACCCTGAATAGAACTCTGTCTAAAGTTATCACTATTTGATTTCATAGTTAAACGATAAACACCAATAACTACTTCATGCTCTTCATTTTCAGAATATGTGTTATTGTCATCATATCCATAATAACCAGCCATATTCAATACTCTATCCGCAATAAAGTCTTTACGAGTACGGTTTGATTCAACAATCGCTTCAATTAAGTTTTCAGGTACATCCTGATAGTTAGCCAATAATTGTTTTGTATCTTTCGGTAAACAATAACCACCATATCCAAATGAAGGATTATTGTAGTGAGATCCGATTCTTGGATCTAAACAAACACCTTCAATAATATCTTGGGTATTTAAACCTTTCATTTCTGCATATGTATCTAACTCATTAAAATAAGATACACGTAAAGCTAAATATGTATTAGCGAATAACTTAACAGCCTCTGCTTCAGTAAAGCCCATAAATAAAGTATCAATATCTTCTTTAATAGCTCCTTCTTGAAGTAAAGAAGCAAAAGTATGACTAGCTTTAACTAACTTTTCATCATTTACATCCGTACTAACAATAATTCTTGAAGGATATAAGTTATCATATAAAGCCTTAGATTCTCTTAAGAATTCAGGACTAAATATAATATTAGAAGTATTATACTTCTTTCTTACACTCTCCGTATATCCAACTGGAATTGTTGACTTAATAACCATAATAGCATCTGGATTATACTTTAATACTAATTCAATAACACTCTCTACTGCACTTGTATCAAAGAAATTCTTCTTACTATCATAGTTAGTTGGTGCTGCAATCACAACAAAATCTGCATCCTTATATGCTAATTCGGCATCTAATGTGGCTGTAAGATTCAGTTCTTTTTCCTTTAAGTATTTCTCAATATACTCATCCTGAATTGGACTGATTCTTTTATTAATTTTCTCAACTTTCTCTGGAATAATATCTACTGCCATTACCTCATGATTTTGAGATAAAAGTGTGGCAATAGATAATCCCACATATCCTGTTCCTGCTACTGCTATTTTCATACTTTTCCTTCTTTCTATTTGTTTTCTGATTTTCTATATTTCTTCATTAAAACATATCCCTCAAATAAATCTAGGTCTTCCTTTGTAGTTATCTTAATGTTGGTCTGATCTCCATATGCCTGATAAATAGTGTCTCCCAATGCATACATAAGTGAAGTAGTATGTGGCTCAATCGTCTGCAATAATGATTGTTGTTCCGCTCTATTATAAATATCTAGCAAATAATCATACTTAAAACCATACGGGCATGCAATTTGTATGTATTTATCTCTATCTACCCATGTTTTGCTTTCACCATTTTCATCATTGCTGCCTAAGAGTTGGTAGCATGGAGTTGCTGTGACAGCAGAACCTTTTTCTTTCATTTTTTTTATTACATCTGTCACGATTTTTTCACTTGTAAACGGTGCTGCACCATATTGAATTAATACATAATCATCTTTTTGGATTTCATTTTTTAAATTATTCAAACCATTTATACATGACTCTTGAAATGTTTCTCCACCTTCTGTAATCCACTTTACTTTTTTATAGTTATATTTTTTTATAATGTCATTTATCAGATATTCTTTCCATTCCTTATGACATACAATTTCGATTGCATCTACATCAGAATGATTTTCAAAAATCTCTATCGTATAGGCTAATACAGGTTTTCCTAATACTTCTACAAATTGCTTTGGTCGTCCAGCTCCAACCCGTGAGCCTACACCACCTGCCAAAATAATTGCTGTAACCATACTAATTTATTGTTTCCTTTCCATCAAAACTTCTATTTTTCATAACTCTCCAGTGCTCTGTCAATAAACCGTACCACATTTCTATAACTAGGTAGGAAGAAAAATGAATCATCGTCTCCCACACTTCCCTTATATAATCCCCAACAAAACCAGTAGAAACCTGAAATTGGAATAAACGCATAATAAAAACGTCTCTCATCTTTCGTAAGTTTATGTCCTAAATAATATTCCAAATATCTTTCTATCTGTTCTTCTGTCCAATCATAACGACACAAAATACAACCTATATCATTTGCTGCATAATTCAGACCTGCATACTCCCAGTCAATTAAATAAATCTTCTCATCTTTATCATATAAATAATTTGGTGCATATGTGTCATTGTGACACAATACCAAATTATATCCTAGCCGTTCTGCATCAGACTTAATATAATCATATAAACGATCTATTTTTCCAATAATCTCCGTAAATTCCTTTTCAAGATGACCTTTTGTTGCAGATGCTATCTTCATGAGTTTTTTACCCTCTTTAACATTATCAAATACCTTGACACTATTATCAGGTGCTACCTCATGTAGCTTACGCAAATAAACCATAGCTATTTTTAACTGCTCATCTGACTTTTCAAAGTCGCAATTACGTGCGTTTTCCACAAAATGAGATATTTTCCAACCAGATATATCCATTTTTATAAACGATTTATCAATCCCTATATTCTTTGCTGCTGTCTGTGCAAAATATTCAGTTTGGCGATTAATTAAATTACCCGCAGTCCCACCGGGATGGCGATATACATATTTTTCTTTTCCAACAGAGAATGAAAACGAAACATTCGTAAGTCCTGCATTTATTACATCAATATCTTTTATCTCATTAGGCTCACATTTCAAAGTATCACAAATATTAGCAATAATTTCCGAATCAACATTGAGAAGAAATTCTGAATCAAATGCTCTCAGATCATCAATATTTTCAAATTCCAAAATTGCATTTTCCGAATACTCTTTCATAAAAAATGTCAGATCTTTTATATGTTTCTGATAGAATTCTTCCCAAAACATGGATGCAATTCCAAAATCATTAATTTCATCTTCCATATACTCTCTGAATTTTTCCGAAAAGTTCTGATTCATGTATGCTTGTCCTACCATTGCATATGAATCACATCCTCCAACAGACATGTCCGTTATAACCTTTGCATCAGATACACTTGCAGAAAATTCGCAAAATTTTCCTTTCTGAAATACGCAGGCACGATAAGATAGATTTTCCTGATTAGGATCAAGAAATGGATTCCTTACAAAATAGTGATCCGCACAACAAATAAACGTATTTTTTAAATGCTCTCTTGCAACGTATAATGTATATAAATTTCCTTTTTTTCCAAACTCATTATTTACAATTAATTTAACTCCATACTTTTGTTCCAGATAAAAGAACTTTTCTTTCATATATCCTACGACAATATAAATTTCATCTATTCCAGCTTCGATTAATTGTTCAATTTGTCGTTCAATAAGGATTTGACCTTTAACACAAAATAGACCTTTGGGTTTTTCATAAGTAAATGGTGCAAATCGCGATGATTTTCCAGCTGCCAATATTATTGCATTTTTTTTCATCCTACTCAGCTCCTCGTCTTTTTATTTATTTTTTTGACTTCAACTTTGATAACATCTGTGTCAATTGATAATAACCATGTGTCTGCACCTGATATTTTAATGTAGGTATAAATTCTTCTTTAAAAGTTCCTGTTTTCCAAATTTTGTTTTTTTCTTTTCTAAAATACCTACGTACCTCTTCAAGTTCTTCCCAATATGGATAGAAATATAATTCTCTTAAAGGTGTTTTTACATGACGATCTACATCATAAATTGTATCGCTAATAAGATTACAATTTTCTTCCGGGTCAGTTCTTAAATCATATAATTCCTCTTTTTTTGAATGCTTATTATATATATATTTGTAATCTTTTGTTATAATAGCAAGTTTTCTATTTGGCTGTGCATAGAATGTACTATCACTATATACAACGTCTCTCTCAGGAATTTTACGTTCAAAAATAATCGTAGATATATCAATATTGGATACTAAATTATCTATTATTCTTTTTTCATCTATTCTTGGCGCAATCAACGGTATATTAACTGCCGTCTCGTATACGTCATGACCGTAACTAATTTTTCCTTTCATACCATTCATATTTCCATGATCTGCTGCAATAAAAATATTAGTATCTTTAAATTCATTTCTTGCAATCCCTACTATATGATCAAATGCATCTATGTCAGTTCCATAACCAGTTCTGCCATTGATTACATGTGGTATATGCATCCAAAGAAATATTGGTTTTTCTGCCTCTTTTTTTATTTTTTTTATTTCATTTTCGATTGTTTTGTAAACATATTCCGTCTTACTGTCATCTCGTTTTAATGAATCTCCATGTAGATAGTGAGCACCTACTCCTTGACGTATTTCTTTTAAATTATGAATTTTCGTATTTTCACCATAACAATAATAACGTTCTTCCATCTTAAATACAGAATGCCATGCTTCATCCCATATAATATGACACTCATATCCTTTAGCTTCAGCCTTTGTCCACAAAGTTTCTCCTTGATAATGTATTCCAGATAATACATAGCGACTCAGTTCACTTTCATGTGCATATAATCCAGTAAACATACACATATTAGACATAACTGTCGAGGGAGCTCCTGTATAATACTTTCTAAACACAGAGCCATTTTCTACAAGTTTATCAATATTCGGAGTATGTCCACTCCAATATTGATTTCCGTAACAAGGTAAATAATCTTTACAAAAAGCATCTTTTGTAATAAAAATAATACTCTCTCTTTCTTGCATAATTAATCCTTCTTTTTATTTTTTTCTATTTTCTTATTGAATAAAGCTTTGAATATAATTATTATAATATCCTTATCGAACACAAAAAGGACCAAAATACATATTAAAATATTAATTAAATCAAACGCTATTTTTTTTTGATAACTACATATTGCCATTATAGATAGCATCACAATACCCAGGATCATTTTTTTTATTTCAAATCGTATTTTTTGAAATTTTTGAACATCATACATTCTATAGATGACTAATACTAAATAGCTTATCATAGTTGATATTGATCCCGCCCAAATTCCAATTTTTTTTACAAACAAAATATCAATTAATAAATTTATTACAGCTGCAATTGTCGTAGTTATTCCTACACTTTTAGTTTTCATATGTGCTATATAAATCCCGCCAATTGTAGCTGCAAAGCTTGAAAAAAGCATGCCTATATATAATACAGGTAATTGATAATAAGCAGATTCATAATCTCCTCGAATAAGAATTTTCCATACAATCGGCGTAGTCATTATCAATCCAGACATTAACCCAACAAATATGTTATATACATTTGTACACATAACAGAATAGTATCTGTCTTTATCATCATCTTTTGAAGCAATTGAAGCATTTTCTTGCCATGCAAGTGTAAAAGTTCCTTGTAATGAATCGAAAATCGTAGGCAATTTAGTTGCTACAGCATATATTGCATTAGCTTCTACTCCTAACGCTGCAGTTATAACCACTTTATCAGATACCCTCAATACCCAATTTGATAAATTATTGGGAACCATTGGCCATGAATACTTTAATAGCTCTTTTAAAGTGTTTATATCGAAATATTTAATGTTATAAAACTTAATTATCTCTCCCTTGATTAATAGAAAAATAAAACTAGCAAAGGCAGAAATTGACATAGATAACATAACACCCAGCAATCCAAAATTCTTTGTCCCAAGTACTCCAAGCAATATAATAATCATACTGATATCCAAAATGGCTTTTATTATAGTGCTAAAAGAATAATATAGATTTTTCCCCATGCCTCGCATTACTTGTTGAGCCGCAATCATCAATATATCCGATACAAAGTAGAAACATACTAATATACCTATATGGCCCAATTTTTTTCCTGACAAGACATAATAAAGTAAGCATGTAATTACGGAAGTTACCACCACAAATGTAAAAATACTACTAATTATTTTTTTACATTTTAAATTATCATCTTTTTGATCTATCAAAAATCTAAATGCAGCTGAACTAATTTGCAACGTTGTTGCCGGAAGTAATAAAGCTACCAGCGTAATTACTAAATCATAACTTCCATACTCTGCTTTAGTTAATTTTGCTGTTAATATTGGAGTGATAAATACAGTAATAAATTTAGGAACAAACGTTCCTAGCGATAGTATTGCTGTATTTTTTATTAAATTTTTTTCTCTACTCATCTAATTATTCGCCTTCTTTTTTCCTTTTCCTAGTGCAACTAAAACAAATACTGTAATCCAAAATTTTCCTTCTCTTATATAAGTTCCTGACATAAAAAATCTGGATAAACAAGAGAAAATAATAAAAATACACACATCTCGTTTTAATCCTTTACACGTCAATCCTCTTATAATCAACCAGAGTAAATACGCTAATATACATCCACCAATAATCCAGCCCCAAGACATCAAAATTTCGAGTACAATATTATGTGGATAAACAGCTCCCGCACAATACGGTCTATCTCCAAAAAATCCAGTTACATCCATCCCCATCGTATTAAGTCGTTCAAAACAACTTTGCCATATAACTTGTCTAGTATCAGTATTAAATAATTTTCCTTTTAGAAAACTACGAACCAAATAAGAATTTTCGAAATACGGCAGCTTAGATACCAAATATAAAATATCATCTAAATAGAAAACACCAATCATGCCACCAATAACAAGCACACCGCATATAAGCAATTTTTTTTGTATTGATATATCTTTTCTCAATAATTCTAATACTCCAACAAATAGCACTGCATATAAGATACCGGATCTAGCCCCAAATGCCGCCATTTCAATTATTCCCGCCACAAACATAATCATCGGTATGAATGATGACGTTTTTTCTTCTTCAATATTTTTTCCTTTCGCTTGATAGTAATATGCTGCACATACAGCCGGTAACAACGAATACGAATAATCCATATATCCTAAATATTTATCATAAGGTAAAAACAACAGCATCATGCCACCAGATATAATTGCCCATTTTGCATATTTGTATAAGTACGAAAAAAAGCTATCCCAATTCACAACATTTTTGAAGCTAAACAACCCATATGGAATAAAAAAAATATATACAATTATCATTCCTTGCGAAAGCATTTCGCTTCTTGTACTCGAAAAAAATACATAATTCAATAAAAAAACAAGATAAAATCCTATCAAATAGAAAAAATCAATTTTTCTTATTCCACATTTTAAAATCAAAGATATAAGAACATATATATATATACAAGCAGTAACCACAGATGTCATTCCAATCCCTATTGTATTAAGTAATACATTAAGTACATCTATATAAGCGGGCATTATTATTACAAAAGCTAAAAATTTTATACGTGTATTTTCCTTATTGTATATAGTCTGATATTCCATCTTAATTACTCCTTAAAATTTCTTTATCAAAAATAATCCTCCTCTTTTTTCCACAAATACTTTTAAATGAATTATAAATAATACTTGTATATATTTCTTTTTTCTTAATTTATTTAGGAGTATATTTTGATACTTTCCTAGACACCTAGGAACTTCTATTGATAAAATTTGGCTATATTCCACCACATTTTTTATATATTCAACTCTTTCATAATGTTTCATTTTGAATCTATGAGATAATGACAATTCTATAGCTTTTATAGTATTTGAAATGTATCCTTGATTTAACTTATCAAAGACAATTTTATTATCTGTATTCCAAGTAAATACAGTCTTTTCCTGTATTTTTCTTAATCCAACAACTGATTCTATATAATTGATCGGATATTTATCCCATTCTTTTCTCAAGTCATTCACATAATGAATATATACATTTTCTTCTATGAAATGAACATTATTTACATGGCATAAATACATGAATATGAATGCGGTGTCTTGGTGTCGCCGTAACTCAGGAAATTCTATCTGATTTTCTCGAATAATTTTTAAATCATATAATTTATTCCACGGAGCCCCATTTATTCCAAATTCTTCATTTTCGCCAATATATTTATTGTAATTGCTCCTCATTTGGATACCTGATACTTCTCTATCCTTATAGCTCCTTTCTGTAACCTTTTTTCCATTTCCATCCAGCGATGTAAAACCAGCAACAACAAAATCGTTTATTCCATTGCTCATAGCTTGCACCATTGCTGAAACTGCATTTTCTTCATATAAGTCATCAGCATCCGGAAAACATATATATCTTCCCTTAGCATTTTTTATTCCATAATTTCTGGCCGGACCAGCCCCATGATTCTCAGTATGAAAGACACGTACCCTCTTATCTACTTCTTCAAATTTTTTACACACTTGTAGACTATTATCTGTTGATCCATCATCAACAAGAAGAATCTCTATATTTTTGTAACTTTGCTTTATCAATGATTCAACGCATATTTTAATACTTGTTCCCATATTATATACAGGAACAACTATGCTAACCAATTCTTCCATTATATTAATTTCCTCACTAAATTTTCTAATTTACTTTTCAACATAATGCGCTGGAACTCCAACAATCGTTCTATTTACTTCAAGAAAGTCTTTATTAACAACTGCATTGGCTCCAATCTGAGTTCCATCTGCGACTTGGATTTTTCCAAAAATTTTTGCGCCAGGTCCTATATAAACATTATTTCCTATTTTAGGTGATCCAGTTCCAATATTTGTACACACATGCAATCTGCAATTCTCCCCTATTTTCGCTTCATGATTTACTACTATTGTACCAATATGTGATATGCTCAAGCCCTTTTCAAAGCAATTTAGCCCAATTGAAAATCCACACAATAAACCTAATATATTCCACAATGCTTTATAATATTTACCTGCTATTTTATGAAATGCCCCCCCCGATACGTTGTTATAATATTCACTTTTTCGTAAATAAATTTCATATCGCCATACAATATCTCTTAGTTTAGGTTTCTTATATCTATATCCTAAATGAATTCGATCTGCCTCTAGATACTCCCTTAAATCTGCTTTAGATTGAATCATAATATTTTCTCCTAACATCTACAACTTTCTAAACTTATCTTTTACAAATCTGAATAATTTTCACAATAGTTTTCTGTAAAGCTAATCTACATGCCTTCGGGCTACTCAATACCGCTTTACAATATCCTAATCCCTGACGTTTTTCGCCATTCTTCAGACATACATAGCCCAATTCGTACTTATGCATTGCATAAATACATTTTCTTTCTTTTTCGCTTAACGAAGCCATTACAGGCTTTATAGATCTAAAAAAAGCTTTTTTATATTGTATTAACTTATGAGCATCTGGTCTGTTTTGCGTGTCTGAAACATCCACACAATGCAAATATTGATTTACTTCTTTTAATTTATATTTTGATGTAAAGTCTACTAAAAGTTGCAAATCTTGATGTCTCAACAAGTTTTCATCGAAATATCTAGTTGTATCAAAATAGTCATGTCTTATAAGCAATGTGCCGGTTGCAACATCTGACATAAGATTTAATATATCTTTATAAATATATCCGTCTCTATATTTCTTTGTTTTTCCTATAACATTTCCATTCTGATCATACAATGTAAACTTACATGACACCGCTCCCCAACTATCATCAAGAGACTTTAGTTCTTTTACCTGTTCTTCCAGTTTATTCAGTTCCCACCAGTCATCATCATCCAAAAAAGCAATATACTGTCCTCTTGCCTGGCGAATACCTACATTTCTTGCAACTGCGCCATTAATATGTTTATCCTGAAGAATCAGATGGAATCTTTCATCATTCGAATATTTCTCTACTCTTTTTTTCAACAATTCCGTATATTCATCAAATGGCTCATTATCATTTACTAGTAACAATTCTAAATTTTTATATGTCTGATTCAATACACTGTCTATTGCTCTGAGTAATTTTTCTGAGCGCTTGTAAGTCGGCATAATAACACTGACAAGACCTTCTACATACTTCATGATACTTTTTTCCTCGCAAATGTTCTAAATACCCAACCTCTTAGCTTGTTAGGCATCAATTTTTGAATAATCAACCTCTTAGTTACATTTTTTATATATGTCGAATGATTAATCATCTTATTCTTCAGCATATAATCCTGAAGTCCTTTTTCACTCTCAAAATACTTTGAACCTCCTCGTCGTTGATACATTTCTTCACCGACCCGAACATTCACAAGCACGCTTCCTGTATTTGCGAATACTGCTCCATTTAACCACATTCTTATCCATAGATAATAATCTTCATTCCAAAACCAATCTTGGTATCCGCCAGCACTTTCCACTGCTTTCTTTTTATACATGACTGAAACATGATTCATAGCACAACGTGTTTTCATATATTCTCTTATAGATTCGTTAGATAATGGAACAGATCTTTTCCCAACAATATTATTTTCTTCTCCGATAAATTCTGTTATATCTCCTCCCACAATATCTATCTCAGGATTTATTTCAAAATATTTTAATTGTTCTTCAAATCGTGTAGAAACAGACACATCATCGCTGTCCATTCGAGCAATTAGTTCATGAGTTGCATTTTCAACTGCGATTTTTAACGCATTTCCCAAGCCACCATTTTGTTCTAATCGTATAACATTAAATACTTCATACTTTTTTTCATATTTATTAATAACATTATTTATCTCGTTACTTACCGGGCCATCCACAACTAATACAATTTCATTTGGTTTAATCGTTTGCTCATCAGTAATACTACTAAGTGCTCTATCAAAAAAATCGGGATTATCACTTTTATATACTGACATAGCCACGGAAAAAGGTACATGATGATTTCTATCTACTTTAACATCTTCTTTAACATCACTTTCCTGATTTAAAATTTTCTTTGCTTTCATTTGTTTATTATTGTAATCTTCTTGACTCACCTTTCCATTATTCAATAAATAGTCACCAAAGTCTTCTGCTGTTGCCATATCTCCATCTGTAATTCCCTCCTGCTTAATAAAAGCAGTTTTTACAGTTTTTAAGATAATACCTAAATCTTCTAACAATGACACATTTTCTATGTACTTCAAATCCCAGTCCAATTTATCTTCCCACTTAATTGCATTTCTTCCATTCACCTGCGCCAATCCACTCAACCCTGGTTTTGCAGTGTGACGCATACGTTGTTCCTTTGTCATAAACGTAAGATCTCTGACCAGTTGTGGACGCGGACCACAAACCGAAAGTGTCCCATTTAAAATATTAAAAGTCTCTGGAAGTTCATCAAGACTTGTACTTCTAAGCCACTTGCCAAATGAGGTTAACCGCACCTCATCTGGCAAAAGCTCTCCATTTTCGTCTCTTTCGTCTGTCATAGTACGAAATTTATACATTTTAAAAATAGTTTCTTTGCCATCTTCTCCAATCAGACCTGGACGGTCCTGAGTAAACAATACCGGACTTCCAAGTTTGAATCTGACAAGAATTGCAACACCTATATATAATGGACTAAAACATATAATCGCTGCTGATGCACAAACAATATCTATTGCTCTTTTAACGTATTTCTCATAAAATCCCATTTCACGTGTCGGAATTGCTTCTATGCTTTCAGCTTTATAAGAGGTTTTTTCCGCTTTTTTCTTCATAATCCAAGTCACTACCGCTGTTCCAGCAACAATAGATGATGCTATAATTCCAACTACTTTTTTCTTTGACACTATAATCTCTCCCACAATATATTTCTACTCAAAACAAGCTCTAATCACTTCAATAATTCTATCCTGCTGCTCCGCAGTCATTTTATTATCACTTGGCAGACATAATCCTCTTGCAAAAATATCCATTCCTACATCAGCTGCACCACCAGCAATATACGCATTTGATCTTGCACGTCCATTACCATCTCTGACAACAAATGGATTTAAACGATAAATTGGCTGCATATGCATTGGTTTCCAAATCGGTCTGCCCTCTGCATTAATAGATGCAATTGCCTCCAGAATTTCAGTCGGACACGTTTTTCCGGCTTCTTTGACATAGCAGACATCCTGCTCTCCACGAACCTGTTTGCACATTGCATCTTCATCAACAATCAAGCAGGAAAGCCAGTAGTTTGGTTCTGAATTTTCCAGATCCATTGGGTTCATGGATACTGGCAAATCCTTTAATCCCTCTTTGTATCTTTCGTAGATTGCTTTTTTCTGTGCAATATGTTCATCCAGATAAGGAAACTGTCCACGAACAACACCAGCAACCACATTACTCATCCGATAGTTGTATCCCAGTTCTTCATGCTGATACCATGCAGCATTTTCTCTCGCCTGAGTTGACCACTTACGAACCTTATTTGCTGCTTCTTCATCATCTGTCAGGAAGCATCCACCAGCACTACCAGTAATAATCTTGTTTCCATTAAAGGAAATCGTATTATACTTTCCAAATGTGCCAGTCTGTACTCCCTTATATGTAGCTCCCATAGATTCTGCAGCATCTTCTACCAGAATTGCATTATGTTTCTTGATAACGGCATTTAATTCGTCTACTTTTCCTGGTGTTCCATAAAGGTGAGCAACTACTACTACCTTCGTATCCGGATAAATTTCAAATGCTTTTTCAAGTGCCACCGGGTCCATATTCCATGTGTCATATTCCGTGTCAATGAATACCGGTTCACCGCCCTCGTAAACAACAGGATTTACAGTGGCATCAAAAGTCATATCTGAACAAAAAACTTTCTTTCCTTCCAATGCACCATGTCCAACTTTTGGCATACCATATGCTTCAATACCAGCTAATTTCATAGCAAGATGCAATGATGCTGTTCCGGCAGATAATGCAACTGCATGTTTGCATCCAATATATTCACATGCCATTCTTTCAACTTCGTTGATATTTTTTCCAACTGTGGACATCCAGTTTGTTTCATACGCTTCTTTCACATATTCAATTTCCGGACCATGCATAGTCGGACTGCTCAACCAAACCTTTGATTCAAATTTTTCAAAATTATTGTTCTCTTTAAACATATGTAATTACCTCTTTTATATCGCTCCATGTTGTGGTTATTCTTTATGCAATCTCTTTGTTTACCTCTTCTGGTGTCTTAAATGTTGGTACAACACTTCGGAGAGCTTCTTTTGCAATCAAATCATCACCTGTATCACAGGCATCTCTAAGAACTTTGATTTTTTTATAAATCTCTTCTTTATTTAAAGCTGTATCTCTTTCAATAAAAATCATACTATTATCCGTTTTATCCAGTTCCTCTGTCTTAACCAAAAGCTCCTCATACAGCTTCTCGCCCGGTCTTAATCCCGTTTCAATAATTTCAATTCCCTGTACACCAGACAGACGAATCATATTCTCTGCCAGATCCATAATCTTTACTGGCTGTCCCATGTCAAGAACAAACAGCTCTCCATTATTGGCAATCGCACCACTCTGAAGAACAAGCTGTGATGCTTCTGGAATTGTCATAAAATATCTGATGATTCGTTTATCTGTAACTGTAACCGGTCCCCCATTAGCAATCTGGCGTTTAAATAATGGAATAACCGATCCGGCACTGCCAAGTACATTTCCAAAACGAGTCGCACTGTATCTTACTTTTCCATGAGTACTTGCGCTTTGAACGATCATCTCGCACATTCTCTTAGTTGCACCCATTACGTTTGTCGGATTAACCGCTTTATCCGTGGATACCATCATAAAGCGTTCCGCACCATACTCCTCACAAAGCTCCACCAGATTCTGTGTGCCAAATACATTGTTGTAAATGGCTTCTACACAGTTATGCTCCATCAATGGGACATGCTTGTGAGCGGCTGCATTGATAATGATCTGTGGATGATATTTTTCAAATACTCTTTCAAGAGCTTTTCTATGAGTGATGGAACAAATTTCAATCTGCAAATCCAGCTTATTTCCATATGCGATCTTCAATTCCTGCTGAACATCATATGCACCATTTTCATAAATATCTAAGATAATGATCTTCTTCGGATTCATCTTGGCCAACTGTCTGCACAGTTCTGACCCAATAGAACCGCCACCACCTGTGATCAGTACGACTTTATCTTTGTAATATGCATTGGTACGCTCATCCGAAACAACTAAAGGTTTTCTAAATAAAAGCTCCTCAATATCAAATTCTCGAAGATGATGTTTTCCTCCTGCCGCATACATAGTCGGATAATCATATACTTTTAATTTGTATCCCGCATTCTTGTAATACTCATAAAGAGTTTTCTTCTTTGCTGCATCCATTGATGGGATTGCAAAAATGATTTCCTGTACTTCAAATTCGCCTAACTTCTTAAAAGTTGCTTCCGTTTCAGACCAAACCGGAATGCCATGTATATCTCGTCCAACTTTTTCCTTATTAATATCAATAAAACATCTTGGTACATACGCTGCTTCTGAATTGTTCAAAAGTTCTTCTGCCAAACTCACACCAACTCGTCCAGCACCAATAATTGCAACTTTGATCTTCTGCACTTCTTTTTCATTTCCAGCTTCAATACCAGAAAATACATGCAATAATATAGAAAGAATTTTTCCTCTTGTTGTCTCCTGGTTTCCACATTTGTATGCATAGCGATACATCATGCGAAGCGCCAATGCTCCTAATAAATTCAAGCTAACCAATGAAAGTAATCTTGCAAATGTAATTTTTTGAACTGGAAGTAGGAGTTCCAGACATAGATACGCCACAAAAGCGATAGAGTCAGTAAACAGCAAGCGGATATAACACTGAATCCCACCATATCTCCATACTTGCCCGTAAATTTTACCTATTAGACGTGCTGTGAAAATACACAAAACAGAAAGACCTACTTGTTGAAAGATCCCAACAGTTGATAATTTATCCATTCCTCCATATAACACCAGGAGTATAACTGCTACTAATGCATATACAATCAAATCATACCCGACAAGCGTCCAGCGTATGTTTGGCGTGTTATTTTGTTTTGCCTGTTTCATATCCATCTTTGTTTCATTTGTACTATTCATCGTGTACCCCCCCCACGAAAATCAGGGCGGTTTCATCCTTCCTATAATTATTGAACCTTATCATTCCTTTGTTAATGACGTAAACAGAACACTTCCTTGTTCTGTGCTTGTGTTCATTGCAACCATACTTGTTGATTTCACAATTGTTCCTGATTTTAATGTGCAACTATCTCCAATAAAACAATATGGTTCTACCACCACATTGGCACCAATGACCGTTGCCTGCCCAATAGTACTTCCACAGCCGACAACAGCCCTTGGCTCAACAATACAGCCAGGCATTAAATTAGCTGATGGGGAAATAGTAGAATCCATATGAAATAAAACTGGAATATTGTAAAGTGCCTCCAACTTTTTATTCCACTCAAGTCTTTCTGTTCCATCGTCACATGCAGCTATTGCACAGTTATATTCCGGATAAAAACTTTCCACATCCTCCAGTTTTCCAATAGCTCCTTCTCTGTCATTATCTACAAAGGAGATTTCCTCAAAGCAACCCATTGACTCTGCTATCTCTTTTACATAATCTCCATATCTTTTAGAGGCTACAATTAATAATTTTCTTCCCATTTTCAACACGCTCCTCATAATTATTTGTTTTTATTAGGTAAGTTCTTTAACACGACGACTAGCCTGTGAATGTTCTTTTTAAAGAGCATCCGCAGGCTAGGTCAAACCTCCTTATCATAATTTTTCAGCTTACAGTGTGGGTCAAAATAAGCATCCAAGAAACCATTCTTTTATATTTGTTCCCCCGCTCAATCGACACAACACAAAGAAAAATTATCATAACAAAATTCGACTAAGCCAGCGAAACCCCTGTAAAATCAATGTTTTTCTTGGTTGTTCCTATTATACCGCTATCTCCCTTGATTATGCAAAATAATTCTGGTAATTCATCAAGTGAAGACGATCTCAATAATCCACCGAATTTAGTTTGTCTATTTTCGTCTGGTAAAAGATTTCCATTTTCATCTTTTTCATTAGTCATAGTTCTAAATTTAATTAATTTAAATCTCTTTTGATGCATACCAGTTCGTTCTTGTGTAAAAAACACTGGAGAACCAATATTGAATTTAACTAATATAATCAAAAGTATAAACAAAGGACTAATAATCAATAATAGTAGCGACGAAGAAATAATATCAAACAATCGTTTAAAAAACCGAAAAACCATATAAAACTCCTATTTTACTTCTCTAATTAAACTAAAAGCCTCCGCTGATTTCAAACTTACAGTCGCACCACGGAATTTGGCTAAAGCTTCAATAGCATCAATCGATCTAGCTGCTGGAAAAGGTGCTAGTTGAGATTTGAAAATATTCATTGCCTCAATTTTTAATTCAATTGTATCTGTTATATCTTCATAAACAGTAGGTATAAATTCATTATTTACATTTGGTATATTCCATCCTGTTTCTGATAAAGTTTCATATGCATAAACCCTTTTAGGATAGTTATTACCTCTTGGTCTTACAGCAACCATTGCTGCATCTACTACCATTTGATGATCTAATTGCATATCGCCTCTATGGGGAATATAAACTTCATCTGGATTAACCTTTTCAACAACTTCTGCAATTTTTGCATTAAATTTATATCTTGGAATTGTTTCCAGCATAACAGCTGGAAAATCTAAAAAGATTGTTTCCTTAACACCTAATTTTTTATCTGCTTGACGACACTCACTTCTACTTTGTTCTACAAGCTCAGATTTAAATATTGGTTCAACTCCTTTTGTGACTACACAAACATATACTTCATCACCTGCTTTTGCTCTTTTTGCAATTGTTCCTCCTACACCAATAATTTCATCATCAGGATGTGGTGCAATTATTAATATTCTCATCACTCTACCTCATCACTTAATTTTTTTAGCTGGACTACCAACATAAGTTCCACTTTCTATACAATCTTTAACAACAATAGCTCCTGCTCCGATAATAGTATTTGAAATAACTTTCTTACCTTGAATTATCTGCGTACCTGTGCCTAATTCTGAACATTCACCTATTAAAACATTTCCAGAAACATTTACACTAGGGTAAATTGTCACAAAATCATCAATCACTGCATCATGTCCAATTGTACAATCTAGATTTACAATTACATGATCACCGATATTCACATTAACTGTGATAATCGTACCCGCACAAACAATAGCCCCTTCTCCAATCTTGACACTATTCGAATGCAAAACTGAAGGATCAACTAAAGTTGCAAATTTAACACTTGTATCTTTCAATTTCTCGATAATTTTCTTTCGTACATTAGAAGAACCAACTGCACAGACTGCGTAAACATCTTCTAAAACTGAAAGGTATTCACATCCTCCAAAAACATGGTATTCTCCCTCTTTACTTCCCCAAAGAGTTTCATTATCATCAATAAACCCCCTTTAAATTCCAAGTTGGTTTAATAGAATTAATCCTTTCAACTATCCATGCAACCTCACGTCCAAAGCCACCAGCTCCAATTATATACAAATCCTTCATATAATTACTTTATTCCTCACTCTATTCACATCAAGATTTTATTTTTAAGCATAATCTAAATATTATTTATTTCAAATATACTATTACTCAAAACAAGCCTTAATTACTTCAATAATTCGATCTTGTTGTTCTACTGTCATTTTGTTATCACTTGGTAAACACAATCCTCTATTAAAGATGTCCATACCAATATCTTGTGTTTCACCTTGAATATATGCATTTGTCTTAGCTCTATTGATTCCGTCTTTATTAATAAATGGATTCAATCTATAGATTGGCTGCATATGCATAGGTTTCCAGATTGGTCTTCCTTCTGCATTGATTGAGGCAATCGCTTCTAAGATTTCTGTTGGACAAGTCTTTCCTTGTTCTTTTGTATAAAGAACATCTTGTTCTGAACGAACTTGTTTAGTCATTGCATGTTCATCAATGATCAAACATGATAACCAGTAGTTTGGTTCACAATCTTCTGGAATTGGATTCATTTTTACTGGTAATCCTTTGAATCCTTCTTTGTATCTATAGTAGATTGCTTTCTTTTGTTGAATATGTTCATCAATATAAGGTAATTGACCTCTCACTACCCCAGCTACTACATTACTCATTCTGTAGTTATAACCTAATTCTTCATGTTGATACCATGCTGCATTTTCTCTTGATTGAGTTGACCATTTTCTTACTTTATTCGCTGCTTCTAAATCATTAGTTAAGAAACATCCTCCACTAGATCCTGTAACGATTTTATTACCATTAAAAGATACTGTGTTATATTTACCAAATGTACCTGTTTCAATACCTTTATAAGTAGCTCCCATAGATTCGGCTGCATCTTCTACAAGAATGGCATTATGTTTATGAATCACTTCCATGATTTCATCCATCTTACCTGGAGTTCCATATAAATGTGCTAATACAACAACTCTTACGTCTGGATAGATTTCAAAAGCTTTTTCTAATGCTTTTGGATCCATATTCCAAGTATCTGTTTCTGTTTCAATAAATACAGGTTCTCCACCCTCATAAACAATTGGATTGACTGTCGCATCAAATGTCATGTCTGAACAAAATACTTTTTTACCTTCTAGAGCACCATGTCCTACTTTTGGCATACCATATGCTTCAATACCAGCAAGCTTCATAGATAAGTGTAAAGAGGCTGTTCCACAAGAAAGTCCAACCGCATATTTACAACCAATCTTATCACAAGTCATTGCTTCTACTTGATTAATATTTTCTCCTACAGTAGACATCCAATTTGTTTCATAAGCTTGTGTCATATACTTTAATTCGTCACCATGCATAGTTGGGCTTGAAAGCCAAACCTTTGATTCAAATGCCTTAAATTGATTATCCTTATTAAACATACTATTTCACCCCTTGATTTATTTCTTCTGGTCTTCTAAATGTTGGTACAACACTTCTTAATGCTTCTCTAGCATCATTGTCATCCTCGTTTTCAATGGCTTTTTTTAGTACTTGAAGTTTTTTATTTATTTCTTCTTTAGGAAGTGGTGCATCCTTTTCAATGAAGATCAAATCGTTATCTGTTTTTGTTAGTGTGTCACTCTTAATTAAGAGTTCTTCATATAGCTTCTCTCCAGGACGTAATCCTGTTTCAATAATTTCAATATCATGTGCTCCAGATAGCTTAATCATGTTTTCTGCTAAGTCTAGAATCTTAACTGGTTGTCCCATGTCTAATACAAATAGTTCTCCATTATTAGCCATAGCTCCTGATTGTAGAACTAATTGACTGGCTTCTGGAATGGTCATGAAATAACGAATGATTCGTTTATCTGTTAGTGTAACTGGTCCACCTTTTGCAATTTGTCTTTTAAATAATGGAATTACTGAACCAGCACTTCCCAAAACATTACCAAAGCGCGTCGCACTATATTTCACATGTCCATACATACTTGCAGACTGTACCATCATTTCACACATACGTTTAGTAGCACCCATTACATTGGTTGGGTTTACTGCTTTATCTGTGGATACCATCATAAAGCGTTGTGCATTGTATTTTTCACATAACTCAATTAAGTTCTTTGTTCCAAATACGTTATTATAGATGGCTTCCACACAATTGTGTTCCATTAAAGGTACGTGTTTATGCGCAGCTGCATTGATGATAATTTGTGGATGGTATTGTTTGAATACCTTTTCTAATGCTTTTTTATGTGTGATTGAACAAATTTCAATTTGAAGATTGATTGCATTACCATAGGCAATCTTCAATTCTTGTTGTACATCATAAGCACCATTTTCATAGATATCTAAGATGATGATTTGTTTAGGATCAATCTTAGCTAGTTGTCTACATAGTTCAGATCCAATAGATCCTCCACCACCTGTAATTAAGATGACTTTATCTTTATAATATGCATATGTTTGTTCATTTGTGACAGCTAGTGGTTTTCTGAACAATAATTCTTCAATATCAAATTCTCTTAAATTACGTTTACTTCCTGCTGTATATAATGTTGGATAGTCATATACTTTTACTTTATATCCTGCATTCTTATAATGATCATATAAACATTTCTTTTTATTGACGTCCATGTTAGGAATTGCGAATACAATTTCTTGTACCTCATAAGCCTTTAACTTATCCAATGTTGTTTCATCTGCACTCCACACAGGAATACCATTCACTTCTCTTCCCGCTTTTGTTTTATCAATATCAATAAAACATCGAGGTACATATACTGCCTTCTCATCATTGACTAATTCTTCGGCAAAGCTAGCCCCTACTCGTCCAGCACCTATAATCGCAATCTTTATTTTTTGAACTTCTTTATCGGTTCCTGTCGTTAATCCAGAAAATCTATATAATAACTTACTTAAAAACTTACCCTTTGATGTTTCATTATTACTATATAAATACGCATAACGGTAAATCATTCGAATACTGATTGCACCTAATAAGTCCACACAAACTAAACTTAATGCACGATCAAAACTAATTCTTTCAATTGGTAATGTAGCTTGTAATATAATTAAAAGAATAAAGGCAATCGCATCTGAAAAAATTAAACGAATATAGCCTTGAATGCCACCATAACGCCAGATTTGTCCATAAATATTACCAATCATTCGACAGATAAATATACAAACAATTCCTAATATAGATAATTGTAAAGAACCTGCATTTGTTAAATTACCATTTCCTCCATATATCCATAGTAATAATATAGAAGCAATAATATAAACAATGACATCATATACAACTAAAGGCCAACGTGTATTACTCTTTTTTAAACTCTTACTCATATAAATCCCCATTCCATTAAAAAAGACCCGTAATATACGAGTCTAAAATTTCAACCCAATATCATAACTTAGATACACTTCTCCCTACCCAAAATACCAAAGAGATATTCGAATCTATCAAAGATGCGGAAATCCAGCTATCCTTCATACCATCTGCATGTACCCAAGCAAAAATTTACTATTGCTTATTAATTCTATCTTATATATACGATATGTCAATGAACATTTGGTTTCCAATTCCTGTCAAAAAAAAAAAAAAAAAACGGTCATTTTCGCTTTATATAAAGCATATATGACCATTTAAATAAGAATATCTAAATCTGGATAGGGATAAATCAATCTTTAAAAGTCATAGGGATTTT
>ERZ791902.233-NODE-233-length-47150-cov-108.549485_pt1 | contig 47150 bp, 39 predicted proteins | sample MGYA00510149_ERZ791902 | MGnify/ENA primary metagenome ERZ791902 (study PRJEB30046, sample SAMN00792060) | human gut metagenome | study: EMG produced TPA metagenomics assembly of the A metagenome-wide association study of gut microbiota in type 2...
ACTGGTTGAGGTTCATGAAGTCCATATCGATAGAATCCCAAGGGAGTTCTGCGTTGTACTGAGTATGGAAATGGAGGAGAGGCTTCTCGAGAGCCTGCAAGCCCTTGATCCACATCTTAGCTGGAGAGAAGGTGTGCATCCATGTGATGATACCTACGCACTTCTCATCGTTGTTGGCAGCCTTCATCACAGCCTCTACCTCTGCAGAAGAGTTAGCTGTGCCCTTGTAAACTACCTTGATTGGGATGATGCCACTGTTGTTCAGACCATCTACCATGTCCTTTGAGTGACCATCAACTATCTTAACTGTCTCGCCTCCGTAAAGAAGCTGTGCACCAGTTACAAACCATACCTCTAAATTCTCAAATGCCTTAATCATGATTGTTTTTTTGTTAAATTGTTATTGTTGTTTGAATTTTGAAAATCTTATTTCTTGCACCAATGAATCATTAAGCTTGATTGCATCTTCAATTAGTGCTTCTTCTGTCCGTAGTAAGCGTTAGGACCGTGCTTGCGGTTGAAGTGCTTCTCTACGAGCAATGGATTCATGGTGGTGTTTGGATTCACGCTGAATGAAATGAACGCCATCTTTGCCACCTGCTCGGCTACCACTGCGTGATAAACTGCCTGGTCAGCATCCTTACCCCATGTGAAAGGACCGTGGTTCTTGACCAGTACGCCTGGAGTGTGAACCGGGTTGATATTGTCCTTCTTGAATCTGTCAACGATTACTACACCTGTATTGTGCTCATACTCTGCCATCATATCCTCTGTCATTGCATCGGTGCAAGGAATGCAGTCGTGGAAATAGTCTGCGTGGGTTGTACCGATGTTAGGGATGTCCAAACCTGCCTGAGCCCAGGCTGTAGCATAAGTAGAGTGAGTATGAACTACGCCACCCAACTCTGGGAATGCACGGTAGAGCACCAGGTGGGTAGGAGTGTCTGAAGATGGATTCAAGTCACCCTCAACTACCTTACCGGTTTCCAAGTCAACTACTACCATGTCGCTAGCCTTCATGGTGTCGTAATCTACGCCAGATGGCTTGATGACAACCAGACCCTTCTCGCGGTCGATTCCGCTTACATTTCCCCATGTGAAGAGCACGAGGTTGTGCTTCACCAGGTCAAGGTTTGCCTTGAACACTTTTTCTTTTAATTCTTCTAACATAATATCTTGAGTTTTAAGTTATTCACTTGATTATCTGATGGTTCTTCCTTGGAAGAGCCTGCAAGTATTCTATTTTAAGTTGAACGAAGGGTCTTCCTCGTATGCTTTCTTGTTGAAGCGATAGAGGGCTGCACCTCGTTTCGATGTGACCTTATCGATGAGTTCTGTCTTTTCGATGAAGTCAATATCCTTCACGCGCTTGCGGAAGTTGCGCTTGTCAATCTCTTCTCCCATTACCGCCTCGAACACATGCTGAAGCTGTGTCAGCGTAAAGAGATCAGGGAGGAGCTTGAAGCTCAGTGGTTCATGATTGATGCGACGGCGAATCTGACAGATGGCGTCGTGAATCATGATTCTGTGGTCTGAATAGAGAGCTGGAAGTTCATTCAGGCTGACCCATTCCAAACCATGCTCAATACGGAGACTGTCGTCGTAGTCTACCACATTGATGAGGGCGCAGTAGGCGATGGAAATAACTCGCTCACCTGGGTCACGGTCGATGCGGCCGAATGCACCCACTTGTCTTATATAGAGGTTCTTCATTCCGGTAAGTTCCAGGATGACTCGATTGGCTGCATCTTCCAGATTTTCTGTTGCGCCAACGAAACCTCCATAGAGTGACCATTCGCCACGTCCTGGGTCCATTTGGCGTTTACCAATCAAAACTTGCAAGTTGCTACCGTCGAATCCGAAGATAATACAATCCACGGATACTAAAACCTTGGAGTATTCGTTATAAAACTGCGTCATGGTCTTTTGTTGAGTTTATGTTAAGATTCAAAGAATGTTTATTTCGTTATTGTTATTTCATCAGGTCCGCTCCTTGGAGCGTTTGAATATTGAGAAAAGTTGGGAGTCGGAAGGAGAAGAAAGGAAGAATGTCATCCATAGGAGATTTCTCTAAAAGATCCAGTCCAAAGGAAAACTTCCTGTTCCTAACTTCCAACTCCTAACTTTTATATATTTACCGGTAACTGAATATTACCAGAAGTATGCGTAGAATGCAGCGCAGAGACCGATTACTACGAGTGTACCAATGATGTCGAAGGCACTCCAGCTTTCACGGATTGACTTCTTGAAGTCGGATGTGAAGGTGATTGCCTCTACCTGCTCCTTGCTTGGAGCTGGAGTGAAGCAGCTCACTACTATCATGAAGATGATGAGGAAGACGAGCAACCAGCACTCGAATACCAACCAGTTGGTCTGCCAGAACCATGCGGTGTAATCCCAGAATGCACCATCCATTGTTGCCTTACCTGTATCAGTAATGACATTGGTAACGAGACGGAGCATACCGATGAGGAATCCTGTAATCATGGTGTATTCACCAGCCTTTGGAGTAATCTTCTTGAAGAAAATACCCATTGCAAATACTGCTACCATGGCTGGAGCGAGGAGTGACTGAATACCCTGGAGATAATTGTAAAGGGTGTCCATCTTCATCATGATTGGCAACCATGCGAAACCGAGAACAACAACTACTACGGTAGCGATACGGCCAACGAGTACGTAGTGAGCCTCAGACATTCCCTTCTTCAATGGCTTATAGAAGTCCTCGGTGAAGAGGGTAGCACAGCTGTTGAAGAATGCTGCCAATGAAGCAACCAATGCACAGATGAAACCGATGGTTACGATTCCCTTGATACCTGCAGGAAGAACGGTCTTCACCATGATGGCGAAGGCTGCGTCAGTCTCGTTCATCTGAATAGCGCCCTTCTGAGCCAAGGCTGCTGCAATCATACCTGGAATGAGGAACATGAAGCAAGGGAGAACCTTGAAGAAACCGGCTGCGATAGTACCGCGGCGAGCACGCTTCATAACCTCTACGTTGCTTTCGCCAGGAACCTGACCGAGTACACGCTGAACGATATGCTGGTCAGTACACCAGTACCAGAAACCAATGATGGTTGCACCGATGAATACTACGAAACCTGGATACTCCTGATACATTGAGTCACCTGCCTCCCAGTGGAACATGTGGGTTGTACCGTAGCCGTTGTTCAACTTGCCGCAGTAGTCCATCATATCAGCCCAACCAGCAGAGATGCTGCCACCGCCGAGGGTAGAGAGACCGAGGAAGAGCACGAGGAATGAACCGATGACGAGAATAGGAGTCTGGATGGTTGACAGAGTCATTACACCCTTCATTCCACCGAATACGGTGAAGATGGTGGTGAGGATGATCAAGCCGATAGCACCTACCCAGAAGTTCAAGCCCCAGAGATACTCGAAGAAAATACCACCTGTAAGAGCGGTAACGCTCACCTTGGTGAGGATGTAAGCTACGAGTGTGATGATAGAGAGCCATGAACCTGTACGCTGTGTGTAGCGGAACTTCAGGAAGTCAGGCATGGTGATAATCTTACCCATCTTGTTGATGAGCAACTGATAGAATGGTACGAACAACCAACCCAGGATGAGGATCATCCAACCCTGCATCTCCCAGTGAGCCATACCTACACCACTCTTGGCACCAGTACCAGCCAAACCGACGAGGTGCTCAGAACCAATATTGGCAGCAAAGATAGCCATACCGATTACATACCATGGCTCACCCTTACCGAAGAGGTAGGCAGAAGAGTCTTCACCTTTCTGAGCCTTTCTGTCTTTCACGATTGCGTGCCAGACAGCCCAAATTACGCCTATTACACCAATGGCGAGTACAGCCCAATCAAGCCATACGAATTCTGTTGAATTCCAATTCATAATTACTATAAGATTGTTTGTTTATTATTTGTTTGTTTATTTATTCTTTCTTTTATTGGATGCTTTATCCTTGTTATGGGATACTTTATCCTTTTCGGATGCTTTATCCCGTATGCGTTCCGGCGGATTTGCAATCCGCCGGCAAGCAAGTTGTCATTAGTTTGACCTTTCCTTACTTCTTTACGCTGAACTTGTAGACGAGGTGAGAGTAATACTTCTCTCCTGGCTTCAAGGTTGCATCAGTCCAGTCCTTCACGCCCTGAGCAATCTTGGTAGGAGAGTCTGGATACTTCTGGCTCTCGAAGCAGACGCTCACGTGCTTAGGATATTTGATTCCGTGCTTGCAGGCAATACCTGTTCCCTGGAAGTTACCGGTGTAAACCTGGATTCCTGGCTCGTTGGTGAATACTTCGAGGAGGATTCCGCTCTTAGGAGAGTAGAGGCTGGCGCAAACAGTCTTGTCATCGCCCTTGCCATCCTTATAGGTGTTCAAGCACCAGTTATGGTCGTAACCAGTAGCGTTCTTAATCTGGTCGAAGCTGTAATCTACCTTCTTGCCAATCTCTGTTGGAGTACGGAAATCCATTGGAGTTCCTTCTACGTCCTTAATCTCTCCTGTTGGAATGTAAAGAGAATCTGCAGGTGTGAACTTATCAGCATTGATGTACATAACCTGGTCGAAACCTTCCTTAGATGGGTCGCCATTCAGGTTGAAGTAGCTATGGTTTGTCATGTTGACCACAGTCTCCTTATCGGTTGTTGCACCAAACTCAATGTCAAGCGTATTGTTGCTCTTTACTGTATATTTTGCAGTAGCAGTTACGTTGCCTGGGAAACCATTCTCACCATCCTTTGCATTGATGGTAAAGGTTACAGAAGAATCGTTCTTCTCAGTAATGTCGTATACCTGGTTCAACCAACCGGTAGCACCACCACCGTGCAGGCAGTTGCCATTGTCATTTGCCTTCAACTGATAGGTAGAACCTGCAAGTGAAAGCTTGGCATCCTTGATGCGGTTAGCGTAACGACCTACTGATGAACCATAATCAGAAGGAGAGTTAAGCGTATCTGCATACTGATGGATATTGTCATAACCAAGAACTACATCAGTTGGCTTGCCGTCCTTGTCTGGAACTGAGATTGAAACCACACGTCCACCATAGTTGGTGAGACATACCTCCATGCCGTTGGCATTCTTGAGGGTTACTAACTCAGTCTTCTTTCCCAATACGGTTGAATCGAAATCTGCAGGATTCAAACCAGACTGTGTAAGACTAGCGTTGTTGCTTGATGAACAAGCAGAGAGGGTAGCGATTGCCGCAAAACCTACTCCCATGAAAAGGGTCTTAAATGTACTCATTTTTAGGCTGTTTTTAATTGTTTACTTTATTTTGGGTGTAAAATTACAATTTTATTTCGAAACGGCAATAGTTTTCCCTAACTTTTTTCATTCTAAAGTGTGTTTTTAACACTATTTGCATGATTACGTCTGCTTTTGGCTAAATTGAGGCAAAAAAACTGCAGCTAGCCAACACTAACTGCAGTTCCTTTATATTATATAATATGTATATTAGCAAACCTTGTGAGAACCCTCAGAGATAACTACTGGGTAAATCTCAGGAGCATGACCATACTTAGCTGTGAACTTAGCTGTAACATCCTCTACGAACTTGTCATAGATGTCGTCCTTAACCAAGTTGATGGTGCAGCCACCGAAGCCACCACCCATGATACGGCTACCAGTAACACCGTTCTCTTTGGCAACATCGTTCAAGAAGTCGAGCTCCTCGCAGCTTACCTCGTATTCCTTGCTCAAACCGTGGTGGGTCTCATACATCTTCTGACCTACAGTTTCGTAGTCACCCTTCTCAAGAGCATCGCAGACTGCCAATACGCGGTCCTTCTCGCCCAATACGAAGTGAGCGCGGCTGTAATCCTCTTCGCCTACCTCTGCGCGAACCTCTTCCAACTGCTCCCATGTGCAATCGCGGAGAGTCTCGAACTTTGCCTCTGGGTGCTTGGCAGCGATGTGCTTAACCACGTTCTCGCAAGAGTTGCGGCGGTCGTTGTATGGAGAACCAGCCAACTCGTGCTTAACCTTAGAGTTAACCAGACAGAGCTTGTAGCCCTTAGGCTCGAATGGGAAGTACTCAAACTCACGGCTGTTGCAGTCGAGACGCATCAACTTGCCCTCCTTGCCGAATACAGAAGCAAACTGGTCCATAATACCGCAGTTAACACCTACGTACTTGTGCTCAGTAGCCTGACCAGCGAGAACGAGATCCCACTTAGAAACCTTGTTGTCACCGAAGAGATCGTTCAAAGCGAAAGCGAAGCAGCTCTCAAGAGCAGCTGAAGAAGACATACCTGCACCGAGAGGCACGTCGCCATAGAATGCAGCATTGAAGCCCTTTACATCAACACCCAGCGCCTTCATCTCCTGGCAGATACCGTAGATGTAGCGTGCCCAAGATGCGCGAGGACCCTCTGGGTCGTTTACCTTGAACTCTACACGGTCCTTCAAGTCGATAGAATAGAGCATAACAGTTTCTGTTCCATTAGGACGAATCTCTGCCATGATGCCCTTGTCTACTGCACCAGGGAATACGAATCCACCATTATAATCTGTGTGCTCGCCAATCAGGTTAATACGACCTGGTGACATATAGATGTTACCTGTTTTGCCATCAAAGTGCTTGATGAAACGGCTTCTTACTTTTTCGATATCCATAATTGTTGTTGTTTAAAAGTTATTATTAAAGATTTGATTATAAACTAGTTATTCCCAGATAAATCAAGTTTTGCTTCACCCGGGAATAAGATGTTTCATTATTACTCTACTGGAATGTCCTTGTTTACATTCTTGCAACCAACGAGGGCGTAGAAGAGAATGTATGCAATCATGGCGATGATAACCCAATAAGATGCGATAGGACCAGCAGCCTTAGCAACAGCGTCCTGGATGAGAGGCATTACGCCACCACCAACTACCATCATCATGAAGATACCTGATGCCTGAGCTGTGTATTTGCCGAGACCCTCAACAGCAAGGTTGAAGATTCCACCCCACATGATAGAAGTACACAAACCGCAGATAGCGATGAGTACGCACTTGGTAGGGATAGTAAATGCTACAAGACCAGTACCGTGGTCGTCGAGCTTGAGAAGGTTTGCAATCTCAGAATCACCAGCCAAAGAGAAGTTCAATGTGTTGGTTTCTGGCAAGAAGATGGCTGTGAGCAACAGGAGGATAGCTACTGTTGATACTATTGTCATCTGTGTCTTGGTAGAAACGGCACCGCTGATAAATGAGCTGAGGAATCGGCCGCACATCATGAGCAACCAGTAAACTGCTGCGAAAGCACCACCTACAGAAGCAGCACCTGTGAAGTCCATGCTACTGATGTAGAAAATAAGCTGAGCAGGAATACCAATCTCAACACCAACATAGAAGAAAATACCGATGACACCGAGTACGCAGTGACGGAATGACCAAGGACTGTGATCGTACTGTACGTTCTCCTTCTTGATGTTTGGCTCAGGAATAGCAACAAACCAGATGATGAAGAAGGCTGCAATGAACACTGCCATACCGATGAAGAGGAGAGGAGCAACGTCGCTCATACTTGTGTTAGCTGTAACTGTACCTACGAGTACACCTGCCAACAATGGGGTAAGAGTACCACTCAAAGAGTTCAATGTACCACCAATCTGAATGAGCTGGTTACCGCGGTTACCACCGCCACCGAGCAAGTTCAACATTGGGTTTACCACGGTGTTAAGCATACATACGCAGAAACCGCAGATGAAAGCACCCAACAGATAAATGATAAGGTTGAGGCAAACGGCACCAGAGCTGAGGTTAAATACTGGAATGTCGTCACCGAAGATACTTGACAAGTACTGAATCATCAAACCGATTGTACCGACAGCGAGTGCGATCAATGCTGTCTTCTTGTAACCCTTGCTTTCAATCATCTTGCCGGCAGGAATACCCATGAAGAGGTAAGCGGCAAAGTTCATGAAGTTACCCATCATGGCTGCCCAAGAGTACTTGAAGCCCCAGATGTTGCCAAAAGGCGCTCCCATGTTAGTTACAAACGAGATCATTGCAAAGATAAAACACATCGTGATGATGGCAATGACACGACCGTTGTTATTTACACTTTTTTGTTCCATTGTTTAATCTTGATAGTTGATATTTGTTATTGTTATATTTGTTATTTGCTTATATTGCTGGTTGTTACCACATGATTGTTCACTGGCTAGTTTAACCGCAAAAAGGAGCGGCTGCCCCTGCATTGTGCACTTAGAGGCAGCAACTCCTATATTGTTTAATCTGATTTTATTTGTCTACGCCAAACTTATAGATTGTCTTCTGTGTGTATGTCTCACCAGGGTTCAATCTGCAACTTGGGAAGTATGGATGATTTGGTGTGTCTGGGAACTTCTGTGCCTCGAAGCAAACTGCGCTGCGGCGTGGGAATGTTGCACCATGCTGACCCTTGATGCCTGCCAGGAAGTTACCTGTATACATCTGCAAACCTGGTTCTGTGGTATAAACCTCCATGGTACGGCAGCTAACAGGGTCCTTGATGCGGGCAGCAAAGCTCAACTCGCCCTCTTCCTTCTTGTTTAATACATAGTTGTGATCGTAACCCTGACCATTCTTGATCTGCTCGTTGTCGGCATCGATGTCCTGGCCGATTGGCTTTGGAGTGCGGAAATCGAATGGTGTACCCTCTACCTTCAGGATTTCACCTGTTGGGATAGACTCCTTATCGATAGGGAGGTAGTAGTCTGCATTCACCTCACAGATGATGTTGTCAATAGTTGGGGTAGGATTTGCAATACCCTGGATTGCGAAGAATGCGTGATGAGTCAAGTTGCAGATGGTCATCTTGTTAGTTGTAGCCTGATACTTGATGACGAACTCATTGTCGTCTGTCAAGGTGTAAGCTACCCAAACAGTCAATTCTCCAGAGAAGCCTTCCTCGCCGTATGGGCTGGTGTACTTCAAGACAACAGCATTGTCACTCATACGGGTTGCATCCCAAACGTGGGCGTGGAATCCAGTAGGACCTCCATGCAAATGGTTCTTTCCATCGTTGCATGCCAACTGATACTCCTTACCATGAAGGGTAAATCTACCCTCCTTGATACGATTTCCGTAACGACCGATGAGGACGCTCAAGAAAGGCTCAGGTGAGTTGATGACATCCTGTATGTTGTCGTGACCCTCGATGAGGTTAGCATAGTTGCCGTCCTTATCTGGCATCATGATAGCAACAACAGCACCACCGTAGTTGGTCACTGCAATCTCATTGCCCTGATTGTTTCTCAACACGAAGAGATCAGTCTTCTTTCCATTTACTGTGGTCTGAAAATCTTCTCTTTTCAAACCACACTTGTTAACTGGTTCTGTATTCATAATATATCATTTTTTAGTTACTCTACTTTATGTTCTAAAGTAATTTACTGCAAAGTAACTAAAAAAAAATGAATATGACAAAATATTTAGCAATTATTTGATTTAAAAAAACTAAAAATTTTTAGGAGAGCAAATCTGCAACTACGTAACTTGAACCTCCAACGAAGACAAAATCATCATTTTTTGCATTTGCTTTCGCTGTCATATATGCTTCTTTTACAGAATGATACATCTCACCATGCAAGTTATACTTTAATGCAGTGTCTCGCAATTTCTCCACAGGAATGGCTCTTTTGGTAGAAGGCTGCGTCCAATAGAATTTTACCCCATTTTTGAGCTTATCCCTCAAAAGTTGTAATACGTGCTCAACATCTTTGTCGTCCACCATTCCAAAAACGATGTGCTTGACCTGAGCGTCAACATCATTAATCTGTGTGGCAAGATACTTCCATCCCGCAAGATTGTGACCCGTATCACAGATGACAAGCGGTGCTTCTCCCAGCTTCTCCCATCTACCTCGCAACCCTGTCAGCTCACATACATGTCCGAAACCGTTTCTGATTGCTTCGTCGCTGATGGTCATCGTCTGGCGCAAGACGTTAAGTGCTGCAAGAATGGTCTTTCTGTTACGTTCCTGATAGGAACCTTTCAGTTCCATATCTACATTCATAGATATGTCTTCATCCTGTGCAAAGAGGATAGGAGAGTGGCGTTCTCCGGCAACCTTCTCAAAAACGGGACGGGTCTCTTCGATGTATTCACCGATAACTACAGGCACGTTAGGCTTTATGATTCCTGCCTTCTCGCCAGCTATCTCTGCCAGGGTGTTGCCCAGAAACTGGGTATGGTCAAAACTGATATTGGTAATGACAGAAAGAACCGGAGTGATGATATTGGTACAGTCAAGTCTTCCTCCAAGTCCTACTTCGATTACCGCATAGTCTACTTTCTGCTCGGCAAAGTACTTGAATGCCATGGCCGTGGTCAGCTCGAAGAAAGACGGATGAAGAGGTTCGAAGAAAGCACGGTTCTCTTCTACAAAGTCGATGACATACTGTTCCGGCAGGCATTCTCCGTTCACACGGATGCGCTCGCGGAAATCAACAAGATGAGGAGATGTGTATAATCCCACCTTGTAACCCTGGCTTTGAAGGATGGCTGCTATCGTATGAGAGCAGGAACCCTTGCCGTTGGTGCCTGCAATATGTATGGTCTTATATTGACGATGAGGATGACCGAAGTGCTCATCCAGCTCATGGGTAGTCTGCAGACCAGGCTTATATGCCTTGGCACCAATTTTTTCAAACACCGGAGTACTATTGAAGAGATATTCTGTCGTTTCTTGATAATTCATTTCTTATATATTATAAATGTGTAGGTACAAAAAGTGGCAATCCCAATACTGGCATTGAGCCAATAATCAGGATTGCCTGTTACTTTTATCTTTTATGAGATTTCTTCCATGGAATTTCAAGGAATCTATTTGTTGAACAGATTCTTAATGCTGTCAAAGATTGACTTCTTGGTGGCATTGTCTGCCTGGAAGTTCTCGCATTCCTTGAACTTCTTCACCAATTCCTTCTCTTCCTTGTTGAGGGTCTTAGGAATGTAGACGGTAATGTTCACGATGATGTCGCCTCGTCCATAACCATATCCCTTGATGGCAGGCATACCTTTACCACGCAGACGAACCTGCTTACCTGGCTGGGTTCCTGGTTCTATCTTGATGGTAGTCTTTCCCTCCAATGTAGGGATTTCCACTTCACCGCCAAGAACAGCTGTAGAGAAGTCGAGTACGAGATTATAGTAGAGGTCCTTGTCTTTACGTTCGAAAACATCGCTCTTTTCTACGCGTACGATAACCTGAAGGTCGCCGTTGACGCCATTGTGCTTACCGGCGCCTCCCTTACCTGGTACGGTAACGACCATTCCGTCATCCACACCTGCAGGAATATTGATTTCTACAACTTCTTCGCCAGCAACAATGCCGTCACCACCACAAGCCTTACACTTGTTCTTGATGACGTGACCCTCGCCGCCACATGTAGGACATGCAGCCTGAGTCTGCATGGTTCCAAACATAGAGCGCACGGTACGGACTGTGTAACCCGTACCATGACAGGTAGGACAAGTCTCCGGCTGTGAGCCGCCTTCGCATCCTGTGCCATGGCAAGCAGAACATGTTACGTCTTTACGAATCTTGAACTTCTTGGTGCAACCCGCAAAAGCCTCTTCCAATGTAAGCTTTGCCTGTACTCGCAAATCTCTTCCCTGGTACTGCTGTGGCTGGGCACTGCCGCCAAAACCGCCGAATCCGCCACCGAATCCACCGTGACCTCCAAAGATATCACCGAACATAGAGAAGATGTCATTCATATCCATGCTGGCTCCACCACCGAATCCACCGAAACCGCCTTGCGGACCGTCGAATCCGAACTGATCATACTGCTGACGCTTCTGAGGATCATGAAGAACCTCGTATGCTTCTGCAGCCTCCTTGAACTTTTCTTCAGCCTCCTTGTTTCCAGGGTTGCGGTCTGGATGATATTTGATGGCTATCTTGCGGTAAGCCTTCTTTATTTCGTCTTCAGATGCCTGCTTATCAACGCCAAGCACCTCGTAATAGTCTCTCTTTGCCATTTGTTAAATATGGATTTTTATTTCTTTATTCCTGATCGTAATTCTTCATTAGACTTATTGTCCTACAGCAACCTTAGCGTGACGGATTACCTTGTCGTTGAGGGTATAACCGGTCTGCACGCAGTCGATAACCTTGCCCTTCTTGTCGTCACCCATTCCTGGCACCATAGCGATTGCCTCATGGAAATCAACGTCGAAATCCTTGTCAGCAGTCTCAATCTTCTTTACACCGAGACCTTCAAGAGTCTTGATGAACTTGTTGAAAATCATCTGAACACCTTCCTTGATAGCCTTAGGATCCTCGCTCTTGTCTGCGATGGCACGCTCGAAGTCATCAAGAATTGGAAGAATGGCAGCAATAGTCTTCTCGCCACCGTTGAGAATCAAATCAGCCTTCTCTTTCAGGGTGCGCTTGCGGTAATTCTCAAATTCTGCAGTCTTATAGAGCAGTTGCTTTTTCAATTCTTCTACTTCCTGCTGAGCCTTTGCCAATGGATCTGCTTCTTCAGATTCTGCCGCATTGTCAGTATTGTCAGTCTTACTGTCAGCATCTGCCGCCTTATTGTCAGCATCCTCTGTATTTGTCTCTTCAGCCTTAGGCTCTGCATTATTCTGAGTATCGTTCTGCTCAGCATTCTCGTTGAGAACCTGTTCCTTAGCGTTACCGTCCTCTATATTAATCTTCTTTTCTTTTGACATAGTCTTAAATTTTTTAAACATGATTATTCCTTTTTATGGTTGTTTTGACAAAAAGCGTGCCAACTCGACTCTCATCGAATTGGCACTTATCTCATTTAGGTGTATTTTCTATTACTGCAGACCGTACATCTTAGCTTTCTGCTCCTTGATAGCCTCATCATAGATGTACTCATCGTAAGACATCAGCTTATCGATGGTTCCTGATGGGGTGAGCTCGATAATACGGTTAGCCACGGTATTGATGAACTCATGGTCGTGGCTGGCAAAAAGGATATTGCCCTTGAAACCTACCAGGTTGTTGTTGAATGCCTGGATACTCTCCAAGTCCAAGTGGTTGGTTGGAGTATCGAGAATCAGACAGTTTGCATTCTGCAACTGCATGCGGGCAATCATACATCTCATCTTCTCACCTCCGGAGAGTACGTTTACCTTCTTCAGTACTTCCTCGCCGCTGAAGAGCATTCTTCCCAAATAACCCTTCATTGCCACCTCGTTGCCAGGACCATACTGGCTCAACCAGTCTACGAGGTTCATGTCGCTCAGGAAGAACTCGGTGTTGTCGAGTGGGAGATAAGCTGTTGTGATGGTAATGCCCCACTTGTAATCACCTGCGTCAGCCTTGCGGTTGCCGTTGATAATCTCGAAGAGAGCGGTCATCGCCTTAGGGTTGTGAGAGAGGAATACCACCTTCTCGCCCTTCTCGATGTTGAAGTTTACATTGTCGAAGAGAACTGTTCCGTCCTCATCGCAAGCCTTCAGGCCTTCAACCTCCAGAATCTGGTTACCTGGTTCACGATCCATCTGGAAGATGATTCCTGGATACTTACGGCTAGATGGGCGGATTTCCTCAACATTCAGCTTCTCCAGCATCTTCTTGCGGGATGTGGTCTGCTTACTCTTAGCTACATTGGCAGAGAATCGGCGGATGAACTCCTCCAACTGCTTCTTCTTCTCCTCAGCCTTCATCTTCTGGTTCTGAGCCTGACGGAGAGCCAACTGAGAACTCTCGTACCAGAAAGAGTAGTTACCGGCAAACATGGTTACCTTACCGAAGTCGATATCCACGGTCTGTGTGCTGACAGCATCGAGGAAGTGACGGTCGTGAGAAACCACAAGAACTGTCTGCTCGATGTTGCTGAGATATTCCTCCAGCCACTCTACGGTGTCGAGGTCGAGGTCGTTGGTAGGCTCATCGAGGAGGAGGTTGTCAGGATTACCGAAGAGAGCCTTCGCCAGCATCACGCGTACCTTCTCTGTATTAGAAAGCTCACCAACGAGCTTATCGTGACGATCTTCCTTCACGCCGAGGTTCTGAAGCAACTGGGCAGCATTACTCTCAGCTTCCCAACCGTTCATCTCAGCGAACTTAAGCTCCAGCTCAGCAGCGAGGTTACCATCCTCTTCTGTCATCTCTGGTTTTGCATAGAGGCGCTCGCGCTCCTTCATGTTCTCCCACAATGGCTGATGGCCCATCAGAACGGTGTCCATCACGCGGAACTCGTCATACTTGAAGTGGTCCTGCTCCAAAACGGAAAGACGCTCGCCAGGTCCCATTTCTACTGTACCCTTGTTTGGCTCCAAATCGCCACTGATGGCACGGAGGAGGGTAGACTTACCAGCACCGTTGGCACCGATTACGCCATAAATATTACCATGTGTGAACTTGAGGTTTACATCTTTGTAAAGCACTCGCTTACCGAATTGAATTGCAAGATTTTGTACTGTTATCATTCTTGTTTACTAAATATCTTTTTCTGAATTTATCTTTAATTTGTGTGCAAAGTTACGAAAAAATATTTGTATATCAATGATTTATTGGTAAAAGTTGCTTTTTTTTAGTTAAAAACACAGCTCTTCTTTGTCATTTTGCAGAAAAGTCTTACTTTTGCATGCTAAAAGGCATCAACGGTATCCCAATACCGTTGAATATGTGTTACGAACAAATAGATATAAATAACACGAAACAGCAAATTGAAAATGAAACAACAAAATAATAAGGGCTATTTTAATAAGCATACCAACAATGCTTACGGCTATGGCAATCCGAATGAATATGACCACTACAAGGTGGAGAAGCCGGCGCAGTTGTTGGAATGGCTGATGGAGAATGTAAAGGGTCCTAGCAAGACCAAGGTGAAGCAGACGCTGCAGGGTAGAGGAATCAAGGTGGATGGCAAGACCATCACCCAGTTCGACTATGCTCTGAAACCTGGCATGAAGGTGAGCGTAAGCAAGACCAAGAAGAACCAGGAGGTTTTCAAGAGCAGATACATCAAGATTGTTTATGAAGACCGCTACGTCATCGTGGTTGAAAAGAACGTGGGCATCCTCAGTATGGCTGCCGGACATTCTACGCTCAACGTAAAGACCGTACTGGATGATTACTTCCACAAGACCCGACAGAACTGTCAGGCTCACGTAGTTCACCGTCTTGACCGTGACACTTCGGGGTTGATGATTTACGCCAAGGACAAGCAGACCGAGCTTGCGCTGGAGGATGACTGGCACCACAACGTATACGACCGCCGATACGTTGCCCTGGTTTCCGGAGAGATGGAGGAAGACGAGGGAACCGTTGCCAATTGGCTGAAGGACAACAAGGCATATATTACTTACGCCAGCGAAACAGACAATGGCGGCAAATATGCAGTAACCCACTTCCATACATTGCAGCGCACTACCGAGCATTCCCTGGTAGAATATAAGCTGGAGACGGGTAGAAAGAACCAGATTCGTGTACATACAGCAGATATGGGCCATCCTATCTGTGGCGACATCAAGTACGGAAACGGTGATGACCCATGCGGTCGTCTTTGCCTGCATGCTTATGTGCTCTGCTTCTATCATCCGGTGACTCATCAGCCAATGGAGTTTGAAACTCCAATTCCTAATGAGTTCATCAGAGCAATGAAGGAAGACAATAAGCCTTATGATGCTGGCAATAAGCCAAATCATGCAAACCACAAACCATTCAGAAAGGAGGGACGCAATGGATAATTTCCTTTATTATGCTTTTGCGCTAGTAGTCCTGGTGGTAGGCCTGTTTATTCTGAAAAAGGTAGCCACCTGCATGATTAAAATGGCAGTAGGCGTCATCATGATTGCCGTTCTCTTTGCTATTTACTGGCTTTATCTGTCGTAAAGCAACGGGTGTTTCATGCCTTGTCCAACAGCATGGAGAGATAGACAAAAATACGTCCCGACGTAGTCTCAACTGCGTCCCGACGTAGCAACCTCTACGTCCCGACGTAGTTCCGGCTGCGTCGCCACGTATTTTCAGCTCCATCGGCAGCTGGCAGATGAGCAGTATCCTTCTTCCACAAAAAGTGATAAAGTCACTCGTCACTCGTCACTTTTTGTTTTTTTTTCTCTTTTTCCAAAAGTAGGTTGATAAGCCTTAAGAATAAAAGATTATAATAATTATATATATATTAATGTTCGCGCGTACATTATTATATAAGAAATATAATATATATATATTAATATGATATCTTCTTTTTAACAATAAGACAATATCTCAAAAAATAAAAAGTGACGAGTGACGAGTGACTTTTTCACCTTCAACAAAATAAGTCCGGCAAGAATGAAGCATCACTTCACCTTACCGGACTCTTTTACATATCTTTTTACCCTATATTTATCAATTGAAGATTAGAGGATAGTCTTTACAGCCTCCAACATACCCTTCTCCTGGATGAGGTCGAGGTCCTTCTTAACCAACTCTGTCAAGCCTGGAACTGTCTCGTTCAGGTTCTCATGCCAGATGTAGTCGAAGCCGAGTACGCCTTCTGCTACCTTCTGGGTGTCGCCAGTAGCCCAAAGCTCTGTGAGCTTGTCCATGATCTTCTGGTCGTCGTTTGGCTGGATAGGAGCACCGTCCTCACGAACACCACCCTTATAGTAAGTGATGATGGCAGCAAGACCGAATACCAATCCCTGTGGCAACTCACCCTTACGCTCCAAATAGATCTTCACGCCTGGGAGGTCGCGAGTCTCGAACTTAGGGAATGAGTTCAGCATGATGCTGGTTACCTGGTGGTCAACGAATGGGTTCTCGAAGCGCTCCAATACGTCAGAAGCGAACTTCTGAAGCTCGTCCATAGGGAGGTTCAATGTCTGCATCAACTCTTCGAACTGTACCTTGTGGATGTACTTGCCCAATACTGGGTGCTCACAAGCATCGCGAACGATGTTCACACCGCTGAGGTATGTAACAGGGCTCAATACTGTGTGAGGGCCATTCAGGAGAGTAACCTTACGCTCGTGGTATGGCTTCTCGTTGTCTGTGATGAGAACGTGGAGACCAGCCTTGTGAGCAGGGAACTCTTCCTGCATCTGCTCTACAGTCATGTTCTCAGCCTTCTCGATTACCCAGAGGTGGAAGCTCTCAGCCTTTACTACGAGGTTATCCTTGTAGCAAACCTTCTGCTGGATTTCCTTGATGGTATCGCGTGGGAAGCCAGGAACGATACGGTCTACGAGTGTAGCGCAAACATAGCAGTGGTTGGTGAACCACTCCTTGAAGCCCTCGTAGTCAGCACCCATGTCTTCCTTCCAAAGCTCGATATACTGATAGATGCACTCCTTCAAGTGGTGACCGTTCAAGAAGATCAGCTCGCAAGGCATCAGGATCATACCCTTAGTTGGGTCACCCTCGAAGAACTTGTAGCGGTGGAACAGCAACTGAACCAACTTACCTGGGTAAGAAGCAGCTGGAGCATCTGTGAACTTGCAGGAATCATCGAATGCAATACCAGCCTCAGTTGTGTTAGAGATGATGAAACGCATCTCTGGCTGCTCAGCCAAAGCCATGAAAGCCTGGTTCTGAGAATATGGATTCAATGCACGGCTGATAACGTCGATACGCTCCAATGTGTTGACAGCCTGACCGTTCTCCTTGCCCTGAAGGTTCACGTGATAGAGGCAATCCTGACCGTTCAACCAGTCTACCATACCGCCAGGTAATGGCTGAACGACAACAACAGAACCGTTGAAGTCAGTTTTCTTATTCATATTCCATACAATCCAATCAACGAATGCACGGAGGAAGTTACCTTCACCAAACTGAATAATTTTCTCTGGAGCGACGCTCTTAGGAGCAGTGCGCTTGTTTAATGCTTTAAGCTCTTTCATGATTTGTTATTATGTTTGTTATTCGTTTTACTATTAGTTCCATCCCAGATGTCATATCTATTTCTTTAATCGATATTGTTATCTTTCTGAAATCTGATGCAAAGGTATAAAAAAAATCGGTACATTATATCGGAAATGTTGAAAAAACGTGCGTAAAGGTTTACGAAACTTTACAAAAAAAATCTTTCCATAACTTCTGGAAAGATGAACGAGCGAGATACGGGAGTCGAACCCGCCTCACAGGCTTGGGAAGCCCGTGCACTACCGATGTGCTAATCTCGCGAAGGAAAATACTAACTCCTTTCACAAGAAAGAGCCACGAGCGGGACTCGAACCCGCGACCCACGCATTACGAATGCGTTGCTCTACCAACTGAGCCATCATGGCATAACTCTTTTCTTAATTATCTGCAAAGGTAATGAATATTTTCCGAACATAGAAAAATATTATCGAATACTTTGTTGAAGTTAACTTTCATTAACGGAAAGAAACCCGTTTATTAATATAATAAGGTGTAATGCCAAGTCCTCATTATATGCCTTCTGCGCTCTTACCCGTATAGGCAAGAGTACAGAAGTGGATATTCATCATGCATGACGCATGAGGAAAATGCTATGGTCGATGCATGCAGGAAGTTCTTCCTTGTAATGCGTAACCATGATCATGGTCTTATTGTTTCGCTTGCAAAAAGCCTCGATGACGTCCTTAACCAGACGGCGATTGTAATTATCAAGACCATGCAAAGGTTCGTCGAGGATAAGAAGTTCCGGATCTTTCACGAAGGCACGAGCCAGAAGAACCAGACGCTGCTCACCGCTTGAGAGTTTCAGGAAGCCACGCTCCTCCAATCCTTCCAATCCAAACACCTTCATCCAGAAGCGGCACTTATCCATATCTTCATCCTTCGGCTTTACATAAAGTCCTACGGAATCCATCAAACCGCTTGCCACGATTCTGATGGCAGGGAGATCGCGCTGGTATGAACGGTGAAGCTCAGGAGAAACATAACCGATATGCTTCTTGATGTCCCAGATACTCTCGCCGCTGCCACGAGGATTACCGAAGAGGGCGATGTCGCAGGCATAACTCTGAGGGTTGTCTGCACATACCAGACTCAGCAAGGTACTCTTTCCGGCTCCGTTTTGTCCGCTCAGCGCCCAGCGTTCACCGTTGTTAACGGTCCAGTCCAGATCCTTCAAGATGATGCGCTCGCCATATTGAATGCGCACCTTGTTCATCTTGACCACTTCCTGGCTCTTATACTCACGGTCACTATAAGGCAAATTGGTGATTTTCTGTTCTAGCTCATCACTCAACATCCGGCTTGGGACTGGAGTGCGCTGAGCCAGATACTCTTCCTTGGCCAACTTCGGCATCACCTTCATATCCTTCACTTCCACTACGTGGGTGATGAAATCAGGAATGTCGTCGCTCTTGCTCAATACGAGGATAATCTGCAGGGCATGCTCCTGTGCCAAAGTCTTGAGGAGTTCCTTCAGCTGGTCGCGGGTATCGGCATCGAGTCCGATGAACGGATTGTCCATGATAAGGACGCGTGGTTCAGAGAAGAGGGTAGAAGCCAGCTTGAACTTGCGCAACTCGCCACTGCTCAACAGGATGGTGTACTTGTCGAGCAGATGCTCCATGTGGAAGAGTTCATAGATATGCTTCTGCAAATTGCGTCGCTCCGGAGTATCTTCGCCCGCCATGTTGTAGGCCTCTTCCAGCTTATCCTTCACAATCGGAGTGTTCTCATCTATTTCCAGCTGGTTCCATCTCTGCTGAAGGAAATAAGTGCGGTCGTTGTCACCACCATAGGTGTCACGGAAGGTGATATACTTGATGTTGTCGCTCACCATCTTCTTGGTGCTAGGTGAGAAATCATAATCAGGGTCGTGCATTAACAGAGGGTGTCTGCCGACAATGATGTCAACAAACATCGACTTTCCACCACCATTTGGTCCAACGATGGCGATATGTTCACCTTCGCAGGACTCAAAGTTTACAGGCTCGGCCATACGCCATTCCGGCATACGAGTCACGCCATCTTTAATGCTAATAATCTTTTGCATCTCTCTTATAATTTATTTATGTGTTGTGCGATTGATGGCAGCCAGAAGTTTGGCTTGCGGCCCAGTCATGCCGTTGGTGCCGCCAATGCGTGACTGGTTTTTCTGTGCAAAATCCTTCCAGCTGCTATAATGCTTGTCGCTGATCTCCGGTCTGCCCATTTGCAGGAAATGGCAGTAGGCAGCGCCCAGTGCATCGGTAGCATCCATGAACTTCGGCATTTCATCCTCCTTGATGTTAAGCATGCGTTGCAGCATCGCAGCCACCTGTTCCTTGGATGCCTGCCCCTGTCCGGTAATTGCCATCTTGATTTTCAGAGGAGCATATTCGTGGATGGGCACATCGTGATGGATGGCAGCAGCGATGGCAACTCCCTGAGCTCTACCCAGTTTGAGCATCGACTGCACGTTCTTTCCAAAGAAGGGAGCCTCAATCGCCATCTCGTCAGGGAGATAAGAATCGATGATGCCCGTAACCCGCTCGAATATCTTGCCGAGTCGCAGATAAGGATCCTTCTCCTTGCGCATGTCAATGACACCCATCACCACCAACTCAGCCTTATTGCCCATGATGCGTATCACACCATAGCCCATCACGTTGGTTCCCGGGTCAATTCCAAGAATGATCTTCTCTGTATTATTCTTTTTCAATTTCTGATTCTCTGGTTAAAATTATCGGTCCATGTAAGGATTGTGCGCCAGTTCCTCGCCAATGCTGGTAGCATCGCCATGACCAGGAAGCACCTTGGTTTCATCAGGGAGCATACCCAGATGGCGCAGGCTGTTGATGATTCGGAACATACTGCCACCAGGGAAATCGGTACGGCCGATAGAACTCTTGAAGAGGGTATCGCCGGTAAACGCAACATGCTCAGCCTCGCAATAGAAAGTGACGGAACCGTTGCTGTGACCAGGAGTCTCAATAACCTTGAACTCATGGCTGCCGAACTTGATGATTTCATCTTCCTCGAAGAAATGACCGATAGGAGGGAACTTCGTATCCAGCTGCATCTGATAGAAGGTCTCTGCCTGATGGGCCAGCCCCTTCATCAGCTTCTCATCGCCCTGAGCCACTTCCGGCTTCAAGCCAAACTCCTTATAGATGGTGTCGTTGCCGAAGTTGTGGTCAAGATGGCCATGGGTAACGAGCAGATGAACCGGCTTCAGTTCGTTCTTGCGGATATATTGGGTGATGGCATTGCGCTCTTCAGGATAGAACGCTCCACAGTCGATGATGACGCATTCCTTGGTCTCATCACTTACAACATAGCAGTTCTCCTGCAACATGTTGACTTGAAATCTTTCTATATGTAACATTTTACTTTATTTACTTTGAACATTGAACTCCTTTACTTTGAACTTTGAGCTTTGAACATTGAACTTTATGATTAGTAAAGGCTATTGAATTCTTCACTCTTCGTTCTTCACTCTTCACTTCCGTTCTTCACTTCTACGCCGGAACATAGATAAGCTGCTTGTCTTGCTTGAACCATTCTTCCTCGAAGAAGGTGCTGAGCGGAGTGATTTCTGCCACATTGCGGTAATCCTTGAGCTCTTCCTGCAGATTACCGCCCTTCAGGCAAATCAAGCCATTAGGCAGAGCGTTCTGTCCCTTCTTCTTGAAATTCTTCTTGATGATTTTCATCAGGTCAGGCAACTGCATCACAGCACGGCTTACCACGAAATCATACTTTCCTTTCTCATCCTCACCACGCAAGTGCTCAGCCACAAGATTCTTCAAGCCGATGGCAGAAGCCACCTCATTGCACACGCGAATCTTCTTGCCGGTTCCATCAATGAGTTTGAATTTGCATTCAGGAAAGAGAATGGCAAGCGGAATACCAGGAAAACCGCCACCACATCCGAAGTCAAGAATCTCTGTACCAGGACGGAAATTGATGGCCTTGGCTATTGCCATGGAATGAAGCACATGGTGCTCATAAAGGTTGTCAATATCCTTACGGCTGATGACATTGATCTTGTTGTTCCAGTCGCGATACAGCTCATCGAGCGCTGCTATCTGCTTTTTCTGCTCATCAGTAAGATGGGTGAAATATTTCTCTATGATGTTCATCCTTCTATTATCTTTCGTTTATATTACTTATTTAAGTGAATCTTTTAATATATTAAGGTGCAAAGTTAACGCAATTAAAGGACAAAACAAAATTATATAGCTTTTTTTATATATTTATTTAGATTTTGGTCCCAACTTATTAAAAAAATGTGTACCTTTGCACCCGAAAAAAGATGTTGTAGAGCAGAAAATTGCATAAAAACTGCTTGCCCGACTCTATCAGATTGTAAAACATAACAGATATTATAGAATAGTTAATATGATAAAGGCTGCATTATTTGACCTGGATGGCGTAGTGTTCGAAACCGAATCACAGTATTCCATCTTCTGGGGTATGATTGGACGTGAATATCATCCGGAAATTCCAGATTTCGAGTACCGCATCAAAGGACAGACATTAGTACAGATTTATGATAAGTACTTCTCTGAAGATTCTGTTTTTGCTCATATCAAAGGTTATACCGATGTAAAGTCAGAACAGGATAAGATTACTACTCGTCTCAATGAATTTGAAAAGAATATGTCGTACCCTTACATCATTGGCTTCGAAGACTTCATCAAAGACTTGAAGCAGAATGGCGTAAAGTGCGCTGTAGTAACGAGTAGCAACGTCCAGAAGATGCAGAATGTCTACAGACAGCACCCGGAATTCAAAGGCTACTTTGACCGTGTATTGACCAGCGAAGACTTCGCCAAGAGCAAACCGGATCCGGACTGCTACCTGAAGGGCGCAGCATGCTTTGATGCCAAGCCGGAAGAGTGCGTAGGACTGGAAGACAGCTTCAACGGCTTGAAGGCTGTACGTGCTGCAGGTGCATTCACCCTCGGACTTTCCACTACCAATTCCAAGGAGTCGATTGAGCCATTTAGCGACTATGTAATTGCCGATTATACCGGCTTTGCATTTGCCGACTTAGTGAAAGTTGTAGAAGAAAACAAGAAGTAATAAATACAGAAAAAGATAATATAATAATCATGGGATATTTATCTACTGACAAAAAGAAAATTACAACCAAGACGTTTGCTGAAATGAAAGCAGCAGGCGAGAAGGTTACAATGCTTACAGCTTACGACTTTACGACTGCAGGCATTCTGGATGCCGCTGGCATCGACAGCATCCTGATTGGCGATTCTGCCAGCAATGTAATGGCTGGAAATGCAGATACTTTGCCAATTACTGTTGACCAGATGATTTACCATGCCCGCAGCGTGGCTCGTGCCTGCAAGCATGCCTTCGTGGTATGCGATATGCCTTTCGGCAGCTATCAGATCAGCAAGGAAGAGGCTCTTCGCAATGCTTGCCGCATGATGAAGGAAACAGGAGTAGACGCACTCAAGCTGGAGGGCGGCATCGAAATCGCTGATACTGTCAAGGCTCTGGTAGACGCCGGCATTCCTGTGCATGGTCATCTTGGACTCACTCCACAGAGCGTCAACAAGTTTGGCGGTTATGGTATCCGTGCCAAGGATGAGGCTGAGGCTCAGAAGCTCATCAGCGATGCTATCGCTCTTGATAAGGCTGGCGTATTCGCCATTGTTCTGGAAAAGGTTCCAGCTAAATTGGCGGCTGAAGTAACACGACAGGTGAAAGCCGTAACTATCGGTATCGGAGCCGGCAACGGTTGCGACGGACAGGTTCTGGTCTATGCTGATGCTCTTGGTATGACCCAAGGCTTCAAGCCAAAGTTCCTGCGCCACTTCGCCCAGGTAGGCGAGGAGATGCAGAAGGGTGTGAAGGCATACATCGACGCCGTTAAGAGTACAGAATATCCAAGCATAGAGGAGAGCTATTAAGCCTCCTCTCTACATTTTAGCGTCATATAGTTCATAAAGTTTTTGGTTATGGATACACAAAACACGCCCATACATATTAAATTATGGCATCGGGACTTCTGGAGACTCTGTTTTGCCAACCTGCTTCTGATGACGAGTGTCTGCATGCTCATCATCGGCATACCTTATTTTATGACCATTGAAGGTTATCGTTACTGGCAGATAGGAGTTGTAGTAGGTGCTTACGGCTTTGGTTTATTCCTTCTGGGTGGCTTCTGTTCCTATCTCCTGCAACGCTATCGCCGCAACAGAGTGTGTCTGGTTTCTATCTGTTGCGTGGCAATCAGTCTCGTTGCACTCTATTATCTGGAGACCTTCTGGAACATCAAGTTCGGCTTTGGAGTTCTTGTAGCAACACGAGTAGTACAGGGCGCATTCTTAGGACTGGCACAAATGGCCCTGACCAGCACGTTGGTAATTGACACTTGCGAGTCTTTCCAGCGCACAGAAGCGAATTATATCACCTCCTGGTTCGCCCGACTATCTATTGCCACGGGACCAATTATAGTTTGGCTTGTTGATGATTTTTCAGACATGCACCTTATCTTCCCGGTAGCTTCCCTGTTGGCTCTTGGAGCTTTCGTACTTGTATCGCTGGTAAAGTTCCCCTTCAAGGCTCCCTCTGAGCACTTGCCGCTTTTCAGTTACGACCGTTTCTTCCTGCCACAAGGCATCCCGCTGTTCATCAACATTGTACTCATATTGATAGGCGCAGGAATGTATTTTGCCATTCCTCATAACCTGACGGTTTACCTAATGTTTCTGTTAGGACTGCTGATGGCTATTGTTGCAGAGAAATATGTCTTTGCTGATGCCGACTTGAAGAGTCAGGCTCTCGTGGGCTTGGTATTAATGGGAGCAGCCGAATTCATTTCATTAAACGACCAGGATTTTGCCGTAGAGGTGCTTGTGCCCTTGCTGCTAGGTATGGGAATAGGTGTGATCGGTAGCAGATTTCTGCTTTTCTACATCAAGCTGGCCAAGCATTGTCAGCGCGGCACCAGTACCAGTTCCTTCTTTCTGGCATGGGAATTTGGGCTATCATTAGGTATTGCGATAGGTTTTATGTTTTTGGAAAATGCTTACAAGCAAGTTCCGGGCGTCAATAACGTCATCTTCAACCCAACCGTTCACGAAGTGCTTGTTCCAGGCATGATATTTACAGGTCTGTCACTTGTCCTGTATAATTTCGTCGTACATCCCTGGTATATGAAACATCGTAATCGCTAAGGTTACTTATATCATCCAGCCCTTCCTAAATATGACATTTTATTGAAAGAAAGATTCCATATATAGGAAGGGTTTCATTAAAAGTTTCTAAAAATAGCTTTTGTGAAACATTTTTAATATTATTTAGTTAGCATTATTCGCTTTTGTCCCCATAATTCAGTACTTTTGCGTTTGATTTAAGAGGGAGGGTGTAAATACACACCCTAATTCATCGTAAAAAGTAGAATAAAACGTAAAATAATATTATAAGAATTATGGCAGAAGCTATTGATATCCGTGAGTTGAACATCCGGATTGAACAACAGAGTCAGTTTGTTACCAATTTGGTAATGGGCATGAACAAGGTCATCGTAGGTCAGAAACACCTTGTTGACTGTCTTCTCATCGGTCTTCTCTCTGACGGTCACATCTTGCTTGAAGGTGTGCCTGGTTTGGCGAAGACTCTCGCAATCAAAACATTGTCACAGTTAGTAAGTGCAGACTATAGCCGCATACAGTTTACACCAGATTTGTTGCCAGCCGACGTGGTGGGAACACAGATCTATTCTCAGAAAGACGAAGCCTTCCATGTAAAGCGTGGTCCGGTGTTCGCCAACTTCGTTCTGGCAGATGAAATCAACCGTGCTCCAGCCAAGGTACAGAGTGCTTTGCTCGAGGCCATGCAGGAACATCAGGTTACCATCGGCGAACAGACATTTAAATTGCCAAATCCGTTCCTGGTAATGGCAACACAGAACCCGGTAGAACAAGAGGGAACCTATCAGCTTCCTGAAGCTCAGGTGGACCGTTTCCTTCTCAAGGTCATCATTGACTATCCTACTATCGAGGAAGAAAAGCTCATCATCCGTGAGAATATCCAGGGCGGTCTGCCAACGGTTACTCCTGTAACTACAGCAGAAGAAATCCTGAAGGCCCGCAGCATCGTAAACGAGGTGTATATCGATGAGAAGATTGAGCAGTATATAGCCGACATCGTCTTCGCTACCCGTTATCCTGACCGTTATGGTTTGGGCGACCTGAAGGACATGATTACCTTCGGCGGTAGTCCTCGTGCCAGCATTTCCCTTGCCAAGGCTGCCCGCGCCTATGCTTTCATCAAGCACCGTGGTTACGTGATTCCTGAAGATGTTCGTGCTGTGGCTCACGATGTTCTCCGCCATCGTATCGGTCTCTCCTACGAGGCTGAGGCTAGCGAAGTAACCAGCGAGGAAATCGTAAGCCGCATCATCAACAAGGTGGAAGTACCTTGATGAAGTAAGTGAAGAGTGAAGAACGAAGAGTGAAGAATTCACTTACTTCACTAATCATAAAGTTCAATGTTCAAAATTCAAAGTTCAAAGTAATAAGTTGGATACACAAGATATCTTAAAGAAAGTTCGGAAGATTGAGATCAAGACTCGCGGATTGAGCCAGAATATCTTTGCCGGTCAGTACCATTCTGCCTTCAAGGGCAGGGGTATGGCCTTTGCCGAGGTGCGCGAATACCAGTATGGTGACGACGTGAGAGACATCGACTGGAATGTCACGGCACGTTTTCATCGTCCTTTCGTCAAGGTGTTCGAAGAGGAACGAGAGCTTACTGTGATGTTGATGGTGGATGTGAGTGGCTCGCTCGACTTTGGTACGATGCGCCAGATGAAGCGCGACCTGGCAACCGAGATAGCTGCCACCTTGGCTTTCAGTGCCATCCAGAACAACGACAAGATAGGTGTCATCTTCTTTTCCGACAGAATAGAGAAATATATTCCACCTAAGAAGGGTAGAAAGCATATTCTTTATATCATCAGAGAAATGCTCGACTTCCATCCTCAGAGCCAGCGTACCAACATAGGCTGTGCCTTGGAATACTTCACACGCGTGATGAAACGCCACTGTACGGCTTTCCTCATCAGTGACTTTTACGACCAGAAGGATTATCAGCATGCCTTGCAGATTGCCAACCAGAAACATGATGTGGTGGGCATTCAGGTATATGACCCGAGAGCCAAACAGTTGCCTGACGTAGGATTGCTGAAAGTAATGGATGCAGAGACAGGGCATGAGATGTATATTGACACCAGTTCCAGGAAGTTGAGAGTGGCTCATGCACAGAATTGGTTCCGACGCCAGGACAACTTGCGCCAGCTCTTTGCCAAAAGCAAGGTAGACTGGACTTCGATAGCGACCAACGAGGATTTCTCCAAGTCGCTCCTGGCACTGTTCAAACAAAGAGGATAAATTGAGTGAAGAGTGAAGAATTCTACGGCTTTACTAATCATAAAGCTCAAAGTTCAAAGCTCAAAGTTCAAAGTAAAGCAACAATGTTGAAAATTAAGAATATCATATTGACAATGGCTCTGATGGGCTGTTCTGGTTTGGCTTTCAGCCAGACAGTGGAACAGCGCATCGATTCTTTGCAGATGCTTATCGGACAGCAGACCATCCTGCACCTCAAGGCTACAGCCCGAAAGGGTGCCAAGGTGGTGATGCCATCCTTCAAGCCTCAGGCCCAGATAGTTCCAGGCGTTGAAGTGGTGGAGCAGAGCAAGGGCGACACCATGCATGTAGGTGACAACCAGGTGGTGGTAAGCCGCGACTATACCATCACATCTTTTGATGAGAAGGTGTATGCCATCCCGGCACTCAATGTGAAGATAGACGGTAAGAACTGCCACGGCAACCCATTGGCGCTGAAGGTGCTCACAGTACCCGTGGATACGGTTCATCCCAATCAGTTCTATCCTCCCAAGACGGTGCAGGAGAATCCCTTCCTCTGGAGTGAGTGGAGCTTCGCCTTTTGGTTGAGCTTTCTGCTGTTAATCGTCTGTGGAGCAATGCTCTATCTGCGCAACCGATTGAAGAAGAACAAGCCTATCATTGCCCGCATCCGTATCATCAAACGTGTGCCTGCCCATGAGAAGGCATTGAAAGAGATTAACGACATCAAACAGCATCACAGTACATCGAACCAGGAAACACAGAAGGAGTACTATACTCACCTTACCAATGCGCTGCGTGAATATATAGTAAACCGGTTTGGTTTCAATGCCATGGAGATGACCAGTACTGAAATCATTGAGAACCTGCGTGCTTCTGGCGACCAGAAGATGATAGACGAATTGAGAATGCTCTTCTCAACAGCCGACCTCGTCAAGTTCGCCAAATACGAAATTCCGATGAATGAAAATGATGCAAACTTGGTAAATGCAATTAACTTCATCGACCAGACGAAGACCAATGAATTGCCTAAAGAAGAGAAAATTGTGCCTACGCTCAGCAGCGAGGACCAGAAGTCTCAGCAGCAACGCCGCCTCATCAAAACGCTGCTTTGGATAGGAGGCTTCAGCGCTGTTGCTATCTTAGGCTATATCATCTATCAAGTTGTCATGCTGTTGATGTAAAAACCATCACTGATAGATAAAATCATCAGAGTGATGCAAACTATAAATGTTAAAAGAAATGGAATTTGCAAGTAAAGCATATTTTCTGCTACTCCTGTTGCTGATACCTTATATCTTATGGTATTTTCTTGGGAGAAAGAAAAGTGAGCCAACTATGCGCATGAGCGATACCCGAATGTATCAGTATGCGCCAAAGAGTCTTCGAGTGCGACTCATCCATCTGCCTATGGTACTGAGATGCATCGCCTTCGTGCTCATTGTGTGTGCTATGGCTCGCCCACAGACTCATAATTCTTGGGACAACAAGACGGTGGAGGGAATTGACATCATGCTTGCTATGGACGTATCAACCTCCATGCTTGCTGAAGACCTGAAGCCAAACCGAATGGAAGCGGCTAAGGATGTGGCAAATGAGTTTATCTCAGGTCGTCCTACCGACAATATCGGCTTGACCATCTTTGCAGGTGAAGCATTCACCCAATGTCCAATGACTACCGATCATGCCAGTCTGCTGCGCCTGTTGCAAGATACAAGAACTGACATTGCCGCACGCGGACTCATCGATGATGGTACTGCAGTCGGTATGGGCTTGGCAAATGCAGTAAGTCGTCTGAAGGATTCAAAGTCAAAGAGCAAGGTGGTGATACTCTTGACTGATGGAAGTAACAATATGGGCGACATATCGCCTATGACAGCTGCAGAAATAGCCAAGAGTTATGGCATCCGTGTTTATACCATCGGCGTGGGAACCAACAAGGTGGCTCCATACCCAATGCCAGTAGCTGGTGGTGTGCAATATGTCAATATTCCAGTAGAAATTGACACGCAGACCCTGCGCGACATTGCGCAAACCACAGACGGTAACTTCTATCGTGCTACCAACAATGCGGAGTTGAAGAAGATTTATCAAGATATCGACAAACTGGAGAAGTCAAAATTCAATGTGAAGCATTATGCCAAACGCTATGAGGCTTATCAGCCTTTTGCCTTGGCAGCACTCCTGGTATTGCTCCTGGAGATTTTGCTGCGCATTACTTGGCTCAGAAGAATACCATAAATATATAGAACAATGTTAAGATTTGAAGATCCTATATTTCTCTGGCTTCTATGGATAATCCCGGTACTCATACTGGTACGCTTTATCGGTTGGAGAAAAAGAAGGGCAAAACTGAGAAGACTGGGAGACCCTGAGTTGCTCAAACAGCTGATGCCCGACATATCCAAATACCGCCCAACGGTGAAATTCGTGCTGATGCTTGCAGCCCTGGCATTACTTATCGTGATGGTGGCGCGTCCGCAGATGGGTAGCAAGGTTTCTCACGACAAGCGCAACGGAATTGAGACTATGATCTGTCTGGACATTTCCAATTCCATGCTGGCAGAAGATGTGGCACCATCCCGTCTCGACAAGAGCAAGATGCTGATAGAGAATCTGGTAGATAACTTCAGTAACGACAAGATTGGTCTTATCGTCTTCGCTGGCGATGCCTTCGTGCAGTTGCCTATCACCAGCGACTATGTTTCTGCCAAGATGTTCCTGCAGAACATTTCGCCAAGCTTGATACAAACTCAAGGCACCAACATAGCCCAGGCTATCAGTCTTGCCTCAAAGAGTTTCACCCAGCAGGAAAACATCGGTAGGGCTATCATCGTGATAACTGATGGAGAGAACCATGAGGTGGGTGCTCAGGATGCAGCCCAGATGGCCAACAAGAAAGGCATCAACGTGTTTATCCTGGGTATCGGTAATGCCAAGGGTGCTCCAATCCCTATGGGAGACGGCTCTTATCTGACAGATAATGCCGGCAATACGGTAATGACCGCCTTGAATGAGCAGATGTGCCGCGAATTGGCACAGGCTGGCAAAGGACAGTATATCCATGTAGATAATACTAGCGATGCAGAAAAAGCGCTCAACGATGACTTGGCTAAATTGCAGAAAGGGGATATGACCAGTGTCATCTACAGTGCTTATGACGAACAGTTCCAGGCTGTAGGAATCTTGATTATTCTCTTGCTCCTCGTTGAGGTCTGCATGATGGAAGTGAAGAATCCGATGCTCAGGAACATCAAGTTCTTTAAGAAAGATTTGAAGAAATGATATAAGATATGAACTATATACATTATATAATAGTAACGGTAGCTTTTCTGTTGGTAGGTGGGACAAACGCTGTCGCACAAACCGACCGCAACTTGATACGTCAGGGAAACAGGGCTTTCAAGTCCCAGAAGTGGGCAGCTGCTGAGACCCAATATCGTAAGGCTATCTTCAAGAATCAGAAGAATCCACAGGCGATATACAACCTTGGCTGTGCCTTGCTGATGCAGCAGAAAGATTCACTGGCAATGGTTCAGTTTGGTAATGCTGCACAATTGGAGAGCAATATCTTCCGCCGCTCCAAGAGCTATCACAATATGGGAGTGGTGATGCAAAACCACCGGGAATATGCACAGGCCATCGAGTATTACAAGATGGCTTTAAGATGCAACCCTCAAGACAATGAGACTCGTTATAATCTTGCCCTCTGCAAAAAGTTGCTCAAGAACAACCAGCAGAATCAAAATAACAAGAACAATAAGGACAAGAATAAAAACGATAAAAACAAGGACAAGAAGAACGACAAGAACAAAAATAAGGACGGGCAAAATAAGAACGACCAAAACAAAGATAAGCAAAACAAGAATCAGGACAAGAATCAGGACAAGAATAATTCTGACAAGAACAAGCAGAATCAGGAAAAAATGAGTCGCGACAATGCCGAACAGCTCTTGAACGCTGCTATCCAGCAAGAGAAAGCTACGAAGCGCAAGATGCAGAAGGCAATGAGCCAGCCACGCCGAAAGGTATATGACAAAAACTGGTAGCTCTGTCTCTTTAGATATTCATTTGTAAGATAAAGAATATAATTTGTAATTAGATAATAAATATGAAACATATAGGTAGGTTTACTATCATCTTGATGATACTGATGAGCGTCAGCATAAATGCTGTTGCCCAACACCTGAAAGTATCGGCTCCATCCCATGTAGCGGCAGGTGAAAACTTCCGTGTTGCGTATACCATCAATGCACGCGACGTGGAGGAATTCCGCATGGGAAACGTGCCGGATGGGCTGGAGGTCATTGCAGGTCCATACACATCGCAACAGTCCAGTTATCAGATGATAAACGGACATACATCATCATCTTCTTCCGTAACGATTACTTATACGCTTTATGCAGCCAAGAATGGTGTTTTCACCATCGGTTCTTCCCAGGTCCTTGTAGGGGGAAAGAAACTGGCATCCCGCGCTGTTAAGATTAATGTTACCGGACAGGCTGCCCATAATCCTAATGGTTCTACCAAGATGCATGGAAGAAATGATAATGATGAACCTCATATGCGACAGGCTGGTTCCAACATTTCTGGCAGCGACCTCTTCATCAAGGTTTCTGCCAACAAGAAACATGTCACAGAACAAGAACCTATCTTGCTGACTTATAAGGTTTATACTCTGGTTGAACTTACCCAACTGGAGGGTAAGATGCCTGATTTGAAAGGCTTTCATACTCAGGAAGTTCCGCTTCCTCAACAGAAGCAGTTCCATACAGAGATGGTCAACGGCCGACCATACAAATGCGTGACCTGGAGTCAATACGTCATGTATCCACAGATGACAGGAAAGTTGGAAATACCTTCCATCAATTTCAAGGGAATCGTTGTCCAGCAAAACCGTAATATTGATCCTATGGAAGCTTTCTTTAATGGAGGTTCCGGTTATATTGAGGTTCACAAGGATATCAAGGCTCCGGGTATTACCATTTCGGTTGACCCATTACCTCAACGTCCTGCTGATTTCTCAGGTGGAGTAGGTAAGTTTAATATTTCTGCCACTATCGACAAGAAAGAAGTAAAAGCCGGCGAACCCATCAATATACGTGTGGTTGTAGGAGGTATCGGAAACCTGAAGCTGCTGAAACAGCCTATTATCGAATTCCCGAAAGACTTCGATCAGTATGATGCAAAAATAACAGACAAAACCCGACTTTCAGCCAATGGTCTGGAGGGCAATATGATTTACGACTTCCTTGCGGTACCTCGCAATCAAGGTCAGTATACCATACCAGCCATCGAATTTACCTATTATGATACATCATCATCCAGGTATAAGACCATCAAGACTCAACCATTCACCATCAAGGTTGATAAGGGTGACGGCTCAAGCGACAGCAATGAAGGTGCTGATTTCAATAAAGACAAGGACATTCATACCCTGAAGCTCGGCAAAGACTGTCACCAGAATATCAACGACATGTTTTATGGCAGCGCAAGCTATTGGATCTGTCTGTTGATTCCTCTGCTTGCTTTCATCGCATTGATTATCATCTTCCATCGCAGAGCTATGGAAAATGCCGACATCGTCAAGATGCGCTCCAACAAGGCAAAGAAGATGGCAACCAAGCGCTTGAAGAAAGCTCATCTCTTGATGGTAAAGCACAAACAGGGAGAGTTTTATGATGAAGTATTACGTGCTTTATGGGGATATATCAGTTACAAACTGAATATACCTGTAGAAAAGCTGAATCGTGAGAACATCCGCGAGAAAATGATTTCTCACAACGTAGACGAAGATACCATCAAGAAGTTTACTACTGCTATTGATGAGTGTGAATTCGAGCGTTATGCACCAGGCGATTCAGTGGGTAATATGAATCATACATTCAATGCTGCAATAACAGGAATCATGGAAATAGAGAATGCAATCAATATGGCACGTAAGAAGCGCAAGACCAATCGCAACGGATATTCCCTCATCATGCTTCTGGCAATGATGCTTGGCTTCACTCTTGAGGCTGGTGCCATCACCAAACAGAATGCAGATACAGAATATCAGAAAGGCAATTATCAGCAAGCTATTCGTGATTACGAGGAAATATTGAAGACCAGGGCATCTGCTGCCATTTATTACAATCTAGGCAATGCTTATTTCCGTACAGACAATATCACGAAGGCTGTGCTCAACTATGAGCGTGCTCACTTATACGCCCCAGGAGATGAGGACATCAATTTCAATCTCCAGTTTGCAAGAAGCAAGACCATTGACAAGATTACACCGGCATCAGAAATGTTCTTCGTCACATGGTACAAGATGCTTGTCAACTACACGAGTGTAGACAATTGGGCAAAGATTGGAATCTTCAGTATCATCATGGCGTTGATACTCGTATTGGTTTATCTCTTTGGACCTCAGCTCTTCATGCGTAAGATAGGATTTTTCGGAGGCTTGTTCTTCCTGATTTCCTTCCTGATAAGTAATCTGTTTGCCTATCAGCAGAAACAGGTTCAGATAAACAGGACGGGTGCCATCATTATGGAACCATCGGTAAATATCAAGAAGACACCTGCCAAACAAAGTGCTGACTTGTTTGTCCTGCATGAAGGAACCCGGGTGGATATTACCGACAAGACAATAAATGGATGGCGAGGCATTCGTGTTGCTGATGGCAGAGAAGGTTGGATAGAAACCAAACATATAGAGGAAATATAATGGATTTCAGTAAAATACAAGACATGGACATGCAGGTGTTGAGCCTTTTCAATGGTAGCGACAACATCATGCTTGACCAGATGGTACAGATATTAACATCGGGCCTGACGTGGATACCACTCTACGTCATGCTCTTTTTTGTTGTTATGCGCAACAATGAGACGATGGGGCAGATAGCCCTGGTGGTGGGAAGCGCAATCTTCTGCGTCCTATTTGCTGATGGACTGGTTGACGGCATCATCAAACAGCTGGCTGAGAGATGGAGACCTTCAAATGATCCTACATTCAAGTATATGGTGCAGGTTGTGGACGATATCCGTCCGAAGGGTTATAGCTTCTGCTCTGCACATGCTGCCAATACGATGTCGCTGGCTGTTTTCTTCTCCTTACTTATCCGTAGTAAAATGCTCACGATAACACTGGTAATATGGTCTCTCATAAACTGTTGGACGCGATTATATCTGGGTGTACATTACCCTTCAGATATTCTTTGCGGCATGATTGTCGGTATCATCGTTGGCATTCTGGTCTATCTGCTTTATTACAAGATTTATCTTCGGATCTCTCCAAAGATTAATTATATCTCCAACCAGTATACAAGTACAGGATATGATCATGACGATATCGATAAGGCAATGGTCATTTTAATGCTCACATTGGTATATGTAGTGACAAGAAGTGTTATCATGGCTGGTTTCGTTTAATAAACTCTACATAAAAGAATACAATAAATAAAACATAATGGATACAAAACATATTAAGATAAGCGATTATAATTACGATTTGCCAGATGAGCGCATCGCCAAGTTTCCTATCTCACAGCGCGACCACAGCAAACTGCTGGTCTATAAGCATGGCGAGGTGAGTGACGATGTGTTCTTCCATCTTCCGGACTATCTGCCAAAGGGTGCCATGATGGTATTCAATAATACCAAGGTAATCCAGGCGCGCATGCATTTCCGCAAGGAGACGGGAGCACTCATCGAGGTGTTCCTGATGGAGCCTGCTGCACCTACCGACTATGAGTTGATGTTCCAGACATCGGGTCACTGCTCATGGCTCTGTATGATTGGTAACCTGAAGAAATGGAAAGAGGGAAGCCTGAAGCGAGACTTCGAAATCAAGGGTCATCAGCTTACTCTCTCTGCTACCATGCGCCGTGGAGATGCGCTCAGCACAGAGGCGGCAAAAATGGTAGCCAAGGGTGGCGGCACCAACTATTGGGTGGATTTCGACTGGGACAACGAGCATGTTTCCTTTGCCGAGATTCTCGAGGCAGTGGGAGAGTTGCCTATCCCTCCATATCTGAACCGCAAGACAGAAGAAAGTGATAAGACCACTTATCAGACCGTATATTCCAAGATCAAGGGTAGCGTGGCTGCCCCAACAGCCGGTCTGCATTTCACCGATGCGGTGCTCCAGGACCTGGATGCGCATGGCATCGACCGTGAAGAGGTGACCCTTCATGTAGGAGCGGGAACCTTCAAGCCGGTGAAGAGTCTTGAGATAGAAGGTCATCAGATGCATACCGAATATATCGTGGTTCATCGTCGCAGTCTGGAGAAGCTCATCAAGCACGAGTGCCAGGTCATCGCCGTGGGAACCACCAGCGTGCGCACCATCGAGAGTCTCTACTATATGGGCGTGCATCTCATCAAGCATCCTGAGGCAAGCGAGGAGGATTTGCATGTAAAACAGTGGGATCCATACGAGTTGTCGGCAGATGGCAATCTGGTGGAAGGCATCACTCCGGTGCAGGCTATCCAGGCAATCGTCGATTATCTCGACCGCAACGGATTGGAAGCCCTTCATTCCAGCACGCAGATCATCATTGCTCCGGGTTATACCTATAAGATAGTGAAGATGCTGGTAACCAATTTCCATCAGCCTCAGAGCACCCTCCTTCTCCTGGTGAGTGCCTTCCTGCATGGTGATTGGAAGAAGGTATATGATTATGCCCTCTCTCATGATTTCCGCTTCCTGAGCTATGGAGATTCATCCCTGCTCATTCCGTAAGGAAAAGTGAAGAGTGAAGAACGAAGAGTGAAAAGTGAAGAGTGAAGAACGAAGAGTGAAGAATTCATTTGCTTTGCTAATCATAAAGTTCAAAGTTCCAAGCTCAAAGTTCAAAGTAAAAAAAGTTCATTTGCTTTGCTAATCATAAAGTTCAAAGTTCAAAATTCAAAGTTCAAAGTAAAATAATATGATTTCAGTAGAAGGACTGAAAGTAGAGTTTGGCGTAAAGCCACTTTTCAATGATGTAAGCTTCGTAATCAACGACCGCGACCGCATTGCCCTGGTAGGTAAGAACGGTGCCGGCAAATCTACGATGCTGAAGATTCTCTGTGGCTTGCAGAAGCCAACCTCCGGCGTGGTGGCTATCCCAAACGAAACCACCATCGGCTACCTGCCTCAGGTGATGAAACTGCAGGATGATACCACCGTGAAGCAGGAAACCCGAAAGGCTTTCGCCCACAATACCGAGATGAAGGCGCGCCTCGACAAGATGCAGCAGGAAATGGCTGACCGCACCGACTATGAGAGCGAGAGCTATGCCCAGCTCGTGGAGAAATTCACCCAGGAACATGATCGCTATATGATGATGGGCGGTGAAAACTACGAGGCGGAAATAGAGCGCACGTTGAGCGGTCTGGGTTTCACCCGTGAAGACTTCGACCGTCCTACCCGGGAGTTCTCTGGTGGATGGCGTATGCGTATCGAGCTGGCAAAGATCCTGCTCCAGAAGCCGGATGTACTCCTCCTCGATGAGCCTACCAACCATCTTGACATCGAGAGTATCCAGTGGCTGGAGCAGTTCCTGGCGCAGAGTGCCAAGGCGGTGGTGCTGGTAAGTCACGACCGTGCCTTTATCAATAATGTAACCAACCGCACCCTGGAGATTACCTGTGGCAGGGTAGAGGATTACAAGGTGAAATACGATGAGTATGTGGTACTTCGTGCCGAGCGCCGCGAGCAGCAGCTCCGTGCCTACGAGAACCAGCAGAAGGAAATAGCCGATATCAAGGACTTCATCGAGCGTTTCCGCTATAAGCCAACCAAGGCTGTACAGGTGCAGAGCCGCATCAAGCAGTTGGAGAAAATCGTTCCTATCGAGGTGGATGAGGTGGATACCAAGCAGATGCATCTCAAGTTCCCTCCTTGTCTCCGCAGCGGTGATTATCCGGTCATTTGCGATGAGGTGAGAAAGGATTATGGCGAGCATACCGTCTTCGACCATGTGACCCTTACCATCAAGCGTGGCGAGAAAGTGGCATTCGTAGGTAAGAACGGTGAGGGTAAATCTACACTGGTGAAGTGTATCATGGGCGAGATTCCTTTTACGGGCAATCTCAAGATAGGTCATAACGTGCAGATTGGTTATTTTGCACAGAACCAGGCACAGCTCCTCGATGAGAATCTTACCATTTTCCAGACCATCGACAATGTGGCTACCGGCGAGATGCGTCTCAAGGTGAACGATCTCTTGGGTGCCTTTATGTTTGGTGGCGAAACTTCCGAGAAATATGTCAAGGTGTTGAGTGGAGGAGAGCGCAGTCGTCTGGCGATGATCAAGCTCCTGCTCGAACCGGTGAATCTCCTGATTCTCGATGAGCCTACCAACCATCTTGATATGCAGTCGAAGGATGTGTTGAAGGAAGCCATCAAGGCATTCGACGGCACCGCTATCATCGTGAGCCACGACCGTGAGTTCCTCGACGGACTTGTAGATAAGGTATATGAGTTTGCCGGTGGAAAGGTACGTGAGCATCTGGGCGGTATCTACGATTATCTCCGTGCCCACAATGCCGAGAGCATCAGTCAGGCACTGGCGAATCAGGGCGGAAGTCAGAATATGTCATCTGCCGGCTCTCCATCTTCATCATCATCCTCAGCAGATTCTTCCGAGGCATCCTCCGGCAAGCTCAGCTATGCCGAACACAAGGAGCAGCAGAAGAAGATACGCAAGGCTGAGAAGGCGGTGAAGGAATGCGAGACGAAGATTGAAAAACTCGAAACCCGCAAGGCTGAGATTGATGCCCTCCTGATGAAGCCTGAGAACGCTACGAATATGGAACTCGTTACCGAATATACCGAGCTGATGAAGAGCCTGGATGAGGAAAACGAGAACTGGATGATGCTCTCAGAAGAGCTGGAGGAAGTGAAGAATTCATAGTTAAAACAATAATAAATAACGAGAAAATGAAAATGAAGTACATCCTTCCGATGATGATGCTCGCAGCCATGCCTTTGGCTGCTGATGCTCAGAACAAGTCGGGACTTGTCATGAGCAATCTTGACAAGACAGCAAAGCCTGCTGATGATTTCTATCAGTTTGCTACCGGTGGCTGGCAGAAGAACAATCCGCTTCCTGCTGCCTACAGCCGTTATGGTAGTTTCGATCAGTTGGCTGAGAACAGCAACAAGCGTATCAACTCTATCCTTGATGAACTCAAGAAGAAGACCTACAAGGCTGGAACCATCGAGCAGAAGCTTTCCGACTTCTACAAGTTGGCGCTCGATATCGACCGCCGCAATAAGGAGGGCATTGCTCCCGTAAAGCCTCTCCTCGACGAGATTGCTGCTGCCAAGACCAAGGCTGAGCTCCAGAACTTGCAGGTGAAGTATGCTATGCAGGGCTTGGGCGTAGGTTTCGGTACCGGTTTCGGTGCTGACGAGAAGAACGTTACCATGAACATCTACAATGTGATGCAGGGTGGCTTGACTCTCGGTTCCAAGGATTACTACCTCAACAACGATGCTGCTACCGTAGCCATCCGTGAGGCATTCAAGACCTACGTGGCAAAGATGTTCCAGCTCTATGGCTTCTCTGCTGCCGATGCTGCCAAGAAGGCACAGAAGGTATTCCTCCACGAGACCAGTCTTGCTACTATCTCCAAGAGCCGTACCGAACTCCGTGACCCACAGGCTAACTACAACAAGATGAGCCTGAAGCAGTTTAAGGAGAATTATCCAAACATTCCTCTCGAGGCATTGGCTAACGGTGAGGGCATCAAGAGCGAATATATCCAGGAGATGATTGTAGGTCAGCCTGCATTCATGGCTGGTTACGACAAGATTACCGCCGCTGAGGATGCTGAGACCTTGAAGGCATTGATGGAGTGGAGTGTCATCGGCAGTTCTTCTGCCTATCTCACCGATGAGATCCGTGAGGCAAACTTCGATTTCTTCGGCAAGACCATGAGTGGCAGAAAGGAAGACCATCCATTGTGGAAGCGTGCCACTTCTCAGGTAGATGCTCAGATGGGTGAGGCACTCGGCAGAATCTACTGCAAGAAGTTCTTCCCAGAGTCTTCCAAGAAGATGATGGAGACTTTGGTCAAGAATCTCCAGGTGAGCCTCGGTCAGCGTATCGATGCTCAGAAGTGGATGAGTGCGGAGACCAAGGCTGCTGCTCACAATAAGCTCGATAAGTTCTATGTCAAGATTGGTTATCCTAACCAGTGGACCGACTATAGCAAACTTACCATCGACCCATCCAAGAGTTTCTATGAGAACGTGATGGCTTGCCGTCAGTTCCGCAACAATAAGGAGATTGCTGAGAAGGCTGGTAAGCCAGTCAACAGAGATGAGTGGTATATGACTCCACAGACTGTGAATGCATACTATAATCCTACCACCAATGAGATCTGCTTCCCAGCAGGTATCCTTCAGTATCCATTCTTTGATGCCAAGGCAGACGCGGCATTCAACTATGGTGCTATCGGTGTAGTGATTGGTCATGAGATGACTCATGGTTTCGACGATCAGGGTCGCCAGTATGATGCCAGCGGTAACCTGAAGGATTGGTGGACCGCAGCTGATGCAGAGGGCTTCAACAAGCGTGCAGATATGTATGCTGATTTCTTCAGCAACATCAAGGTATTGCCAGACCTGAATGCCAACGGTCGCTTTACATTGGGTGAGAACCTTGCCGACCACGGTGGTTTGATGGTATCTTTCAATGCCTTCAAGAATGCGACAGCCAAGAAGCCTTTGAAGAACAAGGATGGCTTTACTGCTGATCAGCGTTTCTTCCTGGCTTACGCAGGTGTATGGGGTCAGAACATCACCGAGAAGGAGATTCGCAACCGTGTGAAGAACGATCCTCATGCGCTTGGCAAGTGGCGTGTAGATGGCGCTCTTCCTCACATTGATGCCTGGTATGAGGCATTCGGTGTAAAGCAGGGCGACAAGATGTTCATTCCTAAGAATGAGCGTCTGGAACTTTGGTAAAATGAATAAATCGTAATTAATTAAAGGATGCTATAGAAATTTAGCATCCTTTTTTTGTTTAAATCGCCTAAAATTAGTAACTTTGCACCAAATTAAAAAGAAAGGGAAAAACAGAATATGCCATTAAGACTACCAGATAAGCTTCCTGCAATAGAATTGCTGAAGCATGAAAATATTTTTGTCATGGATGAAAGCCGTGCTCATAGCCAGGAAATTCGTCCATTGAAAATTTGTGTGCTCAATTTGATGCCACTTAAGATTACAACGGAAACAGACCTTGTGCGTCTGCTCTCTAATACGCCACTCCAGTTGGAAGTTTATTTCATGAAACTGAAGAGTCATACTCCAAAGAATACACCTATAGAACACATGATGATGTTTTATAAGGACTTCCAGGAATTGTCTAAACAGAAGTTTGATGGCATGATTGTAACTGGTGCTCCTATCGAGACCATGGAGTATGAGGATGTGCAGTATTGGAAGGAAATCACGGAAATATTCGATTGGGCACGCACCCACGTTACATCAACATTGTATATCTGTTGGGGTGCTCAGGCTGGATTATACCATTTCTATGGAGTTCCAAAATATCAGCTGGATAAAAAGATGTTTGGTATATTTCCACAGAAGCCGCTTGATTCTACTCTTCCTATTTTCCGCGGATTCGATGATTATTTCAACATGCCGCATAGTCGCCATACTGAAGTGCGCCGTGAGGATATCATCAAGGTTCCGGGACTCGACATTATTGCCGAATCGCAGGAAAGTGGAGTCAGTATCGTGATGGCACGAGGTGGAAGAGAGTTTTTTGTTACCGGTCATCTGGAATATGCCCCAAATACGCTTGACAAGGAGTATAAACGGGATATGGGAAAACGTGATGATGTTGACTTGCCGAAGAATTATTATTACAATGATGATCCGATGCAGGCACCATTGGTAACATGGCGTGCCCATGCCAACCTCTTTTACAGCAATTGGATCAACTATTACGTTTACCAGGAGACACCATACAATATTGATGATATCAAGTAAGCTAAAGTTTAAGAAGATATAGATAATGAGAACACTCGAACTTTTGGCACCAGCCAAGAATCTTGAATGTGGAATTGCTGCCATTGACCATGGTGCAGATGCAGTTTATATCGGTGCACCAAGATTTGGCGCACGTGCTGCTGCCGGCAATTCTCTGGATGATATCAGACAGCTATGCCGCTATGCCCATCAATATCAGGCAAAGGTGCATGTTACGGTCAATACCATCATTTATGATTCTGAGCTCAATGATACGTTGGATATGATACGTGACTTGCAGGAGGCTGGCGTTGATGCTCTCCTGTTGCAAGACATGGGAGTATTGTATGCATTGCAGGGTAAGGGTCCTTCAGCTGTAGACTTCACCTGGACAAGGGAATTACACTCTAGTACACAATGCGATACACGAAGTGCTGAAAAAGTAAAATGGCTTCAGTCTCTTGGATTCAACCGTGCTGTCCTGGCAAGAGAACTCTCCGTTAAGGAAATCTCCGACATACATCAGGCTGTTCCGGATATGGACCTGGAGGTGTTTGTTCACGGTGCATTATGCGTAAGCTATTCCGGCGTATGCTATGCTTCAGAGAGATGCTTTGGCCGCTCTGCCAACCGTGGCGAATGTGCCCAGTTCTGCCGCATGAAATTCAACTTGCTGGATTCGGACAACAAGGAAATAGAACATCAGCGTCATCTCCTTTCCTTAAAGGATATGTGCCAAATCGACAATCTGGAGGCTTTGGCTGATGCAGGTGCCTGTTCATTCAAGATAGAAGGAAGATTGAAGGATGCAGGTTATGTCAAGAACGTTGTTTCAGCCTATAGCCAGCGCCTTGATGAAATCTGCAGGAAACATCCCCAGAAGTATGCACGCCCGTCTTTCGGACGTCCACGATATGAATTTGAAGCCAATTTAAAGAAGACATTCAATCGTGGTTTTACAAACTATTTCCTGAAAGGACGCCAGCCGGATATTGCAAGTTTCGATACTCCGAAGGCAATCGGCGAGTTTGTAGGCAAGGTCAAGGAAATCCGTGGCAACAGTTTCAATGTAGCCAGTATCGCCAGTTTTACCAATGGTGATGGCTTGTGCTTCATCAATGATGAGCACGAATTGGAAGGTTTTCGCGTGAACCGTGCGCAGGGCAACCGTCTGTTCCCATTGAAAATGCCGATGAACTTACGTCCGGGAATGGGCTTGTACCGTAACAATGACCAGGCTTTTGAAAAGATTCTTGCAGGAAAAACTGCTGAAAGGAAGATTCCTGTCAGGATTACGTTCAGTCTGTATGATGAGGATGGTCACTGCGGATTCTCTGCAGAAGCGCAATATGTCAGTGAACAGGGAATAGGATGGGGTTCTGATGATTCCAACTATCTGGGCAAGGGTATTGTGGCTTTTGAACACAATCCGGCTCAAAAGCCTCAGCATGATAATATCGTCAGACAGCTCAGTAAGCTTGGCGGTACCATCTATGAGTGCAGGGAAGTGGAGATAAAGAACCAGGCTGACAACTATTTCATTCCGAGCAGCGTACTGACTGAGTTGCGCAGAAATCTGATGGAAGACATCGAAAAGAATGCTGATATTTCATCAGAAGCAAAGACTGTTTCCAACCATCTGAGTAATGCGGAAGGAGATAACAAAGTGAAAGTCTGGCAGAGGGAATATGGCAAATATGGTTATCTCTACAACATTGCCAACAAGAGTGCACATGAGTTTTACAAGCAGCATGGGATGAATCATACGGAGAATGCCTTCGAATTAAGCAAGACCTCCATTCAAGGCACGAAGACCGACGAAAGCCTCATCATGCAGTGTCGCCATTGCATCCGCTACTCCCTTGGCTATTGCGTAAAGCGTGGTGGCAGGAAGCCAACATGGAAAGAACCGCTTTATCTGGAGTTGGGCGATGGCAGAAGGTTCAGACTGGAATTTGCGTGCAACGTTTGTCAGATGAACATATATTCTGACTAAATTCATAAACGATAGAAAATGATGAGAATGAAACACATATACATCTTACTGTTACTGGGCATCACAATGATGCTCAGTAGCTGCTATCATCGTTATAATTCTCATCAGCAGCATGCTGCACTCATTGAATATAGCAACAAGCAGCTGGATTCCATTTCCTTTTCTACGACGCACCATTATACCAATAAATTCAACTTTATGGTATTCAAGGATTCACTCGTACTTGTCAAGCAACAGCCTGAGGAACTGATGAGTAAATTGCCGGTAGATTCGTTTGCAGTAAAGAAAGACAGGCTGTTGGTAGTAACGGATATCCGTATGGTTCCAAAGGATTCCATCGATTCCGTATGGGTTCAGCTTGCAACAGAAGATAATACATTCGGCTGGACACGGGAATCGAAAATGCTGCAACAGGTTGTTCCTGCCGACCCGATATCTGAGTTTATCATGACATTCAGTAATGTGCATTTACTCATTTTCATGGTCATTATAGTTGTGATAGCCATAGCTTACCTGATACGCAAGGTGAGCTGCAGCAACATCTATATAGTGCATTACAATGATATAGATTCCCCATATCCTACGGCATTGGTCATACTGGTAGCAATCTCAGCTGCATTCTATGCCACCATTCAGACCTTTGAACCGGAAACATGGCGCCATTTCTATTTCCATCCCACGCTCAATCCATTTGCCGTACCCCGCATCCTGGGGTTCTTCCTTGCTGCCGTATGGGCTGTTGTCATAGTAGGACTGGCTTGCGTAGATGAGGTGTATCATCGGTTGCCACGGGGCGAAGGAGTCTTGTATCTGGGCGGATTGGCTAGTGTCTGCGCCTTGGATTACATCATCTTCAGTGTGCTTACTTTATATTATATCGGCTATGTATTATTGGTAGCCTATATCTGGTTTGCCATCACGACATACCTTAAAAAGAAATGATATTTTTTCGTTTGCCCCAGCAAAAAGCCCTCTCCTGAACATGGGGAAACAGGAGAGGGGCTTTCAGAATGGAGAGGATATTAAGAACCTAAAATTACATACAGCTCGTTACTGCTATTACATGCAGCACATTTACATGCAGCTCGTTACTCCGAGCGATGCGGCTACTGCCGTTACGATTGACAACAAGATCTGAATGATTGTCTTCCAAGTTTCACGTTTCATTTTCATTTCATTAGTGATTAATTATTAGTGATTATTTATTAGTGATTAATTCAGTTTCAGTACCTGAGCAAAGCCCCCGAAGGGGCTATGCCTAGAGGCCTACGTCGCCACTGTCGGTTTTACCGCCACCACCTTCCTGGGTTCCGCCGCCACCCTCTTGAGTGCCGCCGCCACCCTGAGTGGTATCACCGGAGCTTGAGCCTCCGCCAGGAGTACCGGAGGTTCCGCCTCCTTCGCCGGCTACATACTCATCGTATGCCACGATCTTGGTGAGCTTCTTGAGCTCGGCATTGCTCCAGTTCTTGGTATTTCTCACAATCAGGTGAACCCCCTGCACGCTTGCAGCCGTCACCTTCTCTCTGGTTTCCTCACCGCGCGAGGTCATACCGATGGAGAACAGGCCGAGGTCGGACAGTCTCACGCTCTTGCCGTCGAGAATCAGCTCCTTCAGGCAGTCGAGGGTATCCATCAGCACTCCGTGGATGGTGCCTCGGCTGTAAGGCGAATTGTGTTCAGAGATGTGAGTTACGAAGTCCTCGAAGCTCATCTCTCGGTCGCTCACTGCAGTAGCATACCAGAGTTTCTTACCAGCGTTCTCACCACTTTGTGGGGTACGCATTACTTTACGATACTTACTAGTTCCAAGTCCCATAATCAATTAATTTTTAAAGGGTTAATGTTTTAATGTTCTCTGATTCATCTTTCTTCCGATTGGTACCTATATCTTCCGATTGATGGTGAAAAAGAAAGGGTGATATCTTTCTTCTAATCACAATGCAAAGAAAGTGCAAACGAGCGCAGAGTCAAGCTTGCTTGAACTATGCCGAGTGCAGCCTTTCTTCTAATGACAATGCAAAGATACGAAGATTTTCTGTATCTACCAAATTTTTGCATGTGATAAGGAGCGATTTTCAGCAACTTACGATTTGAAACTTAGTTAAAGAAATCAAACTCTATGTTTTGTGGGGCGCATCTCTATGTTTTGCGGTATAGAAAACTATGTTTTGCCATATAAATCAGCATATTACAAAGTAATACCCGTTTTCTGGAAACTTATTCAGTATTCAGTTATTCAGTTTTTTTCGCTGTTGTTACCATTCTCTGTATAGATAGTATATTATATATATATAAAATATATATATATAATATAAAATAATTACTTACAATTTATAACTACAAAAAGGGTTACTATCGCGAAAAAAACTGAATAACTGAATACTGAATAACCTTTTAGGTACCATTCGCCCTGGTTATAATGGCAATCACCAAGTGTCTATTCTTTACGGACAAGACTCCTTTAAATGATTTGTTTAACAAAGCTGTTCCAACAGATATGTGAGCCTATTACTTTGAAAACATATCCTTAATTATTTATAAAACTTTTGGCTAACCCATCTTATAATGAAGTTTTTTCCTTATATTTGCATATTATAATTGGGATTAAGGCAATGACAAAGAATACAATGGCTAACAAACTTCCTAGGAAGTTGATTCAAAAAATGGAAATCGTGGGCGAACAAATCAAGCTTGCCAGATTGCGCCGCAACCTGAGCATGGCTCAAGTTGCAGAAAGAGCAACATGCTCAGAAGTTACACTTTGCAAGGTGGAGAAGGGATTACCAACGGTTTCCATCGGAATCTACCTGCGTGTACTTTATGCTCTTCAACTGGATGATGACATCTTGCTCTTGGCAAAGGATGACAAGCTTGGAAGGGCATTGCAGGATATGGGATTGAAGAATCGTCAAAGAGCTACTAAAAGGGGATAGGAATGGAACGACTATTGGTTTTCGCTGATTTTAGCTGGCTCGTCAGTCCAGAACTGGTGGGTGAGCTGTGCTATGAGAAATTGCGCGGCTCTGACAGCTATGCCTTTAAGTTTAATGAGAATTGGCTTAAGGTTCATGCCGGAATCAAGCTTTCAGAGGACATCAACAACTACCCTGGCATGCAATATACCCAGCCAGGAAGTGATATTTTCGGATGCTTTTCTGATGCATTGCCAGATAGGTGGGGGCGTACCTTGCTCAAAAGAAGAGAACAGATACAGGCTGCAGAAGAGAAGAGAGCTATCAGAGCTCTTTCCTCATTCGACTGTCCAGACGATTTGACAGAACTGATGAAGCCAAGAGAATACATTTTGCGTCATCCATGTCTCTGCTGGGATTAAAGGATGGTGATAATGCACAAGATGGGTATCTCGATATAGTTGATTTCATCCTCCAAGGTTGCTGCAACGTAGAGAAAAACCTTCAGGAACTCTTCCGTAGGGTAGCATTCAACATCTGCATTGGAAATTCTGATGATCACTTCAGAAACCATGGTTTTCTGCTCACTCCAAAAGGATGGACGCTGTCACCCGCCTATGATATGAACCCGACTCTCAATGAATATCAGAGTCTTCTAATCAACGAATCTTCCAACAAGGCAGATATTCATGTTCTGCTTGATTCATGCGAGAGCTATATGATAAAGAAGGAGGATGCTGAAAACATCATCCAGGAGGTTCAAGCGGCTGTGAGCAAATGGGAGAAATTAGCCATTCTGCTTCAAATCCCAGGAAGAGAGATGGATATGTTTAAGGAAAGGTTCAAATTTAACCTATAATATAATGAAGTAATTATTTATATTACTTCATTATATTTTGGGTTATTTCTTTCAGTCTCTTATCTGTGATGCTCTGACTAAGGAGTCTTTCTGCATACTATAACTTACCTATTGCCCTTATATGGCGACTGGGTCGCGTTCTTGAGGTAATACGCTGGTTTAACCAAAAAAGCATGGTTTTTATCCAAAGTCTGTCTTGAACAGGTTGGCATAAGCATTGTTGTCTGAGTAAATGTTCA
>ERZ791902.237-NODE-237-length-46918-cov-33.341143_pt1 | contig 46918 bp, 27 predicted proteins | sample MGYA00510149_ERZ791902 | MGnify/ENA primary metagenome ERZ791902 (study PRJEB30046, sample SAMN00792060) | human gut metagenome | study: EMG produced TPA metagenomics assembly of the A metagenome-wide association study of gut microbiota in type 2...
AGGCATAGCCAGCAGATTTACAGTCTGCCCCATTTGGCCACTCTGGTAACCACCCGATAGCTTTTGTCTTAAAAGCGAGTGCAAAGGTACAAATTAATTTTGATAATACAATAACTTTGCACAGTTTTTTTTCATTATCTGTAAAAACAAACGCAAAAATAGTGAAAGAGCACTTGCTTACACTATAATGCGGCTGCTATTCTCCTCACTTTTGCCAATTTATCCATAAAAGTTGCATCTTTACGTGTAGTCTGAATATTATAACGCATCTGCATCTTCAACAATGGTTCAGCGTTTATACCCAACGCAGCCTCAAATAAAAGCGCTGTCTTTTCGGTAATGGGACGTCGAGCATTAAGTATTTCGTTAAGTGCCGAATACGCAATACCCATTTCATCTGCCAACTGACGTTGAGAGATGCCTCTATATTCTATCTCATCCTTAATAATTTCACCCGGATGTGTGGGGAAAGCTGGATTTATATTATTTGCTATCATATCTTGTGTCATCATACTACTGCTTATTTATAATGGTTTGACAATTCTATTATGTTACATATAGTTGCTATGGTCTGACCATTTTCGAATTGCTCTTCAAACTCAATTCGATATTGGTCATTAACTCTTACCGAAGACAATCCATGTTTATCTCCTTCCAAACGCTCATAATTAAGAGAGTTGTACTTCCATAATCCATGAATATTATCTTCGGCAATCATCAGGTCTATAACACGGACATACCTCTTAATAATCTGAGGTTGAAAACGGTGCTTTTTATCTGACTTACCCGTTTCATATAGGTCACGTAGATATTCTTCGTTAAACTTTACTTCCACAACTTATTTATTATCTTTTGCAAAAATAGTGCAACAAATTGACATTCACAAATTTTGTGAAGATAAATTCATTTACATTAACAATAACAATGAAAATTTGTACGACTCCCAAATTAATAGTAAATTTGCAGTAATTCGGAAACAAATCAAAAAACCTAAATAAATGAAGAAAACTTTATTGTTAGTGGCTGTTGCAGCATTGGTATGCAGCGGCACTGCCTACGGACAACGCAAGGCGAAGCGTCAGACAAAGAAGAACGTGCCTACGATTGTTCACTCGGTTGAGGTGAAGGACATCGCCGAGGTGGTTGACTCATGGGTGGAGAACGAGCAGAAGTTTGAGGACCAGAAGCTCCCGGCACACGCTACGTTCATACCCTACTCGTCTACATCGCAGATGATGCAAGACAAGTGCTACGCCATGCCGTGGATTACGCCGGAGCGTGCCGACTACCTGCTGCTCAACGGCGAGTGGAAGTTCCGCTACACAGCCGACTGGAAGCAAGGCAAGCCCGAAGCAAAGGACTTCTATGCCGACAACGCTGACGTATCGGCTTGGGACGACATCAAGGTGCCGCTCAACTGGGAGATGGCTGGCTATGATGTGCCTGTATATAATAATGTGGGCTATCCGTTCCACAACGACCCGCCGCGCATCAAGGCGATGGACGACAACTTCGACAAGAACCCTGTGGGTTCGTACCGCCGCACGTTCAACCTGCCCGAGGGCTGGGAGAAGGACAAGCGCGTGGTGCTCCACTTCGACGGAGCGTGCAGCGCCATCGTGGTATGGGTGAACGGCAAGTACGCCGGATTCTCTGAGGGTGCGAACACCGACGCCGAGTTCGACGTGACAGCGCTCGTGCGCAAGGGCGAGAACAACGTATCGGTGCGCGTCTACCGCTGGTCGGACGGTTCGTATCTTGAGGGTCAGGACATGTGGCACCTCGCCGGCATCCACCGCGACGTGTACCTCATGGCTACTCCGAAGGTGGCTGTAAGCGACCATTACATAACATCGCAGTTCGGCAAGGGCTACACCGCAGGTTCCATGAACGTTGAGCTGACGGTAGATAACTCGCTGAAGCAGAGCGCAAGCAAGACGCTCGAAGTGGAGTTGCTCGACCCCGCAGGCCAGCTCGTTGCGAAGAAGCAGCAGGCTGTGGCGCTGACAGCGAAGGACGCGCAGAAGACTGTCTCTATCGACTTCGAGGGTCTGAACGACCTGAAGCTCTGGTCGTCTGAGCACCCGTGGCTCTACACCGTCATCGTGCGCCAGCTGAACAACAGCAGCGAGGAGATGGTGTTCTCTACGAAGTACGGTTTCCGCGCCGTTGAGAAGAAGGGCAACCTCATCTACGTTAACGGCAAGCGTGTGTACTTCAAGGGCGTGAACACACAGGACATACACCCACTCTTGGGCCACGCCATCGATGTTAATACGATGCTGCGCGACGTGGAGCTGATGAAGAAGGCTAACGTGAACACCGTGCGCACATCGCACTATCCGCGCCAGGCGAAGATGTACGCCATGTTCGACTATTACGGACTCTACTGCATGAACGAGGCTGACGTGGAGTGTCACGGCAACCAGAGCATCTCTGACATGCCGTCGTGGGAGGGTGCATACGTAGACCGCACGGCACGCATGGTGCTGCGCGACCGCAACCACCCGAGCGTGGTGTTCTGGTCGCTCGGCAACGAGTCGGGCGGCGGCTGCAACTTCCAGGCTACATACGACTGCGTGAAGCGCCTGCTGCCGCGTCGCGACGCATGGGTTCACTACGAGGGATACAACCACGGCGAGAAATATTCCGACTTCGGTTCGGACATGTACCCTGTGGTGAGCAAGGTGGTTGAGCAGCGCGACGGACTGAACAACAAGCCTTACTTCATCTGCGAGTACGCTCACGCTATGGGTCAGGCTGTAGGCAACCTGCAGGAGTACTGGGACGTGATAGAGAACAGCAAGGGCATCGTGGGCGGCTGCATCTGGGACTGGATAGACCAGGGCATCTACGACACACGCCGCATCAAGGCAGGCGAACCGCTGAACGATCCGAAGACGGGCATTCCTTACTATACTTCGGGCTACGATTATACTAAGATGAACCGCGGCGACTATGGTTTCCAGGGCGACTTCATGAGCAACGGCATCATCACTCCGGGACGCGAGTGGACGGCTAAGCTCGACGAGGTGAAGTACGTGTATCGCGATGTCGACTTCGTGTCGTTCGCCAACCACAAGCTCACGCTGAAGAACAAGTTCGCCTTCACCAACCTGAGCGACTACCAGCTCGTATGGAGCATCAGCGGACGCGGCGAGGGAGAGAGCAACTTGGCTCACGGCGCAGTGAAAGACCTGCAGTGCAAGCCGGGCGAAACATGTGTAGTAGAAATTCCGTACGACGTGAACGTGCCGGCTGACAAGGAGATTATCATCACCTTCAAGCTCAAAGTTAAAGACAAGACCGCATGGGCAAACCGCGCTCATGTGATTGCAGCACAGCAGTTCCGCCTCACAACAGACGCTACAGCCAACTGTCCGTCGGTAGCCGACCCGACATACGTGCAGCAGAACCACATCGCTCTGCCCGCAATCAGCGAGAAGGGCAAACTGAAGGTGAAGGGTAACAGCGTTGAGGGCAAGAACTTCAGCATCAAGTTCGACACTGACGGTACTATCGCCGAATGGACATTCGATGGCAAGCAAATCGTCATGCCGTCAGCAGGCCCCGACTTCAACGGTTTCCGCCGCATCGCCAACGACAACATCTCGCTCGGCGCAACGGGCGGTGTAGCCGAGAACGAGAACAAGGAGGATGGCGCGCTCTCTGGTCAGAAGACGCTTGTGAAGGCTCCGAAGAAGCAGGGCAACAACGTGGTTGTAGAGACTGCCGTATCGAACGGAAAGGACACCCACCACATACTCTACACCATCTATCCGAACGGCGAGGTGGACATGCGCGTAGCGTTCAACAACTCGTCGGAGGAGACACGCCGCGTGGGCATCACAATGCAGTTCGCACCGGGCTTCGAGAGCGTGCTCTACTACGCTAAGGGTCCGCGCTCCAACTATATCGACCGCCAGCGCGGTTCGCTGCTCGGCTGGTACCGCACGTCGGTAGAGAAGATGTTCGAGGAGCAGTCGGCTCCGCAAACCATGGGCGACCGTCAGGGTCTGCGCGAACTGACGCTCAAAAACAACAGCAAGGGCTTGCAGCTGAACATGAAGGTGGAGGGTCAGCTCGCCTTCTCGCTCTCGCACTACGACGACCAGCAGTTCAACTACGACGTGTTCTACGGCGGCAAGCATCCTTACGACCTCACTCGCAGCGAGCAGGTGTTCGCTCACTTCGACTTCTGGCAGCGCGGCATCGGCAACCACTCTTGTGGCGGCGACTCTTGTCTGCCGCAGTTCAAGACTCCTACTGGCGAGCACGTGGTGACAATGCGCTTCGCTCCGAAGACTTTCAACCCGAAGACACGCTTCTGCGCTGACATCGTGAAGAGCATCAAACCGATGGGAATTAAATAACAGCATCTTGACGCTCGTTTTTTAACAACGGATTAAACAGATTAAACGGATTCGTTGTTAAATACGTTGCTAATCGTAGCGGAGGTCTCCGGCCTCCGCAACACCAAATCGGCATTTGCACTAAACAAACAGCGGATTAAACGGATTTTTATTGATTGAGCAATAAAGTCCGTTTAGTCCGCTTTTTCGTGTTCAGAACACAGCAATTCCCCAGGGGGTGCACTTGTTCAAGTGCACCAACACAGCAAGCCATAAACCAACACAGCAAGCCGTAAACCAACACAACAAGCCGTAAACCAACACAGCAAGCAGTGCACTTGAGACAAGTGCACCGCCTTTGAGAATGAACGCGCTACATTTTGGTTCCGCGTTCGGTTTCTATAGAATGAGTTTTTTCGCGGAAGTTTTCTTGTATTATATTTGCGAGTAAAAGTAAAGGAATAAAAAGGTAAAAAAGTAAAAAAACGCAGGAAATAACATGTTTCTTTACAACAGACTCACTTACTGAAAACATAGAAAGTGGGTTAACGAATTTTTGAATGCGCCAACCGTAGCGGAGGTTTCTGGCCTCCGCAGCACCAAGTCACAGTAATGATTGTCCTCAGCTTGCTGCGGAGGCCGGAGACCTCCGCTACGGATGGATACGCACCCTAAACATCTGAATTCCGTGGGAGCACACCCAGGGGGTGCAGCTGTCTCAGCTGCACCAACCGAGCAGATGGTACGCCCTCTCGGTTGGTACAATTCTTGATCGGTTGGTGCAATTCTTGATCGGTTGATGCAATTCTTGATTGGTTGGTGCAATTCTTGATCGGTTGGTGCAATTCTTGATCGGTTGGTGCAATTCTTGATCGGTTGGTGCACTTGAGACAAGTGCACCCCCTAAAGAATTCTATGGGAAAGCAACCAACAATCTACGCTTTCTCCGTGGTATCCTCTAGCGAACGGAACAGCGAGAAGTTGACGCTGCCGTAGGCGCGGTGCTCTATGAAGCCCGGCACATCAGAGAAGTCGTTGTGCTTGCCGTGCTCGAAGACGAGCAGACCGCCGGGGCGCAGCATTCCCTTGCCAAGGATGAGCTGCGGTATGGTAGGCAGCGTGGGCAGAGCGTAAGGCGGGTCGGCAAAGATGAGGTCGTACTGCTGCTTGCACGACTTGATGAAACGGAACACGTCGCCACGGATGAGGATGTTGTCCTTCGTGCCGAGCTTCGTCATGCACTCGCGGATGAACGACGCATGGTCACGATCCATCTCAACGCTCACAACCGGAGCGCAGCCGCGCGAGAGCAGTTCGAGCGAGATGCTGCCCGTGCCAGCGAAGAGATCGAGCGCCTGTGCGCCATCCATATCGATGTAGCCGTTAATCACGTTGAAGATATTCTCTTTGGCGAAGTCTGTTGTAGGACGTGCCTTGAACGAGCGCGGAATATCGAAGTGGCGCCCTTTATATTTTCCTGTTATTATACGCATAATATGATGTTGAGATGGTGTTATGGTGAGGTGTTGAGATGTGTGGTGAGGTGTGGTGAGGTGTGGTGGGATGGTGAGATGTGTGGTGTGTGGTGAGATGTGAGGTGGTGTGATGGTGTGATGGTGAGGTGGTGACATTTGCATTGCAAATCTCAACATCTCAACATAACAACACAACACCTCAACACTCAACACAACACCTCAACATCACAACTCATTTACATTCTTCACAAACTGCCCGAGCTTTGTCTTCAGCGTCTCGGGCTCCTCGGCGTTGCCTGTGATGACGAGAATGTCGGTGGGTCGCATGGCGAGCTGTTGCCACACGCTCATGATGTAGAACACGGCGTCCTGCGTATCATCGGCGTGGAACGAGTTGCAGAAGCGCAGGCGATGCTTGCGGAAGGCGATGATGTCGAGGTCCTTGCCGCGGAACACGCAGAAGAGCTTCTCCTGAAAACCGCCGTACGCACGCTGGTTCAGGTCGGCGAGCGTAGAGGCGATGCGCGGCTCGAAGCACACGTAGCGGAAGTTCTCGTTGAGCACGAAGTGCAAATCCTTGTTCACGGCGAACGCCACCACCACGCCCAACGCGTCGAGCGGCGACGTCTGCACCTCGTCGGCTGCAGCGAGGCTGAACGCGTTGCGGTAGAGCAGTGTGGCGCTGCCTGCGCTGTACTCGTCCTCGGGGATGAGCATCACGGGCGTGTCGACCACCACCGTCACACGGTCGTACTGGCGCGGATGGCGCAGCAGAGCGCACGAGGCGAGAGCCTGTCGCAGGTTGGCAGCCACGGCGATGCCAGAATTGAGAGCGTACGTCTCGCGGTCGTTGCCGCCGTCGGCAGAGTCGGTCTGCAGCGTCATCATCGTGTTGTCTATCGTGATGATAAGTTTCATGTTTTTATACTGATATGTTTGCACAAAGTTACTGAAAAAGTTTGGGTTATGCGAAAAAAACAGCGTTCCAATGCCGTTCTATAGTCAAATTTCTGTAATTTTGTAGAATTGAAAAGACAAAAACCACAACGCTTATGCAATCATACAAGACCGACGTAGCAGTACTCATACTCTTCTTCAACCGTCCCGACCACCTCGGCAAGGTGTTCGACGAAGTGCGCAAGGCGCAACCATCAAAGCTGTTCCTCTATCAGGACGGACCGCGCGGCAAGCGCGACATGCCCGGCATAGAGGCATGCCGACGCATAGTAGAGAACATCGACTGGGAGTGCGACGTGCAGCGCCTCTACCAGGAGCGCAACTACGGCTGCGACCCCTCGGAGTACATCTCGCAGAAGTGGGCATTCTCGTTCGTCGACAAGTGCATAGTGCTCGAGGACGACGACGTGCCCTCGCAGTCGTTCTTCACGTTCTGCAAGGAGATGCTCGACCGCTACGAGCACGACGAGCGCATCTGGATGATTGCGGGCTTCAACCCCGAGGAGCAGCTGTCCGACTACCCCTACGACTATCTCTTCACCTCCGTGTTCTCTATCTGGGGATGGGCGTCGTGGCGCCGCGTCATCGACAAGTGGGAGCCCGGATACCCGTTCCTCGACGACCGCACGTCGATGCGACAGCTTAGGAAGATAATGCGCCAGCGACGCTACTGCGAGGACACGCTGCGTGCATGCTACGACCACCGCGCGTCGGGTAAGGAATACTACGAAACGATATTCTGGGCGTCGATGGTGATGAACTCCGGACTCGCCATCATGCCCTCGCACAACCTTATCAATAACCTCGGAGCCACCGACGGGTCGACTCACTATATCGGCTCGCTGCAGACCATGCCGCGCCGACTGCGCCGACTGTTCACCATGATGCGCTTCGAGCTGGAGAGCGAACTGAAGCACCCGCCGTACGTGATAGAGGACGTCGACTTCAAGGAGCAGGTGTACCGCACGTACGCCTACGGTCACCCGTGGATAAAGTTCGGACGCTCTTTGGAGGAGCTCGTGCTCAACATGCGCTACGGCAACTTCGCGCATATATGGCGCTCGATAGGCAACCGCATACGCAAAATATTCGGCAAAGACAGCCATTGGTAAGCCATGAGAAGCAAAAAACTTAATAATCTCACAATAATATTAATAAACAAACGTTATACATACGTGTTAAAACGCGGATACATAATAATAACGATGATATTGTCGCTTGTCTCGATGAAGAGCCAAGCGCAGTACGACGTATCATTCAGCCACTACTTCGACATGGAACCTTCGTTCAATGCCGCAGCCGTGGGCAAGTCGCCGAAGCTGAACATCGCGGCGGCTTACGCCATGCAAATGGCTGGATTCAAGCGCAACCCTAACACGATGTACGCCGGAGCCGACGCACAGTTCCTGCTCATGAAGCAGTTCCACGGCGCAGGCGTGCAGTTCATGAACGACCAGATAGGTCTGTTCAGCCACAAACGTCTCGCCCTGCAGTATGCGTTCAAGTTCAAGCTGTTCGGCGGACAACTGTCGACAGGCATCTCAGCCGGACTGCTCAGCGAGAGCTTCGACGGAACAAAAGTGGATCTTGAGGAATCAAACGACCCCGCATTCTCATCGTCAAAAGTGGACGGCAACTCAGTAGACCTTGCCGCCGGACTCTACTACTCGCACCGCAATTGGTACGTAGGCGTCTCGGCGCAGCACCTCAACTCGCCCTGCGTGAAGCTCGGCGAGACCAACGAGCTGCAGGTAGACGCCACCTACTATCTCACCGGCGGCGCAACCATCCGTCTGCGCAACCCGTTCCTCACCATCCTACCCTCGTTTCTCGTGCGCAGCGACCTCTCGGGCTATCGCGGCGACATCACCGGACGCCTCGTCTACACCAACGAGAAGAAGATGATGTACGCCGGCGTAAGCTACGCCCCTACAATATCTACGACGGTGCTCATCGGAGGCAAGTTCCACGGCATCGTCCTCGGCTACTCCTACGAAATATACACCTCTGCCATCAACCCCGGCAACGGAAGCCACGAGATATTCATTGGCTACCAGATGGACCTCAACCTACAGAAGAAGGGCCGCAACATGCACAAGAGCGTGAGAGTGCTGTAAGCCCCTCCCAACCCTCCCCGTCGGGGAGGGCTCAGAAAGGCTTAGTCACCAGTTCTCCAAGATAGCCATAGTCCCTCGGCTTAGAAAGGCCTAAAGAGGCTTAGACAGGCTTAACCCTCCTACCCTACCCCTCCCCAAAAAAGAAAACAAAAAAACAACAATAGATGAAAACAACAAAAAGCATATTACTATTAAGTCTCATGGCACTCACCATGACACTCACCGGCTGTTTCGGCAGCAAGGCTGCCTCGTCGGCAGGACGCGGCGGCGAAGTGGTGGGCGTGAGCGGACGCTCGTTCGCCGAGCCCGCACCATACGGCATGGTGCGCGTAGGACGCGGCTATCTGCGTATGGGTCTCGAAAGCCAGGACAGCCTGTGGGGCAAGCAGACACCCGTGAAGGACATCTCTGTAGACGGCTTCTGGATGGACGAAACCGAAGTAACCAACTCTAAGTACAAGCAGTTCGTGGTGTGGGTGCGCGACAGCATCATACGCACACGACTCGCCGACCCGCAGTATGGCGGCGACGAGACATACATGATCACCGAGGACAAGAACGGCGACCCCGTCACTCCGCATCTCAACTGGAAGAAGCAGCTGCCGCGCAAGCCTAACGAGGACGAGCTGCGCGCCATCGAGAGCGTGTACACACGCAACCCTATCACCGGCGAGAAGATGCTCGACTACCGTCAGATGAACTACCGCTACGAGGTGTACGACTACACGGCTGCAGCGCTGCGCCGCAACCGACTCAACCCCGAGGAGCGCAACCTCAATACCGACATCGCCGTAAACCCCGACGAGGTGGTGATGATCTCGAAGGACACGGCGTACATCGACGACGAAGGACACATCGTACGCGAGACAATAAACCGTCCGTTGAGCGGTCCGTGGGACTTCCTCAACACATATATAGTTAATGTATACCCCGACACAACATGCTGGGTGAACGACTTCCGCAACGCAGAGAACGAGACATACCTGCGCAACTACTTCTCTAACCCAGCATACAACGACTACCCAGTAGTGGGCGTCACATGGGAGCAGGCCAACGCCTTCTGCGCATGGCGCACCGACTATCTGCTGAAAGGTCTCGGCCCCGAAGCACGCTACGTGCAGCGCTACCGCCTGCCGACAGAGGCTGAATGGGAGTACGCAGCACGCGGAAAGAGCGGCACCGAGTTCCCGTGGGAGGACAAGAGCGTGAAGAGCGGCGACGGATGCTTCTTCGCCAACTTCAAACCCGACAAGGGCAACTACACCAAGGACGGCAACCTCATCACATCGAAGGTGGCTATCTACGGCTCCAATAGCAACGGACTCTACGACATGGCGGGCAACGTGGCAGAATGGACAAGCACCGTATACACCGAAGCGGGCGTAGAGGCGATGAACGACCTCAACCCTACACTGCAGTACAACGCGGCGAAGGAAGACCCCTACCGACTCAAGAAGAAAAGCGTGCGCGGAGGTTCGTGGAAAGACCCCGAATCGTTCATACGCTCGGCATGGCGCACATGGGAATATCAGAACCAGCCACGTTGCTACATCGGATTCCGCTGCGTGCGCAGCTTGGCTAACACATCAAGCGGCAAGGTAAAAGCAAAAGGAAAAAAGAAATAAATAAAAAGCTATGACTATTTACAGCAAATTCAACATAGTCTACCACTTGCAGAAGTGGATGGACAGTGTCCCCGGACAGACATTCCTCAACTACGCATACAGCTGGGGTGCATCAGTCGTAATTCTTGGTACGCTCTTCAAGCTCACCCACCTGCCGGGTGCCAATATCATGCTTTTCGCTGGTATGGGCACCGAGGTGTTCGTGTTCTTTATCTCGGCATTCGACCGTCCGTTCGACAAGACGCAGGAAGGCAGAGACCTCCCAACTCACATCGACGAGGAGGAGATAGACCGCGAGGAGGCTGAAGCAGAGGCTGCATACAACGCCGGCGTGCAAGGCAGCGTAATCATCGGCGGCGGCGCAGCAGGATCTGGCGCAGGAGTCGCTGGATCTGGCACTGGCGTAAGCGGCGGTGGCACTATTATAATAGGTGGCGGTGCAGCAAGCGCAGCCGCTTCAGCAACAGCACCGGCTTCTGAAGGCGCTGCACAGACTGTTGCCGGCGGAACACAAACTATTGCCGGCGGAACACAGACTGTTGTTTCGCCCGAAGCAGCTCAGACCGCAGCCGCAGCAGCCGAACTGGCTGCCAACCACGAGGTGGCTATGCAGCTGGCAGACGCGCAGGCAAACTATCTCGACGAGCTCAAGCGACTCACAGAGACCCTGCAGAAGGTGTCAGACCAGAGCATGCGTCTCACCCGCGACAGCGAGGAGATGGAGAACCTCAACCGCACACTCACCGGCATCTGCAAGATATACGAGATGCAGCTCAAGGGCGCAAGCCAGCAAATCGGCACTATCGACCAGATCAACGAGCAGAGCAAGCGCATGGCAGAGCAGATAGAGCAGCTTAACGGCATCTATGCACGCATGATTGAGGCAATGACCGTCAACATGAACTTGAAAGTAAAAGAGTAAAAACCCTAAGAATGGCAATAAAGAAAAAACATATCTCCCCACGCCAGAAGATGATCAACCTCATGTATGTGGTGCTTATGGCGATGCTTGCCCTGAACATTTCTTCGGAGGTGCTCAACGGCTTCTCTATCGTGGAGGAGAGTCTGAACCGTACCACTGCCAACTCCTCGAAGGAGAACGAGGTGCTCTACGGCAACTTCGCCGAACAGATGAAGAAGAACCCGCAGAAGGTGAAGGAGTGGTTCGAGAAAGCTACGGCTGTGAAGCGCATGAGCGACTCGCTCTACAACTTCGCGCAGGCGCTGAAGGTGCAGATTGTGCGCGAGGCTGACGGCAAGGACGGCAATATCTACAACATTAAGAGCAAGGATAACCTCGAAGCGGCAAGCCATGTGATGCTCGCTCCAGGCACCGGTCAGGGTAAGAAACTCTATGACGCCATCAACAACTTCCGCGAGCGCATCCTGAAGATGGTTCCCGACAAGCATCAGCGCGACATCATCGAAAGCAACCTCACGACAAAGGTGCCGAAGAACGCAAACACGCTCGGCAAGAACTGGCAGGAGTACATGTTTGAGGACATGCCCGTTGCAGGTGCCGTGACACTGCTCTCGAAGTTGCAGAGCGACGTGCGCTACGCTGAAGGCGAAGTGCTGCACACGCTCGTTGCGAACATCGACATGAAGGACATCCGCGTGAACAAGCTCTCGGCGTTCGTAATACCTGAGTCGAAGACCGTCATCAGCGGCGACCAGTTCTCGGCGCAGATCGTAATGGCGGCTGTCGACACCACACAGCAACCGGAGATATACGTAGGCGGACAGCGCATCACCAACGGACTCTACCGCTTCACGGCAGGCGCTGTAGGCGAGCATCAGTTCGGCGGATACATCACAATGCGCGACGGAGCAGGCAACGTGATACGCCGCGACTTCACACAGAAATACACCGTCGTAGCACCGAGCGCCACCGTATCGGCAGACCTCATGAACGTGCTCTACGCCGGCTACGACAACCCGATAAGCGTCAGCATACCTGGCGTGCCTCTCAACGCCGTGTCGGCTTCAATGTCAGGCGGTTCGTTCCGCTCTATCGGCATGGGCAAGTACATAGCGCGTCCGTCGGCAGTGGGCAGAGACGTCACTATCTCCGTCGCATCCAACGCCAACGGCAAGTCGCGCCAGATGGGCAAGTTCACATTCCATGTGCGCAAGCTCCCCGACCCGGCAGCATACATGCAGATCGGCACCGACCGCTTCCGTGGCGGCGGACTCGCCAAGGCTTCTATCATGAGCGCTCCGGGCATCAAGGCAGCCATCGACGACGGCATCCTCGACATCCAGTTCAAGGTTGTGAGCTTCGAGACCGTGTTCTTCGACAACATGGGCAACGCTGTGCCGATGGCTTCGGCTGGCGGCAACTACTCTGAGCGCCAGCGCGACACCTTCCGCAAGCTCTCAAGAGGCAAGCGCTTCTACATCTCGCGCATCACAGCGGTTGGTCCCGACGGCATCACACGCAAGTTGAACGGGTCTATGGAGGTTATCGTGAAATAAAACAGGGCTTCCTAGCCCCCTAGATATCCTAGAAACCCTAGAAAACAAAAAACAAAACAATGAATAAATTCTTAGCAATACTCCTCGCCGCCCTCTTCTGTGCCGATGTAGCTTCGGCACAGCCTGCGGCACGCCGCCGCGAGCAGGCTCAGCAGCAACAGCAGAAAGACCAGGGACTGAGCGTGCGCGCCCAGATATCGTTCCCAACGCAGAAAGCGATGGACGAGGACGTGACATGGCGACGCGACATATACCGCGAGATAGACCTCACGGAGGACGCCAACGCCGGACTCTACTATCCGGTGGAGCCGGTAGGCTCGCAGATGAACCTCTTCACGTATATCTTCAAGCTCGTGATGAAGCGTTCTATCACCGCCTACGAATATCGTCTGGACGGCAATGAGGTGTTTGACGACGCAGCGAAGGTGAACCTAAAATCGCTGCTCGACAACTATCACATCTTCTACGAGCGCACCGACCGCGGCATACGCATCGACGACAGCGACATCCCGTCGCGCGAAGTGACAGCCTACTACGTGAAGGAGGCTACATACTTCGACGACCGCAACTCGGCGTTCCACACAAAGGTGCTGGCGCTCTGCCCTATCCTTAAGCGCGAAGACGACTTCGGCGACGCTGCCACAAGCTATCCGCTCTTCTGGGTGAAGTACGACGACCTTGCTCCGTTCCTCACAAAGCAGACCATCATGACAAGCAACCTCAACAACGCTGCTACAATGTCGATGGACGACTACTTCACGAAGAACATGTACAAGGGCAAGATATACAAGACCACGAACATGCTCGGCAAGACACTCGCACAGTACTGCCCCACCGATTCGGCTATGAAGAAGGAGCAGAAGCGCATCGAGAAGGAGCTTACCGACTTCGAGCAGCACGTATGGGGTGCAGGCGAACCGAAAGACTCGCTCGACAGCATCGCCGCTGTAGACAAGAAGGCGGCTAAGGCTATCAGAAAGAAGAACCGCCGCGCAGGTGCCTCAGCCTCAACAAAAACAAAGGCTGCGAAGGTGAAGAAATCACGCTCGCAGAGCAGCTCTTCGAAGTCGTCGGGCAGCGCAGCACGCGTCAGCGTGCGCAGACAGCGACACTAATTCGGTTGAGAATTGAGGAGGGTGTGTCAAAACTCGCAAGCCGTACGCCCCGAAGGGGCAGAAGCACATAGCCCAGGGCAGCGCCCTGGGTAAAAGGAACCCACACGCCCCCTACGCCCTGTAAGGGCAAAAGCCTAATTATGAAGATGTTGCCCTTACAGGGCGCACTACTCAATATAAACGCTCAATACCCAGGGCGCTGCCCTGGGCTATGTGATTATTGGGCTTTCAGCCCGCATTAATTGAGTTTTGACTTTACCCTTACCCCACGTTATCAAGCAAACGCAAATTGAATATTAACTAAAACAAAAACAGGTATGAAAAAGATCTTTACATCAGCAGCTATCGCACTTGCGATGCTTTTCACAGCAAACACAGCGAATGCTGGTATCAACTTCGGTGTTAAGGGCGGTCTGAACGTTACAAGCATGAGCCTCAACTCAGAGGTGTTCGACGCAAGCAACCGCGCAGGCTTCTTCTTCGGTCCGACCGTAAAGTTCACACTGCCTATCGTAGGCCTGGGCATCGATGCTTCGGCTCTCTACGACCAGCGTGAGGCAAAGCTCACCGTAGGCGAGGCAAAGACCAAAGAGACAGTGAAGACACAGGCTATCAATATTCCTATCAACGCACGCTACAGTGTAGGCTTGGGCAGCGTAGCAAGCGTACTGTTCTTCGCAGGTCCGCAGTTCGGCTTCAACGTAGGCGACAAGAACGTTGACCTCGGCGGCGACAGCAACTGGAAGTTCCGCTCATCACAGTTCAGCGTGAACGTAGGCGCAGGCTTCAGCTTCATGAACCACTTCGAGGTTACAGCCAACTACAACATCGCTTGCGGCAAGACCGGCGACGCTACACTCAGCAAGACAGTAAGCGAGGTGGTAGGCTCTGCTACCAAGGACAAGGGCCGCACAAACGCTTGGCAGATTGCCCTTGCATACTATTTCTAATGCACTACGTAGACGTAATACTTCCTTTACCATTAGAAGGAACATTCACATACTCCGTGCCTGAGCCGATGGTGGCTCAGGTGCGGATGGGTGTGCGTGTACTTGTGCCCTTAGGCAGGTCGAAGACATACACGGCAATGGCAGTGCGGTTGCACAGCGAGAAGCCGGAGTTCGAGACACGCCCAATCATCCAAGTCATAGACGCAGAGCCGGTGCTCATCGAGCAACAGCTACGCCTATGGCAGTGGATTTCTACCTATTACATGTCGCCCATTGGCGACGTATTCAAGGCCGCGCTCCCTGCCGGTCTGAAAGCCGAAGAAAACTATCGTCCGAAGACGGTGCGCTGCGTCACGCTGCCCGCCAACCTGCGTTCGGAGCAGTCGCTCCACATGGCGCTCACCATCCTGAAGCGCGCGCTAAAACAACACCAGACATTCATCACCTACCTCGAACTGTCGCATTGGAGCGAGATTGACGGCGAGACACCGCCGGCGCATATCGCCGAGATAGCCTGCGACGAGCTGCAGAACGCAGCCAACGCATCAGATGCGGTGTTGCGCCAGCTCATTCAGCGCAACTTCCTCGAACTTTATCATCGCGAAGTGGGCCGTCTGAACACCGCGGGCGAATATCACCCAGAGCGTATTCAGCCGCTCAGCCCGGCGCAGAAAGCGGCTGAGGACAGCATCAGCCGCCAGTTCAACGAGAAGAACGTAGTTTTGCTGCACGGCGTAACGTCGAGCGGCAAGACCGAGATATACATCCACCTTATAAAGAAAGCCATCGACGAAGGCAAGCAGGTGCTCTATCTGCTGCCCGAGATTGCGCTGACGGTGCAGATGACGCGCCGTCTGCACAACGTGTTCGGCTCGCGCCTCGGCATCTACCACTCAAGATACAGCGACGCTGAACGTGTGGAGATATGGAAGAAGCAGCTCTCCGCCAAGCCTTACGACGTAATACTCGGTGCCCGCTCTGCCATCTTCCTGCCCTTTACGCGCCTCGGACTCGTCATCGTCGACGAGGAGCACGAGACCTCGTTCAAGCAGCAAGACCCTGCGCCGCGCTATCACGCACGTTCGGCAGCCATCATGCTCGCCCGAATGTACGAAGGGGCTAAGGTGCTGCTGGGCACAGCGACGCCCTCAATGGAGAGCTACCACAACGCCTGCACGGGCAAGTACGGCTACGTGCAGCTCACAACCAGATACAAGGACGTGGCGATGCCCGAGATACGCGTCGTAGACACCAAGGACCTCTACCGCCGCAAGATGATGCGCGGAGCGTTCTCGCCCGACTTGCTTGAGGCGATGCGCACGGCGCTGCGCAACAAGAAGCAGGTGTTGCTGTTCCAGAACCGCCGCGGCTTTGCGCCGATGGTGGAGTGCAAGGTGTGCGGATGGGTGCCTAAGTGCAAGAACTGCGACGTGTCGCTCACCTATCACCGCTCGATGAACCTGCTCACCTGCCACTACTGCGGCTACACCTACCCCGTGCCGAAGCAGTGCCCCAACTGCGAGAGCACCGAACTGCTCGGTCGAGGCTACGGCACGGAGAAGATTGAGGACCGCGTGCGCGAGTTGTTCCCCGAGGCGCGCATCGCCCGCATGGACCTCGACACGACGCGCTCGGCTGGCGCCTACGGACGCATCATCGACGACTTCTCCTGCGGCAGAACCGACATACTCATCGGCACGCAGATGATAACCAAAGGGCTCGACTTCTCGGGCGTCACGGTCGTAGGCATTCTCAACGCCGACACCATGCTCAACTATCCCGACTTCCGTGCCTACGAGCAGGCGTTCCAGATGCTCTCGCAGGTGAGCGGCAGAGCGGGCAGGCGCGACGAGCGCGGACTTGTGATACTGCAGACCAAGAGCGCCGACCTGCCCGTGATACAGCAGGTCGTGGCGGGCGACTTCAAGACGTTCGCCCGCGACTTGCTCAAGGAGCGCAGCATGTTCCGCTATCCGCCGTTCTACCACCTCGTCTACGTCTATCTGCGCCACCGCAACGAGCAGCTCGTAGACAGTGCAGCCATCGAGATGGCTTCGCGTCTCAGACAGGCGTTCGCCGACCGCGTGCTCGGTCCCGACAAACCGGCTGTGGCACGTGTGAAGACCGAGTCGATACGCAAGATTGTCATCAAGCTCGAGCAGGGCATCAACCTGCCGCTCGCACGCCAGTGCATGGCAGAAGCACGCACGCAGCTGCTGCAGGACAAGCGCTACGCAGCCATGACCGTGTTCTTCGATGTCGACCCAAGCTGATATATTTATACACGCAAGCGAGTTAGCGAAATGAAATGAGTATACTAAAAAAGCTCTTTTATTTCGCTAACTCGCTTTTTTATAGTAACTTTGCAGCCTGTACTATGTACCAATATTAAGAATGACTAACAAGATACTTATAACAGGAGCCAGTGGCTTCATTGGCAGTTTTATCGTTGAGGAAGCCCTCAACAGAGATATGGAGGTGTGGGCAGCAGTGAGAAAAACCACATCGCGCAAATATCTTCAGGACAAGCGCATACATTTTATTGAGCTTGACTTCGGTTCGAAGGAGCAGTTGAAGGCGCAACTCGGCGAGCACGAGTTCGACTACGTCGTTCATGCCGCCGGCGTGACGAAATGTCTCGACAAGGCCGACTTCCGCCGCATGAACACCGAGGGCACAAAGCACTTCGTCGATGCGCTCATCGAGCTGAAGATGCCGCTGAAGCGCTTCGTGTTCCTCAGTTCGCTCAGCGTCTTCGGCGCCATACACGAACAGCAGCCCTACCAGGACATCAGCGAGCACGACATGCCGCGCCCCAACACGGCGTACGGCAAGAGCAAGCTCGACGCCGAGAAGTACCTCGACGGCATCGGCAACGACTTCCCCTACATCATACTGCGCCCCACCGGCGTCTACGGACCGCGCGAGAAGGACTACTTCCTCATGGCTGAGAGCATAAAGAAGCACATCGACTTCGCTGCGGGCTTCAAGCGCCAGGACATCACGTTCGTCTACGTGCTCGACGTGGTGCAGGCGGTGTTCCTCGCTCTCGACCGCGGCATGAGCGGCAGAAAGTATTTCCTCTCCGACGGCGACGTATACAGCTCTACCGAGTTCAGCGACCTGCTGAAGAAGGAGATGGGCGTGAAGTGGATGCTGCGCATCGTGGCGCCGATATGGGTGCTGCGCATCGTGACGTTCTTCGGCGAGAAGCTGAGCCAGATCACGAAGAAGCCGACCGCTCTGAACAACGACAAGTATAACATTCTGAAACAGCGCAACTGGCGCTGCGACATCGAGCCGGCTTGCGACGAACTGGGCTATCATCCTCACTACAAACTCGCTGAAGGCGTGAAGCTCGCCGTTGAGTGGTATAAGAAGAACGGATGGCTGTAATGACTGTGCGCGCAGGTGATTGCTCGGTTGGTGCACTTTTACTTGGTTGGTGCACTTTTACTTGGTTGGTGCACTTGAGACAAGTGCACCCCCTAAAATTACACTTAAGACAATGAAATTTATAACCCAACTTTTCTCTATAGACAAATCGCCCAAGCGCGGACTGCTCGCGCTGGAGTGGCTCGTGATGGCATACACGCTCTTCACGCTGCTCGTGGCGCTCTTCACTTACACCAACCTGCAGAACCCCGATGCCATGATTTGGGGTCGCGTGCGTGTGGTGGCAATGACCGTGGCGCTGTGGGTGGCTTACCGACTCGTGCCGTGCCGACTGACGCTGCTGGCGCGCGTGGTGGCGCAGATGTCACTGCTGGCGTGGTGGTATCCCGACACGTACGAGCTCAACCGCATGTTCCCCAACCTCGACCATGTGTTCTGCCGCGCTGAGCAGTCGGTGTTCGGCTTCCAGCCGGCGCTCACCTTCGCTTCCACCTTCTCGTGGGCTCCCATCAGCGAACTCATGAGCATGGGCTACGCCGCCTACTATCCGATGATAGGCCTCGTGGCGTTCTACTATTTCTTCGCACGCTACAAGGAGTTCGAGCGCGCATCGTTCGTGCTGCTCGCCTCGTTCTTCATCTACTACATAGTGTTCATCTTCGTGCCCGTAGCCGGACCTACGTTCTACTTCAAGGCGGTGGGCTTGGAGAACATCGCCAACGGCTTCTTCCCTGCCGTCGGCACCTACTTCAACACGCATCAGGAATGTCTGCCCACGCCGGGCTACGTAGACGGTTTCTTCTACGACCTCGTCGAGCAGGCTAAGGCAGCGGGCGAACGCCCCACAGCCGCCTTCCCGTCGTCGCACGTGGGCGTTTCGACGGTGTGCATGTGGCTGGCTTACCACTCGGGCAACCGCCGCCTGCTTCTCTTCCTCGCACCGTTCTACTTCTTCCTCTGTCTCGCCACGGTCTACATACAGGCGCACTACGCCATCGACGCCATCGCGGGCCTCATCACCGGCACAGCTTTGTACTTCGCGCTGATGTATGCTACAAAGGGGTTGAGAGGTTGAGATGGTGAGGTGGTGAGATTTGTTGTATTGTTGACATTATACATACAACCGTAGCGGAGGTCTCCGGCCTCCGCAGCAATCAATTACAGATATTAATATGGCTTGCTGTTGCTTTCAGGTTAAACAAGAACGAGATTAATACATACATCAATGCTTTTTACCGCAGACTGGTAACGATATTCCCCCTATGCTGTAACGGTGTTACAGCATAGGGGGAATGTCATTTTTGCCGCGCGGTAATTGTTATATCCGTAGCGGAGGTCTCCGGCCTCCGCAGCACTAAGTCTGTAGAATTACGATTTGTAATGTTAACAACAAATCATATCGCTTTTATATTCAATTGGTGTTATTGATTGTGGCGGAGGCCGGAGACCTCCGCTACGGATAATCAACAGTTGCAAAGTTCTAACTTTACCCTACTCCTATTGTTTCTTCTGCCGTATAGGATGCGTAAACACGAAGCGTGCGCCCTCGGTGTACGTCGTGTCTACCCATATCTTTCCGCCCAATTCCTCGACGAACGCCTTGCAGATGGAGAGTCCGAGACCCGTGCCCTGCCTGAACGAATTGAGCTTGCTGAAGCGTTCGAACACCTCCGTAGCCTTCTCCTTTGGTATGCCACAGCCCGTGTCGCTCACACTGATGCTTATCATGTCGTCCTTGCGCAGTTTCTCGAGCGCAATGGTTATCGTGCCCTTCTCCGTACACTTCTTTGCGTTGGTAGTGAGGTTGGCGAGCACCTGCAGCAGGCGTTCGCGGTCGGTCTCTATCATCAGACGGCTGACGTTCGTCGCGACGCGTATCTCCACATCCGCCGACCTGTTGTTGGCATCGGCTATCTTCGCCGCCGTGTTCACGAGCGCCACCACGTCGTACTCGCCGATGTTGAACTTCAGCTTGCCCGCCTCTATCTTCGACACCTCGAGCACGTCGTCTATGAGTTTCAGCAGCATGTTGCTGTTGGTCATGATGAGGTCGGCATACTGCTTGCGCTCCTCCGCCGACATCTCTATCTGGTCGTTGGCGAAGAGCTGCGAGAAGCCCAGCACGGCGTTGAGCGGCGTGCGTATCTCGTGACTGATGCTGGCAATGAAGCGCGACTTGGTCTGGTTGGCCTCCTCTGCGTTGTACTTCGCCACGAGCAGTTCCTTGCCCTGCTTCACGAGCTTGGCGCTCAGCCGGCGACTCTTGCGCAGCAGATGGAGCGTTATGGCGAGCGCCGAGACGAGCACGATGATGAGCACGGTGATGAACAGAATGGTGTCGCGATACTCCTCGAAGACGCTCAGCGGCTCGTTCACCACGTCGTAGTTGAAGCTGAAGCCCTCGAGCGAGAGCTTCAGCATGTTCACGCGCTGCAGGTCGAACACATAGCGGTTCTCCACCAGTTCTACCGGCTTCTTCCTGCCCGTCTTCAGAAACTCCACCACCTTGTCGGCAAGCGTGCGGCCCATGACATGATAGCGCGGCGAATAGCCCGCCACGGGCCAGTGGCCCATAGCTACGTCGGTGAGGGTGAACGTAGGCAGCTTCGGGTTGGTCTGTCCGAAGGTGTACGTAGAGTTGCGCACCACATAGCTGTTCGAGTTGTCCACGCTCCACGTACCTAACAGCAACGCCTGCGAAGGCGGCATGTTCGATATCGTCTCGTCAGCCTCTATCATCGACATCTTTCTGCCGTCGATATAGTTCACGTCGAAGCGTTTGTCCGTCTGCGCGTACTTCTTGAAGAGCGCATGCATCGTTACGCCGCGCAGCGTGTTGTCGGTCATGAACGTGATTGTGCTGCACTTCGGGTAGAAACGCTTTATGAGGTCGAGGTTGCGCTTCACGTCGTAGTAGTAGAGCTCGCCGCCCACGATGTTATAGTCGTTGAAGTCTTTCGTAAGGTCGTACGACTCAGGATTCCACTCCACAATGTCGAGATTCTGCTGAGCAGGAATCTTCACTATTGCCGAGTTTCTCATGCCCACTACAACTGGCGTGCGCTTCAGCTCGGCGTCGTCGAACGAGAAGAACACCGACGACGCCTCCAGACCCAGCAGCACGATGCACGCCGGACGGTTGCCGTGCTCGTAATACTTCCTTAGCACTCGTCTCAGTCGGTGGCGCCAGCCGAGGCAGTCGCGCAGGTTGTGCGCGTTGATGTCCTCAACGGTTATGGGATTAGGTATGCCGCTTCGGGTGTACTCCTCGAAAAACTCCGCAAGGTTCTCGTTCACGTGGCGCACGGCGGTGTTGTACGACGACACAATCACCACCGGCGCCAACTCTTTCGATGACGCCGTACGCGGCTCAGCCTGCGCCCATAACGGCAGGTTAAGCAGCACTGATAAAAACAGCAGAATGACTGTTCGCATATATATGTATCTATATTGTTTGTTCTACCTACAAATTTAACTGAAAATAAGGAGTCGGCAAAACAAAGCAGATACTTTTTTAGCGCTTTACTTTTTTACTTTTACAACACTCCCAGCTGGTTGAGGAATATTGCCACGATGCACACTGGGCACACATAGCGCACGAGAATCATGTACACGCCGAAGAACGTGCCGCGCAGCGTGCCCCAGTTAGTGAACTCGTCCTTTATCAGCTTGCGCGGCACCACCCAACCCATGAAGATGCAGGTGAGCACTCCGCCGAACGGCAGCAGCAGCTGACCCGTTACGAAGTCGAACCAGTCGAACAGCGTCTTTCCGAACATGCTCAGCCAGGCTCTGTCGCCGAGCGAGAGCGAGCAGAACGCGCCTATCACCGAGCACACCACCGTGACGAGACGCGCCGCATTCTTGCGGTCGAGGCATGTCTCCTCGCTGAGGAACGCCGTGCTCACCTCGTGCAGCGAAATGAGCGACGTGAGGGCAGCAAGCGAGAGCAGCATGTAGAACATGACGGCTACGGCGGTGCCCACGAGCGGCATTCCGGCGAACGCCTGCTGGAACACGTTGGGCAGAGTGATGAAGATGAGCGACGGACCGCTGTCGGGGCTTACGCCCACGCTGAACGCAGCAGGGAAGATCATGAGTCCGGCGAGAATAGCCACCAGCGTGTCGATGACGGCGATGTTCACAGCCGACTTCAGCAGATGGGTCTCTCGCGAGAAATAGCTTGCGAACGTGCTTATGCAGCCCATGCTAAGTCCCAGCGAGTAGAACGCCTGACCCATTGCGGCGAGAAACACCTTGCCGCTCACCTTCGAGAAGTCGGGCTTGAAGAGAAACTCCACGCCCTTCATTCCGCCGGGCAACAGACACGAACTCACAACCACCACCAACAGCAACACGAAGAGCGTCGGCATGAAGGTTTTCGACGCACGCTCGATGCCGCCGCGCACGCCGCGCACAATGATGAAATGGGTGATGCAGAGTATCGCCACAGTCCATAGAACCGGCTTCACGGGCGATGCGGAGAAGTCGGCGAAGTAGCTGGCTATATACTGCGGGTCGCCGCTCAGCTCGCCCACGCCCGAGGCGAAGATATACTGCAGGCACCAGCCCGACACCACGGCATAATAACCCGTGATGAGAAAACCCGTGAGCACGCCCATCAGTCCCACGAAGCGCCACGCCTTATGCGTGTCCATGCGCGAGTAGGCGCGTGCGGTGTTGGCTGCTCCGTGTCTGCCGATGATAAACTCGCTCATCATGCAGGGAATGCCGAGCAGCATTATGCACATTATATATATAAGGATAAAGGCGGCGCCGCCGTTGTCGCCCGCCATATAAGGGAAACGCCACACGTTTCCTAAACCTACTGCCGATCCTGCTGTGGCAAGAACCATGCCCAACTTACTTCCAAAACTAACTCTCTCTTGTGTCATCCTTGATACTTTTTTATTGTGTTATTATTACCACTTGATGTGTTATCATTACAACTTATTGTGCTATCATTAACATGCGCACATTCTTTGCGCCTTACGACTTGCAAATTTACACATTTTTACGCTTTCTACAAACAATCGTAAACACAAAACGTCGTAGAAGTATACAATTAACAATGCGTCATATACAAAGAAAGGCGACACCAAACAACCCGAAAATCCCTTTCAAGCTGTTTGGCGTCGCCTTGCTATGTTGTTACAGTCGTAAAATATACGCTTATGAATGGCGCTATGCGTTCTTGAATAGCACCCCGATAGCACTTTAAGAGTAGCGCAGAATCTGACCTGGGCGCAGACGCATCGTCTTTGTGATGTGGTTGAGCTTGCAGATCTTTTCGACAGTTACGCCGCGCTTCTTTGCGATGCGGTCCAATGTCTCGCCCTTCTTCACCTTGTGGTAAGAAATCTGGTCGGTAAGACCCGAAGTGGTGCGCTTGTTTGTAGCGTAGTCGTCCGAAGAGTCGGTGCTTGCGTAAGTAGAAGAATCCTGCTTACCGCGCAAGCGTGTAGCGTTGGTCGACTCGTTGTCGTATGTCTCTTTGTTGAATGCGTAGTAGTCGCCGGTTACGTCCTGCGCGCGGAAGTCGAACATAAGCGCCGGGTTGAGCGCAACGCCGCAAAGACGTGTTTCGAAGTGGAGATGCGAACCGGTGCTGCGGCCCGTATTGCCGCCGAGACCGATAACCTCGCCCGAACGAACCTCCTGGTTCTCCTCGACGAGCTGCTTCGAGAGGTGGCCGTAGATGGTCTCCAGACCGTTGTTGTGGCGAATTACGATATACTTGCCGTAGCCGCCTGCCTCGTAGCGCACGATGCGCACCTTGCCAGAGAAGGCAGCGCGGATTGTGTCGCCGATGTACACCTTGATATCGAGACCCTTGTGCTGGCGTCCCCAACGCGAACCGAAGTTGCTCGTGATGACACGGCTTGTGGTAGGCATGGTGAAGTGGCGGAGGTCTATCTTGTATGTCTCAGGAAGCTCCGTAGCGCGGTGAGCGTACTTGTTGTCCCAGTTGGCGTAGAGGTCTGCAGAGGGCGATTCGAGTTCTTCGCGCATGGTGATGTTGCGAAGCATGATTGTGTCGACGGCTGCCATCTTACGGTCTACCGGCGCCTGGCGTGCAAGAAGGTCTTGTGCGTTGGCGGTTGTAGAAGTAACGGCGAGCAACATCGATATTGCAAATGTCTTAACGATTTTCTTCAAATTCATTCTTCAGGCAGTTTTTTTTAAAATAGAATGAGTATATCATTCCTTCAAAAAGATGGTCATCGAATTGTAGTATATTCGATATCAGTAGTAGTTAATTTGCAATGTTGGCATAGCATTTTGAACATTGCGTTGCAAAGATACGAAAAAATATTGAATAATATTACATGATTCGCTCTGCATTAACAGTTTTTGTACGAAGTTTAACATTTTCTTTGCAGCTATAAAGCAAAAAAACAAGCCGACAGACACGCCGTTGTATCAGCCTGTCTGTCAGCTTGTTGCTATGAAATTGCCGCCCAATTTACGTTCGTATCGCGCAATTCGCGCAGTCGGCGCCAGAGCATGGCGTACTCCGACGAGGTGCATGTAGGGTCGGCGTCTATTATCTTCTGAGCTTCTTCGCGTGCGATGGTCATTATCTGTCCGTCGCGCGCTATGTCGGCTATCTTCAGGTCGAAGGCAATGCCGCTTTGCTGCGTGCCTTCGAGGTCGCCGGGTCCGCGCAGCTTGAGGTCGGCCTCAGCGATGCGAAATCCGTCGTTGGTCTCGCACATGATGTCGATGCGCTTGCTCGTCTCGGCGGAGAGCTTGTAGGTGGTGACGAGTATGCAATAGCTCTGGTCGGCGCCGCGTCCTACGCGTCCGCGCAGCTGATGGAGCTGCGAGAGTCCGAAGCGCTGCGAGTCGAGTATCACCATCACGGAGGCGTTGGGCACGTTCACGCCCACCTCAATGACGGTCGTTGCGACGAGTATCTGCGTCTCGCCCGACACGAACTTCTGCATCTCGGCGTCTTTCTCCTTCGACTTCATCTTGCCGTGCACCTTGCTTATCTTGAACTCGGGGAAGATGTCGCACAGCGCGGCGTAGCCTTCCTCGAGGTTCTTGAGGTCGCTCTTCTCGCTCTCGGTGATGAGCGGATAGACGATGTAGACCTGTCGCCCGAGTCGTATCTGTTGGCGTATGCCGGCGTAGAGCGATGTCATCTGACTGTCGTACTTGTGTATGGTCTGCACGGGCTTGCGGCCGGGTGGCAGTTCGTCGATTATGCTCACGTCGAGGTCGCCGTAGATGGTCATGGCGAGTGTGCGCGGTATGGGCGTTGCGGTCATCACGAGTATGTGGGGCGGGTTCTCGCCCTTAGCCCAAAGGCGTGCGCGCTGAGCCACGCCGAAGCGGTGCTGCTCGTCGATAACCGCCACGCCGAGCCGCTGGAAACGCACGGGGTCTTCGAGCACGGCATGCGTTCCGACGAGTATCTTCACCTCGCCGGCTATGAGGGCGTCGAGCACTTCCTGACGCCGTCTGCCCTTCACCTGCCCCGTCAGCAGTTCGACGCGTATATTGAGACCGCGCAGAAACTCCTGTATCGTGGCGAAGTGCTGCTCGGCGAGTATCTCGGTAGGCGCCATGATGCACGCCTGATAGCCGTTGCCGAGCGCTATGAGCATGGTCATGAGCGCCACGAGGGTCTTTCCGCTGCCCACGTCGCCCTGCAGCAGGCGGTTCATCTGACGGCCCGAACGCATGTCGTCGCGTATCTCGTGCACGACGCGCTTCTGCGCACCAGTGAGCTCAAACTTAAGGTTCTCGGAGTAGAAGCGGTGGAAGTCGTCGCCCACCTGCGAGAAGACGTAGCCGCGGAACTTGCGGCGATGGTCGGAGGCGTAGCGCAGGATGTTGAGCTGAACGTAGAAGAGCTCCTCGAACTTCAGTCGTTCGCGCGCCTTCTGCATCTCGATGGCGTTCTTCGGATAGTGGACGCAACGCAGGGCTGTGTCGCGCGAGACGAGGTGGCGTGCGTTCACGATGAAGTCGGGCAGCGTCTCTGGTATCGGCTCCGTTATCTTCTGCAGCATCGCCTTCACCATCTTCTCCAAGGCGCGCGACGAGATGTTGCGCTTCTTCATCTGCTCGGTAGTGACGTAGTAGGGCTGCATGCCCATCTCGGAGAGCTGCAGTTCGGAGGCGCGCTCTATCTCAGGATGAGAGAACTGGAAACGCCCGCCGTATACCGTGGGGCGTCCGAACACGATGTAGTCTTCGCCCACCTTGTAGGTCTTGTAAACGTACTGCGCACCGGAGAACCACACGAGGTCGACCACTCCCCTGCCGTCGGAGAAGTGAGCCACGACACGCTTCTTGCGTGCCGACATCTCGAACTCCTCAAACGAGAGTATCCTGCCGCGTATCTGCACGAACGGCATGTCGCTCTGCAGTTCGTGTATGGCATAGATGCGGCTCCTATCCACATATTTATATGGATAGTACTCCAGAAGGTCGCCCCAGGTGCGCACGCCCAACTCCTTGTTGAGCACGTCCTTTTTGTTGGGGCCGACTCCCGGCAGATACATTATGTCCTGTGAGAGGATGTTCAAAACTCGTACATCATTCCTTTCTTCAACTCCTCAACGACGCCCGCGCCCTTGAACTCCTCGAGCAGTCGGTAGGCGTAGGCGAACGATGCGCCGGGACCCTTGCCCGTGATGATATTGCCGTCGGCGGTGCAAGGCTCGGCGGTGTATGTGGCGCCCTCAAGCTCTGTCTCGAAGCCCGGATAGCACGTAGCGCGCTTGCCGCGGAGCAGCCCGAGATGGCCCAGCACCATAGGCGCAGCGCAGATGGCGCCAATGAGCTTCTGCTGTTCGGCATGGCGAACGAGCGCTGCGCGCACGCCTTCATGCTCGTCGAGGTTCTTCGCGCCGGGCATTCCGCCGGGCAGCATGAGCAGGTCGGCGTCGCTGAAGTCGGCATCGGCGAACATCATGTCCGCCTTCACCTGCACGCCGTGCGCCGACGCCACCATGTCCGTAGCGTTGATGCTAACTGTCTTTACGTTGAGTCCGCCGCGGCGGAGGATGTCTACTGGTGCCAACGCCTCGATGTCCTCGAAGCCGTCGGCAAGAAATACGTATGCTTTTGCCATGTCGTATATGTTTACTTGTTGTTGTTCTGCATTCTTCACTTTCGGACGCAGCACGCCGAACGGATCGGCTGTCTTCGCGTCGTCCTCGTCCTTCTTTTTAAGCGAATAGAATCGTGCCATGTAGTTTTAGAAACTGTTTTTCTTAAAAATGTTTTTTAAAATATGATATTTCAAAATATGTTTTACAAAAATACATCTTTTATGGCTATGAAGCAAGCGTTAGGGCGTTTATTTCGCCCATTTTCAGTAAAACAAGCGGGAAACTATGCCTGCCTCTCTGCCACAAATCGCTTCAGGAGAAAGGTTAGGAAATAGGGGAAAGTATATGTGCGAAGATAACACTTTTCACATAATCCACCATACAAACACCCAAAAATTTCACATAATCGCACTATTGGAGCCCGTTTTTTCATCTTAATTGACTCAATTAGCTTTACAACTAAAACCGAAAATAGTCAGCTCAACGCTTTAACCCAAGATGTCCAAGTTGTTTTTTGCACGTTAATAGATGTTACTAAATCCAAACGCACTATAAAACAAACTTAAATACCAAAGTTTTTTCGACTGTCGCTTGCATTTTAAATTATAATATTCTATCTTCGTTGGCAAAAGGATGTATAAGCAAAAATCTAAAACTAAATTGTCTTTATATTCTAAACGTGCTTACTCTCATAAAAGAGTAGAGAATAGATCTATTGCAGCAGAATAGACTGCATCTCTCATTCGTCGTAAGACTTTCATTTTTTTATTTTGACCACTAACTCCAAAAAGAAAAATTAACAAACATCCCCTGCCACGGAAAATATCCGTTGAGCCACTTTGGCACATTCCACATGTAACGGGACAGAGACACATGTTTCTATGCCTTCTACAATGGGGGAAAGGAATATACGTTGTGTCTGTAGAGACTAAACAAGAAATATCATCGAGGAAACTTGTTGTAAGGTAAAATAACAATGAAATAACGGGGGCGATGCGCGTATTCAGCATCGCACCCAATAAAATGACACGGTATGAGATACATTATTATTGCATTACTAATGATTTTTGCAGTCATTTGCAATGCGCAAAATAAAATTCCAGCACATTGGGTAAGTGGAACTCACGCGGGGCATGATTATGCCGATTTAGGCCTGCCAAGTGGAACTCTATGGGCAACTTGTAACATTGGTGCCAACGCGCCCGAAGAATATGGCGATTTCTTTGCTTGGGGCGAAGTTGAGCCAAAGGATTGGTTTGTCCCAGAGAATTATCTATATCATACAGGGAAGATTATTCAAGATTCCAGATATGGTGAATTTTATGAATGCATTGATATTGGCTGGAATATAAGTGGAACAGAATATGATGCAGCAGTGAATCTATGGGGCAGTGGTTGGCGCATGCCTACACAAGAAGAGCAGTACGAACTAACAATGATGTGCTGGAGTAATGGGATAATTGAAGAGAATGATGTAAAAGGACAACGTTTCTGTGGTCCCAATACGAATAGTATTTTTATTCCAGCAGCAGGGGCGGGAGCTGGCCCTGGGGCACAATATGAACTGCCAGAAGGACAATCGGCTGTATTATGGATGGGTGAAGCGAAATGCGACATCTACAATAACGGCGTTCCAGATTCAACTACCTATGTCCCAGAAAGAGCTTATTGTATTTATTATGATACTGGTGCTGGCGCTGGAAAAATGATAGGATTAAAATATACAGGAAAAACATACGTCCTGTATATAACCCCAAAGAGGCAACAGGCATTTTATCTGTCTCTTCGCCCCCAAAAGTATTAATTGGATATAGCGAAGGAACTTTGTCCATACATGGATTGAATAATCCTGCAACGGTGAGGGTAACAGATATGTCTGGTCGAGAGTATAAATCCACCAAATTCGGCAGAAATGCATCTGTTGAGATGAATTTGCCACGTGGCTTCTATATCGTTTCCGTCTCTGACGCGAGCGGTACATTAACAACAAAAAAAATAATCGTAAAAAAGTAATCACATGAAAAAGTATATTCTTACAATCGTTGTGGCGTTGGGCTTAACGGCTTCAATATCAGCGCAAGCTACAGAGCTAACATTTAAGCAATGCTCACTTGATATTCGTGCCGCTTATTGGCCATTGCGGCAGATTGATTTTACATACCAAGAACTATTATCGCTTAACGACTCCACTGCCAAAGTATATAAGGGAGATGAAGTGATTGCCGAAGGTAAACTTGCCATAAACAATTATCATGGACATGACAGTTCGAATGTCTCAACTACACAACAAGGGACAGTAGAAGTAATGTTCGACGAAGCTCTTGTTCTGCCAAAAGGTGAAACTTTCACCGTGGTTATTGACGAAGGAACTTTTTACAAAGAAGGTGAGCCTGACATCGATAATGATGAAGTTAGATATTCGTTCACTATTCCCACCGACCTCGGCGAATTCCACACGGACATTGTAGACGGTTCCACTCTTGCAAAAGCAAATCTAATGACCTTCTATTGGGGTACGGAAACTGAGAGTGATGAACAACAAGCCGTCTTGTATCGCGAGGGCGTGCCAGTACGCCAGTTTCCATTTCAAGCCACATGGGATTGGGACTTAGGACAAGCATGTGTGGATTTTGGTGAATATATAAAATTCGAGAAAGGCGTAAACTTCGCCCTTGAAATACCAGAAGGAACTGTCTATGCCATGTACCGCCCCGACATCACAAACAAGAAAGCCGTATTGCATTTTGTAGGCGGCTACGAAGAGCCACTGCCATCGATTAACTACGTGTGGTGCAGCCTATTCGACAACCATCCGACGGACGTACTAGGTGAAGTGGCATTCTACTATAATCAAGCTGTGATGCTGTCCAGTGATCCAAAGGTGCAACTGTGGTATGGCGACAATTCGGAAATGGTCAAGGAAGTGATGCCCACGCTGACGGAGGAAGACGGTCAATGGGTGCTGAAAGCCGACTTTGAAGGCACGCCGCTGACATCCGATAAAGGCTACACCATAGTCATTCCCGACGGCACTTTGATTTCCGCCAATGGCGATGTGGTGGTAAATTCGCGCAGGACGGTAAACGTGGGCGATGCCACTGGAATATCGCAAGTCGGCAATGACGCTTTGTTGCTGCGAGCAACGAAGGGAGGTATCAGCCTGACGGGCTTGCCCACCAATACGAATATTACCGTTTGCGGACTTGACGGGAAAGTGGTTTATAGCGAGACGCCCAATGCCGCGAATGTCACCGTTCCCCTAAACAATGGCCTCTACATTGTGAAAATAGGCAATGCGCTTTCGCGCAAAATGTATGTAGAGAAATAGGTTGACATGTGATATACCGCGATTTGCTAAAGTAAAGATAGGAAGAAGCCCACTATAGACCATGTTCACAATGTGGTTTGTGGTGGGCTTTTTATGTTTTTGTTCTTGTGTCGACAATGACAGCCATCAATACATATTGCTATTGTCACACCCGTGGCTGTTGGCGCAGCATCATTCTGTCATAGAACGGCATCATCGATGTCCGCCTTCACCTGCACGCCGTGCGCCAATGCCACCATGTCGGTAGCGTTGATGCTAACAGTCTTTACGTCAATTCCGCCGCGGCGGAGTATATCAACCGGTGCCAACGCCTCGATGTCCTCGAATCCGTCGGCAAGAAATACGTATGCTTTTGCCATGTCGTATATGTTTACTTTTTGTGTTCTGCATTTTTCACTTTCGGACGCAGCACACCGAACGGGTCGGCTGTCTTCGCGTCGTCTTCGTCCTTTTTCTTAAGCGAATAGAATCGTGCTATATAGTTTTAGAAACTGTTTTTCTTAAAAATGTTTTTTTTAAATATGATATTTCAAAATATGTTTTACAAAAATACATCTTTTATGGCTATGAAGCAAGCGTTAGGGCGTTTATTTCGCCCATTTTCAGTAAAACAAGCGGGAAACTATGCCTGCCTCTCTGCCACAAATCGCTTCAGGAGAAAGGTTAGGAAATAGGGGAAAGTATAGAATTTTCCATTGAATCCTATATTCTTATAACCCAATTTTATGCCGTATTTTATATCTGGATACTTGTCTTCTTTCAGCAGATTGTTTAGTGAGGCGGTAGCGTTGTCATTAGCCTTCACCTCTACCGGGATCAAAGAATCGGCATCTCTTACAAAGAAGTCCATTTCGAGTGCGGGTCTGTCGCTGTTGTAGTAATAAAGATTGTAACCCTGCTTCACAAGCATGTCTCCAACTATATTCTCATAGACAGCCCCCTTGTACGTGCCGAGATTCTTGTTAGCCCTCAAGTCCTCTTGAGCTTCTTCGTCAAGAGAAGCAATCAGCAGACCAGTATCCTTGTAGTAAATCTTATAAAGTTTAGGGTCGTAGTTACCCTTCAACGGAAGCTCCGGCTGATTCAGACAATAGCAGACATTGATGACTCCTGCGTCAGCCAGCCACTCTACACACCCCACATAATCTCTGTTACGTGCGTTCTTGCCTATCTTTGTTATCTGGAAACGCTTGTTCTCTTTGGCAAGGAACGTAGAGATGTGGTTATAGACAGCCTTCACCTTAGCTTTATCCAAACCTTCTACATACTTGGTGATATCTTCCTCATAGTCTTTCAGCAACTGACGCTGAATAGCCAAAGTACCGCTGAAATTGTTGTTCTTGATATACGAATCTACCACCTCTGGCATACCGCCTATAGTAACATAATCGCGGAAAAGACCGAAAAGAACGTCCATCTGCAAATTGTTTATAGGTTTGACCTCCAACATATTCTGGTAAAGGTCGTCTATAAATTCCTCTGAATACCCTTTTGCCCATAGGAATTCTTCGAAATCCATAGAATGCATCTCATAATCTTCCTTGTAGCCAACACTGTTCGACTCTATTTCACGATAGTTGATACCCATCAATGAGCCGGAGCAAATTACATCGAACCGACCATCGAGCTTGAAAAACTTCAATGATGTGGCACAATTGGGACATGCCTGCAACTCATCAAAAAAGAAAAGCGTGTCACCGGGTATAAACTTCAATTCAGGATTAAGCAAGGAGATGTTCTTCAGAATCGCATCAACTTCAAACCCATCTTCAAAGATATCCCTATACCTCTTTTGCTCTACAAAATTAATCTGAATAACACATTGATAGTTCTGGCTGGCAAACCATTCAACAGAACGAGTCTTGCCAACCTGTCGGGCACCTTTAATAATAAGTGGTTTACGGTCTGGATTGTTCTTCCATTCCAACAAGTAGTTATCTACCTTTCTTTTGAGCAGTTTATCCATATTCCGATTCATTTGTTATATGTGCAAAGATAACACTTTTCACATAATCCACACCATAAACACCCCTATTTTTCACATAATCCGCACTTAAAACAGCTTAATTTTCACATAATCCGCCGCATAAACGCCCCATTTTTCACATAATCGCACTATTGAAACCCGTTTTTTCACCTTAATTGGCTCAATTAGCTTTACAACTAAGCCCGAAAATAGTCAACTCAACGCGTTAAACAACAACAAAATGATATTGCCGTAGCAGGACAATAATATTGCCGTAGCAGGGCAATGATGCTGTGATAGCATAGTAATACCCCAGTTCGGGATAATAAATAGCTTGTAAAAAAGTTGGTAGTCCCACAAATATTTTGTATCTTTATAGCTGAAAAACAATTAGTTACAAAAATATTTGATATGACTACCGATTACAGAATTATTTTATATAATAGACGAGTTTTGCAAACATTTTGATGCAGGAAATCTACTTGAAGACAATAGCGGAGTCAAGCGTAGACGTCGCCAAGCGTCGTTGTCCGATAGTGAAATCATGACCATTCTGTTGTATTTCCATTTTGGTACATTCCGCAATTTCAAGCACTACTACCTGTTCTTCATTAAGGGTACGATGAAGTCTTATTTTCCGAAAGCCGTGTCGTACAACCGCTTTGTGGAGTTGGAAAGCCGTGTGTTCTTCCAGCTCATGTTCTTCCTTAATCTGGGAGCTTTCAACCCCCAATTCGGGATAAACCCTTAGATACGGACTTATCGTAAGGATAATCAAATGGTACCGAAAAAGCGGTATAGAAATGTTGTTGCACAATTCCAATACCGCTTATATTCTACGCTTCAAGCTGAGCGAGTCAACTCGTAGGCGATTAGTATTCGTCCTCGTTGAAAACTCGGTTCCATGCTAATTATCAGCCATTTACGCAGTTCTTAACTATTTTTAACCAAATAAAGTTCGCAGTCTGAAGCGGTCAAAGGCGAATTGATGACAATTTGAGCAACTAATCACCGTTGCTCTAAAACTCGTCTTAAATCACTTGCAAAAACAGAAGAATAGAGTCTAGCTCCTCTGTCCCATAGATGGCTAGGATCCTTAAAATACTCAGGATGGTCATGGTAAAGTCCTTTCGTATGATAATCCAAGAAGGGGAGTTTATTTCGCTTGGCTATTGCTTTCAATGCATCATAATGATTATCATCGATTTTTGTATAATTTGGTGAAATCATGAATATCAATCTTATGTTATTTCCCTTACAAAGATTAACAAATTTCTGAACATACATCAGTTTCATACTATCCACTTCCTCTGGAGTTTTGCTGTATTCCAATGAACTTGGATAATGAGCGGGTTGTGGACATGGTATATATCCGTTATCTTCACCTATATTTCGGTTCACTACAAGTCCTACAATATTTGATGCAGCTTTTGCGTTATATCGATACAAATGCGAGATTTGATATTTCCAATAAGAACCAGCCAAATGAAAAACAGAATCTGCGCCTTCGTTAATTCCGAAATAAGGAGCAAAGAATGAGATGGTATTAAATGGATTTACTTGTTTTGCATAGTCACTCGTCATTACTTCAAGACATATCACCTTGGGTGTGTGTATAGCCAAAATATGATTAAGCATGAGATAATGAGCGTAGATATTATCCGAAGCATCAATACCACCATTATAAACACTAACGCCAAGCGTGTCACTTATGATTGAGGGAACATAATGCATGTTACAACGTGAAGCCCCCATCAGCAATATATCTTCATGAATCTCATTAACTAAATATTTAATTTTCGGTCCGGATACATCATGTGTATGTTGATTTACCCACCACATTAACATGCCTCCAATGCGGTCAACGGCAAAAAGTCCAATAAAAACAAATAATATGCTTATTAATAACTTCTTCATAATCATTTTTCTTTAAAACTGGAAATAAATAAATTGATCTCCTCCCAACACGCCAAACAAAATGATGTAAGCTATCATTATGATAAGATAGATATGACGTACCAGCCACGATTTTGAATCTGCCACCCGAATCTTCCAATTGAATTCATCGGCAAATTCCTTTGTGAGAAGCACTGTCATTGCCAATCCTATTGCAATGAAGTTGGCGTATTCAGGTTTTGGAGTACCTAGATTAGTAAAAATTCCAGTTACAACAGATACTGCATCCGACAAATTATTAGCTCTGAACAAGATCCAAGCAAAACAAACGAGGACAAATGTAGTTGCCCAATGGAATATTTTTTTTGCACCTGTATATTTCTGTTTGCTGATTCCGAAGGCTTTCTCGATACAAAGAAGTATACCGTGTATTGTACCCCAGCATAAAAAAGTCCAGTTGGCTCCATGCCAAATGCCGCTAACAACAAACGTAATAAGCAGATTGAAGTAATTGCGTAGTTTTCCTACACGATTACCACCAAGTGGTATATAAACATAGTCCTTGAACCATGTAGATAGCGAAATATGCCAACGATGCCAAAACTCTCCGATGGTGCATGCAAAGTAGGGACGATGGAAATTTTCCATAAGACGGAAGCCAAGTACTCGCGCAACGCCAATTGCTATTAAGGAATAACCCGCAAAATCACCGTAAATCTGGAATGGGAAAAGCAGTGAGGCGACCAAATAAGAGCCCCCATTATGTTTATCAACATTATTAAAAATAGTATCAACATAGATTCCGCAACGATCGGCTAAAACGAGTTTCATGAAATAGCCCCACACCATAAGTTGCACACCAGACATTACTGCATCGTAGTCAAAGCGGTGTTGCTGCTTAAACTGGGGTAATAGGTTTTGGGAACGTTCAATAGGACCAGCCACCAACTGCGGGAAGAACGACACGAACAAGGCATACGTAGGAAAATCCCTTTCAATCTTAACTGTTCCTCGATATACGTCAATAGAATAGCCTAAAGCCTGAAATGTATAAAACGAAATGCCCACGGGTAGGAGCAAAGCGAACTTTGGCATATTCACCGCAAGGCCACTTGCCTGTAATGCAGTCTCAATATTCATAGCAAGAAAATTGAAATACTTAAAGAGGAATAGAATAGCAAGATTCAACACCAAGCTACTAACCAGACATATTTTCTTCTTTCGTTTTTCCTTGAAATACCCGATACCAAGTGCAGCAAGATAAGTGATAACTGTACTTGTTAGAAGCAATAACGCGTAAGCTGGGTCCCAGTTCATGTAGAAATAGTAACTTGCTACTAGTAATAATAGATTGCGTAGCCTCAATTGTGAAGCAGGAATGCAGAAGTAAAGCGCGCACAATATTGGAAAAAACAATAGGAACGCTATGGAATTGAACAACATTTCTCTCTTAGACGCTTTGGTCTTTGACATCCGAGAGACACCCAAATTCGGACGGATTTCTACTATCGTTGACTACAAAAGAAAAGCGGGGTATCTGGCTTCTGCCCGTCCGTAGTTTGAGACCTTCCACAGCCCTTAGTAGTGAACGAACAGAGTGACACCCACACCGTTGATATATATATATATAGTACGCCCATAGAGGTACATGACGGCATGGTTAGCCGTCGGCACACCAACGAGACGGTATACACCTACCCGCAGCATCTACCTCTGCAATGTCATTGACTACTAAATTTGATTGTGGAAGTTTCAAAACGGCCAAAAAAAAGCGTCAGCAACGCATTCCAAAATGTAGTGCTTCCTCCATGTAGCCGCTCCAGCCTCTAACGAGGTGACTCGGCGTGAGTTTGCGGATGCAAAGGTACACAATAATCTGCATATTTTAACAAATCTGACTCAAAATATTACCAACTTTAAAGCATATTTTTATCCCGAATTCAAGTTAAAAGGACTTCGGACAGAATATTTATACTCTTTAGAGTTTTAGCGGACAGCAATAGATGAATATACTTACACCATATAAATTGGTGGAACGAATCAACAGAGAGTAATGCATACGCAAATGTTCAAGAAAAAAGACTTTCACGAACACAAACAACCTAAATCTCACCAATTTCTCCATTGGAAATTAAAATCAAAGAAGCCTCAAAAACAATACGTATATAACGGCTGGTAGATAACCCTTCCTTGGCTGGCAGATATCGCTTCCGGAAGCATATCTGCCAGCCTTTATTGTGCTCAGAATGTGCAGGTTACGGCGATACTGGGAGATATGGTAGATTTTTTCACGTACAGAGACTTTACTGTAATATAGTAAAAGAACTATACCCTTTCGGGTGCAATATCAAATAAATTTTATATATTTGCACCCGAAAGGGTATAATTGTATATATATGGAAACATCAATAGCTGCATTTGTGAAGGAACGCCGACGCATGTTCAACCTCACGCAGGTGGATCTGGCGGAGAAGTCGGGCGTGGGACTGCGCTTCGTACGCGAACTGGAGCAGGGAAAGGAGACGCTCCGCATAGACAAGATAAATCAGGTGCTCGCACTGTTCGGACACGAAGTGGGAGCGGTGCCACAACATCTTAACAGTTCAATATCTCAACACCACAACATATGAAGAGTGCAAAGATATACATGTACGACCGCTACGCCGGTCGGCTGACGGAGGACGAGAACGGCTTCCACTTTGTGTACGACAGCAAGTATCTCGCGGCGGAGGGCGCTGAGCCTATCAGCCTCACGATGCCGCTGCGCGAAGAACCGTATGAGGACAAGGTGCTCTTCCCGTTCTTCGACGGACTGGTGCCGGAGGGTTGGCTGCTGAACATTGCGGAACGCAGCTGGAAGATAAACCAGCGCGACCGTATGTCGCTGCTGCTCGCATGCTGCAAGGACTGCATCGGAGCGGTGAGCGTGGTGCCGGAGGAGGGAGCCGACGGCCCGGCGCACAACCCAAACTGAGGTATTACTAACTAAAAAACTCTTGATTACGATGGAAAAATGCCTTTACTGCTACAAGCCGCTGAAAGAGGGACAGAAGGACTTTCACCCTGCCTGCGCACGCAAGATGTTCGGCGTGAAGGAGGTGCCGGCGCTGCCCTACAGACGCAGCGAGATAGCCGACCTCGCAAAGCAGGTGGTGAGGGCGCAGACCACGCTGACCGGCGTGCAGGCGAAGCTGTCGCTCGACGTGAACCCTGGCGGAAAGAACGAGCCCGACCGCTTCACAATCGTAGGTCTGTGGGGACGCTACATTCTGAAACCACAGACCGACGCCTACCGCGCACTGCCCGAACTGGAAGACCTGACGATGCACATGGCGGAGGCGGCGAAAATAGCCGTCGTGCCCCACTCGCTCATTCGCTTTGCCGACGGAGAACTGTGCTACATAACACGGCGCATCGACCGCGAACGCGACGGATCGAAGATTGCGATGGAGGACATGTGCCAGCTCACGGAACGACTCACCGAGTACAAGTACAAGGGTTCGTACGAGCAGATTGCGAAGCACATAAAGAAGTATTCGGCGGTGCCGCAGCTCGACCTCGTGAACTACTGGGAGGTGGTGGTGTTCTCATGGATTACGGGCAACTCGGACATGCACCTGAAGAACTTCTCGCTATACAAGTCGCCGATGGGCTACTGTCTGACGCCTGCCTACGACCTGCTGTCGACCGCAATAGTGATGCCCGAAGACAAGGAGGAACTGGCGCTGACGCTCAACGGCAAGAAGGCGCGCATAAGGCGCAGCGACTTCGAGAAGTCGATAATAGCTTCGGGCGTGAACGAGAAGGTGCTCGACAACATTGCGAAGAAATTCCGCAAGGCGCTGATGAAATGGATTGAACTTATAGAGGCGTCGTTCCTGCCAGACGACTTCAAACGGCAGTACAAACGACTTATTCTGAAAAGGATGCTGATGCTAAGATGATGGTTTGAAGCATCGTGTTTATACCCTTTCGGGTGTAATATCAAGCGAATTGTTTAATATTACACCCGAAAGGGTATAATTATATATACGTACATATACAATAAAAACGCTGCAAGCAGTCGGTTAAGACTCGCTTGCAGCGTTTTCTCGTTTATGGTTTATACCGCTGTCCGGCTAAAGAACCGGACAGTGATATATGGATTTATGCTTTATTCAGCAGACTCCTCGTTAGAGTAGTCGGTCACGTTGCGGCGGTTAGCCTGCATGCGGTCATACTCTTCGCGTGAACCCACGATGAGCTTGTCCCACTGACGCAGACCGGTACCTGCCGGGATGAGGTGACCAGAGATAACGTTCTCCTTCATACCCTCAAGGAAGTCTACCTTACCGCGGATAGCAGCCTCGTTGAGCACCTTGGTTGTCTCCTGGAACGAAGCAGCCGAGATGAAGCTCTTTGTCTGGAGAGCGGCACGTGTGATACCCTGCAGAATCTGTGTAGATGTAGCAGGCACGGTGTCGCGAACCTGAACGAGACGGAGGTCACGGCGCTTGAGGCTTGAGTTCTCGTCGCGCAACTTGCGTGCCGAAACGATCTGACCAACCTTGAGCACGTCAGAGTCACCAGCGTCGGTGACGTACTTCTTGCCCCAGATGCGGTCGTTCTCCTCAGCGAAGTCGAGCTTGTCTACCATCTCCTGCTCGAGGAATGTTGTATCGCCCGGCTCGTCGATCTGCACCTTGCGCATCATCTGGCGAACGATAATCTCGAAGTGCTTGTCGTTGATCTTCACACCCTGCAGACGATAAACGTCCTGCACCTCGTTAACGATGTACTCCTGAACGGCAGTAGGACCCTTGATGGCGAGGATGTCGCCCGGAGTGATGATACCGTCAGAAAGCGGTGTGCCTGCGCGTACGGCGTCGTGCTCCTGTACAAGAATCTGCTTAGAGAGCGATACGAGGTACTTGCGCTGGTCGCCGGTCTTCGATGTAACGATGATCTCGCGGTTGCCACGCTTCACCTTACCCATTGTCACCTCACCGTCGATTTCTGATACGACAGCTGGGTTAGACGGGTTGCGAGCCTCGAAGAGCTCGGTTACACGTGGGAGACCACCGGTGATATCGCCTGCAGAACCTGCTGCACGTGGAATCTTAACGAGTGTGGTACCGGTCTTCACGGTCTGACCGTCGTCGCATACTACATGGCCGCCTACCGGGAAGTTGTATGTACCGATAACCTCGCCGTTTGCGTCGAGCACGTCGCAGGTCGGAACCTTCGACTTGTCCTTAGAGTCGGTGATGATCTTCTCGGTAAGACCTGTCGCCTCGTCGGTCTCAGCGCGGTATGTGATGCCCTCGATAACGTCGTTGAAGCGGAGCGTACCTGCGTACTCTGTAACGATAACGGCGTTGAACGGGTCCCACTTGGCGATGAGGTCGCCCTTCTTCACAACGTCGCCATCCTTGAAGTAGAGCGAAGAACCGTAAGGCACGTTGACAGAAGCGAGTGCGATGTCGGTATTCGGGTCGACGAACTGCAACTCTGTAAGACGGCTCACTACCATCTGGCAGTTGACGTCCTTCTCGCCGTTGTTCTCTACGAACGGAACGACACGGAGGTCCTCAAACTTAAGCTTGCAGTCGTTCTTTGCTGTGATAGAAGCGTTGGCTGCTGCGTTACCAGCCACACCACCGGCGTGGAAGGTACGGAGAGTAAGCTGTGTACCCGGCTCACCGATAGCCTGAGCTGCGATGACACCGACAGCCTCGCCGAGCTGTACCATGCGCTGTGTAGCGAGGTTGCGACCGTAACACTTCATGCAGACGCCCTTCTTGCTCTCGCAAGTGAGCACCGAACGAATCTCTACGCTCTCGATTGGAGAGTCCTCGATGAGCTGTGCCTTAGCCTCTGTGATCTCCTCGCCAGCATTGACGATAACCTCGCCAGTGCGCGGGTCGACAACGTCGTGTACTGACACACGACCGAGGATGCGCTCGCCGAGAGAAGAAACCACCTCGTCGCCGTTCTTAAGAGCTGTGCAGACAAGTCCGCGCAGTGTGCCGCAATCCTCCTCAGAGATGATCACGTCGTGCGAAACGTCTACAAGACGACGTGTGAGGTAACCAGCATCGGCAGTCTTCATAGCGGTATCGGCAAGACCCTTACGAGCACCGTGCGAAGCGATGAAGTACTCGAGCACTGACATACCCTCCTTAAAGTTAGAGATAATCGGGTTCTCGATAATCTGATGACCCTCGGCACCTGCCTTCATAGGCTTAGCCATAAGACCACGCATACCAGAAAGCTGCTTTATCTGGTCCTTAGAACCACGGGCACCAGAGTCGAGCATCATGAATACGGCGTTGAAGCCCTGGTCGGCCTCTGTCATCTCCTTCATAAGGATGCTTGCGAGGTCGTTGTTCACGTGGGTCCAGGTATCGATCACCTGGTTGTAACGCTCGTTCTCAGTGATGAAGCCCATGTTATAGTTGTCCTGGATGGCGCGAATCTCTTCGTGACCGCGATCCACGATTTCCTTCTTTTCTGGCGGGATGATGATATCGTCGAGGTTGAACGAAAGACCTGCAACGTAAGCCATGCGGTAACCGAGGTTCTTGATGCCGTCGAGGAACTCGCAGGCACGAGCCATACCTACAGCCTTGATTACGTCGGAGATGAGTCCGCGCAGAGTCTTCTTAGAGATGATATCGTTGAAGAAACCTACTTCCTCTGGGATGATCTGGTTGACGATGACACGTCCTACAGATGTCTCCACCATGCGCTTCTGGAACTGGCCGTCCACTACGTCCTTCACGATCACCTTAACCGGAGCGTGGAGGTCGCACTTGCCCTCGTTGTAGGCAATGATAGCTTCCTCGTCGCCGTAGAACGAAAGGCCAGAGCCCTTTGCACCCGGACGGAGCTTTGTGATATAGTAGAGACCGAGCACCATATCCTGTGACGGCACTGTGATAGGAGCACCGTTGGCAGGGTTGAGGATGTTGTGGCTCTGAAGCATCAGCACCTGAGCCTCGAGGATAGCCTCGTTGCTCAACGGAAGGTGAACAGCCATCTGGTCGCCGTCGAAGTCGGCGTTGAACGCCGTACATGCCAACGGGTGGAGCTGGATAGCCTTGCCCTCGATGAGCTTCGGCTGGAACGCCTGGATACCGAGACGGTGAAGTGTCGGCGCACGGTTGAGCATTACAGGGTGGCCCTTCATTACGTTCTCGAGGATGTCCCAGATAACCGGCTCGCGACGGTCTACGATCTTCTTTGCGCTCTTAACGGTCTTCACGATGCCGCGCTCGATGAGCTTGCGGATGATGAACGGCTTGTAGAGCTCGGCTGCCATGAGCTTCGGCAGACCGCACTCGCCCATCTTCAGCTCCGGACCTACAACGATAACCGAACGTGCTGAATAGTCGACACGCTTACCGAGGAGATTCTGACGGAAGCGGCCCTGCTTACCCTTCAAAGAGTCAGAGAGTGACTTGAGCGGACGGTTGGCGTCGCTCTTAACGGCGCTCGACTTGCGTGAGTTGTCGAAGAGGCTGTCTACCGCCTCCTGAAGCATACGCTTCTCGTTGCGGAGGATAACCTCAGGAGCCTTGATCACTACGAGACGCTTCAGACGGTTGTTACGGATAATTACACGACGATAGAGGTCGTTGAGGTCGGATGTTGCGAAACGACCGCCATCCAGCGGCACGAGCGGACGGAGCTCCGGCGGAGTAACCGGGATAATCTTCATGATCATCCACTCCGGACGGTTGACGCCCTTGCTTCCACGGAATGCCTCTACAACCTGCAGACGCTTCAGAGCCTCTGTCTTGCGCTGCTGCGAAGAGTCGTTGTTGGCACGGTCGCGCAACTCGTATGAAAGAGAGTCGAGGTCGAGACCTGCGAGAAGGTCGTAGACAGCCTCTGCACCCATCTTTGCGATGAACTTGTTCGGGTCGGTGTCTTCAAGAAGGTCGTTCTCAGCACCGAGCTTGTTCTCTACGATGTCGAGATACTCCTCCTCGGTAAGGAGGTCCATCTTGTGCGAACCGTTGTACTCGTCGCCCTGCTCGTCGGTGCGTCCTTCGAACGCACCGGGCTGGATAACTACGTACTTCTCGTAGTAGATAACCTGATCGAGTTTCTTTGTCGGCATACCGAGCAGATAGCCGATCTTGTTAGGCAGCGAGCGGAAGTACCAGATGTGAGCTACGGGCACAACGAGCTCGATGTGTCCGCTGCGCTCACGGCGTACCTTCTTCTCAGTTACCTCAACACCGCATCGGTCGCAGACAATGCCCTTGTAGCGGATGCGCTTGTACTTGCCGCAGGCGCACTCATAGTCGCGTGTCGGACCGAAGATGCGCTCGCAGAACAAGCCGTCGCGCTCGGGCTTGTAGGTGCGGTAGTTGATGGTCTCAGGCTTGGTAACCTCACCATACGAATTTTCCAGGATCTCCTCCGGAGAGGCAAGACCGATGGTAATCTTCGTGAAATTATTCTTAACTTTTGTATCTTTCTTGAAAGCCATATATTTCTATAGTTTTGGGATGTTCGGATTAATCAAGTTTGATGCTCAGACCAAGACCGCGGAGCTCATGCAGGAGCACGTTGAGCGACTCTGGGATGCCCGGTGTAGGCATTGGGTCGCCCTTAACGATAGCCTCGTAAGCCTTTGAACGGCCCACTGTATCGTCGGACTTGATTGTCAGAATTTCCTGAAGCACGTGGCTGGCACCGAACGCCTCGATAGCCCAAACCTCCATCTCACCAAAACGCTGTCCACCGAACTGTGCCTTACCACCGAGCGGCTGCTGTGTGATGAGCGAGTACGGACCGATTGAACGGGCGTGCATCTTGTCCTCAACCATGTGACCGAGTTTCAAGAAGTATGTCACACCTACTGTAGCCGGCTGGTCGAAGCGCTCGCCTGTCTCACCATCATAAAGGTGTGTAGAGCAGAGGTGCGGCAGACCTGCCTTGTCTGTCCATTCAGAGAGGTCCTCAAGATGAGCACCGTCGAAGATAGGTGTAGCGAACTTGACGCCGAGCTTACGGCCGGCAGCACCGAGGATGGCCTCGAAGATCTGACCGAGGTTCATACGAGAAGGCACGCCGAGCGGGTTCAATACCAAGTCGACCGGACGACCGTCCTCGAGGAACGGCATATCCTCCATACGTGTAATCTTCGAAACGATACCCTTGTTACCGTGACGACCTGCGAGCTTATCACCTACGCCGATCTTACGCTTCTTTGCAACGTATACCTTAGCCATCTGGAGGATGCCTGAAGGCAGCTCGTCGCCGATGGTGATGGCGAACTTCTTACGCTTGAGTTCTGCGTCGAGCAGCTTGTACTTGCGTATGTAGTTCATGATGAGCTTAGAGATGAGCTTGTCGGTGTGCTCGTCGCCGGTCCAGTCGTTCGACTGAATGCCGTCGTACTCGAGGTTCTTCAGCATTGTAGCTGTGAACTTTGTGCCCTTTGTGATGATCTCTGCACCAGAGTAGTCCTTAACACCCTGCGAAACCTTGTCCTCTGTGAGTGTGAGGAGCTTGTCGACGAGAATGTCCTTCAAGTCGTCGTTCTTTGCCTCGTACTCCTCGTCGATCTTGGCGAGAATCACCTTGTCCTGCTTCTTCGACTCGCGTGTCTTGACGGCACGAGAGAAGAGCTTCTTGTCGATAACCACACCGCTGAGCGACGGGTTAGCCTTGAGTGAAGAGTCCTTCACGTCGCCAGCCTTGTCGCCGAAGATGGCGCGGAGCAGCTTCTCCTCCGGTGACGGGTCGCTCTCGCCCTTCGGCGAAATCTTACCGATGAGGATGTCGCCCGGCTCGATGCGTGCACCGATGCGAACGATACCGTTGTCGTCGAGGTCCTTTGTTGCTTCCTCAGATACGTTAGGAATATCGCTTGTGAACTCCTCCATGCCACGCTTTGTCTCGCGAACGTCGAGTGAGTACTCGTCAACGTGTACAGATGTAAGCACGTCGTCGCGAATCATGCGCTCTGAAAGCACGATGGCGTCCTCATAGTTGTAACCCTTCCACGGCATGTAAGCCACGAGGAGGTTGCGACCGAGTGCGAGCTCGCCGTTCTCTGTAGCATAACCCTCTGTGAGGATGTCGCCCTTCTTAACGCGCTGCCCCTTGTTGCAGATAGGACGCAAGTCGATGGTCATGTTCTGGTTGGTACGGCGGAACTTCGGAATGCGGTACTCCTTGAGAGCCGGCTCGAAGCTTACGAACTCCTCGTCGTCGGTGCGGTCGTAGAGGATGCGGATTGTTGTAGCGTCTACGTATTCGATAACGCCCTCGCCCTCTGCTGTAATCATTGTACGAGAGTCCTCGCACACCTGCTTCTCAAGACCTGTACCTACGATAGGTGCGTCGTTGTGGAGCAATGGCACTGCCTGGCGCATCATGTTACATCCCATGAGTGCGCGGTGACCGTCGTCGTGCTCCAAGAACGGGATAAGACCTGCCGATACAGATGCTATCTGCTGCGGAGAGACGTCCATGAGGTCTACGTCTGATGGCGGCACAACCGGGAACTCGGCGTTCTGACGGCACTTAACGTTGTCGCGTATGAACGAGCCGTCCTCGCGCAGAGGAGCGTTACCCTGACCGATTACGTGGTCTTCCTCTTCCTCAGCGGTGAGGTATACTACGTGGTCGTTATTGAGGTCGACGAGCGAATCCTTCACGCGGCGGTAAGGAGTGGCAATGAAGCCGAGCTCGTTGATAGTTGCGTAAACGCAGAGAGACGAGATAAGACCGATGTTCGGACCCTCAGGGCTCTCAATCGGGCAAAGACGTCCGTAGTGTGTATAGTGTACGTCTCGCACCTCGAAGCCTGCACGCTCACGTGACAGACCGCCAGGACCGAGTGCCGAGAGACGACGCTTGTGAGTAACCTCGGCAAGCGGGTTGGTCTGATCCATGAACTGCGAGAGCGGGTTGGTGCCGAAGAACGAGCTTACAACGCTCGAGATTGTCTTGGCGTTGATAAGGTCTGTCGGCTGGAACACCTCGTTGTCACGCACGTTCATGCGCTCGCGGATTGTGCGGCTCATACGTGCCAGACCGATAGAGAACTGGTTGCTGAGCTGCTCGCCTACTGTGCGTACGCGGCGGTTAGAGAGGTGGTCGATATCGTCAACAGTTGCGTTAGAGTTAACCAACTGGATGAGATAGCGGATGATGGCGATGATATCCTCCTTTGTAAGAACGCGTATCTCAGAGTCGATGTCGAGACCGAGCTTCTTGTTGATGCGGTAGCGACCAACTTCGCCGAGGTCGTAGCGCTTGTCAGAGAAGAATATGTTCTGGAACACCTCGCGTGCCGATGCGTCATCAGCCGGGTCAGCGTTGCGGAGCTGACGGTAGATGTAAAGCACAGCCTCCTTCTCAGAGTTAGAGGGGTCTTTAGCGAGAGTGTTGAAAATGATTGAGTAGCGTGAAGCTGCCTCTACGTCCTTGTGGAGAAGCACTGAAGCGTTGCCCGACTCGAGGATGTCGTCGATGTTCTCTTCGGTGAGCACAGTCTCGCGCTCCATGATAACCTCGTTGCGCTCGATAGACACAACCTCGCCCGTATCCTCGTCTACGAAGTCCTCGTTCCAGGTCTTCAGCACACGTGCGGCGAGCTTGCGGCCGATAGCAGCCTTCATGTTCTTCTTGTTCACCTTCACCTCCTCAGCAAGGTCGAATATCTGGAGGATATCCTTGTCCTGCTCGAAGCCCATGGCGCGCAGAAGAGTTGTTACGGGCAACTTCTTCTTACGGTCGATGTATGCGTACATCACGTTGTTGATGTCGGTAGCGAACTCAATCCACGAACCCTTGAACGGGATGATACGTGCCGAATAGAGCACAGTACCGTTGGCATGCACACCCTGACCGAAGAACACGCCCGGCGAGCGGTGCAACTGCGAAACTACTACGCGCTCTGCACCGTTGATGACGAACGTACCGTTGGATGTCATGTAAGGGATAGTGCCAAGGAAAACGTCCTGTATGAATGTGCCGAAGTCTTCGTGGTCGGGATCCGTACAGTAGAGTTTCATCTTAGCCTTCAAAGGTACGCTATATGTAAGACCGCGCTCAAGGCACTCGTCAATCGAGTAGCGGGGCGGGTCGATATAGTAATCCAAGAACTCAAGAACGAAATTGTTACGTGTGTCGGTGATAGGGAAGTTCTCAGAGAACACCTTATACAAACCGTCATTCTTGCGT
>ERZ791902.244-NODE-244-length-45616-cov-3.577358_pt1 | contig 45616 bp, 57 predicted proteins | sample MGYA00510149_ERZ791902 | MGnify/ENA primary metagenome ERZ791902 (study PRJEB30046, sample SAMN00792060) | human gut metagenome | study: EMG produced TPA metagenomics assembly of the A metagenome-wide association study of gut microbiota in type 2...
ACTTCGTATGCATGTCTTATCCCCTGCTATACTCAATCGACATAGGTGACCGGATTGCCCGTGACCGGCACGATGCGGCGGTTCGGCAGGCCATCTTGGGTGTCAGGATAGCCGAGGCTCAACGAGGCGTAGACGGCCTCGTCCTCCTTCATGCCGAGCTCCTGCAGGTACGCCGTGAGGACGGGATTGCCCTGCAGCCAGCGCAGCTGGTTGATCCAGCACGAGCCGAGGCCCAGAGCGTTGGCCGCGAGCATCATGTTCTGCATGGCGCACGACGCGTCCGCAAAGTTGTTGCCGTAGTCCTTCTTGTTGGCCACGATAATGAAGGCGGCGGGATTGTATAGGAAGGTGTAGCTGCCCTTCTTCGAGGCGCGGATGGCACCGCCGAAGTTGTCGTCGTTCTCAGGCGTGACCTCCAGCTTCGCGAACTCCTGCTGCACGAGCGCGGCGAGCTCCTGCATGGTTTCCTGCTTGCGGATCACGAGGAAGTGGTCCTGATTCTTGTGCTTGCCGCTCGGGGCCTGGCGCCCCGCCTCGATAACCTTGTCGAGCAGCTCCTGCGGCACAGGCTCCTCTTTGAACTTGCGCGTGCTGTGGCGCGTGGCAATGCAAGAAAAAACGTCCATGATTCTGCACTCCTTTTCTATCTCAAAACAGGTATCTCACTCATATCATGGTAATTTTCGACAAAGGGCATCGGAATCCCTGCTTCATTGCTCTGCGCACGCAAAAAGACCCCCGCGCTCGAAAGCACGGAGGTCTTGAAAGCCCGATCAGATCAGGCGGTTCTTCTTCTGGTGGATGCGCTCGGCCGTCTCGAGGTAGATGACCCACTCGGCGATGTTGACGGCATGGTCGCCGATGCGCTCGAGGAAGCGCGCGATGAAGAGCAGCTGCGTCGCGCCTTTCTGGCGGGCACCTTCTTTCGTGACGAAGTCCGACAGCGCGTAGAACGTGTGCTCAAAGACCTCATCCATCTGCTTGTCCATCTTGCGGACCTCATCGGCCTCCTGGACGCTCTTGTCGCGGTAGGCCTTGACAGCGCGGCGCACCATCGTCGAGGCGCAGTTGCCGAGCTCCTCGATCCAGCGCTTGCAGTCCGGATTGAGCGGCTCCTTGACAGAAGCAGCTGTCTTCGCGATATCGAAGGCGTGATCGCCGATGCGCTCGATATCCGTCGAGATCTTGAAGCCCGTCGCGATGACGCGCAGGTCATGCGCGATTGGCTGCTGCTTGGCAATCAAAAGGATGCACTTGTCCTCGACGTCGATGATCATATCGTCGATGGCGTCGTCGGCCTTCATGACCTTCTTCGCAAGGACGGCATCGTCCTCGAGAAGCGCCTTCATCGACTGCTCGACGTTTGTAAGGGCCTTGTCGCCCATCGTGGCGACGAGCTCCTGCACGACCTCGAGGTCGTGGATGTATTCCTGTCTTGTCTGGCGTTCCATATCAGCCGAACCTCCCTGTGATGTAGTCTTCCGTCTTCTTGTCGTGCGGCTTCGTGAAGATGACGTCCGTCGTGTCGTGCTCGATGAGCTTGCCGTTGAGGAAGAAGGCCGTGTAGTCGGAGACACGCGCTGCCTGCTGCATGTTGTGCGTGACCATGACAATCGTGTACTCCTTCTTGATCTCCTGCACGAGCTCCTCGATCTTCATCGTCGAGATCGGGTCGAGTGCGGAGCACGGCTCGTCCATCAGGACGACTTCCGGCTCGACGGCCATGACGCGCGCGATGCAGAGGCGCTGCTGCTGGCCGCCTGACATGCCCATTGCCGAGGCGTCGAGACGGTCCTTGACCTCATCCCAGAGTGCTGCACCGCGCAGGCTCTTCTCGACGATCTCGTCGAGGCGCTTCTTGTCCGTCAGGCCATGTACGCGGCAGCCATAGGCGACATTGTCGTAGATGGACATCGGGAACGGGTTTGGACGCTGGAAGACCATGCCCACGCGCTTGCGCAGGTTGACGAGGTCCACGTCCTTGTCGTAGATATCCTGGTCATCGAGCGTGATCTTGCCGTCAATCTGAACGCCGTCGATGAGGTCATTCATGCGGTTGAGCGTGCGCAAGAACGTGGACTTGCCGCAGCCCGAGGGGCCGATGAGTGCGACGACCTTATTTTCCGGCACCTCAAGCGAGACATCAAACAGGGCCTGATGCATCCCGTAATAGAGATTGAGGTGCTGTGCCTGCATTTTCATATGCGAGTTCCTCCCAAAACAAAAGCATCCCTGCGGGCTGCCTGATATTTCATGTCTGAACAATATCATTGTACCTGTTCCCCAGAGCGGCTTTGTTGTGGCTATGTTAAATCTGTGTTAATCATTACTTTCAAAAAACCTAGCAATGACGCCGCTTGACGGCATCATACTTATATATCTGTATGCATTGTGTATGTAATTTGTACGCATCGAACGCAAGATTATAAGGACTCACAAGGTCGCGCAAGGTCTACCCATGCAAGACAAAAGGCGGGGCAATCGCTCCGCCTATGCGCTGTCACTTCAACCTCTCTGCTTTCTCCGTACACGCTTGCTGGATGTAGGCTGCCATGCTCATATCGCTGGCATCAGCCCACACTTTTATCTTCTCGCGCGTCCCCTTCGGCACGCGGATCGTGATTGATTCGTAATTTTCTTTGAGCCATTTTGTATTGGCCCTTTTTCTACTGTCCTGCATATTTTCTCCTAAAAAGGCGGGGCTATCGCTCCGCCTTACGTGTTATCATTTCCTCGATCACTCATCATCCTCTGGTTCGACAATCCACTCATCGCTCTCGATGTCACGGATGCCTTTGTGCGTGATGCTGATAACCGGCTCTTCGCCCACATAGATATGGGCGAATCCAGCTGATGCCGGAAGCTCTACCGCTTTTGCAGCTTCGACCAGTTCGTCCTTGCTGGCAACCTCAATCTCTTCGCGAAGCTCCTTAATCTCTGGAACCTCAGCACTTGCAAAACCATTCTCATAAAATCTAACTTCTGCTTTCATTTCGATTACCTCCTTGCCCGTGTGGGCTGCTCTCTTTTCTCTTTCTGATTATATTGTACTGCATGTAGTACAATATGTCAAGCCTTTTTTTTGTAAAAAAAATAGAGCCATCCGCATTGCGGTCAGCTCTATTACACTATTATCTTAGGCTGTGGCTACCGTAGCCGCCGTCGTCGCCTTGACGGTCTTGCTGAGCACGAGCTTGACGACGTAGACGCCGCCCTGCATGACGAGCGGCAGGACAATGGCGTCTCTGATCTTGCACCATCCCGATTCGGTCTTTGCCTGCTCTTTCGTCGCCGCGCAAAATGCATCGACGACACTCTCAGCCACGGGAATGACCTCATCAAGGATTTTCTGCGTTACGCCCTGCTTGACTTCTTCTGTCACTTCATCGACGTGCAGCGCATCCAGCGCATTGTCTCTAATATCTGTCCACTTGCTCATAGTAATCATCCTTTCTCAAAACGGATTATCATGAAAGCATAAAAAGCTGTACCACAGCGCCATAACGTGACGCCCACATATCGTGCGCCGCCCATCGTACCACACACGAATGGTCACGCCGTACTTGTGTAGCCGCATGACCTCGCCGACGTCCGGCGACTGGCCCATCCATTCGTGATCCTCATCTGTCAGCCACGCCACAAATTCTGGCACGCGCTGTAGCTCGACAAGGTTGTACCACTTGCCACGGGCGGCATCTTGCTCCATCTTGCGCCGTGCTTTCAGGCTCAGCCGCTTCATCCTTCGATGGCCTGCTCGTAATCGGTCACGCCACGCGCGATGGCACGCGCAAAGTCATCCTGCCTGTCTACTAAGAGTGCAGCGTCATCGTCATTATCAATAAAGGCCAGCTCGACGAGTACGGCGGGCATATCCGTACACTTGAGTACGAGCAATTCCGGCATGTACTTGACGCCACGATCTACCGTGTCGATTGAGTCGATGAGCTGATTCTGGATGCATCCGGCAAGCCGCTCACCATCGCCACCGCCATAGCATTCCGTCTCTGTACCACGCGCCGTGCCAGTCTCTGGGGCGGCATTGCAATGGATACTTACAAAGACATCCGCGCCCCATTCATTGGCCGTCTCTGTGACGGTCAGGCCCTGTCTATCGGGATAATAGCTGCGCCCCTTGCTCGTCGGCGCAAGATTGTCGCTCTGCATAAGCTCACACTCGCATCCTGCAAGCTCAAGATAATGCTTGACGAGCGCGCCAACGTGTGCCGCTACATCGCATTCACGCAAGCCGCTATTCGGATTGATTGCACCGCTGTCATACTTGCAATCATGGCCGGGATTAATAAAGACTTTCATTTTGCAGTACCTTCTTTCTTGTGCTTTTGCGTATGGGGACATCTCAAAGATTGATTTCTCCATAGCATCGACCGCATCATCATAAAAATGTATCTCACGTGCATGGGCGGCAAATCGCGCAAATGAATCATAGAGCGTATGCCACATCAACGCATTCATCTGACATGCTTTCATTTCTCACTCACTTCCTTCTGGACAGTCTTGCAGATATAGCCGCTCAGGCCGCCTGCAATGCCTGTCAGCAGCTCTGCGGGTGCATCAAGTACGATACCCGCTATGAGCGCGACTGCAAGCCCGCCGACAGCTATCATGTCCGTTGTGACCTTCATGTCTTATCATCTTCTTTCGTATGCGGCAATTCATTCAGCTCATTGTATAGCTGAGTGACTAATCCATTGCCGCCTAGGTCATGATACGCGACATACATCATGTAGATATTCTCACGCTCCTTCAGCGGCAAATAGCCATTGCCCTCATAATACATATACGCCTGCACGATGCGGTCACGCAATACTGCCGTGATTCCATTACGTATCATGCGGCTTTCTGCATCACGCTTTTCACGCTCAATGCGCTCTGCCACTTTGCGCCGCTCATGCTCTTTGTCGCGTGCATCGTCCTTGCGGTGCAGCTTGTACAGATACAGTGAGCCGACGAGCGAGAATGCTGAAGGCGCAAGCATCGCGCCTATCCCTATGATGTCCATTCAGTCACCGCCCTTCTTTGGCAAGACTCTCTTGATTGTATTGATGACATTGCGACTGGTTTTAACAAGTCGAGTATTGTAATAGCACACATCACCGTCAAACGATTTTCGATGCTCACCAGTTTTTGTGTTTACCACGATAATTCCTTCTCCTGTCAGCAAAGCATAACGATATTCAGAAATCTGGACTGCGTTTTTTATGAAAGAATCTGACGTATATCCACAACATGTATATTTTATATGACTCATAAAATATTCACTCATATCAAAATAGCATGTCATCATAATAGGTTTTCCAGACAAATCTGTTCCTATTCTCATGTCTGCTGAACCATTTTTATGACCATAGTTAATATGATCAATATCGTCTTTATCTAATGGAAATTTATTATATTTTTCAGTGCAAAACCAATACCTTTCAAAAAATCCAGTATCAGTATTCTCATATATGGCATACGTTTCATATGTCGGCACGCTGATACCATTTCTGCGCACATCATAATCATTATAGCAACATATCAGTCTCTTTTTAGCACCGTCTATAGGTAATTCATTAGATATAGGGTTACATTCATAATGAAGACTCTCATTAATATAATATGCTATTTTTTCTCTTTCACCTTTTTTAGCAGAATCACACTTCCATAAAACTTCTTCTGAATAACTAATAAATTCATAAAGCGCAAAATAGCAATCAGAAAAAGGCTTTCTTCCGCTAGGGTCTGTGTAACTACAAATTTCATCAATAGAGCTTGTAGCAAATATTTCTTCGGTTCCGCTATTAGTATCTTTGTAAAGATGGAATTTACCATCATCCTCATCTTTATATACATTTGCTCCAACAGGCGGTGTTGGCGGAAATATAATTTTCGCTCTTTCTATTATATGACTATATTCATCTGGCTTATCACCATAATCAGAGAAATTATTATGACGATCGGATATTCCACTACAAAAAAATTGATAGCTACCATCTTCATTAACATGCGCTATATTAGATGCGCCACACAAATCAGTAACATATCCATACTTTTTTTGTGTAATAAAATAATCAACAATTTCACCATTTCTAAAAAGAATAACTCTAGAACTTGTATTAGGTATATAATCTGCACCTGCTCTAAGTTCAAGATAGTCGCCATTAGATGCAACGCATTGATCTAGTCCGGGTCTGTATAATCCTGAAGGATAAACTCCCCATGTATCAGGATAGCTAGATATTATTTCTTTTTCACTCGATATTTCTTTGACATGCTCTAAACCTGTATTAACACCACTACCCCAATTATTTGTTCCCTGATATGCATTATTGGCTCCTATAAATAACGCTTTGCGCTCTGCATCACAAACAAATACAGGCTTACTGAATGACTTATAGAATCCATAAATGCCCGGCTTCATAGTATCAGTGCTGTATGGATTGAAGAATAAGTAATTCACGGACGGCAGCATCGGCAGCTGTTTGCCGCCGTTGCCTTCCATGCCGTAGACGTATTTACCATCCGTGTAGATGGTATCGCCCTCACGTAGCGACTTATTGCCGATGCGTGTCAGTGTGTAGCCCTGTGTCGTCGTGACCGTTAAGCCGTTGACACTTGCGACCGTATCCATAGTAAGTGCCATTAGTCATCACCGCCGCCTATAATCATCATGTTGCCGTTTTCCATCGGGATGCAGAATACTGTGCACCCATCGCTCAATGCAATGTCATCTGAGCCGATTGTCGCGTTATATGTTCTGCCGTCAATCTCGACGGTCTGGCCACCGTTGAATCGTGCTGTGTATGCGTATTGCTCTTTTTTCTGTTGCTGTGCCTGCTGTCGCTTCTTCTGGAAACCAGAGAGCATACGAGCCAGACGATTGATATTATTCATCAAAACCACCTCACGACCTCTAGAGACTGCTTGAGCTGTTTGCTCGTCATACTGACGACATTCCGAACGAGATAGTAGATTTTCCCATCTAGTCGAACCTTGTCTCGCAAGTCGATGACATGGATGCCGCTCGTATCGCCATGTGCTACAGGATCGACAATATCAAAGATCAGCGTTTCCTGAATCATGCCGACATGATTCTTCAAGTCATCGAAATAGCGCTTCTGCTCATTATAATAACCACCTTCAAGATATTTCATAACGCTATCGCCTGTGTAGAGTGGGAATGGCGTACTGCCAACATTATCGCCATTCACTTCCTCTTCACCGATATAATTGCCATACGCATCATAGCGCTTGAAAACAAAGTATGTTTGCCCACCACTTCTACTAAAAGTGATGCGCTCAGTCCATCCGGGATTAAACACATTGCTAGGTCTGTTTGGATGCGTGCCGATGATAGCGTCATCTCCATTTGTTAGGGTGTAGAACGTGTTACGATTGTTAGCATAATTCTCTGTATTTGTCCACGTATCAATAACATCATTTCCCCAGCTACTAAATACTTGGGTTGTTTCAGTCTTTGAGGTTATATTGCCATCGCCATCATAAGTATAGCTTACATCAAATTCTGCATTGTGTACTTCATCGGACGAATTGTTTGTTCCTTTATAATTTACAGTCCCATAATAATGCGTAATATTTCCAAATGCATCATATGATACACCGGGCAATGCGTGAAAGTTTTTCCACACACCTTCTCTCAGCTTTTTGCCGTATTCGCTCAACTCGTCTGTAATAGTGAGCTTGCCACCTTTGCCGGACATATACTGGAATACGCCTATCTCAGCATTTCCAGAGAAAATCGTCCTCGTGATATTCGGCCTTGTGATATGCCTGCCTGTCATATCAACGACATTCAGCTCATTGCCGCGCTGAATTGCGTACAGCGTATCACCATGCAGGAAGATATTGATCTGGCGCCACGGCAGCTGCTGAGTCCATCCGATAATATCAGAGAGAATAGATGGATACGGATTCTGCACTTTGTTATTCTTCTGGCCTGTCGTGCTAGGCGTGAAATTCGTGAGATTGATGTAAGACTTATAGCCCAACGAAGACGCCACACGGCTGATAATTTGTGCGGCAGAAGGTGTTGTATCGTCGCCGTAGATGTCGATGTCGTAGCGGCTCATGTTGAATTTGTAGTAATCATACAGTGCACTGATTGTCTGGACAATGCCATCTTTGTCCTGCGTAGTAGAGAGAATCATCATATTGTACGGATAATCAAGGAATTTGCCGCGCACGGAATCTTTCGGCATGTAATTTGCTCCAACGAGCTTAATGTCAATCTTATCCGAAATTGTATGCTCCTCAATCGTCAGCGTGATAGACTGGATAGCATTATTATCGATTGTATACGGCATCCGGCGAATTGTATCTTCCAATACATCAATATGGCTGACATATACATCACGCACGACATCCGCATCAAAAGAAGTCTTACCAGTGTCACGCGAGAGGTCAACGCTGAGTGCCAGCGTGAGCGATACATCACGCATGGTATCGGCTGATACAGCCGCATCATTAGCAAGCTGTCTGGATGTATCAGCGTGCAATGTGATAGTGCTGCTATTCGTGATACGCGCGGTATCGGCATCTACATCGATGGACTTTGCGACATCGCGCACCGTATCAGCCGTGAGTTCTGCCGTATGCGTCAGCGTGCGCACCGTGTCGAGCATGTCGATAGCGTCAGCCGTGACAGTGCGCTTGATGTCTGCATTGATTGATTCCAGATTGCTGATCTTGCGTGTCGTGTCATCAAGCAGGGATTCAGCGCGGTACAGATTGCGGGCGGTATCTGCCACAATATCGACATCGATATTTTCTGTAAGCGCACGCACGGTATCCGCATGGATGACCATATCGCACGATACATAGCGCACCGTATCAGCAGATGGATTGATGGCAGCTGACAGGATGCGGCGCGTATCAGTGTCAAGCATAGCCGATACAGCAAGAGCGCGGGCGGTATCATGCGGCGTGACGATAGACTCAGCGAGGTGGCGGGCGGTATCGGATTGCTGAGTGATGGCGTTGCTGACATCACGATGCGTATCAATCTTGAGCGTGATGTCTTTCTGCGTCTGTACCGTTGCATCAATCGTAACGCCATCAGCTCCCGCACTGCCCGATACTTCGATACGATAATAATGCTTCGTTGCCGGTGTATCTAAATCAAAGAGCGCGTAATAATCATCCGCTTTTTTCTGTACAGATAAGAGCTTTTCAAAAGTAACGCCGTCATCCGATTGATACAAAGTATGAGTGTATGTATTCCTTGAGCCAGAAATAGAGTAATTTACATATACGCGATTGATACTGACATTATCCTTGATGTAAAAATCGGTATACTGATAGAGCGGTATATTATAGCCTGATACATCGAAAATCTTATAGATTGTAGTATCACCATTTGACCGACGAACCGCAAAATCATCAACGCCAAACGTTCCATTCTTGCCGATTACAGGCTGAATCCATTGTGTTTTAGATAGGTCACAATTATCTGCAAGGCTTAATTCCGTGTCAGAGATAATGACGTTAGATGTCAATGCATAAGCATTATCACTTTCCAAAAAGAAGAATGAAAATGCATTACCTTTCTTTACACTGCCTGTATAATCGATAGCCGCCTTACTTGCATCATCCACCCAGAATTGAATCTTGCCATTCGTCGTATCAGATACGAGATGAAGCAAGCATGAATGAAAGCCAACTGATGGAGCAGCCATACTACCGACTTCATTGCCGTTTGCTTTTGCAATCCAATAATAATTACCAGACGGATGATAAATACCATCCTGACTGCCATAACTATCAAAAATACGAAAAACATAATAATATTGCGTTGCGATATAAATATCAAAGCGCACCCATAATTCTTTTGATTCTGGAATATCAAAAGATGGCAGCTGTCGATTCTGCCAGAATGCATAGCCTGTTTTTGATTTTGTCGCATCACATTTGACTGTATGGCCCGGCATAACGAGCAGTTCGCGATAGCCGGGATTCTCATAACGCCAAGCCATTCATCTCACCCGCCTTACGCTGCTACAATCTTAGCCGATACCTTGAGCTTGACGCTCGTATCATTTGCTGGATTCTCGTCCGTCGTGCTCGTCGCCTTTACCCAGAAAATGACGTTCTTCTGCTCAATCTGCACTGGGATAGTCGCCGTAGATGCAAAAGCACTCTCAGAAGGTGCAGTATCGCCTGTATTGTCTGCGCTGTATGCTACAAGCCACTTCGTCGCCGTCGTACCATCAAAAGAGAGTGCTACGCCGTCAGCACTCGTCTTATAGCCAGACTCACAGCGCAATGCGCATTTGATTTTCGTGCTCTCAGCCTTGCTTGCATCAAGCGTAGCAGAGATAGGCGACGTATTCGCGCCGTCAGTAGATACCTGAGTGCCGTCCGTACCGTCTGCCGTAGGATTATTCATGTAAACATTGAGATATGCGTTAGCCATTTTTATACCCTCCACAATTCAATTTCTGCCGTCACGCAATCGGGGAAGCGTGACACTCTGCTCCACGACCTCACAAGCACACGCGCGGTAAAGGTCTGCTTTGCCGCATCCGTGATGCTTACGATAGTCCGATTCGTCCAATATCCTTTGACAAGCTCCCATGCTTTCGCGTCGAATTGGAGTGTCCATGTGATTCTGTCGCCATCCTCAGCGCGTCCCCAATCCTGTACGACCACACCGTCATATACCTCTATCATGGTCTGCCTGTCGTCGGGTGTTATCTTCTCGCCCTGCGGGTCATTCATCGACCGCGCATCGCCAATCTTTACAGACAAATTACATCACCTCTCAATACGTGTTGCTTATGCTGCTATCATCGACGTAAGGCTTGATAGCGTCAGCCACCTTGCCCGCCGTTTGGTCTGTCAGGTAATCGGTCAAATCATTCGACATGACCGTATCAGACAGATTGTTATTTATCGTGATCTGCAACGGCTGCTTATCGCCGCCACGCGCAACGGGGCGCGTCACATAGTCCTGCTGTTTTGCCTGACTTATGATGGTATCATCGATGTACTGAGCGAGATTCTGGGGCATCTGCTTGACCGTAGAGCCGACTTCCTGCATGGCACTCGATACGTCATCCACGATACCAGTCATCGACTGGCTAGCCGCGCTGTCATCCTGTGTCATGTCCTGCGTCATCGCTTCTGCCGCCTGATTTATCTGTCCTGCAAAATCCTGCCCTGCATTATTGACCGCCATTTCCCACGACGACGAGCAACCGCGCACGACCTCTACAAGATTGCCTGCCGCGCTCTGCACGCCACTGACAGCCATGCCGACGCCTTGCGCAAAGCTCTGGCCATCATATGCGCCTGAGTATGCGCCCATCGGCTGTTGATTCAGCAATGGCACTTCATAACTTGTATCCTTGCCGCGAATGACTTCAACCATCGCTTTCTTCACGCCCTGATACGTGCCATCTGAGATGACAGGCACGAGGTTCTTGCGTGCTTGATCCATCGCCTGCTCAAATGCATCAACCTCGCCCGGCGTCGTGAATGCATTTTCTGGGATGCCCTTATCAAGACGCATCTGCTTGATGATAGCCTGTACGCCTGCCGCGCCGCTATTTATGCCGCCTGCTTTCTTCCAGACGTCATAGTATTTCTTGTCCGACGTGAACATGCTTTGGGCTGTCGTCTCCATCTCCTGACGTTTCTTTTCCTCAGCCCATTGCGTCGCCTTTACCTCGTCAAGCCCTTTTTGTTTCCATGCTTCTTTCTCGCGGTCAATCTCGCCAAGCCGATTCTGGAACGAGGATTTCCAGATACTGTCAATCTGCGACGCGACCTGTCTATCCCAATCAGCATTGATTCTGCTCTTGCGCTGCTCTGCCCATGCGTCGGCTTCGTCTTGCGTCGCGCCCGCCCTTACATATGCTTTTGCTTGCAGGTCTACCTGATCGAGCTGATTCTGTAAGTCAGTCTTAAAGGCTTCTACCATCGGCGCTGTGACATTGCGGAATTTATCTTCTGCGATACGAGCAGACTGAGCATTGACGAATTGATCTATCAGGTCTTGCGGAACGCCATTTGCTGTGGCTTTCTCGACTTCCACCCACATAGCGTGCTGTGCATTCTCGATGTCATTATGCGTGAGCGAGTAGATTTTCTCGCTCAGCTGTCCGGCTACCGTAGCACGCCACTCCATCGCCTGAGCGGCCTTGTACTGAGCCTGAGCATTCTCGTCTGTAGCCTGCTTCGACTGCTGTTCATTCTTGCGGAAATCGGTATCGACGCCAGTCAGGTCTTTGAGCTTCTGGCTCGTATTGTCGATAGCTCCTGCATACTTGTCCCATTTGCTCGTATCGAGGTTGCCATTGAGTGCGTCAGCGGCGGCCTGCTCGAATTGGCTGTACTGCTCTTTTCCTGCCGTTACCTGTTGTAGATGGTAATTCTCAGCCCAAATTGGATAATCCTTTGAGTGTGTAGCAAGCTGATCATTGCGATATTTATTCGCTTCACGCCCGCCAAAAACCTCATATCCGAGCGTACCAGCAGCTAAACCGCCCGCAATGGGGATAAAGCCCAAACCGCCTGTACCTACGCCTAAAGCAGCAGCTGTCAAAGCCCCGATTCCTGCACCTGTAGCAAGGCCGAAACCGGATTGCATTTTCTCTTTACCAGTCGCATAGTCAGAGACATTGGCGGCCAGAATCTTATCGTCGCGATTCTCGCCCATCTCTGAGCCCAACTTTCCAACGGCTATTGCAACGGAACCGGCTATCTTTCCGACTTCTGCAAGAGCCGCGCCCCAACCTTCAATAGCACCTTTTATTTCCGTTTTATTGCTCTTGATATACTCGACAAGCTCTGTCATGCTTTTGGTCACTTCCGGCATGACTTCCTTAGCAATCGGCATCATAGCCGCGCCGAATGCCATTTGCAGCTGTCCGGCTTCACCCTTCATCTTGCGCCATTCCAGACTCAGCTCATGCGCTTCTTTCGGATCAAGCAGGCCCGTCGCCTTGATGCTCGACGCGACCTGCATATTCTCATTGTAATTTTCGAGCAGTGGGATGAGCTCAGCGCCGCGACGACCGAGCACTTGCGCCTGAAATTCTTCTTCTTTGCCAGCTTCGGCGGCTTTCTGATAGCCCTTTGCCAGCTGATCGAGCTGCTCATTAATCGGCAAGAGATTGCCCGCGCTGTCCTTGAGATTGACGCCGAATTTCATGAGCGCCATCGTCGTGCTATTTAGCCCTTTTGACGAGCTCAGCACGCTCTTATCGAGCTGACTAAAGAATGGTACGACGGCCTGAATGCTCGTACCGCTGATCGAGAATAGCTTATTGAGCTGTCCGGCTTCGCTCGTCGTCAGGTGGAGACGTGTGGACAGCTTATACAGATTCTCGCCCGCATCCATAGCACCCTGAGTGATGTTGAAAAGACCAGCGCCCGTCATGCCGACCGCCATAAGCCCAGCCATCTTTGTTGACAGCATCCCATAAGCGCCCGTGACCTCAGAAACGCCCTTCTTTGCCGCCGATGCACCCGTGCTGATCTTGCCGAAAAGCCCGGACGATGCGGCGGCTGCGGCAGCCTGTGCAGCTTGCATTTTCTTCAACTCAGAATTGAGCTGAGCGACGTATTTTTCTTGCTGTAGATAGCGAGTATCAGCCGCACGGGATAGGCTGCTATTATCGCCCGTGCGTTTGTAAGCAGAGTCACGCGCCTGACCTAAGAGCCTGAGCTTTGCCGTCTGCAATTCAATCTGACGTGTCAGCGATTGCATCTCAATGGCCTGCTTCTTGAGCTCATCATCCCCAGCTTTCAGCTCTGAGATGTCGGCTTTCAGCTTGACCTGTTTATTCTCGCTATTGATGCGGCTGATGGCCTGACTGATTGTGGTGTTCGCTTCATCCATACCACGGAATAAATCATCGAGATTCAAGCCAATAGTCAGGCTGAAATCCGCTTTCTCACCTTTTGCCAATCTTCATCACCTCTAGTATGGCAACACATCTTCAATGTATGCTTGCTCTGGCTGATCATCCGGCTGATTCTTCTTCGACAGCACGATGATTTCATCAATCGCAATCTCTAAATCCGTGTCATCGACTTCCTGCACTGTCCAGCCATACGCTTCATGATACTGGCAGTACCACGAAATGATTTGCTCATACGGCGAAAGAATTACTTTGTTTTCGTCTTTTCTTCCACCGTTTCCGAGTTTGGGATTTCTTCGAGTTTCGGGAAAATCAGCCCATGAATCCATTTCACAATGTCGCGATATGCAGGGATAATATCGGCGACATCCATATCGTCAAGGATGTCTTTATCGACTTCGTAAATCGTCGCGATAATATCCAGTCTGGAATCAAGAATCTGTTCCATATCCATTTTTTCGACGGCATCGCGCTCATCCTGCTTCGTGATGATCCGCCACATTTTCATCGTCGGATTGCGCTTCGGCGTCAGCGTCTTTTCGCCGATTGTAATCTCTGGTTTTTTCACTTCATTCACCCCGTATAGAAAAATAAGGCAAGCGCTTATGTACTTGCCTTTTCTTCAAAGCATCACACCGTTGTCAGCGTGTACCAATTCGTTCCCGTCGTATCGACATAGCCGTCAGCTTCTTCGTCAGCCTGCTCAAGCGATACGCCATCGGACGTGCGATAGATTGCCGTAGCCGTCATGGACGGTGTATTATACTCAATCTTATCCTCTTTCGTCTTGCTCGTCTCGTCCGGCTCAGCAAACTGGACTTTCGCGAATCTGACGAAACGCTTCTTGCCGTTCTGCTTCGTGCTCTCAAACATCACGGCGAAATACGGCGCGACGTCATCCTTGCCGACCGTCAGCTTACCAGCGTCAATCTTATGACCAAGAAGCAGGGCCTTGTATTCAAGCGGCATCGTCGCCGTCTCGATAGTCAGCTCGTATTCGCTCATGACATTCGCCGTCGCCACACTCATATTATCAGCATAGAGTGTTGCGGTATTATTTTTCGGCTTGATCTGCACCTGACGCACCCACGGGATAGCGACGGATGCATCATATTTTGCCGTGCCGCCCGATGCGTCATCTGTCAGCTTAGCAACATGGAAATTCGTTACGCCGACAAATGGCGAATTCGTGATACCGCTTTTTACTGTATCTGCCATTGTATCATTCCTCTACTTTCTTCGAGATTGTGTAATCACACACCATGATGCGCAAATCCTCATCATTGACTTCATTGCACATCTTACGCATATAGCCCAGATCCACCATGACCGCATTCACCGCATGAAAGAGTTCCGTGAAAGCTCCATTCTTCGTGACGATATGGATGCGCATTGTCACGAAATGCGAGATTTCGCGATTGTCTGCCGTAATATGCGGGACATCCGATGCAATGCCGTAAATCAAGACGGGATAGCTGCCAGCGTCTTTGCTCCACCCGTGATAGATGGATTTCTGCCCCTCTGCAAGCAGCTTTGTCACATCTGACGATGCTGTCATCCCTTGATACACCTCAGACAATACGCTCATTCTCTCACTTCCCTTGCTTTGTCTGGCAAGCCTGCTGGATTGCCGCGACAATTTTATCATGTACAGCTGCGCGGTTTGCATCCATCGCTGGATACAAGAATGGATGATTCACGCGCGGGCTGAATTCGACTACTTGACCATAGTAGAATCCTTTATTATCTTGCGCATTCGCGGAAATCTTGTAGATTGTACCGCTTTTCTTCGGCTCAGCTTTGATGGAATCCCTCAGCTCACCGGCTGAGAGTCCACGATGCGAAAGGTATTTGCTGTTGCTTACCGGGCATCTGCTCTTTGCATCCTCGACGATAAGCTCAGCGCCGTCAGCAAGTGCCGCCTTTGCCGCCTTGAGGACATCTTCACCAAGCTCTCGTATCTTCTTAGCAGCATCACTGCCGCCCGTCACGTAGCCGCGAGAAAAGCCCGTGTCACGGTAGTGGTTATGACCGCCCGGCATCTTCAATCAGCTCCTTGCACTCTAGCACCGTCCACACATGACGGCTTTCTGCATCATACGGCGGGGCCGTCATGGTCAATTTCTTGCCCTTCCACGTGATGAGGTCATCCGGCTTGATGCCGGTATAGTATCGGATGACAATCCGATAGTTTACTTGATTGACTGTTTCTGAATAGCCATCGCGAATGAGTGAGCCGGATGGCAGCACCTTCGCCCAGCATTCGCGCACCGTTTCAGGATTACCCTGTACAGGATTCCCTTCGTCATCCACCGTTTCAGCACGGCGCATGATGGCGATGCGCTCAGAGAGGTCATCAATAGACGTATTCATGATAGAGCCGATATTTCTCATGTCGTACCACCTGACGCATAATTTTGCAGCTGTGTTATCATGGATTGCTTCATGTAGCTGAGATTTGCGCGGGAATCATTGCGGGCATCGCGGTTTGTGTAGTATTCCGCAATGAGCTCATACATGAGCTGATCCGCAATCTCCCTAAAGTCATCATACTTCTCATAGCTTGCATCGAAATCCGACACAGCGCCGATGAGATACGCTTTCGCCGCGCTAATGCAGTCAGCGAGAAGCGCATCATCATCCGTGCCGTCGATTTTCAGATAGCTCTTTGCCTGCTCAAGAGTGATAGCCATCGCTATCACCTACTATCAGGCAGATGCCGTGCTGACGCCCAGCGAGACGATAGCATCCGCATCGTCAGCGACGACGCCGAAACGCTCGATTGCGCGGATCATCGTCGTATTCTTCGCAAAGCCAGCTTCGTTTGAAACAGCGACCTCGACGCCCTGACGCTGGAAGAATGCCACATGGTCAGCAAGGCTACCGATGTAGAACGGCACGACGCTCGTCTTAGACGTCAGCAGCGCATTCGACACGACGATGATTTCACGGCCACGGAATGCATACTTAGACGGGTCTGCAAGCGATGCCGTGAGAATCGGGCGGCCCTGCGAATCCGTGAGCTCATCGAGGAATTCAAGGCCATTCTGATTCGTGTAGATTTTCGCGCTGGCAGAAATGGCCGGATCGAGCGTGACATTGAGCGCTTTCGTGATGTCCTTCCACGTCTTGCCAGACGTCTGAGACAGCTTGCCGAGAAGGTCAATGATGACGCCGTTTTCCGTGTTGACGGATTTGCGTGCAAAGCGCTGGCCGATGACGCTCATGATGTCGATGTCGGCATCCTGCAAGAGCTCGTTCGATACCGGGATGATGTCACCATACGTCAGGATGTCATACTTGAGCTGGCCGAAAGTCAGATCATCCTGCTTGATGTCGTTGATTTCATCAAATGCGATGAGCTTGCCCGTTTCAGCGCCAATCGTCGGCATCTTGCCGGAATTCGAGTTGGCCGTCTGGACATTGCAATACGATTTCAGCGCGACAAAGCCGCGACGGTATTCTCTAAGGATGGCCAGCTGCTCCTCTGGTACGAGATAGCCGCCCTTTTCCGGCGTCGCTTCGACGTTGCCCGGAGTGCCTGCCACATTGAGCACGGCGCGTTCCTCATCCGTGAGAGCGCGGCCCAGCAGTGCTTTGTTGAATGCACGATTCAGCAGCTTCTTTTCATCGCGCTTGTCCGTTGCGGGCTTAGCGCCGTTCTGGAAATCGCTGAGGTCAGCCGCTTCGAGTGCTACAGCCGTCTGATAATCACGCACGGCGCTATTCAGCTCATTCGCGACCTTTGCGGCATCGTCGTACTGCTCCTGAGCCTGTAAGCTCTCGACTTTGGCTTTGAGCTCATCGACGATTTTCTTAAGTTCTACCGATTTCTTCATTCGTTCAATCCTTCCTTTCAGATGGATGCATTCGCAAGGGCAAGCGCGATAGCGACTTTTTCCTTGCTATGTTCATTCTCTTTTTTCGGTTCTTTTTCTTTGATGGAATCATGGACAGGAATACCCGGATCGCGCTCCATCGCCTTAATCTGAGACTTAAGACAATCCGGCATATTGTGGAACCGTTCGTCGTTCCAAGCCCTCCCACTGGCACATGCTGCCGTCTGATCTGACTCCAGAAGGTTAATATCGAAAAGTTGTGCAGCGTCTGCACCGGTCAGCCAGGTCTCTGCATCGACCATCTCAGTAATTTGCTGTGGTGTAGTACCTTCTTTTGCAGCTTTGATGTAGGCTTTCTCAAGGCCATTCTGAATCGTGTCAAGCACGTCGATTGCTTTGCGCAAATCGTCGGCATTGCCGTAAGCCGCCGTCATCGGCTTATGAATCATAAGGTATGCGTTTGCTGGCATCTCTCGCTCATCAGCAGAAAAGAAAATCTGCGTCGCGATGCTACAGCACCATCCATCGACAACCGCTTTTGTATGGCCTTTGTGGCGTGCAATCATATTTGCTACTGCCACGCCTGCTGGTACACTGCCACCATCCGAATTGATGTATACCGTCAAATCGGCATCATCATCAATATCAACAAGCTGCTTCTTGATGTCCTCTGGCCACACATAGCCGCTGACGTTTCCGTCATCGTCGGCCATCAGCCATTTCAGCCACCCGCTATCGGCATCGTCGATAATGTCGCCTGAGATGTAGAGTTCCGCTTCACCTTCGGCCTTATTGATTACCCTAATCATATTGTACCCCTCTTTCTATTAGGTCTTCCCAACTCATTGAAAATTTTTCAAATCAGCTATTGACATTCTTATTCGCATATGCTTTGCCGATGTCTTCGAGCTTGACATAAGCGCCGTTGACCATATGCACATCGCCATTCGCACATGGCGGCCTATCCATGAGCGACAGGGCATCATTCGGCGAGTAGATGCCCGCCTGCACGAGCTTCTGGATGACGTCGGCCTGCTGAGACGGATCACCGCGCAAGATGACGCTGACATTAAACTTAAAGCCCATGCCCTGAGCCTGCTCTTTCGACGTCAAGAGCTTTCTATTCAGCTCCTGCTCGTACACCGTGACGTTGTACAAGAGCGTATTGACGTAAAAGCTGAGATTCTGGGCCGACGAATTCGCATAGCTCGATTTACTATAATCATTCAGGTAATTCGGCTGCACACCAAAGGCGGCGGCAATCTTGAGCGCGTTATACTTCGACAGCTCATAAAATTGAGAATCCGTCAGTTTGAGGTCAAGTGTCTGGATGTCAGCGCCGACCGGCAAGGCAATCATGCGGCCATTCTCACGCGACTGTTCGCGGATGCTCTGCAAGAATACCTTCTGCCGCTCTTTGCTCATGTCGCCCACGTACTTGACGACGGCATTTGCGGTCATGCCCTTCTGATAAAGGTCATTGAGGAAATTCTGTGCCGCCTTGTTGCCCGCCATGTACGTTGCGAGGATTTCACGGACGGATTTGCCAGCCAGCCCGCTCTGATCTGTTACCCAAGACTTCACATGCAGGATGTCGTCAGGCCGAATCCAATACGTTCTGCCGCTTCTCGTATCCGTGTAGTAATAGTAATAACGGCGCTGCGTGAATTCATCCGTATCATTGATCCAAATCTGCATCATGCGCGGGTCTAACGGTATCAGCCCTGTCAGATGCGCCTTGCTGTCGCGCCTGATATACGCATAGGCATTGCCATAATGATTGCGGCAATACTCCATCTGCGTAAAGAATTGTACCGGCGTATGCACCTCATTAGGCTCTACAGACAAGATTCGCGTCGTCTCATGTCCTAAAATCCTGTTCTTATCGGCGTCCATCAAGTAGACTGGCATCTTGCCGACGCTCTCAGAAAGGATTTTCAGGCACGTGAAATAGGTAATCTCAGCAAGGTCAGGCCCGCCGACGCGATTCACTGACGAAAACCAGTCATTCAGGTCAGAAAGCGAAATCGTCGAGCCGTCCGCGCTGTCTGCAAGCCGACGCGCCGCCGCATTCCGAATCCGTTTGATAAAGCTCAATCTTTTTCATCTCCTTTGGTGTTGACGATTGCCAGATAGTCATCCAGCATGTCATCTGTTGACGCTTTCGCGTTCTGGTTACGCACAAAATAGACTTTCCACGCATCGATTATAGAGTCCACTGGATCGATGCGGTTTTTCTGTGTCTGCTTATCAACCTTTATCTCACCGAATGAGTTTGGCTCAGAAATGATGGCATTCAGCACGCTCCACGTCAGCAAATCATTCTTCTTGTCATATCGCACCTGTCCAGCTTTTACGCTGAGCTGAAAATCGCGCGTCACGTCATTGAGATTGCGGGCTGACTGCTTCACATCGGTCAAATCACAATCGAGAATCCCTTCCAGATCAGACAAGAAAGCGCCTGCATTGTGGTTATCATAGCCGCATCCGACGACCTTAATATGCAGCCGCTCGATGAGCGCGGCCACGTCAGCCGTGATGTAGTGGTAATCTGTCTTGATGCCGTACATGCCTGACGTCAGCGTGATGAGCTTCTGTTGTTTCCAGATGCCATACGGCGCGTCATCCGTTCGGATATGCTCAGCAAGCCGCAATTCTGGCATATACGAATGGCTCCAGATGTAGAGCCGCCCGTCGTCAAGTGGGAATAGCAGCGCGATGCTCGTCAAGTCGCCGCCACTCGATAAGTCGATACCTAAGAAGCACTCGCGGCCCGCCATATCGTCAATCGTGAGCTCACACGCGCCTTTATGCCATTCTTCGGCATCAATCAGGGATGCACCGTTGTATGTCACCCAATAATTCAGCGATTTGGTCAGGAAATTCACAAGGTCTTCACCTTGCTTTTCGCGTGCATCAATGGCTTTTTCCGCGATACGGGCAAGCATCTCGTCATTCAGCGTGTCATCCTCATTCCAGACATAGAGCGGATTCGCTTTTGCCCAGTTGTGCTGATTCCAGATGTCGTCGTCTTCATCCATCTCTGCAATGAAAATGAATAAAGAATCCTTCTCGATAGCACCTGAAAGCACCTTCTTACAGAATTTATACTGCTCATAGCACGGCCCATTCAGATTGAATCCAGCTGTCGTGATGGCCAGCGTCAAGGCATTGTCTACTTTAATCTGTCCATCAAGCATGAGCTTGTACATCTGGTTCGTTTTGTGGGCATGATACTCATCGATGACGGCAAGGATAGAGCGGAATCCGTCAGCGCTTTTCGTATCGCGCCCGATGGCCTTTATTTCCGTGCCGGTCACAAGGCTCTTGATGGTACGGTCATATTCACGCACCTTGTAGAGCTCTTTCAGGCTGTCATCCGACTGGATGAATTTATTCACTTCATCCCATACGATATTGGCCTGATCCTGCTTCGTCGCGGTGCAGAATACGCGCCCCATCTCATAGCCTGAGAAGGTGGCAAAATCATTACAAAGTTCGCCCGCCAAAAAGGATTTACCGTTCTGACGCCCGACCTGTATATAGCCCTCGCGGAACCGGCGAATCTTCGAGCGTTTCTTTCGCCACCCGAAAAGGCTGCCTAAAATGAAGTTCTGAAAGCCGCGCGTCCTGAGCGGTTTACGGCCCTCGCCCTCGCCTATCGTCAGCTCATTGGCTAGGCTGATATGGCGTTCAGCCTGCTCGACGTCGAAGATATAGGGGAAATCCTTGCGTTTCATGTCGTCGAGATGGCGCTTACACGCAAGATATTCCGAATGCCCACACAGCTTTTCGCCGTTGACTATCTTTTTCGCGTATTCTGTCGTTCGGTCTCTCATACGTATTTCAGGAATTTGTTGACTTCCTTGTTCTCTTTCTCTGGTACGATGAGTTTCAGCCGGTCAGTCGTCGCAAGTCCCAGCTTCGTGCTGCACTTCATGATCTGATTCGATGCGGATTCAGCAATCTTGACATATGGCGACATGACGGGGCCGCCACGCCCTTCATACGTCTGGCCGTTCTCTTGCAGATATTCTGCCGCATCGAGATAGCGGTCATAGTTGTCAGCATAGATAGCCAGGACAGACATGTCGAGATTGTCGAGCATGTCGATTGCCGCCGCTTCACGCACGACACGGTTATATTCTGCCGCCGCCCGCTCAGACAGCCACGACGGCGCACCCGCCATGAGCGCGTCACGGTCAATCTTGATTTTTTCTTCCTGCATCTTTCGGTTCAGCTTCTTTTGCTTGCTGATATTGCCGACCTGCATGTCGATCACTTTTCTAGCTCGTCCCATAATTATCACTTCCTTGTTGCAATTAGTTGACATTATCAATTAGGCTTTGTTTTTATTTAGCGTTTCTGCGCGAAAAGATAGGGGCGCGTTAAATCGGGCTCTATCAGAAAACAATTTTGGGGCTCCCCTGCCCGCTCTGACGGGCTTCAAATTATCCGCGCATATCATTTATCGTGTCATCCTTTCGACGCGCCTCTACGGACGCGCAAGAGCCTTTCAATCATGTTTTCCTTTTCTTTCCCGCCCGCTTTATACGCAAGATGCACGCGACGGTGCATGGAATCCGATAAAAATATCAGATTGTCGAGCGATGCTTTGAGCTCTGGCCGCTCGTCAGCCGGATAGATGTGATGCGCAATCCTGCCCAGCACGGCGCGATGCTCGTAGTATGCTAGATACTCATCGCGGTACAGTGCGCGGGCGCGGCAGGCTTCTGCCAGCTTATGCCAGCGTGCCGACCAATAGAAATCGGTCTGCTGCTTTTTGCGCGTCTGATTGTAGTCATTGCGGCATGGGCATCGCGTCCCTTGTGGGATCACCCTGCCACAGCTCTGGCATATCTTTGTCAGCATTGTATATCATCGCCGCCTTTGGCGCTATCGTCGTCGCTATGCCGTGTCGTCGTACAGCATAGCTTTTGTCGCCACTACTAGAACTGGAAAGTAAAGACTAAAAAGTAAAGACTAAGGGGTTCGTATATCCATCAGGAGGACAAATGGACGTTATGAAAGAGAAATGCAGTAGGTAGTGGACTGCTGCTATTATCATCATACCGCGCTTTCTTCTAGGTCTTCCCAACTCATCATAAAAAAATCGCGGAAAGCCTTGACAACCTTCCGCGACGTGTATCTCTTATTCTTCCAGCTTGCGCACGACGATGTAGACGCCCTCATGGTCACGGCTGTAGAATTTCTCTACTTGCTCACTGACGACCTGACAATCATCTATCCAGAATCCCGTCCGTGTCATGCAGTCCTTGAGCAGTTTGATCATATTATCGGTATCGGGCTTTGTAGTCTTCCATATCCACTCACTCAGCAGATTCTCGTCCTGATAAAGGAATTTGACTTCTAAGCGAATCGGCCCACGCCACGGCTCATGCGGCGCGTAAGGTGCAAGATGCGCCATGTAGCTCTGCCGTGCGTCCTTGACTTCCTGCGGCTCATAGAATCGCGGCTTACCATGCACCACGCTGACCTTGTGCTCTTGATGTGTAGCTGTCGGCACTCGCATCGCCATAAAGAATGAATTTCTCATTGTCGTTCCTCTCTTTCCTGTCACTATCTATTCCAGAATCCTTCTCGCACTCTTTCTTTTGATGGCTTTTGCTTAAAAAAGTTCTTGAAAGCTGGATAGGTAAGTGGGGCGCATTATAAGCCCCACTACCGTATATCCAGTTTCAAAACTCTCTTTTTTAAGCCCGAAACCATATTACCAAAACTATATGTATATATAAGACAAAATAGTTTCAGTTTCTTTTGGTCATTCGTCAGGCTCTTCCATCGCTTCTTCTTCGTCGGTGGATGGCGTCACAATACCTTTGTCGATGTCGAAATCACCAAACTTTTTCAGCTTCTTGCGAATGCCTGGCTTTGTCATCTCCCTGCCAAAGAATTCTTCGGCACGCTCTACAAAGTCATCAAGCCGCACGCGCACGACGCCATCCTCATCCGGCTCTTTGTCGTTGGCGATGAGCGTGTAGGCATTCGTGATGGCAAGGCGCTCTTGCTCAGCCTTTGCCGCTTTCTTACTGCCGTCCGATTTGTCGCGCTGGTGGAAGGTCTTGCCATTGATCTCCACGTCGGGGCGGATGTCCTTGAGGTATCCTTCTTTGTCGAGCAAGTGGATAGGCCACCTAAAGTAAATGTCTTTCGGCTCAGGCTTCTTGAATTCTCGCAGTGTGCAATCCACGCGCCATGCCGTGACGTGACGCGCGTCATCTTCGGCGCGGCTTGCGATGCTGTGGGATTCGGCGGCCTGCTCTTTCGTGAGATGGTCATCACACCATCCCAGAAGCTGGAATTCAGATTCGCGATCGTCAAGGCCGATGTCGTCGCGCCATGCCGGATGCACGCCATCAAGATAGTGCAGCACACTCTCACATGCCAGCTTATTGGCCATGTAGTCGTACTGCTTATCCTTCATCGGCAGCTCGATGAGGTCTAAGAGCGCGTCAGGATCACGCGCAAAGACGCCTGAGCCGCTTGCCCTGTCCATCGCTTTTTTACCGCCCTGAGCGCCCTTGCTGTGGTGGTGGCAGTATATCACGCTACATCCTACCTCAGTCGCTACCTTGTCAAACTGATTGCAAAAGAGGGCCATTTGTTCCGCGCTATTTTCGTCGCCTGTGATGACCTTATAGATAGGGTCTAGGATGATGACGAGTGGATTTGTCTTGCGGGCGCGTCGGATGAGTGACGGGGCCAGCTTGTCCATTGCGACGGATTTGCCGCGCAGATTCCAGACTTCGAGATTGTCGCTCCATGCGTCTGTCGTGTCGCTGGGATAGCCGATGGCATCATATACATCAAAGATTCGATTCGTGCAGCTGTCCTCGTCGAGCTCGAAATTAACGTAGAGCACTTTGCCTTGTGCGCACTTCATCCCCAGCCATTCGCGGCCCTCAGCGATGGCGATAGCAAGCTCGATCTGTAAGAAGCTCTTACCGGCTTTCGACGGCCCAGAGATAAGCATCTTATGGCCATAGCGCAAGAGCCCGTCAATGACGCATGGCTTGAGCGGCGGGCGGCCTGCCTTGTATCTTTCCTTGACATTGATGAAATCAGGAAGGTCATCATTTTGCTCTGAGTACCACTCCATCCACGCATCCCAATTTTCCTGACCGATATTCTTGTCGATGAGGAATTGCTTATGTCCGGCACGTGTCACGCCCGGCATTCTTGAGAGACGCGACGGGTTGCGGTTCTGCTTGTCGAGCGTCAGGCCATTTTCTTCACATACTTGATATAGCTTATCGACGCGCTTGCGATACTCATTGTATGAGCTTGCATCAATCTTGACGATAGCGTGTACGCTCTTGCCGCCCGAATAGACGAGCGCGGCAATCGGCAGCTCCAATTTGCGCACGATCTCATTCTGCTTATCGATGCTCATGTTGTCGGCTTCAATAAGCGCGTAGCGGTAATCCGTCACATTGTCATTGCGGACGCCCTTGCCGTCGAGCGGATTGAAGCGAATCCACGCACCACAGCACGGATCATAATCCCCCAGCGTCTTGCCTAAATCGTCGCCGTATTTCTTTAATTCTTCGATGATCTGGCTAGCCGTGCGCGTGAAGCATCCCTTATTTGCCGGGACATATCGCTCATCGCGCTTGATGGATTCGACGCAATAGCCGACGCAATCTTCGGGTTGGAAAAGCGCTTCGAGGTATTCAATGAGCTGCTGAGCCGGATGCCATTCTTTCGGCTCATGGATTTCGCGGCCCTCTAACCAATTTCTGTCGATGATGCCACGGCGCGGGCGCTTGCCGTCGTCGAAGTCGAATTCGGAATCCCACGTAAAACTGCCGCCGTCCTGACGATGGTATGTCCAGCCGTGACGACGTGCCAGCTCGATGAGCGTGCCGCCCGTGACGGGCTTATCGGTCTGCTCATGGTAGGACTCCCATTTGCGGGCGCACTCACCCGCATGATAGCGTCCGGCATCCAGTCGGCTCCACTCGTCCCATGCTGATACGGGAAATCCCTCATGCTTGAGCGCCATGCCGACCTGATACCATTCCTCGTAGGTCAGCCCGCGGGGATCGATTTGACGCAATGCATCTAAAAGTGTTTCTTGCTCCATGCTTATACCCTCTTTCTCTTATTGCTCAGCAGATTCTCATACCGATTCTCGACGACCATCTCAAAGCTGTCACGCACGGCCCGGATGATGCTCCATACACCTCTATCAAATTCGCGCGGCTCTACGACGGTGTAGATTGCGAGATACGGATAATCTGGCCCATCGAAATCCTCGCACCGCTCGATCTTGAGGTGGTGGCGTCTGCAAAGCCGCTTGACTTGTGCCAATGTCAGCTCGTGATGTGCCGCCGTGTCGCCGTAGTCGCTGATACGGATTTTGTCATGATCTTGTGTGATGTGCAGCGCGGGGACGTGGCCGTCTCTCATGCAGATAGGCATATCCATTTCAATGGCTGTCGGCCACGCGCTCACGCACATGAATTTCCGCGAGAATCTATCACAGCGCCGCATGATGTCCTTGCGCATTTCATCGGTAATCGTTTCTTCTGTCATGGTGAATCAGTCCTCTCCGTTATACCGCATGTAATCAAAATCCGTACCGTCTTCAAATATGACTTTGAGGACTTTCGGATAGCCGTCCGGCTCGTGAAGCATCCGCTTGTATTCCGGCAGGACTCTGCTGACCTTCTTGTGATTCTTCTCGCATTTTATAGCCGTCTCCACATCATAATACAGGTGCTTGCAGATGGAACAACGGTACATCTTTACTTCTTCCATTTGATTCATCCTTTCCGATATGTTATACTAAAAGAGTATATGGTATGTGTTGTACTGACTCAACACGTAATAGAGCAGGAATGTCGGTTTGAAACTGTCATCCTGCTCTATTATTTTTGCATTACTCGTCTGAACAAACTAATCAAGATTGATTTTTCCAGAATAAACTAATCCAGCTTGATTCTCCCAGTCGTAACGAATAATTTCTTTACAATCAGGTAAACCTTTGTTCATTTTACATTCTCCATGATTTATGCGAGGACACTCTGTTTTACAATCTATAGTGGTTGTATAATTGTCGAGCGCAATTTCAATGGCTTTTTGATACTTTTCGATTGTGTCTTTCAGCTGCTTGATCGTATCATTCTGCTTGTCCATCGCGTCGCCCATCTGGATGATACCGCCGCTAAGATGCACGATAAGGTCACAGAACATTTCCCGCGCTTTCTCGATTTCTTTCTTCTCGTCGCCGCTTGCTTTTTCAGCAAGGTCAAGCAGCTTCTGATTGACGCTCAGCGCGTCAGCCAATGTACTTTTCTTCATAGTCTCACCTCATTCAGTATTGCGCATTGTGCAGCGCTTTAGCAATATGATTGATAAAGTCAACAATGTTATCTTGTGCCATGTTGATGTTATCCGGCGTGATGACGCTCGCCGCGATCATCTGATAGACGGTGTTGCTCGACGGTACGAAAACCTTGAGCGCGGTTGACACCACAAGGATGACGCCTAGCATTTTTAGCGCTTGTACTTTCGCCTTATGCTTGTTGTTGCAATTACCATCGCTCAGGTCAGCCCATATGTCAATAAACAAGCCAGTCGTGATGATTGCCGTGACAGCCATCACGATACCAGCGAGAATCTGGATTGTATCGCCAACATTTGCAAGGTAGAAATAAATCGGATTCACGATAGGATTCATGCTTCATTCACCACCTTTCATGACATACATAGCGGCTTTTAAGACGACGTAAACCATAGACAGCGAAAAGCACGCGCCCAGCGCAAAATAGAATCCGACGATAAACCATGCGACGCGCATTTTCGTATCCTCGTCTCGCATCTTTATGAATCGCATTTCTTTGCCCACCTCTCTACATTGTAGCTGTCGAAAAGAAGCATGATCAGCCGCCATACTACTTTATCGAATTCCTCATAAGATTCGACTTCAGCGTAAATCTCGCATGAAATGGGCGGCTCTTTGTCCTCTGGATAGTCACAACGACAGCTCAAGTCGTACCTGTCGCATAGCGCCTTGACTTGCTCGTATGTGAGATTTTGATGGAAAGCAATCTCATAATCATCCGTGATCAAGAATTTCCCGTTGTCCTTGTGCTGGACAATGAAAGCCACACCGTCATTATCGACGAATAGCAACGGCAAATGAAGATAAGTGAATTCGCCGCCGTATTCGTCCGGCGCTGGATGGAAGTACGTCTCGATGAATCTCTTGCAGATTCTACCTTCCAGCATTCTGTCTTTCTGACTCATGATAATTCCCCCTTTCGGCGCTGAGCATTACGGCCCAGCGCCCTTTTTATTACCGTTTCACATTGTGGCGAATACGCGATAAGATTGTCGCGATCGTGCTTTTCTTCATGCCGTATACTTGCGCGATGTCCTTATTGCTCATGCCCGATTTGTGCAGCGCATAGATTTCTTTGTAGCGGTTGCCCGTCGCGGATTTGTCGCGCTTGCCGTCCTTGATATTGACGACTTTAAGATTCGGCATGTGTCCCGTCATGTAAACATAAAATGCATTCTCAGGACTGAGATACCGCTTGTATAGGATGGCCACACACAGCGCATTGTAATTGTCTTCATGCAGGATTTCGTGAGGGCTCAGCATGATGTATCACCTCTCAGAAAAGGGATTCTGATTCGATCCCGTGCTCTGATTCTGCCCGCTTGAGATTCTTGACGGCCTGCCGGTAATAGGAATCTTTCAGCTCGATACCTACACCTTTTCGGCCCATCTTGACCGCCTGATAGCACTCTGAGCCAATGCCCATGAAGGGCGTGAATACGATGTCGCCCGGATTCGTCCACATCGTGATAGCGCGCTCGATGACTTCCAGCTGTAGCGGCGCGATGTGGCGCTCGTCGTCGGAATCCCTTGCAGATGTGCGCTGTAGCGTATTGGATGGATTGATGTCATGCCATACGCATTCAGCCCACTGCTGCCACTGCTTGACGGGGAATTGCTCTTCCGTGTGGTGTACAGGCTTAGGATTGTCGCCCGGCTTGCGGAATGTCAGTAGGTAATCCGGGATTCCCATCCGTGACATACAGCTGTCTTTCTTGACCTGCTTCCAAAGCAAGCCGATTGCCTTTGTGCGCTGCATAGCTGTCACAGGGTCTTTGCGGATCGTGACGCGCGGCGTGTGCATGACAAATCCGGCACGCTCGAAGATGCGTACAAGGCATCCAGAGAAATCACGCAAGCCGATGACGCCATCACGCTGCTTGCTGAGTGGCAAATCCATGCAATGCACCGACATGCACCGCCCGGGAATCAGGATGCGGTAAAGCTCTTTTGCGAGGAAACGGAAATGACGGGCAAATTCCATGCTATTCCTGCAATTTCCCATATCCCTGTCAGAATTACTATAGGTGTACAGGCTCTCAAATGGTGGCGAAAAGACGATGAAATCCACGCTGTTATCCGGGATGCCGCGCGATACTTCCACGCAGTCGCCGTGATACGCCTGCCACATCTTGCCTGAATCCTGCTCTAATACATTCATATCAAATCCCCCTTTTACGCTACAGATACCAGCCACGGCGGTAAGGTCATCTTGCATGTCGGCTGATATGCATTGGTCTCTCGATGCGTTGCCTTGACATTCTCTTTCGTGATGTCTTGCGTCACGGCAATCATTTCATGCAGCATCATATCGAATTGCTTTTCCTTGCGCTTGATATTCTCGACGACCGCGCCCTCAGTGTCAGCCGTGATGATATGTACATCGACGGGCTGAGTCTGGCCGAATCGCCAGCACCGGCGCACGCTCTGATAATACTGCTCGAATGAGTCGGACAGCCCCACGAATGCCATCTTGTGGCAGCTCTGGAAATTCAAACCCATGCCGAAAATCAAGGGCTTTGAAATCAGCACGCGAATCTTTCCCGCCGCGAAATCAATCGCGACTTTTTCTTTTACATCAGGCTTGTCACTGCCGCGAATCTCGACGGCATCCGGCAGCAGCTTCTTGAGCGCATCCGCTTCGGCATTGAGATTGCACCATATTAGCCATTGGGCAAAGTCATCGCGTACCAGCTCAGCGCATTTCTCAGCCCTGTCCTGTATGCTGTCGCGGCGTGCTTTCTGCCGGTCTTGCAGTGTCAGCGCTTCGACCGCGAAAAGCGTCTCAGGATGGCTGGATGTCTTGACGGTATCCTGTACGATCATGAGCGGCGGCAGGTTATAGCGCGTGCCGTCATAGCCTAGGTCAGCCGGATTCGTGAGCATGACGCTCCACGATGCCACCCATTCCCAGAAGTCCTGTACAGCATGTCGCTTGAGCCGCCATTTCGACGTGTCGCCGCCGTCGTGCACGAAGAATGTAGCAAGCATCTCGACCGCCGACATGATGCCTAGAAATTCGCTGTGATTGCACAGCTCCATGATGTCATTCGGCGCGGGCGTCGCGGTACATGCTAGACGGTAGGGAATCTGCTTGCAGTAATCAATCAGCTGTGTCCTTACCTTGCCGGTCTGAGCTTTCAAGATGCTCGATTCATCAAGCACCACACCTTTGAATGCTGAGAAGGTGAATTTTTCCATGCGCTCATAATTCGTAATATTGATAGCACCGGCCACGACATCGTGCTGATCTTTGCAGTGATGGACAGCAATGCCGAATTTCGCGCCCTCGCTGACGGTCTGCTGTGAGACGGCCAGCGGCGCAAGAATCAGCACCGTGCCGGGAATATGGCGTGCCCATTCGAGCTGCATGAGCGACTTGCCTAAGCCCGTACCGGCAAAGATAGCCGCCCGCCCTTTCTTGAGCGCCCAGCGCACAATGTCACGCTGGAAGTCAAAGAGATGTGGATTGATTTCTGAGACTGGCACGTCAATCCCACATGACTGAGTTGTGATTTTCTTCTCAGCTAAGAATTTCTCGTATGTCAGTTTCATGATTTACAAAACACCTCTTTCCCACAGCTCACAGCGCCTGCATTCCGGCAAGGGCTCATCTGTCATGGCATCCGTATAGCCGTAGCAGCCATAGTAGATTTTCCCATTCTCTACAAAGCTGGATGCGCGCTTGCCCTTGCGCTTTACTTTTCCCATGCGTACCAGCTCGCATTTATTCTTTGCCATTCTGCTTAAACCTTCTTCCCCCATCGCGGACGCTGTTGCTGTGATTGATGAGCTTCTGATACAGCTGCCGATGGTCTTCGTCACAGCCCAATTTATCCATGAAGCCCGTGACCGCCGTAATGACGTCCGTACACTCTTGATACAGATGATCTTTGCAATCGACGATGCTGTCAGCTGATTTTGCACGCTTCAAGTCGCCATGTGCTTCGACCATCTCATTCACTTCTTCGACGACCTTCATAAGATAATCGTCATCAGTCCACTTCTCATAGAGCGGGCCGTCGCACGGATGCGGCAGGACGATACCGCGCGGCGCGGCCTTGACCTTGCTGCAATCGTACTTCTGCATCATGTCGAGCATAAAGCGCGTGTACACGATGGCCTTTTCGAGGTCTTCACGGCCATTCTTGCGCTGATACCGGCAGATGTATTTAATGACATTGCCACGGCAGTAAGCGAGGAAGCCGTCATAGCCCAGCACATTCTTGATCATGTCGATGACTTCGATGCCGCCCGGCATCTTGTAGTGGTTCGGATGGTTGACGTTATCAATTTTTTCATTCATGCTCTTACACTCCAATCCTTGCAATAGAATTTATGTGGATTCTCATCTGGATGCCAGCGACAGCCGTCTAAAAGCTCACACGTGATGCAGCACTTCACCAGATCAGCAAAGAGCGGCGCACATTTGGGGCAGAAATACCAGACTCTATCGTCTTGCATCATGTATGGCTTTGTGTCGGCTGAGCCGCATACATTACAGTAATGTGTCATTTTAAGCGCTCCAATTCCGATTCCGTGAAGATGGCATTCGCATAGGCGGCCTGCTTCTCTCTTTCCGTCTTGCCCGGCTCTTGCATCGAGTATGGGCAGTAGACTGTGGCGCTTGCGTCAAATACCGGGACGCCATACTTATCGAGCACGCGCTTTAAAGGGCACTTGCGGAAAGAGTCGCCCGTCTTGCGGCAGATGCCACACGTCTGAGGAATTGTATTTTCGAGTAAATCGAAAAGGTCTTCTGTCTCCATGTGGCAGATGCATGGGTCTTTCTGAATCTCTTTCAGCTCCATCCGCATCTTGTCAGTCGGCAAGAGTCGGATGTCGTAATGCTTGAGACGGCTGACGATATTGTCGCGGGCGCTCTGATCGAGTGCGTCATTACGCAAGGTCACGGCTTTGTGCAGCCACGTCATAGCCGTCTTGAGATACCGACGATAGTCTTTATCCTTCTGGTCTTTCGGCGGGCGCTTTGTCGCTTCATCGACCGTGTGCTCTAAATCGACATGCGCGGCGCAAAGGTGGATAAATGTCACCATCTCTGCCCTGCTGAGATACTGATTCATATGCTTATCCTTCTTTCTTGTCGTCAGGCTGATAGCTTGTCGGATTGATGTCTCGCGGCGTGCGCCAGCCATTGAATGCGATGCGCCCGATGAGCTTCTTTGCTGACTCGAATTTCCACGTGCCGACGTGCTGGAATCCGCGCGACTCAAGAAAGCGAATCTGCTTTGGCGTCGAAAGTCCCTCGCTTGTACGCTTGTGGAGACGTCCCAGAATCTGTGATGCCTTGCCAGCGCTCTGAATCTCGTCTGGGAATATGCCGTACTTTTCGAGGTCTTGCTTTTGCTTATCCGATGGCGGCTCAAGCTCCCATCCGAATGACGGTACATAGCTGCTTAAATCTTCGGCCTGAATGGACATCTCGAATTGTAGTGGGTCTACCAGCTTTCGCTTGCGCTTCTTCATGAGTGCCAGATTCTCTGCAAGCGCCTCTTCACGCTCACGGATAACATCCTCGCTTGCTTTCTTCTCGACTTCTTCGAGGTCAAGCGGCATGACCGCATCCTCGATCCGGCGCGTCATGGCGGCGGCAAGCTCATCGCTCTTTGCTAAGAGATGCGCCGGGCGGCAAAGCTCATGGCGCTCAGTCAGCCATAAGAAATCGAGCAATAGCAGCTCTTTCTTGCCCGGGAAAAGCCTTGTCCCACGCCCTACCATCTGGCTGTACAGCCCGCGCGATTTCGTCGGTCTGAGAATGACGATGCAATCGACTGACGGGCAATCCCATCCCTCAGTAAGCAGCATCGAATTGCAAAGCACGTCGTATTTACCGCTATCGAAATCGGCAAGGATGCGGGCGCGGTCTTTGCTCTCACCATTGACCTCAGCCGCCCGGAATCCGTGCATCTGTAAGAGCTCAGCGAATTTCTGAGAGGTGGATACCAGCGGCAAGAATACGACGGTCTTTCTGCCCTTGCAATAGTGCTTCATTTCAGCGGCAATCTGCTCTAGATATGGGTCTAAAGCTGTGTCGATGTCACTTGCTTTAAAATCGCCTGCCGACATCGTGACCTTGCTGATGTCCAGCTTGAGTGGGATTGTCTGGGCCTTTATCGGCGTCAGATAGCCGTCACGGATTGCAGACGGCAGGCTGTATTCATATGCGATGCTATCGAAATACTCGCCTAAATCCTTCATGTCCGACCTGTCAGGCGTCGCCGTCACACCTAATACTTGAGCCTTGTCAAAATACTGCAAGATATTTTGATAGCTCGTCGAAATCGCGTGATGTGCTTCATCAATAATGATTGTCTGGAAGTAGTCGCGAGGGAATCGGTCAAGACGATTCTGCCGCATGAGTGTCTGTACACTGCCGACCGTGACCATATACCAGCTATCGAGACAGCTGCTCCCAGCTTTCTCAAGGCTTGACGCAAGCCCTGTAGCCTTTTGCAGCTTGTCGGCGGCCTGCTCTAAGAGCTCGCCTCGATGCGCTAGGATCAGCACATGCCGCCCGGCCATGACAGCATCTTTTGTGATTGCTGAGAATACAATGGTTTTTCCCGTGCCGGTAGGAAGAACGAGCAGGGTTCGCGCCCTGCCCTCTTTCCATTCTTCTTCTACACGGCGACGGGCTTTTTCCTGATACGGTCTAAGCTCTATCGCCATTCGTCATTCCTTCTTTGCGATGTAGTGAGAAACATTATTATATGTCTTGTCGTTGTACTTGCGATTATTGATTTTTGCGCGGCCTGTCATGCCGACAAGCTCATCGCTCCACCACGACATTTTTACCTTGCTACCAGCTTTTGCAAGTCCCACAGACTGGAAGAAGCCGCTCATCTTTTTGGTATTGCCCGGATTGACGAAAAAGCTGTCATTGATGACGACATTGCCGCCATCGCTCTTGATGCCGATCTGGATTTTCGCGACAGGGCAAGGCGGGATAGTGTGGCCATCTTTTGCGACGCCGCCGTCGTAATGGCTACGCTGGAATGAGCGCACCTCGTAATCGTATTCGCCCGGCGGCAGGATGATATATTCGTCAGGATCATCGAAATCGAATTCCGAATCCCAGCCAAATTCATTCGCTGGCGTCGCCGTCTGCTGAGGTGCTGCATTAAAATTGAATTCATTACTCATACTTTTCTTTCCTTTCTTTTGAATCAAAATGGAATGTCTTTATTTTCAAGATGGATGCCTTTATCAGACATGAATCTCTTGACCTTTTCCCACTGCCCTAAGATGACCTGATCGATAAAGGCTTTCGGCATCTTATTGACAGGCACGAATCCGGGCATACAATTCGACTCTTGCGCAAAGCAGGACAGCTCATTGAGCGTATAGTGCTCTTTATCGATGAGTGCCAGAACACGCTCGTCTACGCCGTCGCGGGATTGCTCGTCGTCGAAAGGTGCTGGCCCTTCATCCGCTTTCTGAGCGGCCTTTTTCTTCGGCACGGGTGTTTCCTTGCGTACCTGCTTAGGCGGCTCTTGTGGCGCGGCTGACGCGCTCACAGGTGCATTTCCCGCATTCTCAGGGATGTATTTTGCAATCTGCTGATAGTCAAAAGGCATCTCGTCCGGCAAGCCGTAGCGGTTTTTAGCATCCCACGTCGGCGCGTGTGATGCGTACATGACGCGCCGCCCGCCTTGCACTTTATTCTTGCCATTGACCTCAGTGACGATTTCTTTGTAGTTCGCGAAAAGCACCATATCGGCCCACTCTTTGACGAGCGCGGCTGTCTGATTGCCAGCCTTGCCGCCCAGCTTGAGTTCGTAGCGGTCAAAAGCGCCTGTCTCATTCGGCAGCTCGAATTTGCGGATCAGGCAGTGCGCCGTGATGACGATATTCACACCACGCGCATTGATGGCGGTCAGCGTGTCGAGCACTTTGCCAAATTCTTCTTTGACATAGACATAGCCCTTACCGTAACCGAAATCTTCGATGCCGCCTTTGACATACTTCTTGCAGACATACGACTCGCAAAGCCGCTCCATCCAGTCGGCTGTGTCGATGACGAGCGTCTTGATAGTGGGTGGATTATTGGCGGCGTCCTGCTTGACTGCTTCGACTTCTGCAAGCAGCATCTCCCATGACGTCGGCTTTTCAAATCGTGCGACGTCCATAAGGTCTGTACTGCCCTCAGTGTCGATGAAAATAGGTGCAGGGAATTGAGCGGCGAATGTGCTCTTGCCGATACCTTCAGGGCCATAGATGACGACACGGGCAGGTTTGCTCTTGAGCGGGCCGCGCGAAATCTTGATGCTCATTTGTCCTCATCCTCGCTTTCGTCTTCATTGCACATGTCGCGGATGATCTTGAGCATTGACGATTCGATGCCGTGCAGGCACATAATGGCGTCAAGCGGCTCCATGCCTGATTCTTTCAGCAATGTGACAATCTTGATGCTAACGACGGTATCATCATTGATTTTCATAGTAATCACCTCACTTAATACGCAGAGACACGCCGCTTTCTAGATGGCAGTACGGCACGTCCTCGCCCTTTTTCAGAGCGTCCTTGATGGCGACCTTATCGAGCTCGTAATGCTCTGGGATGACATCGAGATACGCATCTGGGATAGTGCCCTTGTACGGCATCCCCTCGGGTACAGTCACCTTGAGCGCGGGCGGATTCTTCTGGATGCTCATGCGCCCGATCGTCGTATCGATGCGGCTCTTGCTAAAAGCCTGCAAGCCGTCGATGTAAATCTGCTTGATGCGGTTGATCTTATTGTCGAGCGTGCGTGCATTCGCCGTCAGTCGCTTCGATTCGGCCTTCATTGCGTCGCGGCGTGCTTCGAGCTCACGGATGAGCCCGATGCCATTCTTGCATTTATCGGTCATATCGCCTTCAATGGACTTGAGCCCTTCTTCAAGCGCGTCTAAGTCCATCGTGTCATCAAGTGCCAGCTCAAGGATTCCCTCGAAATCCTGAGACAGCTCGAAAATCGATTTACTCATTCCTTTTTCGTCCTTTCTGTGATAAAATTGGTGTAGGTCTTGTGGGCTGTACATTGCGTGCAGCTCATTTTTTTTGCTCTCTTTTCCACCGCCGCTCTCTGTACCGCTCACGCGCGATGCGGATGCTTCTTAGCCAGTGCTCATAACAGTAGGACTTGTCGCGGTATGCGTCCTTCCCACAGATGATGCATCGCTTTTCCTGCCGCGCCTGCTGATACCGTGCTTTCTTCTCAGCGCGGATGCTTGCGCGGCGCTCTGGATCAGCGCGGCGGCCTGCCGACTGCTGTCTTTTCTTCTCAGCGCACTCGTAGCAGAGAGCCTTACCTGGCTCAGCGTCTCGCTGGTGGCAGCATGTGCAGATTCCGTGTGCTTTGTACCACTGGTACAGTGAGCGGTAGTATTCCGGGCTCATAATTTGGCGGCCAGTAAGATGACTCCAGCCGCCCAGATGCACACGACGAGCCAGCCGCGCGGCGTCAGGTATCGGATAACCTTTGCCATGCTTTCACCCCCTTCAAGGCTTCACAGCGCCGATTGCGATAGCAAAACACTGAGCGAGGAAAGCGGCGGCGACGACCGCGCCACAGCTCCCTGCCAGCATCTCCATCGCCCGCTTGATCTTCGGATTGAGATGACGACGTCTACGTCTTACCATTGGATTCACCCCCTCTCGATGCGCTCTGCCAGCTCGTCGAGCGTGATGCCCGCGAAATCCGCCAAGAGCTTAGGATTGATGTAGTAGGTGTACCGCTTGCTAGGCGGTACGAGCTTGACCGCCACGCCGATAGGCTCACCGTGAGCCTTGAGCAATCCGCGCTGCAATCCGATGCGCACGAATTGGTCAGACTTGCCGATGATGCGGGCGGCGTCAGCCGGGGAAATCTTCATCGCTATCACCTTCTTTTTCTTAATAGGCTTATCAATTTTTGCTTCCCCTATATCACGGCAAGTAGTACCGTCTAGCAGCCACGAAGCTTGCGTTTCGAGTGCGTGAGCAATCTCTTTCAGCTTTAATTGTGGTATGTCATTCTCGCCGCTCTCTATCCTTGCGATGGTAGAGCGGTTTTTGTAGCCTACCTTCTGGGCAAGCTCATCTTGCGACAAACCTAGCTCGCGCCTACGTTCTCTTATCCTAGTGCCCACACTCATGTGATCACGTCCTTCTTAGTCAAGCATTGGCTTGATATTATTCAGAAACTTATTGACGAAGTAGACCTGCCCTTTGCCCGTGACCTTCGTCGTGCGTGTGATGCGATTGACACCATTGCCATCCACAAAGCTACCTTCCTTGACCTCAAAGAGCTTCATTTCCATTGCCCTCTGCGTCGGCATGTTCTTCTCCGTGCCATTCTTGATGAGAAAGCCGTTCTCGCGCATCCACGCAAAGAGTCGCTTCTGCCCGATGTCGATGCCCTGTTGCTTGATGAGTTTTGCCAGTCCGCCAACAAGGATGGATGTCTTTGATGCAGTGACCGCATCCGCAAAGATTCCTTTTGGTGTTAACACATCAATCTGCTCTTTCTGCTTCGCGATGGTCGCATCACGATCAGCAAGAAGCTTTTGCGCTGCAATAAGTCCACGAGCCATTTGCTCGGACGGCGTGAGCTGTGGCGTCTTGATGGCCTTCTCCATCGCATTGAAGGCGTCGATGTACTTGAGCTTCCACTCGAGGGCTACTTTGCCTGTGAAGCCCATGACCAGCAGGCTGAAGCCGTCGCGGTTCATCAGGTATGCTTTCTGCTGGCGCCCGTATGAATCCGGCATTGTTGTCTCATGAAACATCTCCCCAAAATTGGGGACATCTTTTTTATATGCTTCGATGTCTCGCATTACATGGTCGTGACGCTTCCCAAAATGCTCTGCCACGCTGCGGCTGTCCGTGACAACCTGCTGGTTGTCGATGTGAACAAGTTCATTCATATTTGTCATCTCCTTTTCTCACTTTAGGTGTTATCACTTAAAGTGACATCATTCGGCAAAAAAAATACTCTGCACACTTTTACCGTACAATTTAGCCAATTTTACCTTGACCTCATCGCGCGGAACACGATCGCCATTTTCATACATAGAAAGCGCAGAAACGCTTATGCCACATATGGTAGCGACGGTCTTTCTGGGCAAATTTCCCCGCAGCTCTTTCAAACGGCGCCCAACCTCACACATATTCGGCATCTTATCACACTCCTTTCCGTCACTCTAAGTGACTACGCATATATAGTACCACTTCTCACTTACAGTGTCAACACTTAAAGTGATAAAATTTTATTGCAAACTGACACTTAAAGTGATAATATAGACATATGAAAGGAGGTATTTATCATGGAATTTAAGGATAGGCTGAAAGACTTGCGATTATCAAAGCATCTTACGCAAGAAGAATTTGCAAAGGAGTCGGGCCTTAGTCGAAGCGCTGTAGGCATGTACGAATCAGGCAAACGCAAGCCTAGCTTTGAGGTTCTTGAGCTCATTGCTGATTTTTTTAATGTAAATATGAGCTATCTCGCTGGTAAGGAGCCTATATCTGTAGATTTGTCGGTTGATACATCTCGTGACACTAAACAACCTTACTACCTCGATCCTGAAGTCGCGGCTATCGCGAACGAGCTGAAAGAGAATCCAGACATGCGCATCCTTTTCGACGCATCGCGCAAGCTGTCGAAGCAGGACATGAAAACAGTTATCAATATGGTCAAGGCCATCACAGACAAAGAGGACTAGCTTATGATCATTACAAGATTCATGGATTTACCGACATCTATCAAAGCATTCTCGCGTAGCAATGCAGACGGCAGCTATACCGTCATCCTCAATACGCGCCTGTGTCGAGAGCAACAGGAAGAAGGATACAGGCATGAGATTGAGCACATCAAGAAGGGCGACTTCGACGCACTCGACGACGCCAGCGATTTAGAGACGATACGCCATAGGAGATGATTCTATGTACTGCCCGAAATGCGGCAAAGAGCTAAAACAGGATGATTTTAACGTGTGCCCCTATTGTGGATACGATTTGCATCAACCTATCCAGCATGACAATGACGATGATGATGACGGGAATAAAGATGTGGTACGCCTAGGATGGCTAAAGGCTATCGCTATCGTCATTGGATTAGTCTTTGTTTTCTGGGGAACGATGAATTTTATCAGTGGTGCGTTGAATCTTATTGCCGAACATACAAGCATATTCACGCCCTCAGCTACCAGTACAAGCAGTAGCACCACAAAATCAAGCACCAATACAAGTAGTACAGCTACCAGTACCAGCAAAGACGATAGCAAAAGAAGCAGCTATGAAGGATACATAAGGGCAAACTCTTTCGTGTGCGCCGACATGGACACGCTTTTACAGCTGTCAGACGCACTGAAAAGCAGTGATAAAGAGCTCTTGCAACAGGTCATCTTGTCCGGCAAGGCGTATGGCATCAAGACACGCACGAAAGCCACAATCATCCCTAGTCTTGTAGATAGCAATGTCGTATCTGTCGTGATTGAAGAAGGGAAATACGACTTGAAAGAAGGATACACTTTTACATCATGGACTGAATCGCGGTAATAAAAAAAGTCGCCTGTGCTGGAGACACAAGCGACCTTAGACGTGTGGAACCACGCCCCTACCCGACGACGCCAGAGTCTTTTGCCGTCAGGCGGTTTATTTAATTGTCGATTACATTATACCACCTGAGCGGCTTATTTGTCATGCACGAAAGGTGGTAATTTTTATGCGTTTACCCAACTCATACGGCTCGATCTACAAGCTGAGCGGGAATCGCCGCCGTCCATTTGCGGCAGTCATCACGCAAGGGTGGAAGGATGACGGCAAGCCCATCCGAAAGTATCTAGGATACTACACGACGCGCAAGGACGCGCTCAGCGCCCTTGCTGACTACAATGCAAAGCCGTACAAGATTGACGATCACGGCATCACTCTCGCCGCGCTGTACGCCCGCTGGACAGCTTACAGGAAAGAGCGCAGTAAATCCACCCCACAGAATTATGCAGCCGCCTACAAGCGTATGCAGCCGCTCTACAGCACGCCTTTTGTAGATATTACGACGATGCAATGGCAGGATTTAGTGGACAGCTGCCCGAAAGCGCCATCGGCCCGTGTCATCAAAGTGCTTGCGAATCTGCTGTACAAGTACGCCGCCCTACTCGACATCACTACCGACAATCGCGTGACGCAAGTCGAGACGCCCGCAATCAGCAGAAGCACGAAGCATAAGCCATTCAGTCATGACGAAATCCTTGAGCTGTGGGCTCACGCTGACGATTTCGCCGCCCGCTATGCGCTGATCATGTGCTATACAGGTATGCGCCCGACCGAGGTCATCAAGATGCGGAATCAGGATGTGCACCTCGCTGAGCATTATATGATAGGCGGTATCAAGACAGATGCGGGCAAGAATCGGCAGATTCCCATAGCGGATAAAATCATGCCATTTATCGAGCGCATGTACAGCCCTGAGCGCGAATATCTGCTTGTCGATGATCTGGGATTCCACCCGCCCACATTGTCATCCATGCGGAATCGTTATTGGGACTTGTCAGGTATCCCCGCGATCAAAAATCATCTGCCGCATGACGGACGCCATACATGCGAGACAGCACTTGACAATGCTAGAATCTCGAAGAAAATCATCCAGCTCATCATCGGACATGCGGGCCGTGACATCGATGAGCGTGTCTACACACACAAGACAACACAGCAGCTTATTGACGCGATCAATAAGATATAAGTGTATGCATTACGTATGTAGTTTGTAAGCAGTAAGCAAAAAATAGAACAGATTTGCAAGGTCTATAAAGGCCGAAAGCCCTTGTCATTCCTAGAAAGTGCAGGAACGGCAAGGGTTTTCTTATGCCTAAAACTTATGGCTATGTAAATTCTATGTAAAAAGACGTTCTGACGCTCTAAGGCCGCCGCCTCCTCATCACTTGCATGAACGGGGAATCCCGCGGTACAATCAAGAGGGTATACGAGCTGCCTGCCCCACCTTTTCTTCCGGACCTTCTCATCCATCCTAGAAAGGAGCATATAACTGATGGAACTTCGCGTACAGCAAGCCAGGGCGATCGTCCATGAAATCAATACGGTCCTGCCGCAAAAGATCAATCTGATGAATAAAGATGGCATCATCATCGCCAGCACAGACCCAGAGAGAATCCATACCTTCCACGGTGGAGCAGCTCGCGTCATACGGGAAAACCTCGACGAGCTGCGCATCTATCGGGAAAACGAGTATCCCGGCACACGGCCGGGCACGAATTTCATGCTGCAGGTAGAGGGCGTCCCCATTGGCGTTCTGGGCATCACGGGCTCATATGAGAGCATCCTGCCGATTGCCAATGTCATCCGCAAGATGACGGAGCTGCTCGTCCACGAACAGGAATACCAGCGGATGCAGACACACCTGCAGTACCAGCGCCACCTCTTCCTGCAAGAACTCCTGGAGCACAGCGAGACCTTTCTCTCGAAAGAGCAGATCGAGCGCGCGCGCCTGCTCGATATCGACCTCGGCGTGCCGCGCCGCATCGTCGTGGCAGATCTCGACAGCCCCGTCTCACCCGAACGCCACAACGAGGTGTTCTCGCAACTCGAGATGGAAGCGCAGCGCATCGATGCAGCCTGCCGCGCCATCTCCACCAATCAGATGATTGTCTTCCTGACCGACATCCGCCCGCAAGAACAGCTCCGCTCCTTCGCCGAGAAGCTTTTCGTGTACGCCAAGAGCCACGGGATAGGGCTCTGCCTCGGCCTCGACTCCCCCGCTCCCGACAACACGCGGCTACGCCAGGCATTCGAGCAGGCACGCAAGGCGCTTTACTCCTGCCATCGCAAGGGGACCGTGCACATCAAGGGCTACGATGAGATCAACATGGAGCTCTTTGCCGACTTGATCCCACTCACAGCAAAGCGCGAGTATGTCAAAAAGATTTTTCACGGCTACACCCCACTGGAGCTCGCCGATGCCGTACACACCTTGGAATGCTTCTTCGAGCACGATGGGTCCATCACCCGCACAGCCGACGCGCTCTACATCCATAAGAACACGCTGCAGCAACATCTGAGAAAGATTGCTGCGCGCACCGGATACGACCCGCGTTCGCTGCGCTCCAGTGCCGTCTTCTACGTCGTGCTCTACTTCTATCAGGACATCCATCTGGCAGGTTTTCCAACATGAAAGCATGTGTCGGTATGGATGCAAGGTTTTATATCATTTGACTATTCGGAATATATCATCTTGCAATAGTACGTAAGCTATAAATATAAAGAAATATATGTCCTGCATACCATATATTCCCCGCTCCCACCAATGATATACTATAAGAGAATCCTATCGAATCATGTGAAATATATATCACAGATGTCAAAGAAGTCCATTCTCATCTATCATCAAAGGAGGTTTTATCATGACAGGTATCCCACTTCTCATCACATTTTTCCTGGCCATCGTGCTCATGATCGTCGCGATCTCTAAATGGAAGATTCATCCCTTTCTCTCATTGATGGGCACCTCCCTCCTGCTGGCCATCGTCGTCGGTCTGCCACTTGCCAAAATCCCGGGCATCATCGGGGCTGGCTTCTCTGGCACGTTTGCCAGCATCGGCATCGTCATCATCCTCGGCGCCCTGATTGGCCTGATCCTGGAACACACGGGGGCCGCCATCCGCTTGGCCGATGTCGTCATCCGCTGTGTCGGCGAGAAGCATCCACAGCTCGCCATGATGCTCATGGGATGGATCGTCTCCATCCCGGTCTTCTGCGACAGCGGTTTCGTCATCCTGAATCCAATCCGCAAGGCCATCTGCAAGAAGATCAAGGGAATCAGTCCTGTAGGTATGGCCGTCGCGCTCTCTGGCGGCCTCTACACGTCGCACGTCTTCATCCCGCCGACGCCAGGGCCAATTGCAGCAGCGGGCTCGCTCGGCGTCGCCGACAATCTCGCCGCCGTCATTCTCGTCGGCATCTGCGCTTCAATCCCAGCACTCTTGGCTGCCTATCTCTTCTCGCTCCACATTGCCAAGAAGAACATCTCCGTCAAGGAGACGAACGAAGAGAATGCCCTTGCCGAAAAGGACTACGATGAGCTCGTCAGAAGCTTCGGCCAGCTGCCAGGTGCGGCCGCATCCTTCGCCCCCATCGTCATCCCGATTCTCCTCATGGCCTTGGGTTCCATCGTCACGATGGCTGGGATGCAGGGCGTCATGGCAACTGGCATCAAATTTCTCGGCACTCCAATCATCGCTCTGACCGTCGGCCTCATCTTGGCAGTCTACCTTTTGGCCTCCACGGGCAAGATGAAAGATTTCTACGATGTCACAGACCAGACCATGAAGACCGTCGGCCCAATCCTCTTCATCACGGCAGCCGGCGGCGTGCTCGGCAAGGTCATCACGGCCGCGGGCTTCGTGGAATTCATGAAAGCCAATGCCGACTTTCTCGCCAGCGTCGGCATCTTCTTCCCCTTCCTGATTTCAGCCATCCTCAAGACGGCACAGGGCTCCTCGACTGTTGCGATCACGACGACTGCCGGCATCATGGGCATGTTCTCAGATTCAGCCTCCATGATGACCGCGCTGGGTCTCAATACGGAAATGGCCGCTCTGCTGACCGTCATGGCCATCGGTGCTGGTGCTATGACGGTATCGCATGCCAACGACAGCTATTTCTGGGTTGTCACGAACTTCACAGGCATGGACCCGCAGGACGGCTACCGCACGCAGACCATGATGACGTTCATCGTCGGCATCGTCTCGATGGCAGCTATCTTCCTGGCCTCGCTCGTACTGCTCTGATCTCCTGCACATGACACGCAAACTCCAGAAAAATTTACCCGAAAGAAGGATCGATATGAACATCGTCATTGCAATCGACTCATTCAAAGGATGCATCTCCTCCATGGATTCCGGCAGACTCCTGCGGAAGGCCATCCTGGATGTCTATCCAGAGGATGATGTCGCGGTATTCCCCCTGGCCGATGGTGGCGAAGGAACAGTGGACGCCATGGTGCAGGGCCTGCACGGCCGCATCGTCCCCGTCACTGTGACGGGACCGCTGGGCACCAAGATTGAGAGCCGCTATGGCCTGCTGCCCGATACAAAGACGGCGGTCATCGAGATGGCGGATGCCTCGGGGCTCACACTCGTGCCACCGGAGAAGCGCAATCCACTCCACACCACGACGTACGGACTCGGTGAACTCATCCGCGCGGCCCTCGATGACGGCTGCCGCCGCTTCATCATCGGCATCGGCGGCAGTGCGACGAATGACTGCGGCCTCGGCATGCTCACGGCGCTCGGGTTCCGCTTCCAGAAGGCAGATGGAAGCCCGGCAGGCATCTTGGGCGGAAGTCTTGCCGCCGTCGCGGCAATCGATGGCACAGCTGCCGACACGCGTCTCGCAGACTGCACCTTCGAGATTGCCTGCGACGTCACGAATCCGCTCTGCGGGCCTGCGGGATGCTCGCGCGTCTTCGGCCCCCAGAAGGGCGCAACGGAAGCGATTGTCGCGCGCATGGATGGCGACATCCATCACTTTGCTGCGTTGGCCGAAGAAGCCTGCGGCACGGCAGGCCAAGACATGCCAGGTGCCGGTGCCGCAGGCGGTCTCGGCTTTGCCTTCCACGTCTTCCTGAACGGCAGGCTGACCCCCGGCATCGACCTCATCCTCTCTGCCATCGGCATCGATAAGGCCTTGGCCAAGGCTGACGTGCTGGTCACGGGTGAGGGACGCATGGATCAGCAGACCGCCATGGGCAAAGCGCCGGCCGGTGTGGCACAGCTTGCTAAGGCATGCCAGCCGCACTGCCTGACGTTAGCGCTCTGCGGCTCAGCCACGCCTGAAGCAGAACGCGTCAATGCGCACGGCATCGACGCGTACTTCCCCATCCTGCATGCGCCCATGACCCTCTCTGAGGCCATGGACCGCACGACTGCCGAGCGGAATCTCCGCCAGACCATCCAGCAGATCATGCACCTGATCCACAAGACCGCAGAGATTTCAGCCTGACGAACCACTATAAACCAAAAAAGCTCCCGCCCGCAAGACATTCTTGCGGACGGGAGCTTTCTCGTTGCTCAACGGTCCTGGACGAAGTGGATGAATTCTTCCGTCGCCTGCTGATTCGGCAGCTTGACCGTATACATCTGGTTGCCCATCTGCGGGACCATCATCTCCGGCATGCGCTCGCACATGACCATATCCTTGCCATAGCGCTGCATGACCTCTTCATGGCTGTGCACGTAGTGGTAGCAGTCGCGGCGGCCAGCGTAGACACAGTAGCAGTGCTGGCCAGAGTCCGGCAGGATGCGGCGGTCCGTCGTGACCATGTCGGCCCAGATCTGGTAGACATCCGTCGAGTGCGCGTAGTTCATCATGTCCGGCGTGTAGCCGCCCGCCGGGCGCATGTTGACCTCGAGGCCGACGAAATCGCCCTTCTTGCCGAGGCCTTCCTTGTCCTCGGCGAGGCAGAAGAACTCGAGATGAACGAAGCGGCTGCGCACGCCAAACGCCTTGACCGTCGCGCGGCCAGC
>ERZ791902.252-NODE-252-length-44552-cov-10.573904_pt1 | contig 44552 bp, 40 predicted proteins | sample MGYA00510149_ERZ791902 | MGnify/ENA primary metagenome ERZ791902 (study PRJEB30046, sample SAMN00792060) | human gut metagenome | study: EMG produced TPA metagenomics assembly of the A metagenome-wide association study of gut microbiota in type 2...
ATATTTTCAAAATTTTTCATAAAAAATACTTGAATTTTATATAGTTAGCTTTTTATCGCAAATATTATACAATAAGTGAAGGAGGTTTTAAAAATGAAAAGAAAATCGATACCTATTTTATTATTAACTGGCTATTTAGGAGCTGGCAAAACCACTTTATTAAATCACATTCTAAAAAATCAAGAAGGATATAAAGTTGCGATCATTGTCAATGATATTGGTGAAATCAATGTTGATCAAAAACTAATTGATAAAAATGCACAAATTCAAAAAGAAGACACAGACGTTGTAGGTCTTACCAATGGCTGTATTTGTTGCACACTAAAACTAGATCTTTTACAACAACTCTCAGCCTTAGCCTCATCCAATAAGTTTGATTACATCATCATTGAAGCTAGTGGCATTTGCGAACCTATCCCTATCGCACAAACAATCACGGCAGCCAATGAGACCCTTTATTCTAGAGGATTACCAGAACTATTCCACCTAGACAACATCATTTGTGTTGCCGATGCTGCAAGATTGTCAAATGAATTCAATTGTGGAAAACACTTATTAAAACCTTGTGAAGATGAAGATTCGCTAGACTCTTTATTGATGCAGCAACTCGAATTCTGTAATACCGTTATCTTAAACAAAGCAGAAACAGTCAACGAAGATGAGAAAAATGAAATCAAGGCAGTCATTCATAAACTATGTAAAGATGCCGGAATCATTGAGGCTAGCTTTGGCCAAGTTAATTTAGAAGAACTTTTAAACACACATAACTTTGATTATGAAAAAGCGCAAAACAACATTGGTTGGCTTCATGAAATCGAAGAACACGAACACCATCACGATCACGAAGGTGAAGCTTTAGAATATGGAATTTCTACTTTTGTGTGGCAAACAAGAAAACCATTGGATTTAAAGAAATTCACAAATCTATTAAATAACTATCCGAATGTGATTCGTACCAAAGGCTATGTATGGTTTGATAACCGACCTGATTCTGCCTACTTATTTGAACAAGCTGGTAAATTAAATTCACTTACAGAAGACTCATTATGGATCGCATCAGCTCCAAAACAAGATCAAATAGATTTATTAAAAGCCAATCCTCAACTCACTCAAAACTGGGATGAAGAGTATGGAGATCGAATCAATCAATTGGTCTTTATTGGAAAGAATATGGATGAAGAACAAATAAAAAGACAGTTCAATAACTGTCTTGCATAGGAGAAGAAATTCTCCTATTTTTTTATTAATTTTGAAAAGTTATGATCCAAAATTCTTTCAACTTCAGAATACGATTGATTCTTTAACGAAGCCACCATAGCAATTTCATTTTTTAAAGCAACTATATAATCATCATTATCAATAGCCCATTTCACAGCTTCAATACCATCGGATTCCATAAGTAATTTGTCCATAGATACTTGTTTTACTAAATGCGTTACTTCCTCTTCTTTTCCAATTGAAGGACCAATCGTGAAATAAGATACCACTTCATCATATTCTTTGACATAATCCATACATCCATACCAATGTACAACATATGTATTTGGGTATTTACGAATCAATTCAAGTATCGTTTTTTCCTGACCCTTCGTATGAAGAATGACTGGTTTATTTAATGTTTGTGCAAGCTGGAGCTGATTTTCAAATACTTCTTTTTGAATATTTAGATCCAAATCACACCATACACTATCCATGCCGATTTCGCCAATGATAGGTGCCTTTTTTAACAAAGGAAGCATAGATTCAAACGTATCTAAACTTGCATTCCAAGGATGTAATCCACAAGAATAGAACAACTGCTTTTGATGGACAAGTTCAAATTCTTTTTCATTTGCGACGTTACAAATACCAGAAATTCCATAGTCATTCTGCAGCGCATTTATTTCTTTTGAATAATGATAATGTGCATCATGCATGATTTTCACCCTTCAACAATTCATAAACTTGTTTCTTCAAATCACTTTGTGAAAATAACCAATCCCTCGATTTCTTTTCTTTAGATAAATCAATTTCTTGCAAGATATGACTTGGCTTATTCGATAAAATCAAAATACGATCCGATAAATATAAAGCTTCGTCAATATCATGTGTAACTAATAAAGTAGTACGATTATAATTCTTTCTTAATTGTAATAACCAATCTTGCATATCATTTCGAGTAATAACGTCCAACGCTCCAAATGGTTCATCTAATAAAAGAATATCCGCTTTACACAAAGAAGTTCTCAAAAAGGCAGCTCTTTGGCGCATTCCTCCTGAAAGACTCGATGGATATGCGTTTTCATAACCAGAAAGGCCAAATGTTTCAAATTCTTTTAAAGCTCTTTGTTTCATAGATTTATCATGATTGATTTCACCATATAAACATACATTATCTAAAATGGTTCTCCATTCGAGCAACAAATCATTTTGTGGCATATACGCAAAATGAGAGCTGACACCTTTAATACGTTCATCATCCACAAAAAGCTGTCCTGAATAATCTTCAATTAATCCGGCTAATATATTTAAAATAGTAGATTTTCCACAACCACTTGGCCCTAGAATGGAAACAAATTCTCCTTCTTGAATAGAAAAAGAAATATCGTTTAATATTTCTTTTCCTGAAAATTCAAGATTTAGCTTTTCAACATATAGCTTCATTATTTCACAAACTCGTTCGTATATTGGTCTTTCGCATCAATCTTTTGACTGATCAATCCTGTTTCATACATAAAATCTGTATAATTATCCCATACAGAATCTTTCATAACACCCCATGAATCTGCATCTTTTGCATATTGACTACTTAAGTATTTTTGACTTTCTTTAAGGAATTTCAAATCTGTATCTGACAATGCATCCTCATGCAAGATTTCAGCTGCTTTACTTGGATGATCAATCGCATATTCATATCCTTTTTTAGTAGCTTCCATAAATTTTTTAACTGTATCCGAATTCTTTTTGATCATTTTATTATTTGTGATAATTACTGGAGTATAGTAATCCAAACGACTATCTAAATCAGCTAGAGGCATATAGTTTAAATCATATCCATCTTGTAGTGCTTTAATAATAGCCCAACCATAGAATTCCCATCCAAGGTTCACTTTATTTTTACCAACTTCATCACTAAGTCCTGCAATACCAGATCCATCAGATCCTACGATGTTTAACTTACTAAAATCAGCACCCGCTTCATTCATAACCGCTTTAATGACTGCTTCTTCACTTGGTGCTCCCCATCCTGCATATGTTTTTCCTTCAAAATCCTTTACAGAATTGATATTTGCACTCTTTAAAGAAACAAATCCTGAAGTGTTGTGTTGGATAATTGTCGCAATTGTTTTAATTGGAAGTGGATCTTCACTTGTTAGGGCATACGTAACATCTTCTTGGTAAGAGATTCCAAAATCAGCTTTTCCAGCCGCAACCATTGAAGTTGTCGCATTATCACCTGGTTCAATAATATCTACATCTAAACCAGCCTCTTTATAATATCCTTTGTTTTTAGCTACATAGAAACCAGTGTGGTTTGTGTTTGGTGTATAATCCAACATCAATGTAACCTTTGTCAATTCTTTATCAGAATTCGATGTTTGAGCACAGCCAACTAAACTTAACGCAACAGCAGCTGCACACATCGCTTTTAAAATTTTCATTTTCTTTCTCCTTTTCGTAAATGTGGAAATAATATTTTTTCCAATAGAGTCACTCCTAAATTCAATAGAATGCTCCAAAATATAATCATCAATACACACGCAAAGACTTTATCTAACATATATCCGTTTTTTACACGAAGCATATAGTAACCAAGTCCTGCTCTACTTGAAAGCCATTCACCTACAATAGCTCCGCCAACACAATAGGTAGCCGCTACCTTTAATCCTGAAAATAAGCCAATGGCACCCGATGGAATCTTAACAATTTTATAGATTTGAAATAGATTGGCACCAAAACTTTTTAATAAATTGATTTCTTTTTCACTCACTTGTGACAAGGCATCCGTAAAGGATATCGCAATCGGAAAAAAACACATAAATATGACAATCAACACTTTGGGCAATAAATCAAATCCAAACCAAATTGAAAACAACGGACCTAAAACCATAATAGGAACAGTTTGTGTCACAATCAAATATGGATAAATACTTGTCTTAAATGTTTTCGATAGATCCATACAAATTGAAATAAGTATCGCAAAGAAAGTACTAATCAACAATCCTAAGATTGATTCTTCCAACGTAACAAGCGAATGTTGCATTAGAATGTCAAAATTCTCAATAAGAGTACTGATGATTTTTGATGGACTAGGCAAAATATAAAGTGAAATATCAAATACACGCACATATAATTCCCAACCACCAATCACTAGAATAAACACAAGCAACGGCATGACAATTCTACGATTTTTCTTCATTCACTAGCTCCTTTCCAAATAAAAAAGGCACCCTACCTAGAGTGCCACCATCAATCGATATGACTCCCTACGCTAGAATTAACCAGATCAGGTAATAAGGGTTTTTCTCAGCATTTGCACCCCTGTCATGTATGTTTTTACTTGCCCATAGATTATATCACAATCTTAGACTAATTTATATTTCTTGCATATATCCTCTACAATTTCATCTAAATTTTTACCATCCATTGAAATCGAATCCATTTTTGATGCATATAAAGTATGGAAATAATCAAAATCCGCCTGTATTTCTCGCATATAATATGCCTTATGCTTATTTAAATACGATTGAGGAATGTTCAAAAGATTATCATTATCATCAGTGAATACCAAGCGTTTAAAAATATTTTCGGCTCGATCCGTTAAGTCGAAACAAATAATATCTGAATCTTCAAAGAAGTCATCGAAAGCATCCAAATACGCAATAGGACTTAAGGCAATGACTACATTTTCATTTTCTTGAATCCAAGAAGCAATCATTTCTGCACGCAATTCATCACGTTCATATTGATCATTATATTCATCTTGAAACCCAAGCATCGTACCATACTTTTCTTTGATTTTCATATCCATATCGATAAAATCGTAACCTATCTTTTTTGCCAACAACTCACCAACGGTGCTCTTTCCAATGTTACCCATCCCAAATATTAATATTTTCATTTTAACCTCTACATATCCTTTCCGGATATCTTATTTTCAACCTCTATAATTCTTGCCGCAACCTTTTTCACTTCCAACATTTTCCATGCTTCTAAGTAAGGCAGAAACTCCTTTGTTCCATGTTTCTCTATTTTATCAAGCACACACATGACAACCTGTCTGTTTACTTCTTTCATTTCAAAAATGACACGAGCTTTTTTCTCTTCTACATCTAAGCACATTCTTTGGTAAAGTTCTTGGGCAAATGTTTCTTTTTCTATTTGCCATCCTTTTTCAGAAAATGCCAATAAAGGCAGGCGATAATCATATTCAATTCTAAGATAATCTTCCTTAATCATCCAATCAATGCATTTACTGATATCATCTAATTTCATATCCTGATAGTATCCATAAGCAGGGCATTCATTTAGCTTATACTCGAATATCTTTTTATCCTTTGAACCCTTTAACATTTTAGCCAACATACTTCTTCCACCAGTCGAAATCAATTCATCGGCCCCTCTTAAAATCATTTGTATATCTTCCTGTGGTAAATCTTTAATTTCACCTGCATCAAGAACAACTGGCACTCTACGTACTTTTTTACTCATCCATTCTTTACCTCTACATCATCACACGAATCAATCCACACAAAATTAAATGTCCTACATAGAACCAATAGAAGAACCATTTCATAAAAGTACTCTTTCCTCTTGTTCCATCATATAAAGACATAATTGGATAGACTAAAATAATTCCAAACTGCAACAAACCATAAACTACATCAATACATAGACAATAAACAAGAACATACATGGAAATATATAAAGCCATACCTAAGACTTGTTTTTTTAAATTACCTTGATTTTTATAAATGTGGTTTGTACAAAGAACTGGAAAACATGACCAGTCGCTTGGAAATGCCAATAAACAAAGAATTAGAATACAACCTATTTTCTTTGCATCTTTCCATTCTTGATCTTCTACCCATAAACCAATCACCGATAAGAATAGTGGCCATATAATACTTGTCTGATTTAATAAAGAATCCTTTAATGGAATCAAAGAAATGCCAAAACAGAAGTTATACGCAAAGTGAGCGATAATTGAAAAAATCAATAATCTTTCTAAGTATTTCTTTAAACTATGCGTATGCGTATAACCTTCAACCACCATAAACCACATGATAGGTGCTGCCACTCGTCCAATTAAATGAATCAATAAAAGCCACCAATACTTTTCATAATTCGGATAAAATGTAGTTGCGAAATGATCCATAAACATGGCAATGATCGCAATCATCTTGATTTGATTTCCATTTAACTTTTTTATCATTGAGTTACACCCTCTCCTACATTAGGTTCAAAGTGCGAATAAACAACATCTGCACCAAATAAAAGAAGTAAAACTAAACATGCAGTAGATAATCTTTTATTTAAGTGTTCTTTAACCCAGTTATCAATTAATGGCGCAATCACATAGACAAAAGCCATACCACCAACGCCAAACACCAATAAGCCTTCCGCACAAATTCTTCCATGAAGATTCAAGAAGTAGCCTGTATAATCCCACCATTTTTGACCATTATGCGTAAGCTCTAAAAAGAAACCAGTAAAGTATTCAATACATCCACAAAGAAGTACGGCCATACTAAATTCAACTTTGGGACGCATTCTAAATCGTTTTAATAAAAGCAGAATCAAAACACAGCCAAAACCATAAATAGGAATCCACGGACCATGTAAAACGCCGCGATTCACAAAACATCCATAGCTAATCATAGATAGACTCACTTCCCAGATCCATCCGACAAAACACATAAAGAAGAAACAGACTAAAATAGATGTTACTGTATAATTCCGATTTGGATGTAAAACACGAAGATTTGACTTCTTATACTCCTCTTCAATTGGAGATAGCCTTACTGGATAACATAATAAATACACTTCGGTAATCATAGTTTCAGCTTCCATTTTATTATAGGTATATCTTTCATATTGTTTTTCTTTTGAACTCAAATGAAAGATGATCCCAAAATTATCACACAAGAATTTTTTTACGCCCGTATACGCATTTTCTATTGGATTTTTCGCATTCAATGCCGCAATTACATCCGAATAGGTATTACGCATCAAAGCACTACTTGGTTTTTCAAATAAATACGTATCGTTTAAAATAGCACTTTGAAATTCTTTTCTTCTTAGTGTATAAAATTCACTCATCACAGCCATACGATACATATTCGAATAGAATATAGCGCTAATCCCAAATGTACAAACATCCAAAATGTACCATCCAGCCATTGAAAATTGCCATTTAAAACATTCAAACTTATGTCCCTTCATCATATTTCGAGATAAAGAAAGTGCATCTTTTAAAGATATCGTCGGATTTTCAGCCAAAATATAATCCACTAAATAATATGTGTAGTAAAAATATATTCCTCCAACAACTGTAAAATTCATAATTGTCAAAATAATAGACTTCACTAACTTCACAAACGCAACATGCATCTGTTTACGAATTCGCATTAAATAAACCAATCGATCAAGTGGAAGTTTTGCATAAACTCTTCCTTCAAGAAACATACGTCGATTAATGACTGGCAATACATTCACAATATACACTCTATAGAACACAGATATGCATAAACCCATCACGACAAAACAAATACTCGCAATATCTTTTGAATGAACAATGGTCGATAAACCTAAAAACAGTGTCTTCACAAAGGATCCTGAAGTAATTCCATTTACGACATGTGCAAATACACCATTGGTCGTACTAAAGACGTTTTCAGAAAGTAAAAATGTCATCGACTTCACTAAAGAAGAGTGCATTAATAGGCCTGAAACACTCTTGGCATTATCTTGTTTTAAAAGGGATAAAGTCGAACTAAACTCACTTCCCATAAGTACTGCTGCAAGACATAACACTAAATAGGTCGCGTAGTGTGTTTTTACATTTTTATGTGCATTTTTCTTAATTTCACTTAGCTTCATACTTAAATAATAGCATATCTATAGTAAAATATTTTCAAAAAGAAAGGGGATTTATGATGAATCCAATTATTCAAAGTTTATTTGACCGCAAGTCTTGTCGAATTTTTGAAGATAAAGAAATATCACAAGAAGACAAAACACTGATACTTCAAGCGGCTATGCAAGCCCCTAGTGCAGGAAACCAACAAATGTATACTATTATTGATGTACAAGATAAGAAACTGCAAGAAACACTATCTAAGACTTGTGACAACCAACCCTTCATCAATCAAGCTAAAATGGTTTTAATTTTCTGTGCTGATTTTCAAAAATGGTATGATTTGTTTAGCTATGAAAACTGCAATCCAAGAAAACCAGGCGTAGGCGATTTATTACTAGCCACAACAGATGCGACCATTGCCGCACAAAATGCGGTTGTAGCAGCCGAAAGTTTAGGAATCGGATCTTGTTACATAGGTGACATTCTAGAACAGCATGATTTACATAGAAAACTATTAAATCTAAGTGAGTATGTAGTCCCTGTATGCATGTTAGTACTTGGATATCCTGCAGAGGATCATTTTAAAAGACAAAAACCCGAGCGTTGTCAATTAGAAGATATTGTTTGTGTCAATCAATATCATAGAAAAGACAAACAAGAATTAAAAAATATGTTTGAACATAAAGCTGGAAATAAAACATTAAATGAATGGGCAACGGCTTTTTGTAAACGAAAATACAATTCGGATTTTTCAAAAGAAATGACAGATTCAGTACAAAAATATATTGACCAATTTAAAAGTGAAGCCGATTAAGACTTCACTTATTCATTTATAACTTTAAAGCGATATTTACACCATCACGAACAGCTTCCAAAGCTTGTGCTACACTTGATGCATCACCAAACAAGTATGTTTCTTTTCCGGTTTCTCTAATAGCTACATATAGACTTGGATCTGGTTTTGAACCTGTCGCATATATGATAAAGTCAAATTTTCCTAAGTTTTGTGTTTCACCCGCTTTTTCAACTACAACCCCATCTTCTACAGATACAAGTTTTGTTTCCGTTAAAGCCGTAATTGGTAAAGTTTGAATACGTGTCATTGTCGAAACTAAATTTGCCGGAGATTCTCCATCATCAATATTCTTTTTCATTTCTAGAATTGTAACATGTACATCCAGATGCTTTTCGCAAATATATTCACTGGCTTCAACACCAACCATGCCTCCACCTACGACAAGGATATTTCCGTGCACATCGACTTTATCGCCTAAAATATCATGTGCTGTATAGGCATTTTCATTTGGCTTCTTAGGAATAGAACCGTTACATACTAGTACTACATCAAAATCCTTCACATCGCCCACTTTTACTGCATGATTCAAATGAACAGGAATATTTAATCTTTGACATTCACTTCCTAAATAATCAATCCATTTGTGCATTTCCTTTTTTGGTGCGATCTTGCTGGCAAGATTAATTTGTCCACCAATCACATTATTTTTTTCAAAGACTTCTACATCAAGACCTCTTAAAGCACACATTCTTGCCGCACTTAAACCACCAATTCCACCACCAATAACCATAATCTTTTTATTGGATGTCGATGGTTCTATCTTCATTTCGATTTCATGACCACAGAATGGATTGATAACACAAGTACCACATAAACGTTTTGTTTGTTGACCAACACATCCTGCAAGACATCCTGTACATGGGGCAATCTGATAATCTTTTCCTTCTTTTACCTTCTTGACAAAATCTGCATCCGCTAGCAATGCACGACCTAACACAATACCATCCACTTTATCTTCTTCCACTAAAGAACGAGCTAATTTCGCATCATTGATTTTTCCCACCAACAATACGGGGACGTGACTAATTTCTTTAATTCTTAATGCTTCTGCCAAATTGGTTGCACACTCTTCTCCATGGCTAGGCATAATTTTATTTGGTAATTCATATTGAGATCCACCTGAAATTTCAAAGGCATCTACACCACGTTTTTCAAGTTCAGGAATCAATTGAAGCATGTCTTCAACTGTATTTCCTCCTGCAATTTTTTCAGAACCAGACATTCTTAAAATAATTGGAAATTCAGCACCACATTTTGATTTAATCGCTTCAATTACTTCAAACAACAATCGAGCACGATGCATTAAATCCCCACCATATTCATCTGTTCGCTTATTTTTTAAAGGACTTAAGAAAGAGCCTAGAAGCATATATCCATGAGCACAATGTAGTTCAATCCCATCAAAGCCAGCTTGTTTTGCCTGATATGAAGTATTCGCATACATCGAAATAATATTTGGAATCTCTTCCACCTTTAATTCTCGTGTCTTTTGATACATAGAATTCAAATAGCCACTACTTGAGATAGGCGTTACGCCAAAGAAAGACGAAATACTTTCTGGGCCTGGATGGGTAATTTGAGGAATAATTTTTGTTCCGTATTCATGAATTTTATCCGTAAACTTCTTATATTCCACAATGCTTTCTTCACTTCTAAAACATAGCGTATTCCCTAAATACGGCGTATTAGGATCAACGCTTGTCGCATCCGTAATAATACACCCTACTTCTCCTTTAGCTCTTTCAAGCCAATATGCCTGTTCTTGTAGCGTAGGAATTCCCGTTTGATCTCCATACCCTAAAGACATCGGCGCCATAAATGTACGATTTTTTAAGATCATCGAACCAATTTGAAGTTCATCAAATAATGTTGTCATACTCACACCTACTTATTAATTTCTAAAACCGCATAATACGCATCTTTAAATGCATCTAAGGCAACACCTGCTTTCTTGCAGTCACCAACGATGTATGTAGGAATGTCTAAATTTGCATACATACTTGTATCATTTGCCTTTGATCCAACAGCCATAATGACACTATCATATGGATATTCTTTGCCACTGGCAACAACAACATGATCCTCAATTCGTTCTACAGTTGTACTTGTTTCAATTGTGATTGGCATTTGTGCCATCGCAAACTGCGCTGTAATTTGACGTAATGGACCTAGATCCTGTAAAGCTTTTTCTTTCATTTCTAAAATAGTGACTTTCTTTTGTCTGGCAGCCAAGAATTCTGCTGTTTCAAAACCAACAAGACCACCACCAATAATGACTACGTTTTCACCTGGTACTTCAACTTTTTCACTTAATACATCATGTGCAACAATGGCTCTTTCGCCACCTTCAATTGAAAGTACAAATGGACTCGATCCAATCGCAACAATGAGTGCATCCGGCTTAATTTCTTCTAGCATTTTCTTAGTAACAACAGTATTTAAGTGCACCTCAATTCCAGATTCTTGAACATCCAAAATCATTTTATTTACCGCATTTTTAAAATCTTTTTTAGCTGAAATAGCCCCGGCCAATAAGAATTGTCCACCAAGACTTTCACTCTTTTCAAATAAGATTGGTGTATTGCCTGTTTCTTTTAAATCTAGAGCTGCTTCCATACCTGCAATTCCGCCACCTAAGATGACAACTTTTTTAGAAACAGATCCAGGTTTTAAACCTAATGTTTCCTCTTCTAATAAGCCAGGATTTCGCATACAAGTAATGTGTTTAATCGCTGGATTATATAAGGATGCACAGAATGAGTCATAGCAGCCTTGGTTACATCCAATACAATAGCGAATTTGATTGACTTTACCAGCTTTGGCCTTGTTACAGAAATTAGCGTCGGCAAGTTGCGCACGTGCCATGACAACTAAATCGGCCTTGTCATCTTCTAAGATTTTTTCGGCAAATTCAGGGGTATTGATACGTCCACATGGCATTGTCAACATACCTGTTTCTTTACGAATGCGGGCAGCATCTTCTACGTTAAATCCATTTTCAATGTCCACTGGAGCCACTTCATATAGTGTAGCTGCCGTTAAGATATTTCCACGACTAATGTTTAATACATCAACACCGAATTCTTTGGCATCCCTACAAAATTCAATCACTTCTTCAACCGTTAGTCCACCTTCTAACATGTCATCATGACAATCCACACGCATGAATAGTGGCATATCTTCTGGCATATTGGCACGAATCGATTTAATACATTCCAACGGGAATTTTTTACGATTTTCAAAAGATCCACCCCACTCATCTGTTCTATGGTTGATTCCACCTGAAAGCATAGAGTGTGGTAAATAGTTATGCGCACAATGGAATTCTAAACAATCAAATCCAGCTTCTACTGCACGTTTTGTGGCTTGTCCAAACTTATCTATTATATCGAGCAATCTTTCATTTGTGATAGCTGGCACAGTATATTGTGGACTTAATGGTAAGTCATTAGGTACTAAAATCTGAGCTGTTTGATCTGAAGCTACGGCTAATCCTCCTTGCCATAATTGAATGCAAGTTTTTCCTCCAGCTTTATGAACGGCATCATTTAATTTTTTGAATCCAGGAATATACTTATCGTCGGCAATCGACAAGAATCCAAAAGGTGCACTCGGGGCATCTACACTTGTAACTTCAACTGTATTTAATCCATTTCCACCTTTTGCACGAGCCACATGATACGCAATCAGCTTATCTGTAACACTCTTTCCATCTTCACTTTCCGCACTTTCATGTGTTCCCATCGCAGACATGACAACACGATTTCTTAATTCCATACCACGAATCTGTATGGGTTCAAACAATTTGTCAAACATTTGATTCTCCTCCTTTTCGTATGTTAACTTCTTATTTTATTATACTTCAATTGTTAGCGGTTTCACATATATAAAAGAAAAAGAGCTGTCATGCTTTGACAACTCGTACAGTTTCAATACCATAATATTTCATGACTTCAATAGAAGACTCACTAATCACTTCACCTGGAATCACTGGAAGAATCGCAGGAGGACAAGATACAGTCACACTGGAGCATACTTGTCCTAATGATTTAGATACATCCAATGTTATGCTTGACGAAAATAAAGCTTGACGCACATTCATGGCTTTTTTAGATTGTTCTAATTTTGGTGGTTTATTTATTAAAATAGGTTTTCTATCAATTCCACACAAACATTTTTGCAACCTTTCAAAATCATCTTTCGTATTATATGGAGATGGCATTAATACAATATAGTCTGAATCATAGAATTCAGGATAGATATCACATTCCATTAAAAGATTTGCGATTTCATTTCCAGTATAGCCAAACTCTTTCGTTGAAATCGTAATCTTCATAGGTTCACCAGATAAAATCGTATATCCATGTTGAACCAACGTATTCTTTAATACATCAACTCTTTGAATACATTCAGACAAAGAGTTTTTAAACGTAGTATCCAACACCTCATTTGTCGCATCTAAAGATGCCATAATCAAATAGGATGGGCTTGTAGAAGAAAAGTATTCCATAAAATGTTTTACATCATTGGCCCATACTTGATTCAAAGAATCACTTAAGTGTAAATAAGCTCCCCCTGTAAGTACAGGTAGTGTTTTATGAGCCGAATCACAACATAGATCAGCTCCTAAATCAATAGGATGTAAAGACGGTTCTAAAAAGCGAAGATATGCACCATGCGCATTATCGATGGCAAGTAGTACATTATGTTTTTTACATACGTTAGCTAAAGACTTAATATCCAAAAGATTTCCTAAATAGTCTGGATTTGTCAGATATACAGCCGTAGGATGACTTTCAATAATTGCCTTTTCTAAATCCTCTGCATGTATCTTACAAGATAAATAATCACTATTTCCATATAACCATTCAATCTCAAAATCCAATAGTGCAGCCGCATGAATAAAACTTCGATGCGCATTTCTTCCTGCAAGAATTTTAGGCGTCTTGCCTTTACTTTTGGCATCTTGGCATAATATCGTGCACATCGTTTGAATGCATAAAGTAGAGCCTTGGGTTGAATAATAGGTTGGACAGCCAAATAAAGAGGAAGCATTTTGTTCACTTTCCTTAATGATTCCTTCTGCCGCAAACAACTCATCAGCTCCATAAATTTCTGTAAGATCCATTCCTTCAAAACCAAGAATGCCAGCACCTTTATGGCCTGGCATATGCATTCTTACAGGTGATTTTTCTTGATACGATTTTAGAAAACTAACAATCGGCGTCTTCATGATTATTTTCTTTCATATCACGAATAATGGCTACGGCAAGGGCACACTCTAGTCGTTTACAGAATAGTTCACAACCCTCTTTATATACACCTTTGACAGATCCTGTCGCATGGTATGCATTGGCTGCACATCCTCCAGAACAATAAAGTCTTGCCCAGCAATCTGCACATTCTTTACGTGCATATACGTTGCATGATGCAAATTCATCCTGAATCTTTTTGTTTGTGACACCCGTATAAATGTCTCCTAATTTAAAGGCTTCTTCCCCTACAAATTGGTGACAAGGATATAAATCTCCCCATGGTGTAACGGCCATATATTCGGTTCCTGAACCACATCCTGAAATACGTTTATAAATACATGGTCCACCTTTTAAATCAATCATATAGTGATAGAAAGTAAATGGATCTTTCTTATCATCATAATCCAACATCAATTTAGCTAAATCTTCATATTGTTTCATAACAACTTCACGATCGGCTTCTGTAAGTGCTGCAGGATCATCCGATTTGGCAACAACAGGTTCCATACTTAATTCTCTAAAACCTAAATCTAACATTTGTTGCACATCTTTTAAGAAGTCTGGATTGGCATGAGTAAAAGTACCACGCATATAGTAATTTTTACCTTCACGAGCCTTTACTAACTTTTGGAATTTAGGAACGATTGTATCAAAACTTCCCTTGCCAGAATAATCCACACGATAACGATCATGCACTTCTTTACGTCCATCTAAGCTTAATACAACGTTGCTCATTTCTTTATTCGCAAATTCAATTACGTCATCATCAATCAACATACCATTTGTCGTTAATGTAAAACGGAAATTCTTTCCAGCTTCTTTTTCAATACTACGAGCATACTCAACTAATTGTTTAACCACATCAAAGTTCATTAGTGGCTCTCCACCAAAGAAATCCACTTCTAAGTTTCTACGTGTTCCTGAATTTTCCACTAAGAAATCAAGAGCTCGTTTTCCCGTTTCAAAACTCATTAATGCACGGTCCCCATGGTATTTTCCTTGGCTGGCAAAACAATATGAGCAATTCAAGTTACAAGTATGGGCAATATGAAGACATAAAGCTTTAATAACGCCACTTGTCTTAGCCTTTAACTGTCCTGCCATTGGCTCATATGTATCTTCACTAAATAAACGACCCTGTTCTTTTAATTCTAAAATCTGGTCGTAACATTCTTCCAATTCAGATGTTTCAACACTAGGATATTTTTCTTTCATTTCTAAAACCAAAGCATTTTTATCTTTATTTAAAAATTCAGCAATCATATCATAAGCAATTTCATCTACCACATGAATGCTTCCTGAACAAATATCCAATACAATATTCTGATCAAACATTTTATATTGATGAATCATGTATTTTTCCTCCCTCAAATTTAAAAAATGCTGCCTTAAAGGCGGCATTAAAAATGCCGAATCACTTCGGCATTTCTTAATTACTTACTTTCTTTATTATTTTCGCAAGCTTGGTTCGCGATTCCGCAGCTAGTTTTACAAGCTGATTGGCAAGAAGTTTGGCATTCTCCACATCCACCATTTTTTGCGCTTTCACACAAGTTACGAGTATCTACTGTATTAATATGTTTCATGATTATATACCCCCATATAAATTCCCTTTTATTTTAACACGCCAACCAAAGAATATCAAATTAAAAAGGCATTCCGAAGAATACCTTTATAAACTATTTAGAACTTTCTTCCTTAGTACGGAATACATAACGACTCGTTACTGTAGCACCTTCTGGAGCACCAGAGTATGAAGCATATTCTTTATTCATAGCTTTGATTTCATCCATTACACTTTGTAATGTTTCAAGTTCTCCAACACCTAAATCAACCTTTTCTTTTAATTGATCCAATCCTTCAGACTTGAATTGTTCATTACCTTCATACAATTGTTTAGCACCTGAATTCAATGTTTCAAATGCCTTACCTAATGTATCTAATCCATCAGCCATTTCATTGAATGTTCCACTTTGTCCAGCTAATGTTCCTGTTGCATCTGATAATGCACTAGCACCACCATTTAATGTAGCATTGTTTGATGTTAATTGAGTAGTACCAGCTTTAATTTTGTCAATTCCAGCTTTAGATTGAACTTGTAATGCATCTACACTGCTTGCAACTAATTTTGCACCATCTCTTAAATCGGAAGTTCCTTTTTGCAAATCATCAATTGCATCATTAATAGTTTTACCCATAGTCTTTAATGAAGAAAGATCAGTATCTTTTAAAGTAGACTTTAATACAGAAATCTTATCTAATGAATCACTAACATCTTTTTGTAATGTTCCAATATTTTTTCCTGCTGATGCTAATGTTCCTGTTAAAGAATTTGCGCCAACTAATACTTTATCCAATAATGTACCTAATTGGCCTAATGTTTGTGACATATCATCAAATTCTTGTAACTCTCCGTGACTAGTTGTAGTTAAAGCTTCAACTTGTTTACGTTGTTTTTGTAATTTTGCGATTTGAGCATCAATTGCATCATTATTCACTGTTGTCGTAGATGTTTCTGAACTTGTTGTATTTCCTTCTTCATCAGTTACTGAAGTTGTGCTTGTACTAGTAGTACCCTTAGCAGCTTCTAAAGCTTTAATAGTTGCATCAATACTATCTAACATAGATTGTTTTGTAGAATTAAAATCTGTATTGAAATTTTTCAAAACTTCCTTGTTATTAGTATAAGCATTATTATTAATTTTTATTTGTTCATTTATTGCATTTTGTAATGCAGGTAATTTTGTTTCTTTAACACCTTTTAATTCTGCTAATGTGTCAGAGATTTTTGCATCTTGCATAGCTTGATTTAAATCATATACAATGCCTGCATCTTTATTCAAAGTACCACTCATTGTATTTAATGTATTTGAAGCTTTATCCAATTTTTCCATCATAGCTGTTGTATCTGCTGAACTTAACCCTGCATTTACTTGTTGTCTAAATGTATCTAATCCAGCTGATAAATCATCAATTCCAGAAACTAATGATTGAGTTTTATAAGTTGTAATTCCTTCACTAATTTGAGCAGCACCTTGTGGGATTGCATACAATTGGTTAACACCCTCATTGATTGCACTAGCACCAGCTGTATATTGACTAATACCTGTTTGTAAGGCTTTAACACCATCATTTAATTGGATAGCACCTGCAGACAATTGTCTTACTTGATCAGATGAACCTGTTAATGGAGCAGCTTGTTCTTTTAATTGCGTTGTTCCATCATACAATTGTTTTGATCCATCGATCAATTGATTGTCGGCTTCAATTAATTGATCAATTCCATCTGTTAATTCAGATACGGAACCAATTTCACCTAATTCACTTGCCAAATCAATTTCATTTGTCATACCAACCATGATAGATCCTAAATCAAAATCATTGACATCCGCTTCTACTGTTACATCATCACTGATTCCTAATTGATTGTTTACTTTGTCTAAACCTGCAGATTTTAATGTTTCATTCAAGCCTGGTATATTCGCAAATGCCAACATTTCATTTGTTCCATCATTAACAATCTTACCAGATTCACACTTTACATTTGAGAACTTACCAGTACTCATATTCAACATACCACCAGCTAAATAACTAGGGTGAATTACGATTGATTTGCCATTGATATTTTTAACTTCTGAATAGTTATTTGTGAAAGAAATCATTAATTTCAAATGACCAGACTTACCTTCCATATCTTTTGCAGACATTTCTTGGCCATCTAATTCATAACGAATTTTAACAGACACTGGAAGTTGTTTTGTGGCTGTTCCTTCATAATACACATCATTACCGTTCGCATTCCATGTATATGTATTTCCGTCTTTTGAAGGTTTTTCATTTGATTTAATGTTCTTAACATCTGTTAAGTTTAAAGTTTCTTTAATATTATTAATTCCATCCTCATCATGTAACCAGCTAGATACGATTGTATCACTGATTGAACCATCTGAGTTTAATACAGAATAAACAGTTTCTGTTTTTTCTGTAGGATTTTCATCATTACTTTGCGCAAATACAGTCACAGGCATCATACTTCCTGCCATAACTGCACTCAACACTACACTACCAACTACTTTTACTGTATGACTTAAATTCATATTTATTCTCCTTTCGCTTCCATGTTTGATTCTGGCCAATTCTTTGTCGTCTTTTCAATGAACTTGTGGCAGAAAATCAACAATGAAGGTAATACTAATAAGATACTTACGACTGAAATTAATGCACCACGTGCTAATAAGATAACTAATGATTTAATTAAATCCATCTTAGCTACAAAGCTTACACCGATACATGCGGCAAAGAATGAGAATCCACTTGTCATAATGGAAACACTCGATTTTTCCATCGCAATCAAAGCCGCTTCCTTAACCTTCTTACCATGCGATAATTCTTCTTTAAAACGCGTTGTCATTAAGATGGCATAGTCTACTGTGGCACCCAATTGAATAGTTCCGATAACCATACTTGCGATAAATGGAAGTGTAGTTCCTGTAAAGAATGGAATACCCATATTGATTGTGATCGCAAATTCAATGGTTAGTACTAAAATGACTGGAAGTGCAAATGATTTAAATGTTAAGGCAACAATGATAAAGATCATAATGACAGATAATACGTTAACCATCGCAAAGTCTGTATTTGTTGTTGTGATCAAATCACGTGTCATACTTCCTTCTCCACCAATCATACCCTTCTTATCATATTTATGAATGATGGTATCCATTTTATCTAACTGTGTATTTAATTCATCGGTTGCAGCTTTATAATCACTGTTCACAACAATTAATTTCTTTCCACCATTTTGGAAAATATCCTTTACTACACTTGGAGTAAAGTTAGATGCAAGTCCTGGACCCACAAATTCTTCATACGCTAATACGTTATGAACTCCTTTTAAATCTTTTATTTCAGAACACATATTCTGAATTTCATTCGTTGTTAATTTATCATCCACTAAAACGAAATGTGTTGTTGTCATATCAAATTTATCTTTTAACTGATTTGTACCAATGATACTCGCAAAATCACCTGGCATACCAGAAATCAAATCATAATAGATATTTGTATGTGCCTGACCATATCCAAATGGAATAAAAATCAATACGAAGGCAACAAGAATCTTTTTATAGTGACGCATCACAAAACGAGGAACTCTATGTAACTCATTCAAAATTGTTTTATGTTTGTACTTTTCAATTGTCTTATCAAAGAACATCAACAAGCTTGGCAAAATGAAGATAGTTGATAATACACCAAGAACTACACCTTTCGCCATAACAATACCAATATCTCTACCTAGTGTTAACTGCATTACACACAAGGCAACGAAACCAGCAATCGTTGTGATTGAACTTGAAGTAATTGAAGTAAACGTAGCTTTGATGGCCTTAGCCATAGCCTCTTCATTTGGAAGTTTCTGTTTTTCTTCTTGATATCTATGTAATAAGAAGATGGAATAATCCAATGTTACAGCTAACTGTAATACAACGGCCAAAGCCTTTGTGATATAACTAATTTCACCTAAGAATACGTTTGTACCAAAGTTATATACGATTGGGAAAATCATTCCTAACATAAATACAACTGGAGCAATCGTACTCTCTAATCCTAAGAACAATACGATCATACATAATACAACCGCAATACCTGCATAAATTGGCGTATCGTGTTCTGTTTGATCTTTAGTATCTTCACTGATGGCTGACATACCACCTAAGTAACAATCATCTTTTGTATATTTTTTTATTTTACTAATCGCATTCATTGTACGCATTGACGATGTTGGCTCTTTAAATGTAACAATCATCATTGTACTGTCGCCAGAATAAAGCATATCCTGAATGCTTTCTGGAATTGCCTGTTTTGGAACTGAAATATCTAATACATCATCTCTCCAAATACATTTTTCAACTCCATCAATTTTATTGATCTCTTCCTTAATTTTTGCGGCCTCTTGATCTGATTTGTTGTTGACAACCAAGAAATCTACACTCGATAAGTTAAAATCATCTCCAAGAATCTTTTGCGTATTCATAGATTCTGAAGTCGAAGGTAAATAAGATAATAAATCGTAATTAATATTTGTATTGAAATAACCAATTGCACTTGGAATCAAAAGAACAATGGCCACAGCCAAAATCATATTACGATATTTAACTATCCATTTTGACATCTTATCCATATCGAATCACCTTTTTTCTATCCTTTCCTTTACTACGTGAAGAGTATAGTACCTAACTGACCACTAGTCAATAATTTTGTTTTATTTTTTTAAAATTCCCAATATACAATTGTTTTAATATGTTCAATCGGTCATTTTTATTTGTCTTTTTTAAATTATTGTTTATAATAAGGATGGTGATACGCATGAAAAGTAAGATAATTGAAAACAAGAAAATAAAAGAAAACAACCTCTTACAGGCTGCCTTTAATCTATTCACAAAAGAAGACATTACGAATGTCTCTGTTAATGATATTGTAAAAAACGCAGGAGTCGCAAAAGGGACATTCTATCTTTATTTCAAAGATAAATACCAAATACGCGATATTCTAATTCAAAAAGAAGCACATCGCCTTTTTGAAGAAGCCCACAAACAATTAGAAAAAAACGATATTCGTAATTTTGAAGACTCTGTTATCTTCTTGATTAATCAAGTATTGATTCGACTAGAAAACAATCCATTGATTTTAAAATTCGTTGAAAGAAACCTATCTTGGGGCGTGTTCCATGCCCAATTAAATACGGCTATTGATAATGATAGTTTCAACCTTATAAAAGAGTTTAATGAAATCGCAACCGCAAATGGATATGAATTTGAAAATTCAGAAGTCATACTTTACTTAATTGTAGAATTAACAGGAAGTACTTGCTACAACAGTATTCTTCACAGTCAACCCCTTCCTATCGAAGAATATAAACCCATTCTTTTCGATTCCATTCGAGCTATTCTTTCCCAAGGAAAGAAAAAAAGCTAGGACAAACCTAGCGTACAATAATATAAATCATATAAATGACATATACGAGGATCGTAAAGATCCCCTTTTTTCTTGTCATTGTATCTCCCTTTTTCGCAATACCATATATCAATAGAGAAATACCAATCAAGACAAAAGTATCAATAATATTCTGTGAAGTAGCCGCAATTGGATGAATTGTACTTGAAGCACCCAAAATAAATAAAATATTCATAATGTTACTTCCAATCGCATTACCCAAAGATAAACCACTCTCCCCTTTTCTTGCCGCAACAACACTTGTTACTAACTCAGGCAATGAAGTTCCAATAGATACGACAGTTAAACCAATCAACGTATCACTCATACCAAGCATAGCTGCAATCTGTTTTGCACTATCTACAGTGATGTCTCCACCCCAAATAATACACGCAACACCGATAACAATATAAATCAAGCATTTGATTCCTGATAAAGTTTCAACTTCCTCATCCTCAACACGATTCTTTTTAGCACTACGAATCAAGTTTAAAATAAACAAAACTAAACCCACCAAGAAGATAATTCCTTCAAAGCGATTCAGCATTCCATTTAACACAAAAATAGAAAGTAAGATGCTCACTAAAATATTGATTTTTAAATCACGATTCAAAATATCCTTATCCATTAAAAATGGAGTAATCACTGCACTTGTTCCAACCACAACCAAAGTATTGAAAATATTAGAACCCACAATATTTGAAATTGCAATTTCATTACTGCCCATTAAGCCAGCCGTAATACTCACACTCGCTTCTGGTAAGCTTGTTCCAAGTGCTACAATTGTCAAACCAATAATAACTGAAGGTACTTTTAACTTACGAGCCACACTTGCACTGCCATCCACAAACAAGTCTGCACCCTTCATTAAAAGGACCATACCTAATACTAATAAAAGAAATACCATTTTCTCAATCCTTTCAAAGTCACCTTATTATATCACAGGCTTAAAATAAAAGAAGAGATTTTTTCTCTTCTTATCAATCACTTAATACTCGTTTTAGACTCTCAACAGATATTGAACAAACCTTAGAAATCTCATTGACACTCATTCCATTCTTTATCATAGTCTTGTACAAAAGAACTTGTCCTAACTCTACACCTTGTTCAATGCCTTGCTCGATTCCTTTTCTTATCCCTTCAGCTTCCCATTCCTTTGACTTTACTTCCAGCCATCTCTTTTCAGCTTCACACATTTCAATCTTCTCCTTTTTCTCTAATTCCTTTAAATCCAACCATTCTACATCCGTTAATGTCTTGACCACTTTTAATACACTGCTTTTCACAAGTCCAAAATCATTACTCTTTCCTTCATAAATAGATTGGTCATAAATACTTCGACATATGTAAAATAGATTATACACGTCTTCTTCATTAAAATTATATGAAGTATTTCCCGTGATTTCAATCAGATTCATTTGGTAGTCATGGAAATAGGATTTGAACCTTTCATCCACCTCGACCAGCTCAGAAAGCTGTCTAGCTGCATTCCAAGGCCTTTCACCTGTATAGAATACAAGAATGTTTACCATAGGTAGTTTTTCTTTAGCTTTATTCTTCTTTGACTTCTTTAACATTCGCTCATACGCTACAAACTCATATACTGCAGCCCTTACAACCATGGACATATCCACATAACTTTGATTCTCAATAATAAATGCACTATAAAGATTTCCATCATTGTACTTACGAATCACATCCACATGCTTTTCTAGATCCATGTTCGCATCATTCATCTCTGAATCAAGTTCCATACAGTTTTCAGGTTTAAGAACTCTTTTGCCATCAAAGAAGTACGCATTAAAGAAGTCGACAAAATAGGCATTGTTTTCTAAAAACTCCTTCATAATTTTGTCTTTTGATTTTGTTCATATTATTTTTCCTCCTATCTCATATACGAAATAAATTGAGGTTTCTCTAGAAAACTTGCATTTGTTAAGATATTTTTACAATTAAATATAGAATTTATTAACCAAAATATGTATAATAAGCCCATAAAGGGAGTAGCCTGCACATATATGTGTTTACAGCTTCGTCAATACGATATTTAATCCGGACTGTGATGAAATGGCAAGACTTTGGTACATAAGACCAGAGTCTTTTTATTTTATCTGGTCCAGGAGGAAAACATATGAACATAATTTTATTAGTATTAGGATTTATTCTACTACTAAAAGGAGCCGATTGGTTTGTCGATGGATCAAGCAGTATCGCATCACGCTTTGGCATACCCCAACTGATTATTGGACTTACTATCGTTGCGATGGGAACGAGTCTACCAGAAGCCTTCGTTTCCATTACAGCTGCTTTAAAATCGAATGCTGCCATTACGATTGGAAATGTTGTTGGAAGTAACATTCTAAATGTTGGAATTATTCTTGGCATTACAGCACTCATTCGTCCATTACATATTCAAAATAGTACAATCAAATATGAAATGCCATTTATGATGCTTGTAACACTAGTACTCATTCTACAAGGCATAAACAATACTATTTCACGCTTTGACGGTATTATCTTATGGTTATTCTTCCTTGGTTACTTATACTACATTTTCAGAATGACAAAAAATCAAACCGAAGAAGCAGAAATCAAAAAGACAAACCCATTATTTATTCCACTCGGACTTGTATGTTTAATGATTGGAAGTAACTTTGCGGTAGATGCAGCCACAAACATTGCCATTTCACTAGGTGTTAGCCAAAGATTTATCGGACTAACCATTGTTGCCTTAGGAACATCTTTACCTGAACTTGTCACTTCGGTAACGGCTGCCAAAAAAGGCAATGCCGATATTGCGATTGGAAACATCATTGGATCGAATATCTTTAATATCCTATTTGTCGTAGGTTCTAGTGCACTTATTACTCCAGTACCTTTTGAGCCTAACTTTATCATCGATTCCTTTGTCGCAATATTGATTGGTCTTGTCCTTTATATTTGCACTAAAAAAACAAGAGTACTCGACAAAAAAGCCGGCATACTCTTGTTGATCACATATTCAATTTACTTTATTTATCTTCTTTACTAGTCTTCAACAAATCACGAATCTCTTCTAATAAGACAACAGTGTCATCTTTTTTAGGTTCTTCCTGATCAAGTTGATCATTCGTTGTCTTTTTAAAATGCGCCAAAAACTGCAACATTGCAAAGATGCATGCCGCAACAATTAAAAAGTCCACAACATTTTGAATAAAATTACCATACGTGATTGTAGCTGTGCCTACTTGAATTTTCAAAACTGTAAAATCAAGTCCACCAATCAAAATACCCACAATCGGCATCAATATATCATTTACTAAGGAAATAACGATTTTCCCACAGCCATATCCATCACATTTCCCTTGGCAATAAACTCTTTAAATTCACTGATTGTTTTATTTGGCTTCATTTATTTCTTCTTATCAAAATGCAAAGTTTGTTTCAAAACAGTAGAACAAGCCAAGTCACCAATGACATTCACACAAGTAGCTCCCATGTCACACAAAGTATTTACCGAAATATAAACACCCAAGATTTGATTTGTTGGAATTCCTGCAATTGGACACAATGCCGCAAAAGCAGCAATCGCACCACCGGGAACGCCTGGAGTACCAATACTTAACAATACGTTACAAGCAAGTACTGTAACCATTGTTCCAATACTTAAATCAATACCAAGTGCAGTCGCAAAGAATGTAATCATAAATGACATCAAAATCGAAACAGCATCCATATTGATTGTTGCACCCAAAGGTAAAGTTAAAGATGTGATTTCTTCAGGAATACCAATCTTTTCTGAAGCACACTTTAATGAAATGGGAATTGTAGCACTACTTGAACAAGTTCCAAACGCATTCAATCCTGCTGGTGCAATATCTTTAAAAAATTGAATTGGATTATATTTTCCAAAGAATTTGACCATACCACCATAAATAATAAACGCATATAAATAGAACGTAATATACAACGCCAATAATACCTGTCCTAATTGAAGCATTGTATCCACACCATTTGAATACATAACTGTAGCGATACATGCGAATACTCCAAATGGAGTCACATACATGATCTTACTTATAATAAAAATAGAAATTTGATAAATCGAATCACACAAATTAATAAATGGATCCGCCTTTTCCTGAATAGCCAAACATGCAAGTCCAATAATCACGGCAAACGCAAGAACTTGAAGCATATTTCCCGTTGCGAAAGCCTCTACTGGATTCGATGGAATAATATTCTGTAACGTATCCAACAACCCATTAAATGTCGCAGCCTCCACTTGTGTTTTTGTCGCAACAATATGCGCATTCTTACCCAAATGTAACATGCGAGGCAAAACCAAACCTAAACCCGAAGCTAAAGCTGTTGTACCTGTATACCATAATAAGGCATGTAAACCTACCTTACCTGTTTTGGCAATATCCCCAATGCCAATGATTCCCATCACTAAACTTGTGAATACAAGTGGGAAAATCATCATTTTTAATGCCGACATATATATGGAAGCAACAACGCTCAATGCGGTATTTGCCCATTCCGGCATAATAATTCCAACAATAACACCTGCAATCAAGCCAATGAAAATACCAAGTGTTATATTATATCCTTTCTTTTTCATAACTCTCCTCCAATAATGTAAATATTTTACCATATAACTACATATATGTAAAAATTTACAAATACGCTAAAAAAGACACTGCCTAAAACAGTGTCATTTGATTTTCTTCATCCAATCCCTCTAAAGCATTCATATCCGCTAACTTTTCAACTAAAGTCTTTGAAAGTTGTGTACGCTTCAATACATCTTCCTTAGATAGAAATGGTTTTTCTTCTCTAGCCTTAACGACAGACAAACCTACGTTTGAACCCAAGCCATCAATACTTGTGAAAGGCGGAATAATTGCTTTTGGATCATCTGGATCCACAATAAATTCGGTGGCTGCACTACGATTAATACTAATATTCGAGAATCTAAAACCACGCAAAACCATCTCTAAAGCAAGTTCTAACGTATCATAAATAGCTAACTCTTTATCACTTGGTTTTTGTGTTTTATCCTCTTTCATATGTTTGATATCCGCCATTCTTTGGCGAATGGCAGCCTCACCCTGAATCAGGGTCTGCACATCATACGCATCACAACGAATACTAAAATACATACAATAATAATGTACTGGCATATGCACTTTAAACCACGCAATACGCACAGCCATCATAACATAGGCAACCGCATGGGCTTTAGGGAACATGTACTTAATTTTTGTACAAGAATCAATAAACCATTCTGGTACATTGTTCGCCTTCATTTCGGTAACCCACTCATCTTTTAAACCTTTACCCTTACGAACACTTTCCATGATCGTAAATGATAATTTTGGTTTAACACCATACCCCATCAAATCAACCATGATATCGTCACGACAACCAATAACTTCATTCAACTTACAAGTACCATTATCAATTAGATCTTTGGCATTTCCCAACCAAACATCGGTACCATGAGACAAACCAGAAATTGTGACTAATTCCGCAAACGTTGTCGGCTTTGTAAGTTCAAGAATACCACGAACAAATGGTGTACCAAACTCAGGAATACCCGCTGCTCCTGTAACTTCATTATATTTTGTCGTATCGATTTTTAGTGATTCGGTTGTCGAGAATATAGCCATGGTCGCCTGATCATTCATAGGAATCTGACGAACATTTACCCCCGTTATTCTCTCCAACATTTTCATAGCCGTAGGATCGACATGACCTAAAATATCAAATTTTAAGATATTATCATGAATCTGATGGAAATCGAAGTGTGTTGTTTTCCAAGTCGCATTTGGATTGTTTGCAGGATATTGTACAGGCGTAAAATCATGCACATCCATATCCAATGGCACAACGACAATACCACCCGGATGCTGACCCGTTGTTCTTTTTACACCTTCACAACCCTTAGCCAAATCTACACGCTTTGCCTCATTAAAAGGCTCACACTCCATCTCTTCTTCATATCCTTTGACATAACCATACGCCGTCTTCTCCTGAACCGTACCTACAGTACCTGCTCTAAAGACGTGATCATCTCCAAATACTTCTTTTGTATAGGCATGGGCATTCGGTTGATATTCACCTGAAAAGTTCAAATCGATATCGGGAACTTTATCCCCCTCAAAACCTAAGAATGTTTCAAACGGAATATCCTGACCATCTCCACGCATGATTTCACCACAAACCGGACACACCTTATCCGGCAAATCAAAACCAGACTTAGCTTCATCCCCCTCTAAAAACTCATAGTGCTGACAATTTTTACATACATAGTGAGGTGTTAATGGGTTTACCTCCGTAATATTGGACATTGTCGCAACAAAACTAGATCCTACAGATCCACGCGAACCTACAAGATATCCATCATCATTACTCTTCTTAACAAGTAAGTGTGAAATATAATATACTACATAGTAACCATGACCAATAATACTATCTAACTCACGAGTTAAACGTTTCTCTACAATGTCTGGCAAATCATTTCCATACCATTGGTGCGCTGTTTCAAAACAAATATCACGCAGCTTTTGGTCAGACCCCTCAATGTCAGGTGGATACAACTTATCTTTGATTGGAAAGATAGGCTCTGTTAATAACTTCAATTTATTTGTGTTTTCCACAACAACCTCATATGCTACATCTTCACCCATCCATTCAAATGCCTTCAACATCTCATCCGTCGTCAACAAATGCTGATTTGGATTGCTCGTAGCTTTACGCGCTTGTTTATTATAAATATATAGAGGATGTCTAGCATTACCAATTGCCTTGGCATTAATATATACATCACGAAGACGTTTCTCATTAGGATTCACATAGTGTGCATCACTTGAAGCAATCACCATCTTACCCGCTTCTTTTGCGGTATCATAGATAAACTGCAAATACCACTTCAAATCATCCACATCTGTAATGCTTCCACGATCCAATAAATTTTTATAACAATCTAATGGCTGTAACTCAATGTAGTCATAATAGCCCATAGCTTCCAATAATTCTTTTTTACTTCGCGTATGCGCCAATTCAAAAATTTCACCATTCTGACAAGAAGAACCAATTAATAAGTTGCCATTATCCCACTTCTTTGAGATTTCCTCCTTAATAATACGAGGCTGACCATTTTCTTTACCCATACTCACCAAATATTGTGTATGTGATAAAGTAATCAATTCAAACAATTCTTTTAAGCCATCCTTATTCTTTGCGAATACCGTCATATGATATGGACGATTTCTCTCATATGGTTTTTTCGAAGCGTATTTCTCACACCCACTTTCCATATCAACTAATGTATCTAAAGTAGCTTCATGTCCTAATTGATTCATCATATTATACATGACTTGTGAAAGTACATCCGCATCATAGTCGGCACGGTGCGCACCTTCACCATCATAACTCACACGATAATGACGACATACACTTCCTAGATTAAATCGCTTTTGATCATCCGGAAGCATCGCATACGATAGTGGCAATGTATCAATCACAGGATTTGTCAGTTCATCACGACCTGTTTTTCTGCAGGCTGCATTCATAAAGCCAACATCAAACGTTGCGTTATGCGCTACTAAAATAGAATCTCCAATAAATTCTAACAACTCATCTAAAGCATCTTCAATAGGTTTTGCACGATCTACATCATTTTGTGTAATATGCGTTAAATTTGAAATGTGGGCAGGAATTGTACGCTTTGGATTAATGAACATCTGTAAACGTCCAACCTCTTCACGATTTTTGATCTTAACCCCACCAAATTCAATAATTTCATCACGCGTATTTGAAAGACCCGTTGTTTCCAAGTCAAACACGACAAATGTTGCATCTTCAAGTTTGCGATGATCATTATTATATACAATATGATATTTAGAATCTGCCACAAGCATTTCACAACCATACAACATTTTAAATTCACGATTCGGATCTTGTTTGACCAAAGCCTCAATCTTATGTTGTGCCATTGGAAAAGCCTGTACAACCTGGTGATCACACACACCGATAGAATCCATACCCCAGTCATAGGCAGTCTGAATAAATTCTTCGATTGCACAAACACCATCCATTTCTGAAAAATTAGAGTGAACATGCCATTCTGTTCTTTTTACTTTCGCATGATCTTCTCTTTTCTTTTCCTTTGTGATTTCTAATTTACGAACCATAAAAGAGTCACACTTTGAGAATGAATCATAAACAACTTCACCCGTTAATACAACGTGCATGCCTTTTTTTACCGATTGAATCTCTTCAATAGGACATCTTGCCCCTTCAAAACGTTTTGCAACGATCGCATCATCATAATCACTGATATACAACATCTGCAAAGTTTTACCACTCTTCATAACACGATTATCAATATCGAAAATATGTCCTTCAATTTGAACATTTGAATAGCCCACTCGTAAATCTGCAATCTTATATGTTGTAGCTGATTCCTTCTTATAGCTGTTTGAAGAAGGATACTGCTTCTTTACTGGCTCTTGTTTCACAACAGGTGCACTCACTTGAACCTTCGCCGTTTCAATTTCAATATCATCCTCAACTTTTTTACACACAATTTCCTGCGTAATCCCTACATCCTCTAACTTTTCCATTAATGAAGGTAAAGCCAAATTTAAAGCCGCAAGACGAGACTCATCGCGCGTAGAAAAACAGATTGTATCATTTTCTAAATAAGGATGTAGAAAGCGAAAATCCTTCACATCATTATATTTTTCCACAAAATAATTTACATAACGATCCAGTTCATCCATTTCAATAACGCAATTCTTTGTGTGCATATGCAACTTTACATGAGCATGCAAAGAAAGCTGAAGCTTAGTAATGATCTGTTCATAAATTTCCAAAGGAATTACATTCTCAAATTCAATGTAAAAATCAACCATTTTATGCGCTGTATGAAATACAGGATTCTCATAAAAAGTCGCATTTTTAAAATACGCATATAATTCCGGATCTAGTAATTTCTCAAATACTTCCATTTTATTTTGCCATCTTTTCAAAAGCATCTTTAGCTGCTTTTTGTTCCGCCTTTTTCTTTGTGCTGCTCGTTCCCTGACCTAATAAAATATCATCTAAATACACACCCATTGTGAAGGTAGGTGCATTGCTTGGACCTTTTTCTTCTAACAATTTATATTGAATTGTCTTTCTAGAATCTGCCTGAATCACCTCTTGTAAATGTGTTTTATAGTCTGTAACAGCCTCACTCTTTTCTTGTTTAAATACTGGCTTCATATATTTTGTCAAAATCTCGTCACAAACGGCATATCCCTGATCAATATAGATAGCTCCGATACAAGCTTCAAATTGATCGGCCAAAATACTTTCTCTATGGCGTCCACCCGTTTTTTCTTCACCAACACCTAGACGCAAGAATTCATACCATCCTAATTGTCTATTCAATACGGCTAATGTAGATTCACACACTGTCTGTGCACGAAGTGTTGTCATTTGTCCTTCACGCATTTTGGGTTCCATCAAAAATAATTGTGTGGCACTCCAAATCTGTAAAACAGAATCTCCCATAAATTCTAAGCGCTCATTGTCTCCCATTTCACGATGATGTTCATTGGCATACGAAGAGTGTGTACAAGCTTCTAGATAAATATCTTCATCTTTATATTGATATCCATTTGCCTTTAACCAATCAATAAACTTTTCCATTTTATTCTTCTCCTTTTTTAAGATCTTCTAATACACAAGCAGGAACAAATCCCGAAATGTCCTGACCATATTTAAATAGTTCTCTTACGTTTGAACTTGAATACAAACTATATTCAGGACGAGTAAATAAACATACTGTCTCAATGTCCTCATTCAATCTTGCGTTCATAAACGCCATGTTTTGCTCGTATGTACAATCCACACCATTACGAATTCCACGTACCAGCACAGTCGCATTCACACTTTTGCATGCCTCGACAACTAATCCCGACTGAATCTTGCATGTTACGTTTGACAAGTGCTTCGTTGATTCATTCAACCATTTTAATCTTTTTTCCTCTGTAAACTCATTATTTTTATCTGAGTTTGGCGAAATAAAGACCACTAATTGATCAAACAACTTACTTGCTCTTTCAATAATATCTAAATGACCATAAGTAACTGGGTCAAATGTTCCGCAAAATGCTGCTATTTTCATTCTTCATTCTCCTCTTTTTGATAATAAGAAATACGCGTAATGCCATATGTCTTCTCTTTATATTTTATGAATGAAGCTATTTTTTCTGGCCACACCTCTTCTTGCAGGCTTTCCACCACAATAACTCCATCTGATTTTACAATATCTAAATCCTCTAATTTTTGAATCAACTTTTCATTTTCTTGTTTCGCATAAGGAGGATCAATATAAACTACATCATACTTTAAAGTCAAACGCTCCAATACACTAAAAATATTTCCACAAATGATTTTGGTCTCTTTTTCTGCCTTTAAACTCTTTACATTCTCTTTAATGACAGAAATGGCCCCTTTATTATTGTCCACCAAAGTCGCATGTTCCATTCCGCGACTCACAGCTTCTAAACCCATATTTCCAGTTCCACTGTAACAATCTAAAAAGTTGCCACCATCAAACATGTTTCCCAAACTTGAGAAGATGGCTCCTTTAATTTTATCTTGTGTTGGTCTAGTCGCATCATTTTTAGGACTTTTTAATGATCTAGACCCATATTTTCCCGCTACAATTCTCATGATAATCGATCCATCTCCCTTCTTCGAATTGCACAAATGCAGTTTTGTGCCAATCCCATTGTCAACATAACTGAAATCAAGCTTGTACCTCCACTACTTATAAATAGTAGGGGTACTCCTGTAAAAGGAATCAGGCTGGCCACACCACCAGCATTCAAAAAGAAGTGCATAAATAGATAAACGCCCGCGCCGCCCAATATAATTTTGTACATATTCTCACTTGTTTTAAAGGCATAATAAAATAAGCGAAATTCAATAATTCCATACAGAATAACCAATCCAAACAAGCCAAAGATACCTGTTTCTTCAATCAATACAGCCAAAATATAGTCATTATCAGCCTGTGTTAAATAACCATATTTACGTGCCGAGTTTCCAATGCCTTTTCCAACAATATTCGAGCTTGCGATTCCATACAAAGAATTGGCTGGTTGATATCCATCCCCATAAACATCGTTATATGGATCTTTGAAGTTTTCAACACGCACCGCAATATGTGCAAATGACGTATGTTTTAAGATTTCATTTCCTATATTTGTAAATCCAAATAAAACAACGCCAAAAACAATTCCTCCATAAATAAGTACTTTTAATACGCGTTGTGTATGTTGTAAAACAGGATATTTTGGAATCATGATACAAGATATATAGATAAATCCAATGATAACAGCGGTTCCTGTATCTTTTTGCAAAAGCACAATGATACATATACAAATAAATGCGGCCCACGCCCTTTTAAAGAGTCTACCCTTTTCCTTTAACATAATTGATTTCTTTTTTGCACGATACAAGCATGTCGCACAAATAATCAGCAATAATGGTTTTGCGAATTCACTTGGCTGCAAAGATATACCGGCAATCTGAATCCAGGCATGGCTTCCTCCAATTTCTGGAAACGCAAATGGAAGTATCATTATGAACAAACAAAGTGGAACAATACACCATTCTATTTTTGAATACCATCGAAAACGAAAAAAACGATTCATAAACCACATGGCAATATATCCACATATGCAAAATATACTTTGTTTGACAATTACTTTTGGGACAATGTTAGGGGCATATGTCGTTTTTCCTACATTGGTTGAAACAATCGTAAATGTTCCAATCAACAAAAGAAGCGCCACCGCCCAATTGATATACTTATCACACTTTGGATCCAATGCGAAAAATGATAATTTCCCCTTCTTTTTTTGTTCGGACATGTAAATCCCCCCATCATAAATTCTATTTTAGCATATTTTCAAAAATCATTTGTCAATAATTCGAAAATGCTATAGAATGTTTGCGAGGATGATTACTATGAAAATAACAAGCAAAGATATTATATTGGATACAGACGAAAGAATTCGTATGCAAAGTGAACCTGTTCAATTGCCTTTATCAAATGAGGATAGAGAACTTTTACAGGCCATGTTAGATTATGTGCGTAATTCACAAAATGATGAAATTGCCGAAGCCGAAGATTTACAGCCGGCCGTTGGTATTGCAGCTGTACAAGTTGGTGTTTTAAAACAAATGATTGCGGTTGTGATTCCTTATGAAGATGGTGTAGATGAAGTTGCACTAGTCAATCCTAAAATCATTTCCGAATCCGTACAAAACGCATATTTAGATAATGGAGAAGGTTGTTTATCCGTAAAAGGCGAACACCCAGGACATGTTTTCCGTCATGCAAGAATTAAAGTTCGTGGTTATGATTTGATTCAAGATAAAAATGTAACAATTTCAGCTGAAGGATATTTCGCAATTTGCCTTCAACACGAAATCGATCACTTATCAGGTACTCTTTTCTACGATCATATTGATGCCAATAATCCATGGAAAAGTGATGATGAGGCAGAAGTCATTTAAGCTTCTGCTTTTTTAAATCGCGTAGCTTTGCTATAATAACAATAGAGTCATTAAATTATAGAAAGAGGTCGAATATGCCAAAAGCACAAGAACAAGCGTTTGGGCATGCATCGAACAAAAAACCATATCATGCAAAAAATCACGTTGAAAAAGGTGATACTTTGATTTACGCCCTAGGGGGATTAGGCGAAGTCGGTAAAAATATGTATTGCTACGAACACGAAAATGAAATCTGTATCGTAGATTGTGGCGTTTTGTTTCCAGGTGATGAACTATTAGGAGTAGACTATGTAATTCCTGATTATCATCATTTGATTCGCATGAACAAAAAAAGAAAGTTTTTAGTAATTACCCATGGTCACGAGGATCATATTGGAGGAATTCCATTCTTACTAAAACAAGTCCAAATTGATGCTATCTATGCACCTCGTTTTGCGAAGGCTTTGATTCTTAAAAAGTTAAGTGAACATAAAGGACTAGAAAAAACAAAAATTATAGAAATTGATGAAAACTCAAGTATCTCAACAAAATACTTTAAAGTTGGTTTCTTCAATACCATCCACTCTATCCCCGATTCTTTAGGTGTACATATCACATGTCCTAATGGATCTATTGTCCACACAGGTGACTTCAAATTTGACTTAACTCCTGTTGGAACAAATGCAGACTACCAGAAAATGGCATTTATTGGTGTCACAAAACCAGACTTATTAATGTCAGATTCTACAAACTCTGGAGTTGAAGACTTTTCTATTTCAGAAAGAAAAGTTGCCAATGAAATCCAGGACATTATGCGTAAGACAAAACAGCGTTTAATTGTTGCGACATTCGCATCCAACGTACATCGTGTTGCCCAAATCATTGAAGCTGCTACTAAATTTGGTAGAAAAGTCATTGTATTTGGTCGAAGTATGGAAAATGTTGTCGATATCGGACGAAAGATGGGAACAATCAAAGTTAAAAATTCAGACTTCTTAAGTCCTGAAGAATTAGCTTATACACCAGATGATAAAGTTTGTATTATTTGTACAGGAAGTCAGGGTGAACCTTTGGCTGCCCTATCAAGGATTGCGAATGGTACACACCGCTTTATTCACTTAAAACCTGGAGATACAATCGTATTCTCAAGTAATCCAATTCCAGGAAACCAATCCAGTGTCAATCGTGTTATTGATAACTTATTTAGATCGGGTGCTACAGTATTGACAAAATCCATCTTAAATAACTTGCATACAACGGGACATGCTTCTAAAGAAGAACAAAAACTAATGTTACAGTTAGTTCGTCCAACCTATTTTATGCCAATTCATGGTGAATATAAGATGTTGATGCAACACCGTCAAACCGCAATGGAAACAGGTATTCCTAAAGAGAATATCTTTGTATGCGCAAATGGAGATATTTTAATTTTAAGAGATCACAAAGTACTACAAAGTGACTGGCGATACCAAGGTGACGATATTTATGTCGATGGAAATGATATTTCCGGATTATCCACTGCTGTTTTAAAAGATCGTCGAATCTTAGCTGATAATGGATTAGTTGCCGTTATCTTAGCTATCGATTCAAAAGAAAACAAAATCTTAATGCGACCCGTCATCGTATCACGTGGATTTGTCTTCATTAAAGATTCACAGGGATTGATCAAAGAAGCTGAATATATTGTGAATAATTCTCTTCAGGAAAAGATGAAAGAAAAAACCACTTTCTCTGAAATCAAAAACTGTGTACGCTCTACATTAGAACCATTCTTATACAAGAAGACGCATCGAAACCCAATTGTAATTCCAGTTATCTTGAATTCAAAACAAACAATGGAAGAACTTCAAAAAAATCGTAAGAACAATTTCCATGCAAGAAAACCAAGAGCAACAAAGGCATCCTAGTGATGTCTTTTCTATTTTATGATAAAATAGTTTCATGACAAAGTTACAGAAACAAATGTTTATCATCATTGCCATATTATTTGCGATCGTATTAAGCATGCTAGGATCTTTGAAAATCGCAAAAAATGTTGAGCCCGATCAATTGAGTGTACAATATAAAACATTGAAAGATGAAAAGATTCCATCCTCAATGAATGATGTATCCATTGTTTATTTTACGGATGTGCAATATGGTGAATTTGAAAATAAAAAAAGAGCCGATAAACTCTTTAATAAAATTGAACATTTAGATTCAGACATTCTGATTTTTGGCGGCGATCTATTTGATGAAACCTGTCAGATGAGTCAAGAAGACATAGATTATATCACCAATAAATTATCTAAGATGCATGCTCCACTAGGTAAATTTTGTGCCTTAGGCGAAAAGGATGATGCAAACAACGACGTAGTTCGTTCCATTTTAAATCAGGCACAATTTGAAATATTAGAAAACGAAACAATTCTTCTTACAAACAAAAAAGAGGAAGGCATTACATTAAGTGCATTATCAAATATTCCAGATCCAAGTAAAATTTCAACGTCAGACAAACAATACAATCTGCTCATCACTCACATGCCAGATACACTGACTAATGAAGAATTATCCACAAAATCAATATCCCTTGCATTATGTGGACATTCTCATGGCAATCAAATCACATTCCCTATTTTTGGTGGATATAAATCGATAGATGGGGCAAAATCATTGAATCGTTCCCACGCAAAACGTCTTGCCTTTCCATACATCATTTCATCCGGTGTAGGATGCACACACGTAAATCTTCGTTTTATGGCAAAACCAGAAATCTATTATTTCATGCTACAAAGTAAATAAGAGGCTTTTTTAATCAGCCTCTTATTCTTTTTTCTTTAGACATTGAATTAGAAGTTCATTGTTCTTTTTGATTTCATCTTTAATAGAAGCTAATTCTAACAAGATGAATACTAAGATTATTATGATAAAGATAGTTAGAAACATGCGTGTCACTCCTTTTCTCTAGGATATCTCTACTCAAATTTTATCATAATAATACGGATTTTTATCTTCTTTTCTCTATTAATAATACGTATGGACAATGATCCACCAATAAGTTTTGTATTTTCTGTACCTGAATCGATGTTTGTGTTTTTAAAAACTCTTCCATACATTTAGCTTCTTCCTGTCCCGATTCATGTGGATACATCACAAGTGCCATTCTTCCTTTTACTTTTAAAAGTTTTAGAGCTTGTCTGACTGCACTTACACTTGAAGAAGCGTGGGTTGTGATGTCATGATTTCCTTGAGGAAAATACCCAAAATTAAAAATGATCGCATCCATTTCTTCATGAATATATTCTTCCATATGTTCATGTCCAACATTATAGAAACAAGTTTTTTGATCATCCAATCGTTCTTTTGTACTTTCAAAAACATCTCTTTGAATTTCGAAGCCATATACTTTATGTACATTTTGCGACAAAAAGAAATCTGTATCTTTTCCCTGTCCTAATGTCGCATCCACACATATTGCTTGTTTATGAAGAACTGGCTTTAAAAATTCATGAGATACATCAACCATGGATTTCATCGTAGTCTTAATGCCTCTTTATATAACATATAATCTTCGGTTTTATCACACACAAAACATACATGAATAACCTTTGTCTCAGGAAACTTATTCATTAATCGTTTTACGGTTTGAATCGCAATTACACAAGCCTCATGATTTGGATATGCATTGATACCTGTAGAAATACATGGAAAGGCAATATTGATCGATTCCATATCATTTTTTCGCATATAATCATACGCCAATGCCATACTATTCCAATAACAAGCGGCCAAATATTCATCTTCATTATGAGCGCCATCTATATAACGAGGTCCACACGTATGAATAACTGCTTTACATGGCAAATTAAAAGATTCTGTCATCTTAGCTTTTCCTACTTCTAAACCATTTAAAGCCTGACAAGCCTTCATCATTTCACTTCCAGCCTGATGAAATATCTGTGCGCTCACTCCTTGCATTGGTAAAACTTGTTGATTGGTTGGATCCACAATCAAATCAAAATCCAATAATGATATATTTCCCTTTAATGTACTAATCATTCGTCTTCTCCCATCTTAGTCATTCGACTTGATAATTTTTGTGCGGAAATAGAAACCGCATGGAATTGTGTTGCCAAAGTTTCCAACGTTTTTTCTGCCTTTATACTTCTTTCTACAAGACGATTCGCATCCTCCTGCAGCAACAAAATATTTCGTTCGATTTCTTCCATATGGCTTGTGCGATAAAAATCCTTTGTACTTGATAATAAAGTCATCACTTCCGCTACAAGTGTAGTTGGAGATACCAACATAACATGTTTTTGAAGGGCATATGTGAATAAATCATCGCATTTCGCACATACAAATTGATAAATTGCTTCACTAGGCACAAACAATAAAGCATAAGGCATAGTATCCATATTAATATATTTATTTGCCACATCATCAATATGTTTTTTCATATTCATCTTAAAAGGTCTTAGATATGTATCCATATCTTCCTGAAGATTCATATAATTTTCCATAGGAAACTTTGAATCAATACACAACACTTTATTCGTGTCTGGTAAATGAAAGGCACAATCCGCAATCTTTCCATTTGGCAAGGCATACTGCATCGAATAGATAGATGGATTTTGACCACAATATACACTTAGAAGCATATCCAATTGATATTCTCCCCAGTTTCCTCTAAGTTTTGTGTTTGTCATGACCATATTCATACGATATAAATACTCTTCCATTTGATTCAAACTCACCTTTGAAGTAGCCTGATTCTTTTGAACATCCTGTACTTGTTTTAAAAGATATTCAAAATTCTTTTGAAGAATCAAAGAATCCGAATTCGAAGAAACACTTTCCTTTGATTTATTTTGCATCAACAAAACAATCAAGCATACAATCACAACGCATAATAATATTAAAATAATGATTTCCATTAAAACCTCCATACGAAAAGAAAAGAGACAAAAAATATTTGTCCCCTATTTGTACGTTTATTATAGTTCAACTCGAAATGAATTACTACATCTTTTGAAATTCTTTCATATATTCCACAAGAAAATCAGCCGTAGCTTCCACCATTTCTTTACCCCATTCATACGTTGCATATTTAGGATGATCCTTGCCAAACCAGCCATTATCACTACTTAAACGATTGCTTCTAGGAACTGGAATATCCACGCCTTTAAAGTTTACGGTTTGTGCATTGGAAGCTGTTAATTGAGGTGTAAACTGATTTAAATTTGAATCCTCAATCTTATCCTTTTGAACTAAACTTTCATCCACATACAACATAGCTGCCGTTTCCTGACCTGCACCATGGCCTCCGGCCCATTCTGGATTGATTTTTCCAGCAATAGTCCACCAGTCAAAAATTGTACCCACAGCTCCCTTCTTATATAAATGACGACATACTTTACTTAATGCATGTGTGTTTCCTCCATGTCCATTTAAGAACACAAAATGTCGAGCACCACAATCATATAGTCGATCACTGATTCTTTTCATAACCATTTCTAATAAATCACTACCAATTGAAATTGTACCCGTGTATTCTGTATGAAAATCGGCATCCCCATAAGGTAATGTTGGGCAAATCAATACATCACTTTGTTTTTCAATTAGTTCTAAAATTTTATTAGGAATCATAGTATCTGTTCCTAATGGATTGTGGATTCCATGATTTTCGGTACTTCCCGTTGTAAGTATCACCATATCATGATCCTTAAAATATTCTTCGCAATCTTTCCAACTCATTCTTTCAAGTCGCATAACTTCACTTCCTATCTTTATATATGTATAATACTCCTATCGAAAGGAAAATTCCTATGGATATTCAAATTTTATTATTTATACAAGAAAACATTCGTCACTACATACTCACACCTTTCTTCACCTTGATCACAAACGAATACTTTTTATATATTCTTCTAGGAATCGTATTGATTTATATGTTCAAGAAAAATGAAGATACTAGAAGACTCGCAAAAGAAACAATCATTGCGTTTTTGATTTGCACTATATTATTCGTTGTATTAAAGCTCATATTCCAAAGGCCAAGACCCTTTGATGCGTTTAGTCAATTGATCCCATTAGTGGATAAACCATCCGATTATTCATTCCCATCTGGACACACCGCATCTGCCTTTATTTGTGCCTTTATGGTGTATGATGGCCTACCCAAAAAATACAGTATTCTAGTTATGATACTTGCCATCCTCGTTGCGTTTTCTAGACTCTATGTAGGCGTCCATTATCCAACGGATATTCTTGCAGGCATTGTGCTTGCGTACATTGTTTATAAATTTATGAAAAAGACTATGTCAACTAAATGACATAGTTTTTTTGTAGGCGTATAATAAAAACAGATATAAACTGAGTTAACATTACGCAAAAAAAGGAGGATTATTGTATGTTACACGAAGTATCTTTTACATCTTATAATGAACGCGATCAAGTGCAAGCTTGGATTTATGTTCCTGCATGTAAGCCGAATGGAATCGTTCAATTAATTCATGGATTTGGCGAACACTCAAGACGCTATATCCATATGATTTCGGCTTTTCTAGATGCTGGTTATATTGTAGCCGCTGATGATCATGTAGGTCATGGAAAAACCGCAATGGTGAATAATGTCTGGGGTGACTGGGGAGATAAAGGATGTCACACCATGATGGAAGATGAACACACATTAAAGAAAATTGTATGTGAGAAATATCCAAACTTGCCTTACTTCTTATTTGGTCACAGTATGGGTTCATTTATCACAAGAGATTTTATCGCAAAATACGGAAATGAATTAAATGGTGCAACAATTTGTGGTACAACAGGCATTTTCCGTGGTGCTAAAGAAGCTCAAGAGAAATTGAAAGATATTATTGATGCAGGTCACGGTGAAGAGTCTGATCCAAATGTTGTAGGCTCACTTATGGGCTGGATGTGCGAACGTTGTGGTGAAGTTCAAATTGGAAATGAATGGATTTGCCATGATCCATATGTACAAAAGGACCATGCGCAAGATCCATTTGATGCCTTCACAAGACCTACTAGCAATCGTTCTATTTATGATTTTATCCAAATGATGCTTACAATTGAAGGAACTCAATGGGCCAAAAAAGTACCTAAAAAATTACCTATTTACAATATTGCTGGTGATCAAGATCCAGTTGGCGAATATGGTCTAGGAGTATGTCAAGTCAGTAACTGGCTTGTAGAAACTGGACATCATGTCACAACTAAATTATATTCTGGCTATCGTCATGAAATTCATAATTATGCAGAAATCAAAAATGAAGTTGAAGCCGGAATCATTGAATTTATGAATTCAAATTTATAAGGGTGTAATTCAATTTACACCCTTTTCATTAAAGGAGCTAACTATGTTTAAAACAATGCGAAGATTCAAACAACAATTAAGCCAAGAAAAATGTATTGAGATTCTTACCAATGAACCTCATGGCGTATTATCTTTAATCAGTGATACGGGATATCCCTATGGTTTTCCTATCACACATTGGTACGATGAAAAGACTGGACACATCTATTTTCATGGAGCTAAAGAAGGACATAAGATAGATTGTTTAAAGCAATGTGATAAGGCTAGTTTTTGTGTCATGGATAAAGGCTTTAAAAAAGATGGTGAATGGGCCGTTCATTATCAGAGTGTGATTGTGTTTGGAAAAATCAAAATGGTAAATGATCCAGATAAAGTCAAAGAAATATGTACGCAACTCTGCCTAAAATTTACCAATGATCAAAATTATATTGATCATGAATTAAAATATTCCGGACCTAGTGTACAATGTTTTGAACTCATCCCTGATTATATATCTGGAAAAATCATTAAGGAATCTTAATTGAGTTTAGCATGCAGTAATGTTACTATTAATACAATAAAGTTGAGGAATTATTATGGCAACACCAGCAACATTAGAACAATGGAAAGAACTCTATGATTTAGCTATTAAAATCACAAAATTAAAGCCTTGGAACTCATATTGGGACATGGATTTAATTGCGGTAGAAACAAAGAAAAATGAAGAGCCAAACTTCGTATCCATTATGGATAAAAGTGGAACATGCACAGGTATCAGTGTTTATCGAGGCATGGAAGGTTATAGTGATTTTTGTCAAATCTGCAATGACGACTATAATGTACCTGCAACGTTTGTGATGTCCGATCAAAACTGCATTACTTGTTATTGGGGAAATCGTGATGAAATCGATGATGAAATGTATTCAATTATTAAACAATTAGGTCTTCGTTTTCGTGGCAATGGAAACTGGATTTATTTTAAAACTTTTGAAAAGAAAAGTTTTCCAAGCCTTCCAAACTATGGTGAAATCAAAATGTTGATTGAAACCTATAAAGGATTGGTTGAAACATTAAAACATGAAGATTATCAAGAGTCCATCTTTGCAGGAGGAGATATTCTTTACACACAAAAAGATGAAGATGGAAATTGGTTCTCTTATACTGTACCTAGGCCTATGGAACCAGAACGTTATAATACGATTCTTGTCAATGATTCAAATCTAATTGATTATTTTAAAAATATAAAGGATGGAGATTTAGAACTTGCGATTGATATGGATTATATGATGGTTCCCACAAATGATGAAGGTTTTGAAAGGCCCATCAATCCATTAGCCTATATAGTATTTGATTTAAGAAATAACCAAATTTTACACTTTGATTTAATTCACCCAGATCAAGAAGATTATGAAGTCATTATGAATAATTTTTTGGGTGCCATCGAACATTTTGGTAAGCCTAAACATGTATATGTCAGAAATCCATATATTCTAAATTGGCTTGATTTTATTTGTGAGAAATTAGATATTCCTCTAGTTAAAGATAATTTGGAAGAAATCGATGATATTTTTAATATGTTAAAACATATGGATATGGAGTAATGAAATGAAAAAAGAACTACAAAAACAAATGGATTCCATGATGAATATGACAATGGAAGCCATCACAAACAACAAGAAATTAGAACCTGCATTAAATGAATTATTCAAATATGCACCGCAAGATGAAAAATATCAATTCATCTTACTTCATGAAATTGCCAATCAATATCTACATGAATTATTAGATATTGATTCTGAATTCCACGATTATTCTTTTGAAGAAGGTATAAAGATTTGTATAGAAGAAAAAACGGATTATTTAAAGGAAAGATTTCAAATTTGTACCATTCAATTTCAATTGGACGACATCACAAGAACCATCACATTCCCTAAAAGACTTCCATTAGCGGATATGACATATTTTGTGATGTCTAGTTTAGACATTGTATGCAGTTACGATTTCATGATCAATTGTGAAGGCATTGATTATTCTACTGAAGAAATGCAGATTTGTTCCATTGCCGATTTATGTTTAGAAAAAAATGATATGTTCTTACTATCCTTCTTCGATTCTGAAACAGACGAATTCTACCCTGTAACTGGAAAACTCATCAATGAAGAGCTGAATAAAAAAGAAATTGAATTGGAACGCATTCAAGTTATTGAAGCTCAAAATGAAGGACCTTGGGTAGAAGAAAACGAACACCGTACTTTAGAAGAACAAAATGATCAATTGGTTTCTGGATTCTTCTTTAATAAGATGTTTTATGAAAGACCCGATCTATTTGAAGAATTAGAAAATGGTAAAGACATCGAAGAACTACTTTTCCAAATGATTGATGAAGAATTAAATGATAATGTCTTTGATACAGACTTATTAAACTAAAAAGGATCGATTTTCGATCCTTTTCCTTTGGCTTGTAACGAATAAGAGAAAAGAGCAATTTTACAAGCCAAGATATATATTAATCTTCATATTTTAATGCATCTTTACCACGAGCAGATGTTGAGATACGAACAACATCCGCAACATCGTAGACAAAGATTTTTCCATCCCCAATATTTCCAGTATACAATGCTTTTTTAGCTGCCTTAACAACATCTGCTACAGGCACTTCACTCACAACAACTTCAACTTTTAATTTAGGAAGCAATTCCATATTTACTTTAGCACCACGATAGTAGCTTGTCTGACCCTTTTGCACACCACAACCAGATACTTTCGTAACCGTCATTTCACCAATACCAATATCATTCAATGCAGCCTTGATCTTATCAAATTTCTCAGCCTTAGTAATAATAACAACCTTTGAAATAGAACCATCACTATGAATAACTTTTGTAGGTACGGCATCATCCAATTCTACACTTGGAGTGTAGCTAGAATCTTGAATTGTTTCTAAATAATCACCAGGAACATCGGCTTCTAAGACAAGATCAGCATATGCGCTTTCCAATCCATGTTCCATTTTATCAAGGCCCACAATTTCTTCATGTGCACTAACACGTAATCCAACAGTCTTTTTAATAATGTAGAAAGTAATAAACATAGTTACAGCAGTCCATGCACCAATTGCCAATAAACCTAATAATTGAACGCCTAATAAATGGAATCCACCACCATAGAATAATCCTTGTGCTTCAGGCACTGTATCTGTACCACAAGCAAATAATCCAACACAGATTGTTCCTAATAAACCATTTCCAAAGTGTACGGCAACAGCTCCTACTGGATCATCTACTTTTAATTTATAATCCAACAACCATACAATGAAACAAACCATACATCCAGATAAGATACCAATCACAAATGATCCAAATACGTTTACGGCATCACATCCTGCAGTAATCGCCACTAAACCTGCCAATGAACCATTTAAACACATCGCAACATCTGGTTTTCCATATTTAATCCAAGTAATCAACCTGACCACTCCTCACCGCAAGCAGTGAGGGTTCTGAACTGACAACATTATGCAGCAATCGTACATTATTTTCAAACTTT
>ERZ791902.254-NODE-254-length-44481-cov-12.017602_pt1 | contig 44481 bp, 40 predicted proteins | sample MGYA00510149_ERZ791902 | MGnify/ENA primary metagenome ERZ791902 (study PRJEB30046, sample SAMN00792060) | human gut metagenome | study: EMG produced TPA metagenomics assembly of the A metagenome-wide association study of gut microbiota in type 2...
ATTGTGATTACACGTCAACTAACCTACAACTATATTCTTAGTCTGACGTAATATACTTGGCCAGATATCATACCGCTATACCTATTTTTCATATATTTAATTTTCTGTCAGCAAAAAACGCTGCAAAGCCTGCTCCACAAATTTATTCATCGATAGGACCGTTACCTACACCAACTACACTCTTTTTTTCGCCTGCAACCGCAATTTCGCCTTCAAAACGGCTGTGGATGCTGCCATCAGCTTCGTTAAGCTTGGTGAAGCGATGACGCAGAAGCTGGTACTTGCCAACAAAGTCGATGTATGCCTTGCGGAAAAGCTGCACAATCTGCTCACTAGACAGCTCATCGCTATATTCATCAGCCGCAGTCTTCACGATATTGCCAAATTAGGATAATTGAAGTCGCAGATGGCGCCTTATCTGCCGCCGTCCTATTGCCAATGTTGAGGCAGATACACAATGTTTATACGTCCCGTAGACTTTTCCTCATCCACTCTGCAGCGCACCTCATACATATCATAGATAAACTTTTCCGTCAGCAGCTCACGCGGAGTTCCCATACCTACAATCTGTCCGTCCTTAATCGCAACCAGACGGTCACAGTACATCGCTGCGATATTCAAGTCATGCACTGCTGCCACAACAGTCAAATCAAGTGATTTTACAATATCCATAATCTGCAGCTGGTACTTAATATCCAAGTGGTTTGTAGGTTCGTCCAGCACCAGACATTCCGTCTGCTGCGTCAGCGCACGCGCCAAAATTACACGCTGCTGCTCACCGCCGCTGAGAGTCGAAAAGCTACGTTCTTCGAAGTCCGCCAGACCTACAGTCGCCAACGCTTCGCGTGCGATGCGGTAATCGTTGAGATTATCACGCTCCAGCATTTTCTTGTGCGGCGAACGTCCCATCAGCACAACCTCCAGCACCGAAAAATCAAAGCTGTAAACATTGTGCTGTGCTACTACCGCCAGCTGCAGAGCTGATTCACGGTAGGATAGCTCGTCCAACGGCGTTCCGTTGAAGGTAATTTTACCATCCGTAGGCTTCTGCACACGGTAAACGCATTTCAGAAAGGTACTCTTGCCACTGCCGTTAGGCCCGATAATGCCTACAAATTCCTTATTGTGCAGGCTGAAATCTATTCCCTTAAGAATCTCCTTGGAGCCAAAGGCCATTTTTACTGCTTCTGCTAAAATTTCCATTATCAGTTACCTCCAAAGCCATAGGTTTTCTTAATCATCAGGTAAACAAAGCAGGGAGCGCCGATAAGTGAAATCAAAATACCAATCGGCAGCTCGGTACGCGGAATAATTACACGGCACAGACCATCAGCAACTACCAAAAATATTGCACCGGTTAAAGCTGCTACAGGAATAAGTTTTTTATGGTCAGTGCCTACCAGCATACGGATTACATGCGGTACTACCAATCCGACAAAACCTATCATGCCCGCAGAATAAACTACAAAGCCTACGATAAGAGAGCTTACGAGCAGATAAATTTGCCTGTAAATATGTAAATCTGTTCCCAGTGTCAGCGCCGATTCATCACCAAGCAGCATCAGGTTAAGCATACGACTTTGTGTCCATAAAAACAGAACAGCCAAAATTACAATAGGACCGATAATCATAAGGGTTTCCCATTTTGCACCGGCAAAGCTGCCCATCATCCAATAAGCAATAGTCTGCATACCCTCTTTATTATTGGCAAAGTAAACTATAAAGCTGGAAAAAGCACCGCAGACCGCACTCAAAGCCATACCACCCAAAAGCAGCTTAATGGAATTGCTACGTCCGCCCAGATTAGAGATAAACAATACACCCAGCGACATAGCAAAGGCACCGATAAAGGCTGCAATGCCGACAAAATTTTCACCTAATGCTACACCGATACCGAGCAGAATTGCTGCCGTCGCACCCAGCGAAGCACCGGAGGAAATACCCAGAATATACGGGTCAGCCAAGGGGTTCTTTACTACAGCCTGCATGATAACACCGCAGACCGAAAGACCCATGCCCACTAAGGCAGCCAACACCAGACGCGGCAAGCGCAGCAGCCAGATAATATCATGCACCGGTCCCTGACCTGCGGTTTCAATTGCCATTCCGCTTGTAAACTGATTTACTATCCCCTCATAAATTTGCACGAACGACAGCTTTACCGTGCCTATGCTGAGAGCCCATAAAAACGCAAGCACCAAAAGCACTGCTAAAAGAAGCATTACCAAAGCAACACTAATTTCTTTTGAACGATTTCTCATACTTAACTCCTTTTACCGGAAGCATTTAATTCCGGATAAAGTCCATTTTTTATCAGCCGTATTCCCTTGATTGTTTTTATAGCAGATGTATACATACAATCAAAAGGCAGTAGGCATATGCGATTATTTTGAACAGCTTTTAAGGAGCTGTATTCAGGCTGCTGAAATATACTTCTAATGATGTCCTTCTGATAATCGCTAAAATAAACCACAAAAATCACATCCGGATTTTCTTCGATAAGACCTTCGACGCCTACTCTTTTTTCTTTAACAGGCATACATCCGCCTAATGATCTGACCATATCGCCTACCAGCCAGCCATCATCATAATTCATAAAAGCACCTCGACCGCTAACTTCTATAACCATAACTCTCTGCTGCGGTTTACCTTGGACAGCTTCCTGGGTAGTTTTTAACTCATCTTGAATTTCACGAATCAAATGATTGGTTTTCGGTTCCACGTGAAAGATTTTTCCCATATCAGCCAGGAATTGCTTCTCATCCTCTATTGTTCCGTAATTCAATATATGATTTGAGGTAGCTACTACATACGTTTTGATTCCTCTGGCGTTCCACCATCCTGTAGGCCTTCTGAGGATAGACGTAAAGGTTGATTTCCACCCCAAAATTAAATCTGGATTAGCTGACAATACTGTCTCTGTATTAAGGGAATGTACTGTTTTTTTCTGTATCTTTGCCATTTCCTCCGGATATTCTTGCAGCAGTCTTTTATAACTCATACTTTCAGGTGACACTGAAGTTTCTACAATAGAATCACCTAAACCTAAAGCCAACATAGTTTCCATTGTATTTAATTCATCTACAATAACACGCTGTGGCCTATGAGTAAACGTCATTTTAATCTTATTCCTGTTCGAATCATAGGTATCTATAGTAACAGGAGTATATTGACCTACATCTGCGCTATCGCCTCCCGAATTAGGTATATATTCCTCGCTATTTACAAAAAATCCACCTATAAATATTGTCCCCAATATCGCTGCTAAAAAAATTAAACTTTTCATTTTTGTACCTTAAAAGATGCAAAAACAAGCTAAGGCTTAAATCCTCAGCTTGTTTTGCATAATTAATTTTTAAAATTAGAATTTGTACTTAACGCCAAGCATGAAGGAACGACCAGGTTGCGGCCAAGAACCAATACCCAGATAATTGGTGTAAGTATTCTCCCAAGCCTGATTGGTCAGGTTGCTTACTGTACCATAGAGAATCCAATTTTTCTTAAATTCGTAGTTAGCAGCCAAGTCAAGCACGAAGAATCTGTTGCTTGTATATGCTTCAGTGTTTAAGCCTGTATAGTAGTTACCAAACAAAGAAACGCTCAGTTTGTCATTTTCATAGGTCAAATCTGCAGTGTAAATATTCTGCGGACGCAGTTTGTTGATTGCAGTATTGACATTACCATCTGCCCAAGACAAATCCGGATCGAATTGCATACCATTTTTTGCTTTCCATTCGTCACATGCATGAGAATAGTTCAAATTCAGTCCTAAATGCTCGTTAAATTTTTGAGAAATAGTAAAGTTAAATGATTTTTTATCTTCCTTAGCATTTACATACTTCAGTTTAAAATCTTTAACATCCTTATCCCATACACTGTATCTTGCCACAGCATTGCTCATTTTGGTGTAATCGTAATGCACGGAAACAGATGTATTATCAGAGAAATCCTTTCTTACACCAATTGTCCAAACATCACCCTTTTCGTCTTCCAATCCAGCAGGAGCGCTGCCATTGGTTCTATCATAGTCACCAACACGCAAAGGTCTGTATACTTTAGTATAGCCCAAATACATGCTTGCTGTATCATCAAAGGCATACTGTGTATTTAAGGTCGGAGTAATGGTAGTTGTGGATTCAGCAGAATTCCATTTTGTACCATCTCTGTCAGTTCGTGAAAAATCACTGTAATAGGAATATCTTACAGACGGTGTAATATCCCAATGATCATTGATATGGATTTTATCCTGGATATAACCTAAAACGCTGTCTCTTTCAACTACAGATTTCTGATTTGTTTTGGTACGGAAGCTTAAGTATTTGGATTTATCATAAGTCCAGGTTGTCAGCAAATCATGAATGCCGACAGATTTTGCAAGCTGGAGCTGAACGCCGTCATTTTTCAGCTCATTATAATAAGATCTATAGTTTCTTCCTCTGTAATGAGTTTTTGCCCATTCATCCCATTCCTTAGTGAACGGCAACGGTGCTGCCAAATCTCCGTCACCACCGCCGAAGGAACCCCAATATCTTTCATTCTGTTTGTAGTATCTGATAAAGCTTTCCATACCGTTTTCCTTATTAAAGGAATAGGTTACATCATAGTTATTCTTATTGTATGCGTTATATGCACCAAGCCACATAATCCATAAGTTTCTGTAGCCTGGATTTTTAATATTGCCGGTAAGGCCTTGGTCATAATATTGTTTAATTCTTTCCCACTCGGTGGGAGTCAAATATTTATAATAAGGTGCTGTCAGCGGATAATCATCATCACCCTGTAAGTGACTGTAGGCTACAGTCAATCTATGTGTATCATCAAAATCATAGTCAACACGTGCATTGATAGAATCTTCTTTATAACCGGTTTGTGCCCATTTATGGTTTACACCGGTCAGACCATCTTTGTAATGAGAATCACTACCGGTTTCACGGCGTCCAGACATGAATACCTTTAACTTTCCGTCATCGCTACCACCGGACACAGACATTCCATAGTTACGTTTATTCCAAGAACCAGCAGAATAATCTATAGAACCGGTTGTTTTCTGTCCACCTTTTTTAGTAATGATATTGATAACACCACCTGTAGCATCTGCACCATAAATAGAAGCACCAGGTCCTTTAATTACTTCGATTTTATCGATATTATCCATGCTGGTAATCTGGTTAATATCTACCATTGCCTTAGAACCAGAACCAGAATTGCCTGCAACTGTGCCGCCAGATGTGTTATCCAGACGACGTCCGTCAATCAATACTACTACTCTGGCATCACCATTAATGCTTACAATAGTATGGGTTTGGGTATAACCATATTCGCCGCCTCTATAGCCGCCAGGAGATTGTACCTGTACACCGGGAATAGTTTTTAAAGCATCACCTAATTGCTGATAATGACGTTTCTCTAAAGTCTGGCTGGTAATTACATTAACGTCACCACCAGTACGATAGTAGGATTGCTCAGTATTAATATCACCAAATTGGTTTCTTACGGCATCAGCTTCAACAATAACGCCATCCAAAGTATAATTATCTAAGTTTTTGTCAACAGTAGCTGCTGCGCTTGCGCTTGCGCACAGGCCCATTACCATCATCATAGCAGCCGCAGCTGTATATCTTCTCTTCATGTTACTCATACACTTCTTTCTATAAAATTTGAGTTTCTTGCAAACTCAACGCCTAATACTCATCAAAAACATTATCAGAACCGCGCACCGTTAATATACGTAAACGTATAGGTCTGCGCCGTTACCCAGTTGCCAACGGTTTCGTCAGCAAATTTGCCAAAGTTAAGATTCAGCTTACGCGAACCATTGGCAGGAATCTTGCACAGCGGAAACTTTACCGGTCTGCCAAGAAATTGCTTACGCTCGCCATTTTTATCTGTGTAGGTAACACGCATAATAAATTCGTTCAGCTTAGTGATTGCTACATCATTACGCTTGTTAACAAAAGTACCTGTTACACACAGCTCGCCGCCGTTAACCCATACCTTTGATGTTGTCCAATCCAAAATCATTTTGTCGCTTGATACCTCCGCACCGGCAAGTGCTGGGCACATCAGCGCAAAAATTAAGGTCAGCAGCATAAATATCCTTTTCATAGCTCCTCCTTTCTCTCGTAATTCTTGAGCATACTGGGAAAAATTTTATTTTCATAAAAGCATCTGACCAAGCTATCCTTGTTCCGCTTGTCAGATGTTAATATGCAAGAATAATAAATATACTTCATGCAAACATTACAGTTAAAATAAAAGCGTCTTGCCGTACTGTGACAGCAAGACGCACTTATCCCTTGGAAAGCGCAATCCTGTACATCGCAGGTTGTTGAAAGGCCCTATATCAGGCAGTTCTTCTGGCTCTGCTTCACTGCCAGCCTTGTCTTCCCGGTTTCCCAGTGACTATATAAGGCCAGCTCCACATTACAGCTGCGGGACAGCACAGGTTTTGCACCTGTTTACCTATTAAGTATAAATACACCTGATACGCTTTTATTCTCTTGTTCTCTCGTTAGGTTCTTAAATTTTATAACAATATATCATGCAGTGTTTTCAGTTCCTCAAAGAGGAAAATACTTACATGTAAAGCTCTCTAAATTGTTAATTATGTATATTGGCTTTTTTCTTATTTTGCAATAACTTTAATTACATAATTAGTCACTGCTAGAATTATAGCACGTTGTCCCCCCCCCGTCAAGCAAAAGTACATCGAGTACTTTTGGCTTGCAGGTGCCTACGGCACCTGATAAATCAAAAAGGACTCCGTAATTTTAGAACGAAGTCCTTAATGTTTAACGCATTATTATATTGTGATTACACGTCAACTAACCTACAACTATATTCTTAGTCTGACGTAATATAGCTCGCCAGCTGTGATGCATCGAAAAAATTTCATACACCTAATTTTCCAGCATCAAAAACCGCTGCAATGCCTGCTCTACAATTTTATTCAATGAAATGTTGTTCTGTAAAGCGCAAATCGCCGCCTGCTTGTGCATCTCTGCAGAAATGCGCACATTAAAGCTCCCCTTATACGCTTTTTCCGGTGTAATACCTTCGGCAGCACACATAGCTAAATAATCATCGACCGCTCCATGAAAATCCTCCACTAATTCCTGTGCATTTTTACCGTCATAGGAAATTAAAGAACGTATACCTAAAACCTTACCGAAGAAAATTCCATCCTCCTCCGAAAATTCCACAGAGCCGACATAGCCTTTATATTGCATGGTATTCTTCACAGCAATCCCTCCTGTTCTAATACAGAAATCAGTGTTTTTATCTGATATGCAAGCAGTTCTTTGCGAGGATGCGGTTTGTGTAATAAGATAGCATGACATCCCTCTTTGATAAATATTACTCGTGAACCACTTGTCTTGCCTTTGTTGCTTCTCACATAATCAAAATAATTAAGCAGTGTTTCTGCTTCTGTAAAAGTAAAATCCTTTGGTTTACTCAACAACTTTTTAATAAGCTTTTCCTTTTGTCCCATCTTTTCACCTCTATTATAAGCTTTTTCAGATATGTTTGCAACTATTTTCAGTTGCAGTTTTCCGGCAAAAATTAAGAGCAACACTTACTGCAAGTATTACTCCTAAACGCCTCAGATATTTTTCAGTATCCGAATATTATTTTACTATAATTCAGAAAATTTTGCAATATCTTTTTGCTAAAGCAAATCGCCGCCTGCCTTACGGCCGACGGCGCGTGCTTCTTTCCCTTATTTTTAGTTCTTTCCCTTGTTTTCCAAAAAATCTTTCCCTTATTTTGGAGGTTTCTCTAAGCCGGCTTATCTATTATCTGGCGCCGGCCTTTAGCAAAATAATATATACCGGAGCACTTTTCTAATATATTTTCTCTTCACCTCGTACTAACCTAACCACTAAACACTATTCACTGACAACTGCTATTCACTTCTCCGCGCGGTTGATAGCGCAGATAATACCGCGCAGCGCTGCCACGTTAATATTAGAATGAATGCCTACACCGAAGATATGGCCATTATTTTTCTGCTTCAACTCAATGTAGCAAATACCCTTCGCATCAGAACCCTTGGAAATTGCATGCTCATGATAGTTGACAAATTCGTAGCCATTAATTCCGACACTGGTAAGCGCCTGGAAGAAGGCATCGATAGGACCGTTACCTACACCAACTACACTCTTCTTTTCGCCTGCAACCTCAATTTCGCCTTCAAAACGGCTGTGGATGCTGCCGTCAGCTTCGTTAAGCTCGGTAAAGCGATGACGCAGAAGCTGATATTTACCGGCAAAGTCGATGTATTCCTTGCGGAAGAGCTGCACAATCTGCTCGCTGGAAAGCTCGTCGCCGTATTCGTCAGCCGCAGCCTTCACGATATTGCCAAATTCCGGATGCATTTCCTTAGGCAGATTGTAGCCAACTGTATGCTGCAGCACGAAGGCAGCACCGCCCTTGCCGGACTGGCTGTTAATGCGGATAACCGGCTCGTATTCACGATGAATATCCGCCGGGTTAATCGGCAGATACGGTACCTCCCAATATTCTGTACCGCTGTTTTTCATGTACTCATAGCCCTTGCGGATAGCATCCTGATGCGAACCGCTGAAGGCGGTGAAGGCCAACTCGCCGGCGTACGGCTGACGCTCAGGAACATGCATTTTTGTGCATTCTTCATAAACCTTTTTGATGTCCAAGATATGCGAGAAATCCAACTCGGGATCAACATTTTGCGTAAACATGTTGAGGGCTACAGTTACGATATCAAGGTTACCGGTACGCTCGCCGTTACCGAACAAAGTGCCTTCGATACGGTCAGCGCCTGCTAAAAGTGCTAGCTCGGCGCAGGCAACGCCCGTACCACGGTCATTGTGCGGATGCACGCTGACAATTGCTGCTTCACGGTTTTTAATATGACGGCAGAAGTATTCAATTTGGTCGGCATATGTATTAGGCGTACACATTTCAACAGTAGAAGGCAGGTTGAGGATAATGGGGTTTTCTTTGCTAGAACCCATTTCCTGCATTACAGCCTCGCAAATTGCCACAGAAAAATCAATTTCCGTACCGGAGAAGCTTTCCGGAGAATATTCATAGCGGATGTTCATACCGCTGCGGGCAACCTCTTCTTCCGTCAGCTGGCGGATAAGGCGCGCACCCTGCACAGCGATATCGGTGATACCGTCCATATCCTTGCCAAAAACAATTTTGCGCTGCAGTGTTGAAGTAGAGTTATAAAAATGGATGATAACATTCTTCGCACCGCGTACTGCCTCAAAGGTTTTGCGGATAAGCTCTTCACGCGCCTGCACCAGAACCTGTACGGTTACGTCATCAGGAATATGGCCGCCTTCAATCAAGGTACGCAGAATTTCGTACTCTGTTTCCGATGCGGAAGGAAAGCCAACTTCAATTTCCTTAAAGCCGCAATCTACCAAGGTGTGGAAAAAGCGAATTTTTTCCGGAATGCCCATCGGTGTAACCAAAGCCTGGTTGCCGTCACGCAAATCAACACTGCACCATACAGGTGCTTTAGTAATCGTTTTATCAGGCCATTGACGGCCGGTAATTTTTATTTGTTCAAACGGAATATATTTTTTCTCCTGCTGCATGATTAATTTCCCCCTAGCTTTTCTTAACAATTATAAACAAAAATCCCCGTCCCTAACCTGTGTTATTTATTAATAACACAATTAGGGGCGGGGAACAATTCCACGCTGTACCACCCTATTTCAACAGTACCTCAACAGCACTGTCCTCTCAGCCTCCAACAAGGCCTTTGCCTGTAACGTGACCACACGTCCTTCCCTACGTATCGGAAAGGCAACTCCGGGATCAGTATGCATATAACCATTGACATCGCTTTACACCAGCCAGCGACTCTCTTAGCCCATCCGGTCATATCTTCTTCCCTTCACCGTTTTTTTTAGGGACGATATTTGATTCGTTGAATGCTATTATACGCACTCTGCTTTTAATTGTCAACATTCTTTTTGAATTTATTTTTATATCTGTAATATTGTAAACAATGTAACAGCAATTAGTGTGCTTCTATCCACGAATACTTATCCACAGCTTATGTGTTTTACCCACAGATTATCAACAGACTTATCAACAACTGTGTATAACTTTACCTGCTGCTGATAAGCTTACGCAGTAAATCAACAACGATAATGGAAGCGCCAAACAGGACGACAACGCCCCATTCATGCGCATTCAACGGTGTTGTACGCAATACACGCCCACCGATAAAGGTCAGCAGCACCTGAATTGCAACGATGAGTGCCATTACCTGTAAAAAGCCCTTGTTCAGACTGATATTCTGCAAAAGATTCAAACCGTCAGTACGCACATTAAAGCCATTGGCAACTGCCATGAAAATGTAGGCGCAGAAGAAGCCTGTATAGGTATAAATATGATTATCTGCATCACGGAACAGATGGTCAACCCATGCGCTCTTATAGAAGGCAATACCCACAATCGTCATATAAAGACCACTTACAATAACGCTCGTAAGCATCTTTTTGCTGACAAGCGGCGCACTGCGGCGCTTAGGCGCCTCGTGCAGATACTGTGCCAATGCAGGCTCGCCGCCGAAGGCAAGCGCAGCAAGGGTATCCATTACCAGGTTAATCCAGAGAATCTGCGTAATCGTCAACGGCTCATCGATATTGATAAAAGGAGCAATAAAGTTAATGGCCACAGCTGAGAAGTTAATCGTCAGCTGGAAAACAATAAATTTGCAGATAGAATTATAAATTGTTCTTCCGTACAAAATTGCCTGCTTGATGCTCAGGAAATTATCGTCCATGATAACGATATCGCCTGCTTCCTTGGCAACCTCTGTACCGCTGCCCATGGCAAAGCCTACGTCAGCCTTTTTCAGTGCCGGTGAATCGTTTACGCCGTCACCGGTCATACCGGTTACAAGATTCAGCTCCTGCGCCAAGCGCACCAGACGCGATTTATCCATCGGTAAAGCACGTGCCACTACACGCAGATGCGTCAGCTTAGCCTTGACCTCATCATCACTCATCTGTGCCAGCTCGTCGGATGTCCAGACTACATCCTCCGCGCTTTGCAGCAGGCCTGCATCCTTGGCAATGGCAACTGCAGTTTCTTTACGGTCACCGGTAATCATTACTACCTGCACACCGGCCTGCTGTACAGCCTTAATAGCCTCCACTGCTTCCGGACGCACGTCATCACGGATGGCAACAACACCGGCAAGCGTCAGTCCTTTATCCGGCAGGTTATCAGCAGGTACTCCCTCATAGGTGCACAAGGCCAGCATTCTTATAGCCTGTCCTGCAAGCTCCAGCATTCTGTTATCCAGAGCTGCTTTCATCTCATCAGTCAACGGCAAACGGCTGCTATCTTTTGACCAATACCAATCGGTAGCCTGCAGCAGCTTTTCCGGTGCGCCCTTAATCAGGCAATATGCTGCGCCGCCGTCAGCGGGAGCAACCTGCGCCCAGGAATATTTATTGGCGCTGTTAAATGGAATAAAGCGCTGGCGCTGCGGCAGCTGCGGCAAACGATAGGTACCGACATAATTGTTTAATGCTGCTTCCGTCATATTACCGCCGACAATCTTGCCGTCGGTAACGGTAGATGATGTATTAATCAGAACCTGCTGACAGGTCAGCTCCTTAAGACGTGCAGGCAATGATGTGAAATCAGTAATTTCCTGTAAATCGCCGGTTAAAAAGCGTACTACCTCCAGCTGTCCTTTAGTAATAGTGCCTGTTTTATCGGTAAACAGCAGGTTCAGGCTGCCTGCAGTTTCAATGCCGACAAGCTTGCGCACCAATACATGGTCATGCAGCATTTTGCGCATATTGAGCGAAGAAACTATCGCAATCATCAGCGGCAGGCCTTCCGGTACTGCCATAACGATAATAATAATCGCCAAGATTACAGCCTGCACCAAATCGGCAATTACTGTTGTCATATCAGCAAAATATGCTGCAAAGCTGCCTGCCAGATATATTTTATGCAGCATTACCGCTACTGCTATCAGCACACCGCCGGCATAGCCGAATTTACTTATCTGCTCTGCCAAGCCCTTCAGCTTCAGCTTCAGCGGACTGTCACGTTCATCATCCTTCAGCTCCTGCGTCAGCTGGCCGTAAACGGAATTATCACCTATCTTCACAGCCTGCATCACAGCGGTGCCTTCTACTACAACGCTGCCACGAAACAGCTTATGTTCATCCAGAAAATCAATTTTACCGTCATCCCATTGGAACTCAGCAGGTGCAACAGTTTTTTTAGCTTCCTCGCTTTCACCGTTCAACGCTGCCTGATCCAGCTTCAGCGTTCCTTCCAGCAAAATGCCGTCCGCCGGTATTTTATCGCCTGCCTCCAGAATAATTGCCTCACCGACTACAACATCATCAATAGCAATTTCCTCCGGTTCGCCGTCACGCCATACCTTGCAGCGGATACGGCTGGCTTCCTCCTGCAGCTTCTGAAAAGCATTCTCATTGCTGTATTCGGACCATGTGGAAACAAAGGTTGCCAAGATTATTGCCAAGAAAATACCTATTGTTTCAATCCAATCGCCGTGACCAAGATACACGAAAAAAGCATTTACCAGCAGCGCTACTATCAGTATGCGGATAATGGGATCCTGAAAATTCCCCAGCAGCTTGCTCCAAAATGTTTCCCGCGGCGGCTGCGTCAATGTGTTATCACCGTACTTGCGCCGTGACTCTTCAATCTGCTCCTTGCTTAAGCCATATTTACTCATTTTCTTCCTCCTTTGACCTTACGTCTGCTACTTGTCGAAAATTGTGGTAAATCATGCAAGTACACTCTTCACCTTATATTATATATTAAAAAAGGGCGAGACAATGCTGTAAAATAAAAATATTTTACAACAAAGTCTCGCCACTTAATTACAAAGCCGGATTCTTCCGAATCGTACTGACGGCAGTGTAAACACCAGCCTTAAGGCTTGTGCCGGCTACTCCCCTTATTTAAGAAAGTACCATATTTTTTTATTCAGCTTATTCAGCCCAAACAGCTTTCATCAGCTTAGGATATTCAGTGTTAAGGTGGTCAACAATAACGTCGATTACTGCATGAATCATTTGCGGTACGAATTGCTCGTCGGTAGAAGGAATGCAGCTTTCAATGATGATATTGCCAGCTTCATCAGCATAATATTTGAATACCTTGTAGTTTTCGTTCAGAGCGTTCAGATGTGCCAGAACTGCAGCCTTGTTAGCTTCTTTAACCAGACCAGCACCAACGCGAACCTGCAGCATTACATAGATGCTGTCGTCAATTACCAACATAGTCGGCAGATTTTGACCTTGGATGCCGATAGCAGAACGGAAAACAACGGGATGCATGAAGCTTTCTTCAGGAACCTCATCTGCCTTCGGAACTTCGAATACATCGCCCCAGTTAATTTTGTTTTCTTCAAGGAATTTCTTGTAAACTTCAGCTTTCTTATTCATCATAAGACCTCGCTTTCATTGTTATAATACTATTATACACTATTATCGTTATTTGTGTACTTTTTTTATTAGTAAATATATTCGTTTTACATAAAATTCACAGCTCATTCAGCTTTTATTTTTAGCGCAAATTCATAACCATACTTTTCTGCAGCTTCAAGCTCAGCCTTCTGCGGCGTCCACTTGCAGTTAAAACCGGGTTCTACTGCATCAAAGCAGCTTTTTGCCAGCAGCTCCTCCATATCCTTCTGCGCACCACCGCCCCAGCCAAAGGTACCGAAGGCTGCAGCTTTTTTACCTTTAGCGCCGAGTCCTTTAAGATAAATCAGCAGAGAACCCATATTCGGCAGCATGCTGCAATTAAGAGTTGAAGATCCTGCCAAAAAACCGGAGGCAGTAAAGAGCTCCGCTGCTACCGTACTGTTGGGAGTAGCGCCCATTTTAAACATCTTAACAACGACACCGGCATTAGCTGCACCGCGCGCAATCGCCCGTGCCAACTTTTCCGTACCGCCCCACATGCTGTCATAAGCAATAACAAGGCTTCCGTCCTGTACGCCGCTGCCCCATTCGCTGTAGCAGCGCAGGATATCGGAAATACGCTCGGTCCAGATTACACCATGGGAAGGCGCAATCATTTTAATATCAAGACCGCCAAGCTTTTTCAGCGCATTGCCAATCAGCTTGGCATAAGGCCAGAGAATGTTGGCAAAATACTTTTTAGCTTCGTAGAACAGCTCGTCCTGATTTACTTCACAGTCAAAGCGCTTACTGGTAGCATAATGCTGACCGAAGGCATCATTGGAAAAAAGAATTTTATCATACTCACTATAGGTAGCCATACTGTCAGGCCAATGCAGCATTGCCATAGAAGCGAAGGTTAAGGTGCGCTTGCCGATATTTAAGGTTGCTCCGTCTTTAACAACCTCAAAAGCAAAAATATCTCCGTAATGCTGAATCGCCTCGTTTTTACCTTGCATCGTAATATAGAACTTTGCTTTGGGGCAAGCCTTGGCTAACGCAGGCATAGCACCGGAATGGTCAGGCTCAACATGGTTGATGACAATATAGTCAATGGAATCCAATGGTGTTACCTTACTGATATTAGCAAGCAGCTCTTCGGTAAAGGGCGCTTTAACAGTATCAATCAAGGTTATCTTTTCATCCATAATCAGATAAGAGTTATAGGTTGCGCCTCTCTCTGTTTTGTAGCCGTGAAAATCACGCACAGCCCAATCCTGAACACCAACGTCATAAATATTTTCTGCAATTTGCAATGGCAGCATAAGAAAACCTCCTTACAATTTTTCAAGAGTAACTTGACGAGTAACTTTATTCAAGCGTAAAACAAGCTCGTGATATTTATTCAGCGTACTGCGATGACCGACACTGACAACAGTAGTCTGCTGTAAACGCTCCTGTAACAGGCTGTACATAGTCGCCTCAGTGTCTTCATCCAAAGCAGAGGTTGCTTCATCCAGGAAAAGCCACTGTGGCTGCTGAATATGGGCACGTACAAAGGCCAAACGCTGCTGCTCACCGACAGAAAGCACATGGCTCCAGTCAGCCTCCAAATCGAGCTTATCCTTAAGATAACCAATTTGGCACAAATCCATCAGATAAATCAATTCAGTATCATCTATCGGTTTATTTCCCGGGTAATTAAGCGCAGCACGCAGTGTGCCTAATGGCAGATAAGGCTTTTGCGGAATAAACATCAGCTTATCACGTGACGGAAGAAAGATTTTGCCGTCGACGAAGGGCCAGATACCGGAGATAGCACGCAGCAAGGTACTTTTACCGCTGCCGCTGACACCCTTAATCAAAACATTATGCCCCGGATGCAGTGTAAAGCTGATATTTTCCAGAAGCGGTTTTCCGTCCGGCAGATTTATCTGCATATCGTTAACCTCGACAACATCTGCAGCAGCAAAGCGTTCCACATGAAAGCGTTCCGCCTGCTGAGAAACCTCGTGCATATGATGGCCGAAGTAAGTTAAACGCATTACAACAGCCTGCCATTGAGCAATACTGCTGTACATATCAACAAAATACGAAAGCGAATCCTGCACGCGGCCAAAAGCACTGGCAACCTGCATCAGTCCGCCTAGTGTTACTTCTTTCGTAAGATAACGGTTCATGGCTACAACAAAGGGAAAAATGATAGCGATTTGAGAATAACCGGAATTTAAAAAGACAAGCTGTTTCTGTTTATTAACGAGTTTCCAGAAGTTATCCAAGAGGATTTTAAAGCGTAGCTTAAATACACTGCCTTCCTGCGCTTCACCACGGTAGAAGGCAACGCTTTCCGCGCTTTCACGCAGGCGAATCATACTGAAACGGAAATCCGCCTCATATTTCTGTTGGATAAAGTTGATTTTAACAAGCTTGCGGCCAACAAGATGGGTAACATAAGTGCCAATCACAGAATAAAGTAGTGATGCCCACAACATATAACCATTAATCGTCCATGTCTTACCCATAATTGTAAATGTAAGACTGCCGGAAAGATTGTATAAAATGACAACAAAGGATGCAAACGTACAAAATGCCTTGAGGATACCTATACCAAAGCTCAAGGTCATTTCAACAAACTGACGCACATCCTCACTGATACGTTGGTCAGGGTTATCCGTATCCTTACCGAACATCTGCAGATTGTAGTATGTTTTGTTTTGCAGCCAGATGTCGATAAAACGCGTTGTCAGCCAACGACGCCAATTCAAAATCAATGTCTGCTGCAGATAATATGAGTATACTGCCAATAAGATATAAATAGCAGCTAACCACGAAAAATGAACGAGTTCATCAAAAATCTTCTTAGCATCATAATTTTGCAAGGCACTGTAGAAGCTGTTATTCCACTGGTTAAGCAAAACAAGCATATAAACCACGCCAAGTGTCAGTGCTATAATACAGCCCAATAAAAAGAAAGCCTTTTTCTTCTCTTCGGATTGCCAATAGCTTTTCGTAAGGTACCAGACATCCCTAAAAAACTGTCTGGTTAAATTAAAACGTTGCATATACTCAAGACTCCTCTAGTAAAGAAATGCTATTCAATTCTTGAACAGTTCCTTTTTATTATACTATAAATATGAGGCTAAGAGTATCACCGGCAGTAAAATTTACATTTTAGATACAAAAAAGAGCTCACACAAATGTGTGAGCTCTTGAAGTTAGCTAATGATTATTTGCCAACAGGACCGATCATAGCCAGCATGGTACCTGCAGCAACTGCAGTACCGATAACGCCTGCTACGTTAGGACCCATAGCGTGCATCAGCAGGAAGTTAGCCGGGTTAGCTTTCTGACCAACTTTTTGAGATACACGAGCAGCCATAGGAACTGCGGAAACGCCAGCGGAACCAATCAACGGGTTGGTCTTGCCACCGTCTACAATGCACATGATCTTACCGAAGATAACGCCGGCAGCAGTACCAGCTACGAATGCAACCAGACCCAGAACGATGATCAGCAGAGTCTTAGCGTTCAGGAAAGACTCAGCGCTCATGGTCAGACCAGTACCGGTAGCCAGCATGATGGTTACGGTGTTCATCAGAGCATTTTGTGCGGTGTCGGACAGACGATCCAGGCAGCCAGCTTCTTTGAACAGGTTACCAAGCATCAGCATACCAATCAGAGCGGTTACCGAAGGTAACAGCAGGGAGATAACGATGGTGCACATGATCGGGAATGCAACTTTTTCGAAGTGAGAAACCGGACGCAGCTGCTCCATAACGATTTTACGGTCAGCTTCAGTGGTGAACAGTTTCATGATAGGAGGCTGAATCAGCGGAACCAGAGACATGTAGGAGTAAGCAGCAACTGCGATTGCACCTAACAGCTGAGGAGCCATTTTAGCAGCCAGGTAAATGGAAGTCGGGCCGTCAGCACCACCGATGATGCCGATAGCAGCAGCTTCTTGTACGGTGAAGCCAAGCAGCATAGCGCCCAGCAGAGCTACGAATACACCGCCCTGTGCAGCAGCGCCAAGGAGCAGGGTTTTCGGGTTAGCCAGCAGAGGACCAAAGTCGGTCATAGCGCCTACGCCCAAGAAGATCAACGGAGGGAATACTTCGTGGTGAATACCATACATGATAACGGACATAACACCAGGTTCTTCGAAACCGTTTTTAGGAATGTTAGCAAGAATACAACCGAATGCGATCGGGGACAGCAGCAAAGGCTCAAAACCTTTACCAATAGCCATATAAAGCAGAACCAGACCTACAACGATCATGATTACGTGACCGCCTGTCAGTGCAGAGAAACCGGAATCTGCCCATACGGAAGACAAAGCAACGAGAAATGCTTCCATTTAATATCCTCCCAATTTTCAATTTGTGGAAGGGGCTCTGCGAAAAGCCCCCTCCAAAGATCAAGGGTATTTAAGACTTACTGATATTGCGAACTATCGAGTAAGAATTAGAGAACGATCATAACGTCGCCGGTAGCAACAGTTTGACCTGCGGAAACGCGAACGTCGGAAACAGTGCCATCAGCCGGAGCCATGATTTCGTTTTGCATTTTCATAGCTTCCAGAATCAGCAGAACGTCGCCGGATTTAACAGCGTCGCCAGCTTTTACGTTAACGGACAGAACTTTGCCCGGCATAGGAGCGGAAACGGTGGTTGCACCAGCAGCAACCGGAGCAGCAGCTTTCGGAGCCGGAGCCGGAGCAGCTTTCGGAGCCGGAGCAGCAGCCGGAGCCGGAGCAGCTTTCGGAGCAGCTTTCGGAGCGGAAGCAACAACGCCTGCTTCTTCAACTTCAACTTCGTATGCGGTACCATTTACGGTGATAGTATACTTTTTCATGGATATAATCCTCCTTAAAATCTCGTTTTTTAATTAAAATTGCAAACTATATGCATTAGAAGCATTCTTTACGAACGCTAATAGCTTCAACACGACTGCTTACAGTCCATGCAGATTTAGCATCAATACGACGTACGCAAGCGATTTGGTCTGCGCTAACGCCGCAAGCTGCTACTGCTGCAGCGATAACAGCGATAATTTCGCTATCATCTTGAGCTGCTGCAACCGGAGCTGCAGCGGGAGCTGCTGCCGGTGTAGGAGCTACTGCCGGTTTAGCAACTTTTTTTTTAGTCGGATCGATAACTTGGAGTAAGTTCATCAATATGCCCAGAGCGATCAATACGCCGAATACGATGGTCATATTGATTAAAGCAATCAACCAAGGATTAGTAGTAACAGGACCCATTTATTTCACCTCATCTTATCTTAAAATAGGTTGTTTAAGCACTAAGCAACTGCTTGTGAATTACAAAGGAATGTTGCCGTGGCGTTTTGCCGGACGGGTTTCGCGTTTGCTTTCCAGCATTTGCAGAGCGTTGATGATGGTGGGACGAGTATTTTTCGGTTCGATAACCATGTCAACCATGCCGCGCATTGCTGCTTGGTACGGAGTAGCGAAGTTGTCGATGTACTCTTTAGTCTTAGCTTCAACATCAGGATCTTTACGGAAGATGATGTTAGCAGCACCAGCAGGACCCATAACTGCGATTTCAGCGGTCGGCCATGCGATAACTTGGTCAGCGCCCAGGTCTTGAGAGCACATTGCCAGGTAGGAACCGCCGTAAGCTTTACGGGTAACCAGAGTGATTTTAGGAACAGTTGCTTCAGAGTAAGCATACAGCATCTTAGCGCCGTGACGGATAATGCCGCCGTATTCTTGGTTGCAGCCAGGCAGGAAGCCAGGAACGTCAACCAGGTTCAGCAGAGGAATGCCGAAAGCGTCGCAGAAGCGGATAAAACGAGCGGATTTATCGGAAGCGTTGATATCCAGGCAGCCAGCCATAACTTTCGGTTGGTTAGCAATGATACCTACGGTTTGACCATCCATACGAGCGAAGCAAGTGATGATGTTGGTTGCCCAGTATTTTTGGTTTTCATAGAATTCGCCGTTATCTACGATAGATCTGATTACATCATACATATCGTAAGCTTGGTTGGAGTTGTCCGGCAGCAGAGTGTTCAGGCTGTCGTCGGTACGCATCGGGTCATCACCAGTCTCTACGATCGGAGCACCTTCAACGTTGTTGGAAGGCAGGAAGGAGAGCAGGTAACGGATTTGTTGCAGGCAGTCTTCGTCGTTTTCAGCAGCGAAGTGAGCAACACCGGAAGTGCTGTTGTGGGTCATAGCGCCACCCAGTTGTTCTTGGGTTACATCTTCACCGGTAACGGATTTAACTACTGCAGGGCCGGTAATGAACATTTTGGAAGTGTTCTTTACCATGTAGATGAAGTCGGTCAGTGCCGGGCTGTATACAGCGCCGCCAGCGGAAGGACCCATAATTGCAGAAATCTGAGGAACTACGCCGGAAGCAATGGTGTTCTCGAAGAAGATTTTACCATAGCCAGCCAGAGCGTCGATAGCTTCTTGGATACGAGCACCGCCGGAATCGTTCAGGCCAACCAGCGGAGCACCCATTTTCAGTGCCAGGCGTTGTACTTTAACGATTTTAGCAGCATGCATTTCGCCGAGGGAGCCACCTTCAACGGTGAAGTCCTGTGCGAATACATAAACCAGACGGCCATCGATGGTGCCGTAACCGGTGGTTACGCCTTCACCAGGCAGTTCTTTCTTTTCTTGACCGAAGTTGTAGCAACGATGACGTACAAAACGGTCGAGTTCTACGAAGGAACCTTCGTCGAGGAGAGCAGCGATTCTTTCACGAGCAGTCATTTTGCCGGATTCATGTTGTTTAGCAACACGTTTTTCGCCACCAGCAGCCAGAATTACTTCGGCTTTTTTGAGCATTTTCTCAATTTTTTCTTGAGTAGACAAATCTTACACCTCCATCATTATTGGGAGAACAAATTTATACACAGATGCTGAAGATATATCACTTGTATATCTCCAGCATTATGTAGCTTAAATTATGGGACCTTAAATCGCCCTGAATCTACGCAGCTAATAAATTAGTCTTTGTAGGTTGCAGCCGGTTGGCACAGCTCGAGCAGCAGGCCAGCGGATTTCGGATGAACGAAAGCGATTTTCATGTTGCCAGCACCATTACGAGGAGCTTTGTCGATCATACGAACGCCAGCTTCGGTCAGGTCAGCGATAGCAGCTTTGATGTCATCAACACGCAGAGCCATATGTTGGATGCCAGGGCCGTTTTTAGCAACGTATTTGCCGATAGGACCATCGTTGTTTTCAGTGATATCAACAAGGAGCTCAATCAGGGTTTCGCCGCAGGGAACAAATACGGTAGCAACACCTTGTTCTTTAACTTCTTCAGTACCAGTAGCTTTCAGGCCCAGTACCTCAGTGTAAATTTTTGCAGCTTCTTCCAAGGTACCAGCGCAAGCGATACCTACATGGTCAACACAAATAGTTTTGAATGCCATAATAAATTCCTCCTAAAATTGTTTTTTTGGCGGTTTATTTTAAAACCTTGCCAACAATATCATCAACGACAGAGTACGGCTCAATCTCACGGGATTGCATTTTAACAACCAGGTTGTCAAATTCTTCCGTTTGAATGACGTTCTTGTCGATGTAGCGATTTACATGGTCATTAAGCATAGCGGTAACCTCGTTTTTAATACGAGCTTTACGGATATCGTTTAATTTACCACTCTCAATCAAATATGCCTTGTGAGCCTCAATAGAGTCCACAACAGCCTCTATACCTTCACCCTTGCTGGCAATGGTCCTGTTAATCGGAGGACGCCAGCCAACATGTTCGGGATTTAATTCGAGCATCATCTCAATCTCAATGTTGAGCTTGTCTGTACCTTCACGATCAGCTTTGTTAATCGTGAACAGGTCACCGATTTCAAGTATACCTGCTTTAATAGCCTGGATATCGTCGCCCATGCCGGGAATTACTACTACCATAGTAGTATCTGCGGTCTTAACAATGTCAACCTCAGATTGTCCTACGCCTACGGTTTCAACGATAATAACATCCATGCCGAAAGCATCCATTAATTTAACAGCGTCACCTGCTTTTTGGGACAGGCCGCCAAGACTGCCGCGTGTTGCCATAGAGCGTACGAAGATACCTTCGTCTGCGGTCAGATCCATCATTCTGATACGGTCGCCTAAGATAGCGCCGCCAGAATACGGGCTAGTGGGGTCAATTGCTACGATACCTACGGTCTTGCCGCGTTTACGGTATTCCTTAGCTAATTTATCAGTCAGAGTACTTTTACCAGCACCCGGAGGGCCGGTGATACCAATTACATAAGCATTACCAGTATGAGGATAAATCTCTGTCATAATTTTGACAGCATCATCGTATTCATTTTCAACAGCAGTGATTGCTTTAGATAATGCAAGACGAGAATGATTTAATAATTTATCTACTATTTCCATAATTCACACCGCCTTGTTTTTGGATAGTGAATATTTTATAAGGCAAGCCGGGACAAACCCGGCTTGCTTTAAGGGATAAAATTATTTTACGTTAGCGTTGATGAAATCAACAATTTTGCTGGTCGGGGTGCCCGGAGTGAATACTTCAGCAATGCCAGCAGCTTTCAGGCCAGGGATGTCAGCGTCAGGAATAACGCCGCCGCCGATAACCAGAACGTCGGTCAGGCCTTTTTCTTTCAGCAGTTCAACTACTTTCGGGAAAAGGGTGTTGTGAGCGCCGGACAGCAGGGACAGTGCAACAACGTTTACGTCGTCTTGCAGAGCAGCTTCAGCGATTTGTTCCGGAGTCAGACGGATACCGGTGTAGATAACTTCAAAACCAGCGTCGCGCAGAGCACGAGCTACAACTTTAGCACCGCGGTCATGGCCATCCAGACCCGGTTTAGCAACTAAAACTTTAACGTTAGCCATTATAGTTTACCTCCGTATATTGGTTGTGTTTACAAATTAGAGAGTGGTATGAGGTTGGTATTCACCGAATACTTTTCTCATAACGCCGCAGATTTCGCCTTCGGTTGCGTATGCACGAACTGCATCCAGAATCAGAGGCATCAGGTTTACATTTTCATCTGCGCAGCCAGCTTCCAAAGCAGCCAGTGCTTTTTCTACAGCAGCGTTGTCACGGCGAGCTTTCAGAGCAGCAATCTTTTCAGCTTGCAGCTTGCCTACAGAACCGTCTACGCGCAGCAGGTTTTTCGGAGCTTCTTCTTCTTGAGTGAATTTGTTAACGCCAACGATGATACGGTCGCCTTTTTCGATTTCCATCTGCCATTTGTAAGCAGAGTCTTGGATTTCTTTTTGGATGTAGCCTTTAGCGATAGCTTCAGGAGCGCCACCGATTTCGTCAATTTTCTTAATGTATTCCCAAGCTTCAGCTTCGATCTTGTCGGTCAGAGCTTCTACATAGTAGGAGCCGCCCAACGGATCAACGGTGTCAGCCAGGCCGGATTCGTAAGCAACGATTTGTTGGGTACGCAGAGCGATGGTTACAGACTCAGTGGTCGGCAGTGCCAGAGCTTCGTCTTTGGAGTTGGTGTGCAGGGATTGAGTACCACCCATTACAGCAGCAGCAGTTTGCAGAGCAACACGAACGATGTTGTTGTTCGGTTGTTGAGCGGTCAGCATGGAGCCAGCGGTTTGGGTATGTACACGCAGCATCATGGATTTCGGTTTTTTAGCACCGAAACGCTCTTTCATAACTTTGGACCATACACGACGGGAAGCACGGAATTTAGCAACTTCTTCGAGTACGTTGTTATGAGCATTCCAGAAGAAGGACAGACGGCCTGCAAATGCGTCAACGTCCAGACCAGCTTTGATAGCAGCTTCTACATAAGCGATACCATCAGCAATGGTGAATGCGATTTCCTGAGAAGCGGTGGAACCAGCTTCACGGATATGGTAACCGGAAATGGAAATGGTGTTCCACAGCGGTACGTTCTTGGAGCAATATTCAAAAATGTTGGTGATCAAACGCATGGACGGTTTCGGCGGGAAAATGTAAGTGCCGCGAGCAGCATACTCTTTCAGAATATCGTTCTGAATGGTACCACGCAGTTTGTCAGCGGAAACGCCTTGTTTCTCAGCTACTGCAATGTACATAGCCAGCAGTACGGAAGCAGGAGCGTTGATGGTCATAGAAGTGGATACTTTATCCAGGGAAATTTGGTCAAACAGGATTTCCATGTCAGCCAGGGAGTCGATAGCTACGCCTACTTTACCAACTTCGCCTTCAGCCATCGGATCGGTGGAATCATAACCGATCTGGGTCGGCAGGTCGAATGCGCAGGACAGGCCGGAACCACCGTTTGCCAGCAGGTAACGATAACGTTTGTTGGATTCTTCAGCGGTGGAGAAACCAGCGTACATACGCATGGTCCAGAAACGGCCACGATACATGGTCGGTTGAACACCACGGGTGTAAGGATATTCACCAGGGAAGCCCAGTTTAGTCATGTAGTCAAAGTTTTCACCAAGATCTACCGGGGTGTACAGTCTGTTAGGAACCAGGTTTGCGCGTTCAGGGTTTTTTACCAGTTTAGCTTCAACTTCAGCATGATATTTCTCTAAACCGGCTTTAATTTCTTCAAATGCCATTCTCAAATCCTCCTTAAAATATTTGTGTTTCATATTTCGGATTGGACGGTTCCGAAATGATGGTGAGAGTGTTCCGTCTATGACGGCTATATATGGCAAAGTCTAGGGTGAGACTTCGTCAACTGAATTTATTGGGCAAAGCCTTGGGTGAGGCTTTGTCTGTATATACCTGCCGGTGGGAATCTCACCCACCGGCAAGCACATTACATAGTTTAACCTATTTTGCAAAACTTAACAAGGGGTTTCGCAAAGTTTTTTTAAAATTATTTACCTTCAACCATGCCTTCCATGGAACCGGTTTCAGCAAACAGTTTGTAGCAATCGAATGCTTCTGCCAGGATGTGCGGGGTTTGGCTGTTGCCGCAAGCTTCGCAAGCGCGTTTGAAGTAATCATACAGCCAAGGTTGATATTTCGGGTTAGCAATTTGATCGATGATGATCGGAGCTTTTTCTTTCGGGCTCAGGCCACGCAGGTCAGCAACGCCACGTTCGGAAACGATAACGTCAACATCCAGGGTAGCATGGTCGATATGGCTGCAGAACGGAACTACGGAAGAAATCTTGCCGCCTTTTGCCAGGGAGTTAGTGAAGAATACGGTCAGGTAGCCGTTACGAGCGAAGTCGCCGGAACCACCAACGCCGTTCATCAGCTTGGTGCCGCAAACATGAGTGGAGTTTACGTTACCATAGATATCAACTTCAATAGCAGTGTTCATTGCGATTACGCCGATACGACGAGCAACTTCAGGGCTGTTGGAGATTTCTTGCGGACGGAGCAGCAAATATTTTTTGTAGAAGTCTACGTTCTCGTAGAATTTCTTTTGGCACTCAGGAGACGGAGTCAGAGCGGTACCGGAAGCAACGCGGAGTTTACCAGCGTCGATCAGGTCGAACATACCATCTTGAATAACCTCAGTGTAAACGGTCAGGTCTTCGAAATCGGAGTTAACCAGACCATTGATAACTGCGTTAGCAACGGAGCCTACGCCGGATTGCAGCGGCAGCAGGTTTTTCGGCAGACGGCCTTCTTTAACTTCGTTTTTCAGGAAGTTAACGAGGTTAGCGCCCATATGTTTAGCGTCGTCGTCGATTTCGCCCAGCGGACGAACGATGTCAGGACGGTCGCAAGGAACTACTGCAACGATTTTTTCTACTTCGCAAGGAATGTAGGTGGTACCGATGCGGTCTTCCGGAGCGGTGATAGGAATCGGTTGACGATTCGGGGGATCCAGAGGAATATAGGAGTCATGCATGCCTTCCAAGCCTACCGGTTGAGTGGTGTTAACTTCAACGATAACCTTTTTAGCGCCAGCTACATAAGAGGAGCTGTTGCCCATGGAAGTGGTCGGGATCAGGCCTACTTTGCCATCGCCGAGGTCATTGATTTTGCAAACTTCAACGATTGCAACATCCGGACCGGTCGGACGGCCAGCCATGAAGCCATAGCGAACCATTTGAGCCATGTGAGACAGATGAATATCAGCGTATTTTACTTTACCAGCGTTGATAGCTTTACGCATGGTGCCGTTGGTCTGGTAAGGCAGACGACGGTCAATGATGCCAGCTTCAACCATTGCTTGGTCGATTTCAGGACCAACAGATGCGCCAGTCCAAACGTTAACTTTGAAAGGAGTTTTTTTGCCCTTTTCAGCAAGAGCCAGAGGAACAGCTTTCGGATAGCCAGACGGGGTAAAACCGCTGACACCTAAATTGTCACCATCTTTTACGAATTCTGCAGCAGCTTCAGCGCTCATCACTTTGTCAGCTACTACGTCACAAATGCGATCTTTAATATCGATCATGTTTACCTTCCTCCTTTTAATTAGGACATTGAGTTTTTATAAGGGTGTTACCCCTTTGCATATAACTTATCAGCAATACCCTGCGGCATTACAAATAAGATATTACCGTATATCAAGCTCTTCACAAATATTTCATACTTGACTATATAGTCATTTCGACATATAAGAGAAAACTCCTGCTTATACTATAAATATTTTTTCAAAGGCTTCTTTACTATCTGCTACAATTATAACACATTTTCAGAAAAACTTCACTTTTTTCTGTCAAATTTTTCCTGTCTTTTACATAGCAGGCAAATTACACTCAACGCTATATATAATACCAATAAAATTGTAACACTGCAAGCTTTTTCTTTACAAATTTACAAAACACCCCCTTCTTTTCAAGGAAAAAAAGGGGGATTTGTATTATCCAGATAGAACAATTAACGGTTTTGCGTGTGGTAGTGTGTGTGTAATAGACTATGCGCCTTCTCAGAAAGAGGTTTGCCTAGCCAAGTATCATAAAGTGTTTTTATTTCCGGGTTTTCGTGCGATTTTCGTAATTCGCTTGTACGGTCGCAATTAAAAATCGCTTCACGGCGTTTTTGCCTGATAGAAGCATCAACCGGAACAGGCTGACCGCCGCCGCCGATGCAGCCGCCGGGACAGGCCATAACCTCGATAAACTGATAATCTGCTGTACCTGCTTTAATGCGTTCCAGCATCATTTTAGCAGATTTGAGCGTATGTACTACGGCAACCTTCACGGATACACCGGCTACATCAATAACAGCCTCACGTGTCTGCTCCATGCCGCGTACCTCATTATATTCAAGCTTCGGCAGCTCCTTGCCGGCAACAACCTCGGCCACAGTACGCAAAGCCGCTTCCATAACGCCGCCTGTAGTACCGAAGATAACTGCGGCACCGGTACCGGTTCCCAGCGGTGAATCAAATTCTGCTTCTTCCAGCGCATTAAAATCTATACCTGCCTCGCGGATCATGCGTCCAAGCTCACGCGTGGTAATAACTACGTCTACATCACGATAACCGCTGGCGCACATTTCTTCGCGCGCAGCCTCAGCTTTTTTCGCGGTACAGGGCATTACCGATACACTGACGATTTTAGCCGGGTTAATGCCTGCGCGTTCTGCAAAATAGGTTTTGGCAACGGCGCCGAACATCTGTTGCGGAGATTTGGCAGTAGAAAGATGCGGCAGCAGCTCAGGATATTTCAGCTCAATCATATTTACCCAGCCGGGGCTGCAAGAGGTAATCATCGGCAGCACGCCGCCGTTCTGCAGACGCTGCAGGAACTCATGCCCTTCCTCCATAATAGTCAGGTCGGCAGAGAAGTTTGTATCGAAAATCTTGTCAAAGCCTAAATGACGCAATGCCGCAACCATTTTACCGGTAACAACCTGACCTGCCGGAATGCCCAGCTCCTCGCCCAAGGCTACACGCACGGACGGAGCTGTCTGTACTACAACGACCTTCTCAGGATTGTTGATTGCATCCCAAACCTTGTCTGTATCATCCTTTTCCACAATAGCACCTGTCGGGCAGACATCAGCGCACTGGCCGCAGTAGGTGCAGGCACTGTTGAGCAAATCATGCTCAAAGGCTGTGGAAACCATAGTATTGAAGCCGCGGCCGGCAAAGCTGTAAACACTCATACCCTGCACATCACGGCAAACACGAATGCAGCGTCCGCAGAGAATGCATTTTTCCTGATCGCGTACCAAAGAAGGATTGCTGTTATCAATAGTACGCGCCCTTGTTTCGCCACCCTCGAAGCGCAGCTTACGCACGCCTAAGTCAGCAGCGATTTTCTGCAGCTCGCAGTCACCGTTCTTCTGACAGCACAGGCAGTCCTTCGGGTGATTAGTCAAAAGCAGCTCCAGCACTGTTTTACGTGCTTCGCGTACCTTGGAGGTATTAGTTTTTACTACCATACCATCGCTTACAGGATATACGCAGGAGGCAACCAGAGTACGCGCACCGCTGGCCTCTACCATACACAGGCGGCAGGCACCCTCCGGACGCAGGTCCGGATGATAGCACAGCGTAGGAATATAAATACCCGCGCTGCGTGCAGCCTCCAGTACACTGGAGCCTGCCGGGGCCTGAATCTGTTTTCCATCTATTGTCAAATTAACCATCTGCATCATCAGTCCCCTCCTTATGCCTTGCTGATTGCCTTAAACGGGCACGCCGTCATGCAGGCACCGCATTTAATGCATTTGTTCTGGTCAATAACATGTTTTGTTTTCGGTGAACCGCTGATAGCCTGTACCGGGCACTGACGTGCACACAGACCGCAGCCGCGGCAGGCATCACTGATTTCGTAATGCAGCATCTTTTCACAAACACCTGCGGGACAGCGCTTTTCTTTGATATGCGCCTCATATTCATCTCTGAAATATTTCAGGGTACTCAAAACAGGATTAGGAGCAGTCTGTCCTAAGCCGCACAAAGCTGTTTCCTTGATATTCTTGGCCAGGTTTTCCAGCAGCTCGATATCGCCCTCACGTCCCTGGCCCTCCGTAATACGGGTAAGGATTTCCAGCATACGCTTCGTGCCTTCGCGGCAAGGAGTGCATTTGCCGCAGGATTCCGATTGCGTAAAGTTCAGGAAAAACTTGGCAACATCAACCATGCAGGTATCCTCATCCATAACAACCAGACCGCCGCTGCCCATCATAGCACCGGCAGCAATCAGGGAATCATAATCTACCGGCAAATCCAGCATGCTTTCAGGCAAGCAGCCGCCGGAAGGACCGCCGATCTGTACAGCCTTAAACTTTTTGCCGTTGGTAATACCGCCGCCGATATCATAGATAATCTCGCGCATGGTAATACCCATAGGCACCTCTGCCAGACCGGTATTATTGATTTTGCCAGTCAAAGCGAAAACCTTGGTGCCCTTGGATTTTTCAGTACCCAGCTGACAGTACCAGTCTGCGCCGTTAACGATAATCTGCGCCACGTTAGCAAATGTTTCTACGTTGTTGATGTTCGTCGGCTTGCCCCACAGGCCGCTGACCGCAGGGAAAGGCGGACGCGGGCGCGGCATGCCGCGCTTGCCCTCGATAGAAGCCATCAGTGCGGTTTCTTCGCCGCAGACGAAGGCACCGGCGCCCTCTTTGATATGAATAGTAAAGCTGAAATCGCTTTCAAAAATATGCTCGCCTAACAGGCCCATTTCCTCAGCCTGAGCAATGGCGGTACGCAAGCGTTTGATAGCCAGCGGATATTCGGCGCGCACATAGATATAGCCTTCATCCGCCCCCATAGCATAACCGCAGATAGCCATGCCTTCCAATACACGGTGCGGGTCACCTTCAAGAACACTGCGGTCCATAAATGCGCCCGGGTCACCCTCGTCCGCATTACAGATAACATACTTTTTATCGCTCTCGGAGTTTTTGGCAAACTGCCATTTCATACCGGTCGGGAAGCCGCCGCCGCCACGACCGCGCAGGCCGGATTTTTTGACCTCGTCCACAACCTCCTGCGGAGTCATCTGCGTAACAGCCTTAGCCAATGCCTCATAACCGCCTACGGCGATATACTCTTCAATAGCTTCCGGATTGATAGCGCCGCAGTTAGCCAAAACCAGACGATGTTGCTTTTTATAGAAGCCGATTTCCGAATAACGCGGAACCTGCTCCTGATTGATGGGTTCACGATAAAGCAGACGCTGTACGATGCGTCCTTTATATAAATGTTCTTCAACAATGGTTTTAACGTCCTCCGGCTTTACACTGCAATAGAAGGTGCCTTCCGGATAAACGATAACCAGCGGTCCGTGCTCGCAGAAGCCATGGCAGCCTGTTTCGACAACCATAACCTCATCCTGCAGGCCGAACTTTTGCAGCTCTCTGGCAAAAGTCAGCTGGATTTCCTTCGAGCCGTTAGCCTTACAGCCCGTACCGCCACACACTAAAACGTGAGCTCTTATATGCTGCATAATATTTTTCCTCCACCTGTTTTGTTTACAAGCTACGATACATCAGCTTCTCCAACAACTGTGTACCCTGCCTGCGGCTTATTCCTGATCCAGCCTGCCTACGACAAGCTCTTCCACAATATGACCGTTTACCACATGCTCTGCGATAATTTTGGGAACATCCTCCGGGGTTACCTTGCCATAAGTAATACGCGCTTCACCCGGACGCACTACGTCAACGAGCACCTCTTTTTCGCACATGCCGATACAGCCTGTCTGCTGCACCTGTACATCAAATAAATGACGCTTGTTCAGCTCCTGCAGGATAGCGCTCATAACCTCGCGCGCACCGGCAGCAATACCGCAGGTACCCATGCCTACAATAATTTTTGTACCTGAGCTCTGACGCAGCTTGATATCTGCCTTCAGTTTATCTCTCAAAGCGTGTAAATCCGCTAAGCTTTTCATTCGTTTATACCTCCTCACCCTGCACCTGTGCCAGCTGCTCTTTTAAATAAGCACCTAGCCAGGCATATATTTCAGGATTGGCAAAGTCACACGCTTCGCCTAATATTTCTCTGACCTCCTGCGTTTTGAACACCAACGAGCCGTTAGCGCCGTTATAGGCAAATATCAGCTCCAGCTGCGGCGCCCCCGCCAACAGCACCTGCACACTGCTCACAATATCTCCCAGCGGAGGCCGGTCAATATTATCTGCCGCAAAATATGCAGTCAGCTCGGTTCCCTTTCCGGGAGCAGATTGCAGCTCCAGATGTCCGCCGCATTGCTGCGTAACCATATCGATAAAGGGAATTCCCATACCTACCTTTCTGGTAGTACGGCTGGTAACAAAGGGGTCACGCACCCGCTGCAGCATCTCGCTGTCCATACCCTTGCCATCATCGCGGACGCTGAAAACAAAGTACCCCTGTTCATTTTCGCTGACAGTCAGCCAGATGTGACGAGCACCGGCAGCCACAGAATTTTGGGCTATATCCAAGATGTGTAATGCCAGCTCCCGCATTTTATTTATACCTTGCCAAGATACCTGCCAGCTTGTCGGTGGTCAGGCGTCCATGCGTATCATCGTTAATCTGCATAACCGGTGCCAAGCCGCAGGCACCGATGCAGGCTACAGTTTCCAGGGTAAAGCGCAGGTCATCGGTCGTATGTCCGGCCTTAATGCCCAGCTGCTTTTCCAAAGCCTGCAGAATTGTTTTGCCGCCGCGCACATGGCAGGCAGTTCCCTGGCAGACGCGGATAACGTTGCGTCCGCGCGGATTAAGATGGAACAATGAATAAAAGGTTACTACGCCGTAAATTTCGGAAATAGGCGTACCTGTTTTATCGGCAATATACTCCAGTACATCTTTAGGCAAATAGTTGTACAGGTTCTGCACTTCCTGCAGAATAGGAATCAACGGTCCCTTAACATCTGCGTACTTTTCCAGAATGGCATCTATGCGCTGCTTTTCCGGATTTTCGCCGCCGCAGCAGCTGCATTTACGCTCAAGACGGTTTTCACTATTGTTCATACTACCCCTCCTCTAAAGGATTTTTTGTAAACTTACCAACTCAGTATATCATTTTACAAGCAAATGCACAATACTATTTATGTTATTTTTGCTATATAGTGTACTCTATTTACGTCATTCTTTATAAAAGTCTGAAAATTGTCCCGGCAGGACATTACGCATCCCTTTGCCTGCCAGCGCCAATTTCAGCTCTGCTATCGTTAATTCTTCCACCTGGAGTAAATTTTTCGTTCCCTGTACAAAATCATAAATATTATGTGCATCGGAATTCGTAATAAACGGCAGATAACCTGCCAAACGCTGCAGCTTCGACTGCATCTTGCGACGCCAGCCTGCATCGGATATTTCGGCAGCAGCAAAGCCAAAGTCCGGCTCAATAAAGCCCAGCTGTCCCAAAATGCTATAGGAAGGACGGTCGATATGAGCGGCAATGGTAAGACCGCCCAAGGCTGCAACCTGCTGCACAATCTGGGCCGCTGTCAGCGACAATGGTGCGTGCAGCAGACGCTGCTCCTCGCGCACAAACTCGTCCTCGGCATCTACTACATACTGAGCACCGAAACGTTCGACATCATTCAGCATACCGTTCATATGCTCATCAACCAGCAGCTGCCATCTCTGCAGCTGCTCCAGCGTATCAAACAGCGCCACAATATGCGCCTCTTCACTGCTTTCCACTTCCATACCGGGGAACACCTTCACGCCGTAGCGCTGCGCTGCCTCCAGCGCAGCCGGCACGTTGGCACTGGCGTTATGATCGGTAATAGCAACTGCGCCAATGCCATACTCGGCGGCACGCATCACAATATGATGCGGTGTCATTTCTACCTCGGCACAGGGCGAAAGCAGTGTATGTACATGTAAATCCGCCAGAACTGTCTGCATTGCTTAGTCCTTCTTGCCAACACCCAATGCGTACAGCTTGCCGATAACCTCAAAAGCAGGCGCTTCAGTTGCCGCAACAACAACATCATTCAGATTTGCCTTATGCAGCGTATCCTCTGCTACCGGACCGTCGCCTGCTACGATAACTGCCGCAAAGCCAATCAGCGAAGCAACGGCAGCAACATTCTGATGTCCCTGCATCGTTACCCAAACCATACCGGGCTGGCCCTGACCCATAGCATTACTCAGTAAATCGGAAGCATAACCGCCTTCTACCTCTGCATATAAAGCGTCCTCGCTTACATCCTTAGTCAGAAGCTTCAAATCGAGCTTCTCAATCATTTCTTTAACCTTCATCGTTGTCTGCCTCCGTTTTATTTATTTCTGCCGGCTCGTGATAAATAGGTATCTGCTTAGCCAGCTCCAGCATGCCCTGTGACAATTTATGTACACTGGCACGCAATTTAAAAATACAATCTATCTCGTGCGCCTTGCCCTGCACAATATCCTCCGCCAGTCCCTGACAGCTGGGTGCACCGCAGGCACCGCAGTCCAGACCTGGCAAGGAGCAGAGCACCTCTTCCATGCGCTCAAACTTTTTCATCGCTTCCATGATATCATCATCAAGCTGCATCATCGGACGCGCCACCAGCTTCTTGCGATAGGCCTCCGAATGCGGGAAATCCTCCAGCACCATCGTGCGCGCCATAGCTTCACGCCTGTCCGCCGGCTCCTGCTCCCGCAAAGCGGCAATGCGTCTGCGCAGATTGCATTCTGCCACGAACTTATTTTCTGCTGCCAAAAGGCCGCCCAGGCAACCTCCTTTGCAGGCACTGCACTCCACATAATCAAGCTGCGGCATTTTATTCATAGAAACCTGCTCCAGCAGGTCATACACATTATCAATGCCGTGAATTGCCAAACCGTTGGTAATACCGGCGCTTTCAATTTCGCCGCCATAAGTTCCCCAGGCCATGCCGTAGGAGGAACCGGTGCGCACATTCAGCTCATGCGTACCGCCAAGATTCTTCAGCAGCAGTCCGTAAATCTCCGACAGACTGAAGCTGCCGGTAAGCTCTGTATGATGCACGTCTACCGACTGGCGGATATTCGTTTCCTTGGACGGACAGGGCGAAATAAACCACACGCCTATCAGCTCCGCAGGCAGCTGCTTGCGTGCCGCAGCTTCACGCTTCACGTAAATTGCGGCAGCCTCTACCGGCGGCAGTACAGGCACTACCTGCTTAATCAGCTCGGGGAACTTTACCTGAATCAGACGCATAACTGCTGGGCAGGTAGAAGAAATCAACGGTTTGCGTCCGTTGTTGTTCTTTTTTACATATTCTTCTATTTCAAGGGCGATATATTCCGAAGCCAGCGAAACGTCAAAAATTTCATCAAAGCCTATATTATGCAAGCCCTGCCAGATGCTTTCCAACGGTATATTATCCGGGAACTGCGCATACAAAGAGGGTGCGGGCAGCACAATATTATAAGCATAATCAGCCAAGCCCTCCAACGTATCTGTTTTCACGCTAAAGGCATGGTAAGGACAGCCTGCGGCACAGGCACCGCAGTCAATGCAGCGGTCTCCCAAAATCTCCGCCTTGCCGTTGCGTACGCGGATGGCCTCTGTCGGACACAGCTTGACGCAGGATACGCAGCCCTGACATTTATTCCGCTGCAATTCCACCGAATGGAAATATGTTGTTGGTTGAGGAGCCATTGCGTATCACCTCGTTTCCTAAAATCTCTTACAAATCCTCGCTCTGGTGCTTGAACTGCATCGTAATGCAGGTTCCTTCACCCACCTTGGACTGAATATCAAACTTATCGGAGCACTTTACCATATTAGGCAGGCCCATGCCGGCGCCAAAGCCCATCTGACGCACATAATCAGGCGCAGTAGACCAGCCCTCCTGCAAGGCCTTGTTGATATCAGGGATGCCGGGGCCGTGGTCGGTTACAGTAATAACCGTAGCATCCGGGAACACCTCGGCCGCTACATTGCCGCCGCCGGCGTGAATGATAACATTCATTTCCGCCTCATATGTGCCGATGGCAATACGGCGAACAATATCTGCCGGAATGCCTAAGCGCTGCAGCATCTTTTTTATTTTAGAAGAGGCTTCGCCTGCGCGTTCAAAATCTCCGCCAACGCAGTCAAAGGCTAATTTTACTGATTTACTGTCTGTCATTTTTCTTACTCCTTTTTGCTGCAGCCACGGATACCTGCTCCGTAAAGAATGCCGCAGGCTTCAAATAAGGTATAATCGGTAGCCAGAACCGGCAGATTATTTTCCGCCGCCGCTGCCACAATATCAGCATCAGGCACCTTTCCCCGCACAAATACCAGAGCGCTCAGCTCCGTCATATCGGCGGTGCGCACTACCTGCATATTAGTCAGTCCCGTGCACAGCAAGGTGTTGCGTTTGGTAAAGGCCAGAACATCGCTCATCATGTCACTGCCGCAGCAGGACTCAATTTGGCGGTGCATCAGCTCACTGCCGGTCAGAACCCTGGCCTGCAGCAGCTTTTGTACATTATACAAATCCATACACATAGCCCCTTCCTCCATTTATTACAGCTTTATCTAAGCAAAATATCTGTTTTTTGCCAGACTTGATTACATTTATTGTACACTTTAATACGCAAGATGTAAATAAATAGTATAGCATAACTACGCAAAAAAGAAGACCGGCCCACAGGACCAGCCTTCAAACTTTATTTAGTGCTAACACGCTTTACTCTGCAATGCCTGCCAAAGCCTGCTGCAAATCTGCCAGCAAATCTTCCTTATCCTCCAAACCGCAGGACAGGCGCACCAAGCCTGCAGGAATACCGGCCTCTGCCAGCTGCTCATCCGTCATCTGGCGATGCGTTGTAGTTGCCGGGTTCAGACAGCAGGTACGCGCGTCGGCAACATGCGTTTCGATTGCCGCCAGCTGCAAGCGCTTCATAAAGGCTTCCGCTGCCTTGCGTCCTCCCTTCAGGTTGAAGGAAACTACGCCACAGCCGCCGTTGCCCAGATATTTTTGCGCAAGAGCATAATATTTATTGGACTTCAGTCCGGGGTAATTGACATATTCAACCTGCGGCTGCTGCTCCAAAAATTCCGCTATAGCCTGAGCGTTTTCTACATGGCGCGGCATACGCACATGCAGGGATTCCAAACCGAGATTCAGAATAAACGCACTTTGCGGCGACTGCATAGCACCGAAATCACGCATCAGCTGCGCCGTAGCCTTGGTAATAAAAGCACCCTCCTTGCCAAACTTTTCGGCGTAGGTAATTCCGTGATAGGATTCATCCGGTGCGCATAGACCGGGGAACTTGTCGGCATGCGCCAACCAGTCGAACTTGCCGCCGTCGATAATCGCACCGCCCAGGCAGGCAGCATGACCATCCATATACTTAGTAGTAGAATGCGTTACAATGTCTGCGCCCCATTCAAGCGGGCGGCAGTTAATCGGTGTCGGGAAGGTGTTATCCACGATCAGAGGCACACCATGACGATGCGCAGCGTTGGCAAATTTTTCAATATCCAGCACCGTCAATGCAGGGTTAGCGATAATTTCGCCAAACACAGCCTTGGTATTCTCCTGAAAAGCAGCGTCCAGCTCCTCGTCCGTAGCATCGGGAGAAACAAATGTCGCTGTTACGCCCATCTTCGCTAACGTTACATCGATCAGATTATAGCTGCCGCCGTAAATCGAAGAAGAAGCAACAATATGGCTGCCCGCCTCGCAGATGTTGAACAGGGCAAAGAAGTTCGCCGCCTGTCCGGAGGAAGTGAGCATCGCTGCAGCACCACCCTCCAGCTCCGCAATTTTTGCCGCTACGAAATCGCAGGTCGGGTTTTGCAGGCGGGAGTAAAAATAGCCTGTAGCCTCCAGGTCGAACAGCTTGCCCATCGCCTCGCTAGTATCATACTTAAAGGTTGTGGACTGGATAATCGGAATCTGGCGCGGTTCGCCATTGCCCGGTTTGTAGCCGCCTACTAAACATTTGGTATTTATTTTAAAATCACTCATTTTCTATCGCTCCTTCAAAAATTTATCATCTTCACATTATTGGTTGGCAGGAATTGCGGCACCCATGCGCTGCAGCTGCAAAAGAATTTTGTTATATTCGCCTATAGCCTTATCCAGCTTGTTACCGCTCGCCGGTGCCAGCTCGTGCAAGTCATACGGCGTATCCTGGTAAACGATGTTCAGCCAGTTCATATAGAACAGATGCGCGTAGCTGCGCCATTTAAACACAGGCTCCTGCGTTGTATCGCCATCTGGGAAGTAGAATTCCGGCAAATCAATCGGCAAATTCTTTTTCTTATCGCGGAAATATTCATTAGCCAAAGTATAGCGATCATATTCAAAATGGCCTAAGACGAAGATGCGGCGCAAATCCTTGGTAGCACAGATGTTGATACCATTTTCTACCGAACGTGACAGCACCTGCAGCGCCTTGCAGGCATCAATCGCATCATCATCAACCGCGGTATGACGTGACTGCGGAATAAAGTATCTGTCGTCAAAGCCACGCAGCAGCGGATGATTTTTCACCGTCAGGCCGTAGGGGAAGATGCCAAACATCTTCGCCGGCAAAATCGTTTTGTTTACGCCGTAATAATGATACAAGGCAGCCTGCGCGCCCCAGCAAAGTGTCATCGTTGAATAGCAGTGGTATTCCGCCCAATCAAGATAAGCTTCGATTTCCTTCCAATAATCGACAGCCTCAAAGGGAATCGTTTCTACCGGTGCACCCGTCATCAAAAACGCATCGTAATAGCGGTCCTTAACATCGTCAAACTCCAGATAAGCGCGGTCAAGATACGAATTATCGGTATGCGTAGTTTCACGGCTCACAGTACGGCAGAAATCAACCTCTATCTGCAGCGGAGAATTGCCCAAAAGACGCAGCAGTTGAATCTCCGTCGGCTTCTTTAACGGCATCAGGTTCAGCACGCACACCTTCAGCGGACGAATACGCTGCGTTGTCGCGCGCTGCTCTGTCATGGTAAAAATTCCTTCCTCCTGCAGTTGGCAGATAGCGGATAAATGGTCATTGATTTTAATCGGCATTGTCTCTTCCTCCCTAAATTCCTAACTTATAATGATTAAACTCGCTTGCTACAGGAGGTTATGCAAATAAAAAAGCTTCCGTTCCTGTAACCCTACAGGGACGAAAGCGTTGCTTCGTGATACCACCCTAATTCATCCATATGTCACCACACGGACCTCATCAAGTACGCAGGGATTTGGCTTACCCTTTAATACTCCAGCACTATAACGGGTGCTCCCGGACGACCTAACCGCACGCGGCTCAGCCAATCAGCTCCAAGACCATCTTCGATGTAACCACCTGCTCCCTCTCGCACCAGAATGAAGGCTCTCTTCGCCAGGCTCGTACATGTACTCTTCTCTTCATCGCCCATTATTAAATTATGTGCATGATAATACAGTAATTCTTTGTAACTGTCAACAAAAAGTTGCAGTTTTCTCGTAAAAAAAATATATAGCGCAGATTTTGTAAAGTAGGTTACAGAAATTTGGGTAAAATGTTGGTAGTAGCAAAAAGCACCGACATCTACAGTAGCAATTTTATGGCTAATTTTATTTTTGTTATTTTTAGAATTTTCTCTTTACTTTGTTTTCCCTTTTCTTTATACTTAGCTTAACTTCACATTTACAACAAAATAAGCAGTGCCTAGCGGCTCACGTCGTTAGTAATTTAGCAGTACCTATGGTATCCGAACTTTCGGATGCTATGTGTACTGCTTTTTTGTTTGGCAGCTTATGTTGTATTTTGTAGGAGCAAATATTATAATTAAAGGAGAGAAAACAGTATGCCAGCCATTTCAATGTTTTATGGTATTATTATTCGTATGCAAAGTGAAAAAGGCGGAAAACATAACATACCACATTTACATGCTGTCTACAATGAGCATGAAGTAGTTATGGACTTTACCGGAAAAATTTTAGAAGGTTCTTTCCCCAGCAAGCAATTAAAGCTTTTAACTGCTTGGACTGCTTTACACGAAGATGAGTTAAACGCAAATTGGATTTTATTATCTGCCGGTGACGGCTATTTTAAAATTGAACCATTACGTTAACAATTATTAGAGGTGAAAATTATGCTTAGACCAACCGCTATCAGCGTAACTGTACAAAAGGATTATACTCTAAAGGTTATTTTTGATAATGGTGAAACTAAAATATTCGACGTAAAGCCTTATATCAAAGGTTCGTGGTATAGCCAGCTTAAGAATTTTTCTTATTTTTCTTTAGCAAAGGCAGACGGATTTACTGTCATCTGGCCTGACGGTCAGGATATTTGTCCTGACGAGCTTTATTACAATAGCGTTCCAATGTAGTTTCAACCAATACAGTAAAAAGCACTGGCATCTGCCGTACCCCTAAAAGATGGACTCGCAACTATGGATAATTTAAAAACTCCGCCCGAAGAACACCAGTACTTTAAGGATCTGTTAGCTAAGGAGCAGTAAGCTTCGCCTACCTACAAAACAGGCCTGTCACAAAAGGACAATGTCGATTTGCTGACGCCAGAAAATGCACCAGTTGGATGTCGTTTATATTTTAAGCAATAAAGATTTTGACCAGGACCGCTATGCGGTCTTGATTTTTTTCATATACGGCAGATTGAAAGCTTACGGCAGTACACAAAAATTTCAGCACACACAGTATCACCTGTATGATAAGTATCATTATTATTTTCAGAATTTTCGCTTGATTTTATTTACTATTTTCTATATACTTAGCTTAGCTTCACATTCACAACAAAATAAGCAGTGCCTAGCGGCTCACACCGTTAGTAATTTAGCAGTACCTATGGTATCCGGATTTTTCGGATGCTATGTGTACTGCTTTTTTGTTTAGCAGCTTATGTTGTATTTTGCCGGAGCAAATATTATAATTAAAGGAGAGAAATCAGTATGCCGGCCATTTCAATGTTTTATGGTATTATTATCAAGATGTACAACAACGGTGAACACAATCCGCCTCATTTCCATGCATCATATCAAGGATATTATGCTACCTTCAATCTTGATGGTGAGCTAATTGAAGGAGATATGCCAAAAAGACAGATTAAATTTATAGCAGCCTGGACAGAAATTCACAAAGATGAGCTAATAGCCAATTGGGAACTGGCTATTAACGAAGAACCATTATACAAAATCGAACCATTGCGTTAAAAGGAGTGACCACGATTATGAAAACGCCAGTATGGGTAGTCACCAACGTACAACCGCAAAAAGATTATACGCTGATCTTAACCTTTGCCAGCGGAGAAAAGAAGCTTTTTGATGCTCGCCCGCTTCTTGCCAAAGCAATCTACAAACCATTGAATAATCTCAGTTTTTTCCTGACAGCTAAGGCTGATTGTGGTTCCGTAGCCTGGAGTGATGAAATTGATATTGCACCGGAATATTTATACGAGTGCAGCCTTCCTTTGCAGGTTATTTAAGCTGCTACTTAATTTTGCTAATGTAAGATTAGCAAGGATGGACTCGCAACTGCAGCAGACTCCACCAATCCAAAAAGCGCCTGCCATCCGGCAAGCGCTTTTTCTGTCTACTATCATCTTTAATTGTCACTTAAATTAATCAATTATTTTTTGTGTAAAGTCAAGAATTATTACAATTGAATTTTAAACCTATAATTATAATGACGAACGCCACCCATTACAAATTTATAGTGTTCATCACCACGCGATAAATCAAGACCTCTGATAGAATCACAGTTTTGTAAATATTTTACACTTTCACTAATCATCAATTTACCTGGAGAATAAACTGCATAGTTACTGTCTATTGCTACATAAGGGAAAACTATTTCATTGTAGTTTGTTGCAAATCCCGTCATAAATGCAGCCAATTTGTTATTCAAAAAGAAGCAAAATGTATAATGTGAAGCTAATGTTTCCATAGCCCAAACAATAGGCGAAAAATAGCGATTTTTAATGTACGGAAAAAAATCAATACGGCGATTTTTTCGTTCAGACTCACGTTTGGTATATATCTTCATAGCCTCAGACAATAACGCTTTGTCTGTAAACGGTCCTCGAATAACTTGAATACTAATGTCTTGTTTATCCCTACGTGCCTTGCTATAAGCATTACGCAAGTTGTTACGCGAATGGCGAGACAACCCTCTTTCATATTCTTCATAATCATCCTGAAAAGGGACTTTTACACACACGCGCTCTTCCTCTGCTTTTACCGGGAAAACAACATCTGCACCGGCTTCAGCCATACCTTTTAAAAAATTAAAAAGCTTTGAGCGTTCATTAATCATACGTAATTCCAACGTTTTGCCGGGAAACATGCTCTTCAATTCGGACAAAGCATTCTCAAATTGCTTTGTCGTAATTTCTTCATCATATAACAAATCCAGATGGCCTGCACCACTTATATTTTCGCCAAAAAGACGTAGCTTATTTTTCTTCAAATATAACGGAAACAACACCAAAGGCTTTTTCTCTTCTTCGTATACTAAAAAATAGTTCTTTTGGAACATTGAAGAAGGTTTTACCTTGATGTACTTATATATCTGCTCATTATATTCCCATGAAGAATACGGAAACAAGTAGGAATTATCGGCATACAATTTCTGCCAAATTTGCTTTAATGCAGGATCATCCCACTTATACATTGTCATCATATCTTATTCACTCCTAAAATTGAGGTGCACCAAGCCAGTTAATTGCTGATATAAAGCTTTTCTAAATCCATTATAAGCATTAAATGCACCATACTACTTTCAAACTACTTATATTATAACATTAAGCAGGCTTTGAGTAAATCAAAGCATCAAAGTTCTTCTTGTGCCTTATAGATTTTCAATAGTATTCTTACATAATTGCATAGCGTGAACAATACTCAAGCATTTCGACAAATCTAAGCACATCTATATTAGCATAGATCTTATGAAAATTGACTCACTAGTAGTTTTCTGCTATGATAAGTATGTTTCAAACTAAACGAATATTGGTCTGTAAAGGAGTCTTGATATTATGAGCTACATTGATGCAACATATATTATAACCGCTGTCGTCTTTTACCTGTTTTCCTATATTTACTATCTTAAGATTTCACACGGATTAGGCAATAAAGCTACATATCTGCAACTGCGACGTTTTATCCCCTGTGCCATTTTATCGGTGCTGCCTGCTGCTTTAGCCGGCTTACCCTTAACCTCACCTTTATTCGTCATCCCAACGATTATAGCTATTCTTTGGATTGTTACATACCCAACTCTTTACTTCATCAGCAATCACAAGGTATCTTCTGACTTTGAATTTCACTTTGAAGCAGTCTTCGGCCTTTATTTCATCGCCTGGATTTCTTCTTTGGGAATTATCATGCAACAGATTAGCTGGCTTGCTATTCCTGCCACTATCCTTATTACTGTTGCAGAATTAATTATGCTTTCTATTCCTGTAGCACAACTAATTTACTATGGTCTTTACAAAGCCTGTATCAACGAAAACGGTATGGAAATGATTCAGGAAACTCACTACAATGAAATCATTGAATTCATTAAATCCATGCCTCTTGTGCTTAACATCGTTACTTTCCTTGGCAGCATTTGCGTCACAGCCGCAGCTCTCTTCGTAAATTATCAGGAAATGATAATCCAAAAGAATACCCCTATCGTTAATCTCGCAATAATCGCTGCTATAGCAATCTTTTTATCTACCTATCTTTGGAAGAAAAAGCATGGCGTTTTTATCCGCACAGCTATTGTAGAATTTTATTTGGATGTAAAAGAATATCTGGCAACTAATCTGCAATACAGCCAAAATATGCAGGAACGCATCAGTAAATTACAGGTTACGCCATTAAATAAAGACGATAAACCGCACACTATTCTTTTGGTTATCGGTGAATCGGAATCACGCGATTATATGAAAGCCTTCAATAAAGAGTACAAATACAACACTACTCCCTGGCTAAACAAAATGGCGCAAAGCAAAAACTTTATCCTTTTTCCTAACGCTTTCTCTATATACGCAAATACTGTTATCGCTGTTTCTAATGCACTTACAGAAATAAATCAGTATAATGACAAAAAGTTTTACGAATCATGCTCTGTTGTTGATATAGCACATGCAGCAGGCTATAAAGTCCATTGGTACAGCAATCAGGGACACCTCGGCTGTGCCGATACACCTGTTACTTTAATTGCCAACACCGCAGATGTTGCTAAATGGACTAAGCAGGAGCTTAACCAAGTTCAATATGACGAATCTCTTCTGCCTTACCTTGATGAATTGAATCCGGAAAAAAATAATTTCCTCATTGTACATTTAAAAGGTAATCATTTTAATTTCCTTAACCGCTTCCCTGAAAGCTTCACCAAGTTTGGCACTCCCGGTAAATATGACCTGGAAGTAAATTACGCGGATTCCATTGCTTATACTGATTATGTGCTTGAGCAAATTTTTAACTACGCTAAGGAAAAGCTAAATCTGCAAGCTATGGTATACTTCTCCGACCACGCAACCGTACCGGACAAAAGACGCTCACCAAACTTTGAAGGTCTGGCAAGCGTAAGAATTCCGTTCTTCACTTATTTTGCAGATGAGTATATCGCACATCACCAAGAAGTATTTGAAACACTAAAGAAGCATGAAGACTTTTATTGGACTAATGACTTAGCCTATGAGTTATTATGCAGTGTACTAGATGTTAAATCTAACCGCTTCGATGAAGCAAATTCGCTGGCATCAGAAAAATTTAAATATAAACGTGAAGATTTAAGAACTAATTGCGGACAAACCAAGTTATAATGCAAACGAGGTCAGCAGCGCTGACCTCGTTTTCTTATCTTTTCCCATACATCTTCTCATAATAATTCTGATACTCGCCATGAATGATATCCTTCCACCACTTTTGGTTTTCCAAATACCATTTAATGGTCTTTTTGATGCCGTCAGCAAACTTCGTTTCCGGCAGCCAGCCCAGCTCATTATGAATCTTCGTCGGATCGATTGCGTAACGCATATCATGACCTTTGCGGTCGGTTACATGCGTAATCAAACTCTCCGGCTTGCCAAGCTCTTTGCAAATCAGCTTTACAATATCAATGTTGCGCATCTCATTATGACCGCCGATATTATATACCTCGCCTACTCTGCCCTTATGGATAATCAAATCAATTGCCTTGCAGTGATCCTCAACATACAGCCAATCGCGCACATTCAAGCCTTCGCCATATACAGGCAACGGCTTATCTGCCAAAGCGTTGGCAAGCATCAGCGGAATCAGCTTTTCCGGAAACTGATAGGGACCATAGTTATTGCTGCAGCGCGAAATTGATACCGGCAAGCCATATGTTCTGTGATAAGCCATGACAATCAAATCTGCGCTTGCCTTGGAACTGCTGTAAGGCGAGCTCGGCCTGATTAAAGCGCTTTCTGAAAAAGGCTTGGCATCATCAGCAAACGTCAAATCACCATATACTTCGTCCGTAGATATCTGATGATAACGCCTGATGCCATATTTACGGCAGGCATCCATCAAGGTTGCTGTACCCATGATATTAGTCTGCAAGAAAACTCCTGGGTTTTCAATACTGCGGTCTACATGTGATTCTGCAGCAAAGTTCACCAGGATATCGGGATGTTCTTCCTCAAAAAGCTTGTCTACAGCTTCTCTGTCGCAGATATCTGCCTGCAAAAAGCGAAAGTTAGGCACATCCATTATTGGTATTAATGTAGACAAGTTGCCTGCATAAGTCAGCTTATCCAAACAAATAATGCGATAGTCCGGATGTTTTGCCAGCATGTAAAATATAAAATTACTTCCGATAAAACCGGCACCGCCGGTTACGACAATGTTAATAAGAACGCCTCCATGGAAAAAAGTATTTGCATGGCAGTTTATACAGTATTAATCTTACAAAAGCGTACTCGCCAAATGCTTGATAACTCCAATAATAAACACTTAAAACTTTTACTGACATAAGTTTATAAAACAAACATACCAATAGCATATTACTGCTTCAGCTAATGTAGTGCTCAGCATCCTTCAAAAAACTTATAGCTATCATCACAATAACGATACCAATTGGCAGCGCAGCAATTATGCTTACACTCTGTAAATTACTCATAGAGCTTTCTGCAAAAAGTAACGCTATAGGTAACAATATCAGTAAAATGCACCACATTAACTGAATTACTTTGCTCGGCATCTCATCCTCGCCTAACTTATGATAGCTATAGCAGGAAGCCGTTAAAGCAATAGAATCAAATGATGTAGCATAAAAAGCTATCATCGTAAGCAAAATAACAAACATCTAAATTGCAATAAGAAGTTGCACACTTTTTGAAAATTAAGATGCATAGATCT
>ERZ791902.259-NODE-259-length-43931-cov-9.606300_pt1 | contig 43931 bp, 47 predicted proteins | sample MGYA00510149_ERZ791902 | MGnify/ENA primary metagenome ERZ791902 (study PRJEB30046, sample SAMN00792060) | human gut metagenome | study: EMG produced TPA metagenomics assembly of the A metagenome-wide association study of gut microbiota in type 2...
AATTAGTTGCCTATGATATAACAGTGGCGAAGAATGCAATAATATGGACAACTCCATTCTACGCTGACCGAGGGAACATTGTTTTACGATGTTCGCTTTGACGCAATCGCACCGAAATCTGCGGACAGCACAGAACAGGAAGAAGTCATTCGTCTGATTATCAATGTGGAAGCACAGACAAAATTCAAGCCGGGATACCCATTGACGAAACGGGCAATCTATTATTGTAGCAGAATGATTTCTGCACAGCACGGCCCGATTTTTACAAAATCTGAATATGGGAAGATTCGAAAGGTCTACTCCATCTGGATTTGTACTCAGCCGTCAGATGATTTTGAAAACACGCTTACCCGGTACTCCATCAAACCCGAACAGTTAATTGGAGAAGCGCAGGAAGAAACCGAAAACTACGATTTGATGAGTGTCGTAATGATTTGTTTAGGCAAGCCAGGGACAGAGAATCATAAGGGAATCCTGAAATTTATGGAAGTGCTGTTATCTTCCACAAGATCAGGTTCTGAGAAAAAGAAGATTCTGGAAGAAGAGTTTGGCGTTGCAATGGGCGAAGAACTGGAAAGAGAGGTGCTTGAAGTGTGCAATCTTAGTCAAGGCGTAAGAGCCGAAGGTCGTGAAGAAGGCCGTCAGGAAGGCAGAATCGAAGGCATCGGAATTGGCGAGATTCGGATGCTGGTTCAGCTTGTTCGAGAGGGTGATTTACCGCTGGAGCGTGCTGCGGCAAAAGCGAAAATGACAGTTGAGCAGTTTAAGGAAACAATGGAGAACACCCCATTACAGGCAGTGTGAAAACAAAATAGCATAAGATAACGGATAGCCCTACAAGGCTCTGATGATTCAAAGAATTGTCAGAAAAGCCTTGTGGAGCTTATTTTTTTGCTTTTTTTGAGAAATTTTTTGTCCCTATCTTGACATCATGGGGTTATGTTGGTTTGTCGATTGCGACATTACTTTCTCAGCACCATCAGGTGACTGCTGTGGATATTATCCCGGAGAAGGTGGACATGATCAACAATCGTAGGTCCCCGATTCAGGATGACTATATCGAGAAGTATCTCGCAGAAAAAGAATTGAACCTGACCGCAACTCTGGATGCAAAGGCTGCATACTCTGATGCGGATTTTGTTGTAATTGCGGCCCCGACCAACTACGATAGCCACACCCAGCACTTCGACACATCTGCGGTCGAGGCTGTGATCAAGCTGGTCATGGAGTACAATCCAAACGCCATCATGGTCGTCATGATCAACAACTGGATGGCTCTCCGCTGCGTGAGTTCTTGTATGTGGACGATCTGGCAAACCTGTGCGTCTTCCTGATGAATAACTACTCTGGTAACGAAACGGTCAACGCCGGTACTGGCAAGGAGCTGACCATCAAGGAGCTGACTGAGCTGGTCGCCAAGGTCGTGGGTTACACCGGCGAGATCAAGTGGGATACCACCAAGCCAAACGGCACGCCCCGCAAGCTGCTGGACGTGTCTAAGGCTACCAATCTGGGCTGGACCTACAAGACCGAGCTGGAAGACGGTCTACGCCTGTCCTACGAGGACTTCCTGAACAACCCGATGCGTGCAGAGCGCTAAAAATAAACGATTTGAAAAGGTCGTGTGTCCGTGCAGGGCCACGGCCTTTTTTGTTAAATGATAGGAGAAGTATTATGAATCTGGTGTTATTGTCCGGCGGTTCCGGCCAGCGTCTGTGGCCGCTTTCCAATGATATCCGTTCCAAGCAGTTCATTAAGATCTTCCACCGGGAAGACGGCGAACTGGAATCCATGGTGCAGCGTGTCTATCGTCAGATCAAGGCGGTCGATACGGATGCTACCGTCACCATTGCTACCTCCAAGTCTCAGGTCTCGGCCATCCACAATCAGCTGGGCGAGGAAGTGGGCATCAGCGTGGAGCCTTGCCGCCGGGATACTTTTCCGGCTATCGCTCTGGCCGCAGCCTACCTGAAGGACGTGCAGGGTGTCGACGAGGAAGAATCTGTAGTTGTCTGCCCGGTAGACCCCTATGTGGAGAACGACTACTTTGAGGCACTGAAAGCACTGGGCGACCGTGCCACTGTCAGCAGCGCAAATCTGGTCCTGATGGGTATTGAGCCGACCTACCCCAGCGAGAAATACGGTTATATCATCCCCCTCGGCAAAGAGCAGATCAGCAAGGTGTCCATGTTCAAGGAAAAGCCGACACAGGAAGTGGCAAAGGACTACATTGCAAAGGGCGCGCTCTGGAATGGCGGCGTGTTCGCATTCAAGCTGGGCTATGTGCTGAACCGCGCCCATGAACTCATCGATTTTGTAGACTATGATGACCTGTTCAATAAATACGATACCCTGAATAAGATCAGCTTCGACTATGCCGTGGTGGAGCACGAGACGGAGATCGAGGTCATGCGCTTCGCAGGCACTTGGAAAGACCTTGGTACTTGGAACACCCTGACCGAGGCAATGGACAGCCACGCGGTGGGCGAGGCACTGTTTAACGAGCAGTGTGAGAACGTTCACGTGGTCAACGAGCTGGATGTGCCGATCCTCTGCATGGGTCTGAAGGATGTAGTGGTCTCTGCAAGTCCGGAGGGTATTCTGGTTTCGGATAAGGAGCAGTCCAGCTACATCAAGCCCTTCGTCAACACGCTCGACCACCGGGTTATGTTCGCCGAGAAATCGTGGGGCAGCTTTAAGGTCATCGACATCGACAAGGCTTCCATGACCATCAAAGTGACCCTGAATGCAGGCCACCGGATGAACTACCACAGCCACCAGCACCGGGATGAGGTGTGGACGGTCATTGCAGGCAAGGGCAAGACCATTGTGGACGGTATGGAGCAGAACGTGAAGGCCGGCGATGTGATCACCATGTCCGCAGGCTGCCGCCATACCATCATCGCCGAGACTGAACTGAAGCTGATCGAAGTGCAACTGGGTGAAGCAATCGACGTCCACGACAAGCAGAAATTTGAACTGGAATATTGAGCCACCGCAGGAGGCAGCTATGCAAAACAAGAATACAGCGAGTACCGGAACGCCAATGAAAAAGTTGCATGGCGGTGCAAAGAAAATGGCTCAAATGTCAAATATAGGTGGCGGTTCAAAGGCAACTGGTGGCGGTGGTGTTGACGAAGGAATGAAAGCAATGCTACAGTATACACAGGCTAATACTGTGAAAAAAATGGCGGCGCAGAATGTGAAGAAAAAGATTACTGGTAAGAAGTAAAATCGCTATAATATTGTCCACATATCAATACAGTGCTATAATTAAACCACAATAACACAGAAAAGAGGTTGACTACTATGCCCCGTCCCAAAGGTAGCAAAAACAAGCCAAAGACCGTAAAAGCAACTGTTGACTTTGCTGCACAGCTCGCCGAAAAGCAATCCGCAAAGGAAGCCGTTTCCGCCGAAATTGCATCCATTACTGCGAACATCGATATGCTGAAAGCTGACCTGAAAACCAAGAAAGCAGAGCTGAAATCTATCGACAAGGAAATCGCCAGAATCGAAGCCAAAAAGATCAAAGCTGAAACTAAGGCAGCAGAATCCGCAAAGAAAGCTGAAGCAGAGGACGTGCTGAAAACGCTACTGGCCAGCGGCGTGAGTGCAGACGAAATCCTCGCAAAACTGAAATAATCTTTTCAAAATCCAAAACCGTGTGGACGGAGTTGAAAAATCTCATCCAGACGGTTTTCTAATAAGATAATCGCTTCATATCGAACAAAATATATCCATTTCTAACTCTAGGCCTCAAAATCACTTCCGGGGAAATTTCAGCCCAAACTCACAGCAGGGAAGACCATGGACAAGCCAAATAAGCAATCAAGTGAGCGATATAGATAAGAAGCTATCCGGGCTGTTCACACATCAAAATCGCTCTCAAAACATCCTTCAAAAATCAGAAATAACTCATCGTCCAAGCCAGTCCATCAATGTACCGATCAAGCCACCATTCCACCCCTCATCACTCACCCTGAGGAGCGCATCTGGGCAGAGCAAACGCCCCGGCGGTGCTCCGGGCTCCGGACGCTCCGAAGATTAAGTACAATCGGATGAAACAATTTTACATGGTTGACATGAGGCGGAAAACGTGATATTATCACCTTGTAAAAAAGTGCGAATCCCTCTCGCTCACAGAGGAAAAATCTCTCTCGCAACGAGAAATCAAACGATACAACGAACAAAAAAACAACTTTGCCGAAGGCTGGCAGACACGAGGGACTTAAAATCCCTTTCTGGCGACAGAGTGCGGGTTCAAGCCCCGCCGGTGGCATGAGAAAGCCCAGAATTGTTCGTTGATTCGAATGATTCTTGGCTTTCTCGGTTCTTTGTCAAGGGTGTATCTGAAAACACCCAATGACATACACAAAACAGACCCTCCAGCAGGATCTTGCTGCCATGGGGCTGACCGGCACCGAGACGATTCTCATCCACTCCTCCATGAAAGCCATCGGTGTTGTCGAAGGCGGCGCGGACACGGTTCTGGATGTTTGCATTGCTGGCGCTGAATTTTGCAAACCGATAAGAATGCAACGATACCTCTGCGGTTCTAGATGCACCGCAGGGGTCTTTTTTGTGCAGGTCCTTTCCGAAAAGGGAAAATCATGGTATACTGTGTTGAAAAGAATTTGATTCTGGAGGAACAAAGATGAATGATATGAAGGAAAAGACCGACGCACTTCTGAAAGAGATGGCCGTCCTGACCGGGGCGGCCGCGATTGTTGCGGCGGGCGTCTACTTTTTTCTGGTGCCGAGCCATACATCCGTCAGCAGCATTTCCGGCCTTGGCATCGTGCTGTCCAATTTTGTGCCACTGCCCTTGTCGGTCATTACAATGATTTTGAACGTTGTGCTTCTCATTGTCGGGTTTTTTACCTGCGGCAGAGAGTTTGGTGCAAAGACCGTTTACACCAGTGTGCTGCTGCCAGTGTTTCTGGGGCTATTTGAAAAGCTGTTCCCAGAGGCTGGCTCGATGACTGGCAGTCAGGAGCTGGACGTGGTGTGCTATATCCTGGTGGTCAGCATCGGGTTGAGCATTTTGTTCAACCGCAACGCGTCCTCCGGCGGGCTGGATATCGTAGCGAAAATCATGAACAAGTACCTGCACATGGAATTGGGAAAAGCCATGTCTCTGTCGGGGATGTGCATAGCGCTTTCCGCAGCGCTGGTCTATGATAAGAAAACGGTGGTCCTGAGCATTCTGGGCACTTATTTCAACGGCATCGTGTTGGATCATTTCATCTTCGACAACAGCATCAAGCGCCGCGTCTGCATCATCACCGAAAAAGAGGAGGCGCTGCGGCAGTTTATCATCAACGATCTGCACAGTGGTGCGACCATGTACGAGGCCATCGGCGCATACAATCTGGAAAAACACAACGAGATCATTACCATCGTGGACAAGAGCGAGTATCAAAAGCTGATGAACTTTATCAACCGGGAGGACCCCAAGGCGTTTGTCACCATTTACAATGTGTCCAGTATGCAGTATCAGCCCAAGACCTGAGCACCGGATGTGAAAGGAGACCCTATGAACATTACAGTTTATCTTGGAGCAAACGAAGGAAACACCCCGGCACTGAAAGCGGCCGTGCAGGAGCTTGGGCGCTGGATCGGGGAGAGCGGGAATGCGCTGATCTACGGCGGGTCCCGAAGCGGCCTGATGGGTGCACTGGCGGACAGTGTGCTGGCTGCGGGCGGCGATGTGACCGGCGTAGAGCCGGAGTTCTTTGTCAAAGGGGAACTTCAACACGATGGCCTCACGGAGCTGATCGTTACAAAGGATATGACCGAACGGAAGACGAAGATGATCGAGCTGGGTGATGCGTTCATTGCGTTTCCCGGCGGGACAGGTACGCTGGAAGAGATCGCAGAGGTGATGTCCAAAGTCTCGCTGAAGCATCTGGATGCGCCCTGTATTCTGTACGACCTGGATGGCTATTATACAGGCCTGCGGATGCTGCTGAGCCACATGATCGAAACAGGCCTGTCGTCTGAAGAGCGTCAGAAAGGAATCTATTTTGCAAAGGATCTCGCGGAGATCAAGACGATTTTGAACCTTTGATTTCACGAAGCAAGCCGAACTAAAAAGACGTATATTCGATTAAAAATGAAGAAATAAAACAAAGAGTAAATCACGAGAAAGCTGTCCGCAACAAAATTTCATCTGCATCAAAAACGCATAGAATGAAAAGAATACAAATCGTATAGCTTGTTTGAGCGGCACATTTCTACAGCGAAAAATTGACTCGAATGCCGCGCCGTTTTATGCTATAATAGTCCATAGAAAAGGAGCGTGGAGTATTTGGAACTGGAGCAAGCGCAGAAGCGCGTGGAAGAACTGCGCGCGGTGATCGAAAAGAACAACCGCCTTTATTACGATCAGGATGCCCCTGAACTGGAGGATTTTGAATACGATGCCCTGACACGGGAGCTGAAAGAATTGGAAGCACAGTTCCCGCAGCTGGTCACACCCAACTCACCGACGCAGCATGTCGGCGGGACCCCCAGCGGACGGTTTGCCAAGGTCACACATGCGGTCAAAATGGAAAGCCTGTTGGATGCGTTTTCGTTTGACGAACTGCGCGACTTTGACCACCGGGTGCGTGAAGCAGGCGTCGAACCGGAATACGTGGTGGAGATCAAGATCGATGGCCTTTCGTGCAGCCTGGAATACGAAAACGGTATGCTGGTGCGGGCTTCCACCCGCGGCGACGGTGTGGTCGGCGAAGACGTGACGGCCAACGTCAAAGCCATCCGGAAGATTCCCAAACAGCTGAAGGATGCACCGGAGTTTCTGGAAGTGCGCGGTGAGGTGTATATGCCGCATGAAGCGTTCCAGCACCTTTGCGCCGAGCAGGAATTGCAGGGAGCGGCCCCCTTTAAGAATCCGCGCAATGCAGCCGCCGGTTCGCTGCGCCAGAAGGATTCAAAAATCACCGGGAGCCGTGGGCTGTCGATCTTTATCTTCAATGTGCAGCAGATCCGCGGCAAGGAACTGACTACCCATGCAGAGAGTCTGGACTACCTCAAGAGCCTGGGGCTGCCGGTCTCGCCGCGCTATCACGTGGTGCACAACATCGAAGACGCCATTGCTGAGATCGAGCAGATCGGCCAGAACCGTTCGAAGCTCGATTTTGATATGGACGGTGCCGTCATCAAAGTAAATGCTTTTGCACAGCGCGAGCGGATGGGTTCGACCAACAAATTCCCGCGCTGGGCCATTGCGTTCAAGTACCCGCCGGAGGTCAAGGAGACGACGCTGCGCAGCATTGAAGTGGCTGTTGGCCGCACAGGCGTTCTGACCCCGACGGCCTGCTTTGACCCGGTCTTTCTGGCGGGGACTACCGTAGCACGTGCGACGCTCCACAACGAGGACTTCATCCATCAGTTCGGCCTCTGCATCGGGGATACCATTCAGGTGCGCAAAGCCGGTGATATCATTCCGGAGGTCATCGGTGTGACCCGCCATGAGGAAGGCGCACAGCCCTATGAGATGCCCACAGTCTGCCCGTCCTGCGGCGCACCGGTAGTGCATCTGGAAGATGAGGCGGCACTGCGCTGCGTCAACCCGGAGTGCCCGGCACAGGCACTCCGCAACATCATCCATTTTGCTTCCCGCGATGCCATGGACATCGACGGCCTCGGTACGGCGGTTGCAACGCAGCTGGTGGATAAGGGGCTGGTGCACTCGGCGGCTGACCTTTATACCCTCACGCTGGAGCAGCTGCTGACGCTGGAAAAGTTCAAGGAAAAGAGTGCGACCAATCTGCTGCAAGCCATCGCGCACTCCAGGGAAAACAATCTGGACAAGCTGCTGTTTGGCTTTGGCATCCGGAACATCGGCGATAAGGCTGCGGCTCTGCTGGCGGAACATTTCGGTTCGCTGGAAGCCATCCGGGAGGCGACCGAGGAGCAGATCAGCGAGATCGACGGCTTTGGCGGTGTGATGGCTCAGAGCGTGACCGAGTTCTTTGCAAAAGACGGCACGACCGACCTTGTCCATCGTCTGGCGGATGCCGGATTGAATATGCAGTGGAAGGGAGAACCCAAGGGCGACAAACTCGCCGGAAAAACGCTGGTCGTGACCGGCACACTGGAGACCCTTTCCCGCAATGAGGCGGAGGCGCTGATCGTAAAGAACGGCGGCAAGGCCAGCGGTTCCGTCTCGAAAAAGACGGCCTATGTGGTGGCCGGAACGGCGGCAGGCTCGAAGCTGACCAAGGCACAGGCCCTTGGTGTGCCGGTGCTGACCGAAGCAGAGTTTCTCGCTCTGTTGAACGAGGAACCAAAGCCGGAAGCCTGAATCTTTCCGGAGTCCTGAATAAAAGAAGAACCCCATCAAACGCCCGTACAGTGGAACACGCTGTGCGGGCGTTTGTGCTGCCCGGTTCTATCTTCCGCCCGGCTGCATACAGTGATGACAAGAGACGCGGAAGGAGAATGCAGGATGGACGAGTATTATCAGGTGGTTCAATCGCTGCCAAGCTGGCTGGCTCGGCCGCTTCTGGACATGCCGTCGGCCCTTGCGCCCGATGTGCAGGAGCTTCGGCTGCGGGTGGGCTGTGCACCAGCGTTCACGATGCGCGGGGCAGTCTGCACACCGCAGGAAACAGCGCGGGAGCTTGCCTCCTTGCAGCGGATGCTTCTGACGCCGCAGCAGATGGAGGAGATCTTGTTCACACTGTGCGGCGGGTCGGTCCACACGCATCAGACGGAGATCGCGCAGGGGTATGTGACGGGTCCCTCCGGGTGTCGAGCGGGCCTTGGTGGGCGCTTTCTGCAAAACCCGGAACAGGGCGTCGTTTTGCAGGAACTGACCTCCGTCAACCTGCGCGTTGCGCGTGAGAAAACTATCCCGCTCCCACAGGAACTGTGTGCAGCCATGCAGACGCATTTCATCGGGATGCTTCTCGTAGGCGAGCCGGGCAGCGGCAAAACGACGCTTCTGCGCAGCATGGCGCGGGAGCTTGTCTGCCAGAAAAAGCTGGTCTCGGTCATCGACGAGCGGCGGGAGTTGTTTTCGGGCAGCTCCCGGCGGGAGTCCCCCGGTGAAGCGCTGGATGTGATCTCCGGCATCCCGAAGGGACAGGCTGTGCAGATGGCACTGCGGACACTCTCGCCGCAGATCCTTTTGTTGGACGAGCTGGGCGGTCTGGATGAGGTGACAGCGCTCGAACAGGGGCTTTTCAGCGGCGTGGATTTTATCGCAACGCTCCATGCAGCGTCCCCGGAAGAAGCGGTCGGACGCCCCCAGGTGCAGGCGCTGCAGGCGCGGGGTGTACTCCATGTGCTGGTCTGGCTCAAAGGGCGGGAGGAGCCGGGGCAGGTGCGGGAGGTGCGGTTTTTATGAGCAGTCTCTTTTTGCATGGCATCGGGGCGGTCTGCCTGGTATTCTGCGGCTGGTGCGTTGGCGATGGGGTCTGCATCCGTGCAGAGGCACATCGGCAGGCACTGCAAAAGACCATTGCCCTACTGGAACGCATCCGCCGGGAGATCGAATTTCGGCGTACGGATCTGAGAGCTTTGCTTTGTGCTATGCAGCGGGAAGGCCTTGTGGGGCAGGCAGAGCATTCGCTGCAAACGCTGGCTCCCGACCCGGCGCTGACCCGGCGGGAGCAGAACGCATTCCGGGCGTGCATGGCAGGGCTGGGCCATGCAGAAGCAGCACAGGAATGCCAGCAGCTTGCATTTTACATCCAGCAGTTCGAGGCGTTTCAGACAGAGCTTGCACCGCAGCTGCGGCAGACGAACGAGCTTTCGCATAAGCTTGGCCTTGCGCTGGGGCTGGCGGCTGCAATTTTGCTGATTTGAGCGGAGAGGATGAAAAAGATGGAGATCGACCTGATCTTTAAGATCGCGGCCATTGGCATCATCGTAGCGGTGCTGAACCAATTGCTGATCCGCTCCGGGCGGGAGGACCAGGCGATGATGACGACACTGGCAGGGCTGGTCGTGGTCCTGTCCATTCTGGTGAAACAGATCAGCGCCCTGTTCGTGACCATCAAATCCCTGTTCGCACTATGAGTGCGGCGGCAGCGGCCTTTGGTCTGGCGCTTGTGGCAGCATTGCTTTATACGGCGCTCAGGCGCAGTGTCCCATCCTACGCGCTGCTGCTTTCGCTGGGGGCGGCACTGGTGCTTCTGGTGCGGGTCGGGTCTGCGTTCCGGGCGGCGCTCCTCGGCATCGTCCGCCTGGGGGAGCAGACGAACGGCGCAGCCTTTTCGTGCCTGATGAAGAGCGCGGTCGTTCTGCTTCTGACGGACTATACCCATACCCTCTGCGAAGAAGCCGGAGCGGAATCGCTGGCGTGGTGTGTCGGGCTGGCAGGCCGCTGTCTGGTGCTTGCGGCGGCGTGGCCGCTGCTGGAAGAGATTTTACAGCGAATCGGGAGTATGACGGGATGAACAACTGGGATATGCGCCTTCCGGGCGCGGAGACGTGGGGGCCTTATCTGGAACAAAGCCCGGTACCGCCTGCGGCGTTCGCAGAAAACCCCTGGGAGGCGCTGCGCAGTTTTCTGCCAGAGTCCCTGCCCTCGGCCCTGCATACCGCTGCAAGCGGGTATGCGGCGGTTCTGACCTTTCTGGTGCTGGGCGCTGTCATCGCACTGCTGTTGAGCGGCCATGCGGATGGAACACTGCTGGACCTCGTCTGCGCAGGGGGCTGTGGGGTCCTGCTATGGGAGAAGCTCGTGGCCCTTTCCGAAACGCTCTGCACCCAGATCGAAAGCTGGAACCGGTTTCTTCTGGGTTTTCTGCCGGTGTATGCAGGGGTCCTGACTCTGGGCGGCGAGAGCGTGGCAGGCGCTTCGGCAGGCGGTTTTCTTCTGACGATGCTGTGTGCTCTGGCGCAGGGGCTCACGGTGCTGGTGCCGCCGCTGCTCCAATGCTATCTGGCCTTGAGCATGGCCTGCTGCATCTGTGCGGAGACTGGGCTGGGGAGCTTTTGCAAGGCGGTTGGCAGTGCGCTGGAAAAGCTGCTGGGGTGGGCGGGCAAACTTCTGGTTGCTCTTCTGGGTCTGGAGCGCATCTCAACGCTGCAGCTGGACCGTGCGGCCCTTCGCACCGGGCAGCTTCTGACCGGGACGGTGCCAATCATCGGGGAGACGCTGCGCGATGCCTCGGAGACGGTGCTGTCGAGCCTTCAGCTTTTGAAAAGCGGGCTGGGGCTGGCTGCGCTGTTGACCATTGCAGCAGAATTCGTGCCGGTCTATCTGGGAATGCTTATCCAGCTGGGCCTGCTTTCCGGGTGCGGGCTTCTATGCGGACTGATGGGCAGTGAGCGCTGCCAGAGCCTTCTGGAATGCTTTGCTGAGGCGCTCCGCTGCATGATGGCGGTGACGGCGCTGTTTGCGGGGCTTGCTATTGCAGGCACGGCACTGCTCTTTGTGGTAGGGGGTGGATGAAGTGCAGAACATCAAAGCGGCGGTGGCAGTTTTCTGCACGGCGTGTATCTGCGCGGAGCTGACCGCACAGCTCACAGGGCAGGGGTGGGCCCGGCGCAGCATAAAAGCGGTGGCTGGGTTATATATTTTAGCAGTGGTCCTCTGTGTGCTTCCGCAGGCAAAAGGGGAGTGGCAGGCGTTCGCTCTCCCGGCAGCGTCTTCGGTGGAATTGGGAACACAGAAGGAGACCGTGCTTTGCGCGGCAGCGTCTCAGCTGGAAGAAACTTTGGAAGCCCGCTGCCGTGAGGAGCTGGGCGCAGAGGTCGCCATCCGCATCGAGCTGGAAGAGACAGCGGAGGGCGTACAGGTCCATTCCCTGACGGTGACGCCGATGGGAAAGGCGGAAGAAACGCGGGATGCGGTAGAGGAACTGCTTCAACATACGCTGGGCGTATCGCCTGTGTGGGACGTGCCCGGCGGGGAGAATGCGCCATGAAACAGCGGGGAGAAGGAACGACATTTGATTTCCGGGCACTGCTGGAAAAGCAGAACCGTACCCGACTGGCCGTGGTGTTGGGCGGCGCGGCGATGCTGTTGTTGCTGCTCTCCGAACTGCTGCCCGCAACGCCGCCTGCGGAACCATCCGCGGCGTCGGCTTCCCAGGCGTCAGCCTACCGGGAGCAGCTGGAAGCACAGCTCCAGGACCTGATCGGGCAGATCGATGGGGCCGGGGCCACGACCGTGATGGTGACACTGGAAACCGGGGAGGAGACCGTCTATGCTACGGACACGCAGTCGGGACAGACCCAAAGCCAGGAAACGCATGTGCTGTTGGATGACGGCACGGCTCTGGCACAGACGGTCTATTATCCGCAGGTGTGCGGTGTCGCGGTCGTCTGTGACGGCGGGGGAGATGTCCGGGTCGCTGCACGGATCACCGAGCTTGTGCGGGCATTGCTGGATATTTCGTCTACCCGGATCTGTGTAGAACAACGCCGGCCCTGACCGGCTGTTTCCGAACCATTAAGTCGCAGAGACAAGGAGGAACATTTCCATGAGAGCTATTTCCAAGAACACCCGAAAAGTGACGGCGCTTACCCTGGCGGCGGCTCTGGTCGTTGCGGTCTATCTGAACTGGCAGTATGCGCGGGCGGGCGTCACGCTGGAGGAAAACGCCGTCCAGGTCGCGGCAGGAGCAGACACGGCGGACGAAGCCTCCGCGCCCATTCTGGACGGCCTGATGACCGAGGCGGAAGCCGTTTCCAGCGCCAACAAGAATTATGGAGAAGCACAGCTCGTCAGCGTAGCGAATCACAGCGGCTCCAAGTTCTTTGAGGAGGCCCGGCTCAAGCGGACCAAGGCGCACGACGAAGCAATGGACGCCGTGCAGAAAGCTTTGAAATCATCGTCGCTCTCCGCAGAAGAGAAAAAGAGCTACACTCAGCAGTTGACCGGCAATCTGGAAGATCTCCATGCAGAAAATGAGATCGAAACGATGGTCAAGGCCAAAGGCTTCGCGGACTGCCTCTGCTTTTTGCAGTCCGGCCGGGCAGATCTGACGGTGATGACCTCCGGCGACGCACTGACGGCAGCACAGGTGGCGCAGATCCGGGATATCGTTCTGAGCAAAAGCAGTGTGACAGCGCAGAACATCACCATCGTAGAGGTAAAATAAGAGAGCGGTTGCGGGGGTCCGCCGGATGTGGTAATATAAAGAGGAACAAACAAAGCGGGCCTGCCGCCCGGCGGGCCCCACAGGAGCGTTTATGAAAGAACCAAAACTGAAGACTGTTTACGTCTGTTCCAACTGCGGGGAGACCAGCCCGCGCTGGATGGGCCGCTGCCCCAGCTGCGGCAGCTGGAACACCATGAACGAAGATGTGGTCGCAGAGGCCCCCAAGGCGGGGCTTACCGGCGGAAAAGCCGCTGCCCCTGCCCGGCAGGAGGGAGTGACCTCGCTGACGGCGAAGCGCCTGTCGGAGATCAGTACGACCGAGGAGAAAAGCCGCATTCTGACTGGCATCTCCGAACTGGACCGTGTGCTGGGCGGCGGCATCGTGCTGGGCGGCGTGGTCCTGCTCAGCGGTGAGCCGGGCGTGGGCAAATCCACCATGCTGCTGCAGCTTTGTGGTGCCATCTCCAACCAGCATACGGTTTTGTATATTACGGGGGAAGAGTCGGTGCGGCAGGTCAAGCTGCGTGCCGCGCGGCTCAAGATCCCGCAGGAGAACATCTATCTGGTAGCCGAAAACGACGTGGACGAGATCTGCGGCCTGATCGAAAAGGAAAAACCGGATCTTGTGGTCATCGACTCCATCCAGACCATGCGCTGCATGGACATTTCCTCTTCGTCCGGCACGGTCAGCCAGGTGAAGGAAAGCGCGGCCCGGCTGCTGGCGGTGGCTAAAAAGCAGGAGATCCCGATGTTCATCGTGGGCCATGTCAACAAGGATGGTGCCATTGCTGGCCCCAAGGTCATGGAGCACATCGTGGATACGGTGCTATACTTTGAAGGCGACAAAATGCTGCCTTACCGCATCCTGCGGGCAGCCAAAAACCGCTATGGCTCCACGAATGAGCTGGGCATGTTCGATATGACGGGGCAGGGGCTGGAAGAGATCGAAAACCCGTCGCAGATGCTTCTGGAAGGCCGTCCGCTCGGTGTTTCCGGCAACTGTGTCGCCTGCACGATGGAGGGCAGCCGCCCCATTCTGAGCGAAATTCAGGCGCTTGCGACGAAAACGAATTTCCCGGCACCGCGCCGCGCCTGCAGCGGCTACGATTACAACCGCATGAACCTTCTCATTGCGGTCCTTGAAAAACGCGCCGGGTATTTCTTCGGCAACCTGGATGTGTATATCAACATCGTCAGCGGCATCACGCTGCGGGATACCGCCTGCGACCTGGCGGTCTGCCTCAGCATGGTCTCATCGCTGCTGGACTGCCCGGTCAGCGACAAATTGATCGCCATCGGTGAAGTCGGTCTGGGCGGCGAGGTGCGCAGTGTGCCCAATCTGGAACAGCGTCTGCGGGAAGCGGAACGGATCGGTTTTGAACGTGCCGTCGTGCCGAAGCACAGCCTTGCGCATCTGAACCCGGCGGATTATCCGGGCATGAAGCTCATAGGAGCGGCTTATATCTCGGATGCGATCCATGCTTTGAAAAACGACCGCCTTTAATGGAAATGATAAGGAAACGATATGTCCATCTATCTTGATGAAAAGAATCCCAGCAAGCACAAACCGTTCGAGGATGCTTCGGCGGACATTGTGGAGTATGTGCGTTATCTGGAAGTGATCGCAGGCAAAAGCGCGAACACCGCGTTCAGCTATTACTGCGATCTGCGCGGCTTCAGCCGCTTTATGAAGCGCCGCAGGGGCCTTGTGGCAGAGGATGCGGAACTGAAAGAGATCGACCCAAAGGGGCTCGACACCGCATTCTGGGGCAGTGTGACAAAAGAGGACGTTTACGAATATCTGTATTTTCTGAACCGTGAATGCGGAAACAAAAAGTCCTCCACGGCCCGGCGGCTGGCCAGCCTGCATGGGTTTTATGACTATCTGGTCAATCAGGTCAACCGCCTTTCGCAGGACCCGACGGCTTCCATCAAACCGCCCAAGCAGGATAAAGTTCTGCCCAAATATCTGACGGCGGAGCAATCCATGCAGCTGCTGGAAAGCACCCAGCATCAGAGCGATTTCCCGGAACGGGATTACTGCATGGTCGTGCTGTTTCTGAACTGCGGGATGCGTCTGGCAGAACTGGTCGGGATGGACCTTGGCGACATCGACCTGGAACAGCGGCAAATCCGGCTGTTCGGCAAAGGCCACAAGGAGCGCATGGTCTACCTGAATGATGCCTGTATCGAAGCGCTGCAATTGTACCTGAAGAAACGGAACACGATGGAAGGTCTGGACCCCAAGGAAAAGGCCGTTTTTGTGACCCGCCGCATGAAAGACCGCATCTCGAACCGCCGCGTGGAACAGCTGGTGACAGGTGCCATGAAGGCGGCAGGGCTGAAGGGCTTTTCGACCCATAAGCTGCGGCATACAGCAGCTACGCTGATGTACCAGACCGGCAATGTGGATATTCTGACGCTTAAGCAGCTGCTCGGCCACAGCAGTGTGGGCACGACCCAAATCTATACGCATCTGCAAGAATTTCAGGTCCGCGCGGCCATTGAGCAGAACCCGCTGGGGGAAGTCCGGAAGACAAACTTGGATACAACGAAACAGGAAGCGGGGGAGACCCACGGGGGAATTTCTCCGAACAGTGCAGAAATGGACGCAGGAGCGAAGGATTCTCCGGATGATGCAGCCGAAATGCCGACTGGGCCGATGGAAGCCTTTGATGGGGCTGCCAAAGACGGTTTCCGCGTAGATGTTTCGGCGCTGCGTGAGCCGGATGCAAGCGAAAAAACGGAGCACTAAAATGGATTATACGAAATTTTCGGGCACTTATACAGTTCGGCGGCTATTCCGTGACGATATTCCGTCTGTTTTTGCGCTCTGTGAGAAAAATCCGCAGTTTTATGAGCATTGTCCGCCGTTTGTGACGCCGGAAAAGATCGAAGCCGATCTGAAGGCCATGCCGCAGCGCAAGGCCGGTCAGGAACAGGATAAGTATTATCTGGGCTATTTTGACGTCCACCAGCGGCTTGTGGCTGTGATGGATTTCATCGACCATTATCCGGATGCGCAAAGTGGGTTCATCGGATTCTTTATGATGGAAAAAGACCTGCAAGGAACCGGCGTCGGAAGCTCGATCATCACTGATCTGTGTGCCTGTCTGGCGCAATGGAATTATCAATACATTCGTTTGGGTTATGTGGATGGAAACGAACAAAGCAGATCGTTCTGGCTGAAGAATCAATTCACGGATACTGGTTTGAGAGATCATACAAACGATTACACCGTCGTTGTGATGAATCGTTTTTTGACAAAAGTGTAGATCAAAAAGCAGAAAAAAACAGACCAAGAATACACCAATTGCATACATACCGCAAAAAGGCCGCTGGAGCTCAAAATCGAGCTCAGCGGCCTTAATTGGCAAAAATTGGAGAAAAGAGGGCTTTTTCACTCCCCTGTATTTCACATAACGTGCATTATACGAAACTTACGTCGTTGAAAAACAGGCCCCCTCTTCTGCCGTGTTCCACGCGCACGGCTTTGCCGGGAGGCTCGTTTTTCGTTTCAGTTTTAGGACACGTACCGCTGCATGTTCAGGCCATGTGTCGTGCGGGACGCTCTCTTTGTGCCGGGTCTGGCTTATTCCGGCAGCGGCGTGATCTCAAAATATGTACAGATGGCTTCATAGTAAGCGCGGGCGGTTCGCCTGCAACCCTCTTCACTGCCAAACTGTGCAACATCGGCGGCACTGGTCACAAAGCACTGCTCTGCCAGAACGGCCGGACAATTTACATCTTCCAGAATGGTAAAACTGCGCTCTGCCCGCACTTCGGTGTGGCTGGTCTCGACCAGCTGCTTTGCTTCTCCGATGTAATAAATGTAACGGACTCCCCCGCGCCCCCGCAGACTGGCCCCGGCAGAACGCATGGCGCTGGCCAGGCGTTTTGCGAAATAATAGCTTTCCTGATGCCAGGTGCGGCCCGGCACACTGGGATAGCACTCGAACCCGGAGGCCGTGGAGCCTTCCGGTGCAGAGTTCCCGTGGATGGAAAGCAACAGGTCCGGCGAGAGCGCATTGGCCGTAGCGGCGCGTTCTGCTGGCTTTGCCGTGGCGTCATAGCTTTCGCGGGTCTGGAGCGGGATAAAATTAGGGTCGGCCTCCAGCCACCCGCGCAGTGCTTCGGCGGTAGCTGCCGTCATCTCCTTTTCCGTTACGATCCCCTGTGCGCCTGGGTCTGAACCGCCGTGCCCGGCATCGATTGCAATACGATAGGGCGGCGGGCCGAAGGTAGGACGGAAATCATCATCGTCTACAGCGGGTGTTCCCTGCCCGATCGTAAAGGCTGCATACCACAAATAAAGGCCGAAACAGATCCCGATGAAACAGAGGCAGAGAACGACCGCGTGACGAAATGAAAAGGCCTGATTTTTCTGTTTCTTTTTGCGATGGACTGCATGTTTTGCCATATAGACTTCCCTGCTTTGAATAAAACAAAACCTGCCCGCGAGATGGTTTCCGGGGCAGGTTTCCGGGAAATGCCCGGAGAAATTTTACTTCAGTTCGACCACGGTCACGCCGCTCTCCCCCTCGCCGTAGCGGCCAAGGCGGAAGCTCTTGACCATGCGGTTTCCGCGCAGATGCTTGTGGATGGCCGTGCGCAGTGCACCGGTGCCGTTGCCATGGATCAGATAGACCACGGTCTGGCCGTTCAGGATGGCGCGGTCGATGAAGGAATCCACCTCCGGCAGTGCCTCATCGACCGTCAGGCCCAGCAGATTGCACTCCATTTTGGCGCTGCGCTGCACCCGCTCTACCCTGCCGTTCGGGCGGTTGGCGTCACCGGTCAGGCGGGAATACCGCTGCTGCGCCTTGGTCTTGGCCTGCGGTTCCTTGACCAGCTTTTCGGGCTGCTTCAGGCCCAGGAGCGGAACTTTGGTCTTGATGATTCCGGCGCGAACGAGAACATCGCCGTTTTTATCCGGCAAAGCCAGCACCGTCGCCAGCTGATTCAGCTCGGCAATACAGACCTCCTGCCCCACCTTGACCTCCTTCAGCGGAACGAATTCCTGGACCGGATTGTGCACGACCTCGGTGCCGATGAAGAGCTTTTCCGATTCCTTTTTGGCGATCTCCCGCGCGCGCTGGGCTTTCTGCTGAGTGCTCATCCGCTCATCCTTCTGGAGCTGACGCAGCTCATCCGTCAAAGCGTATGCTTTGCTTTCCACCTGCTGCGCCAGTGCACGGGCCTTGGCGCGGGCTGCTTCCAGCTCATTTTCGCCCTGCTGGATGAGTTCGTCCCGCTTTTTGCGGGCGGCATCCAGCTGATGGGCAGCCTCATTGCGAAGCTCTTCCACCTCGTCCTGGCTTTCCTTGAGCTGCAGTTTCAGGTCGTCCAGCTGGCCCAGAACCGCATCCAGACGCTTGTCCTCTGCCGAAAGATGCTGCTGTGCCGCTTCAATGACGCGCTCTGGGATGCCGAGCTTCTCGCTGATGAGGAAAGCGTTGGATTTGCCGGGAACGCCGACGCTCAGCTTGTATGTGGGGCGCAGCGTCTCAAGGTCAAATTCACAGCTGGCATTGACGACGCCTTTCGTCTCCAGAGCGAAGACCTTCAGCTCTGCATAGTGGGTGGTCGCCATCAGCAGCACACCACGGCGGCGCAGCTCTTCGATGATGGCGACTGCCAGCGCAGCACCCTCGGCGGGGTCTGTGCCTGCTCCCAATTCGTCCAGCAGGACCAGTGTGCGGGGCATGGCCAGTTCCAGGATGCCGGTGATCTTCTTCATGTGGCCGGAGAAGGTGGACAGGCTCTGTTCGATGCTCTGCTCGTCGCCGATGTCCACGAGGAACTCGTCAAACACGCAGATCTCGCTGCGCTCGTCGGCAGGAATAAGGAAGCCGCATTGTGCCATGGCACACAGCAGACCGGCTGTTTTCAGGGTGACCGTCTTGCCGCCGGTGTTCGGGCCGGTAATGATGAGCGAATCGTAGTCTCTGCCCAGCGCGATATCCACCGGAACGCACTTTTTGGGGTCGATGAGCGGATGCCGTGCCCGGATGAGTGAGAAGGACGAATCGGTCCGCACGGCAGGCTTAAAGGCCTTCATGTCCAGCGCCAGCCGTGCCTTGGCCAGCAGGACGTCGATCTCCAGCATGGCCTTATAGCTGTATTGGAATTGCGGCTCAATGGCGGCGACCTGTGCCGTGAAGGCAACCAGAATGCGCTCGATCTCCTGCGCTTCCTGTGCGCGGTATTGCAGGATGCGAGCGTTTGCCTCCACGACGGCCTGCGGCTCCACAAAGACTGTTGCGCCCGTGGAGGAGACATCGTGGATGATGCCGTTCACTTCGCCGCGGTATTCACTTTTGACCGGGACGACATACCGGCCGTTTCGCATGGAAACGACGCTCTCTTGCAGATATTTGGAGGTGTCCATGTTGCGGACCATAGTTTCCAGACGGTCGCGGATGCTGTTTTCAGTGGCGTGGATCTTCTTGCGCAGCTCATTCAATGTGCGAGAAGCCGTGTCAGCCATGGCATCCGGTGCCAGAATGGCGCTGGAGATCTGCTGCTCCAGGCCGGGCTGCGGGGCCAGCGCGTAGAACAGGTCGTCTGTCGGCAGCGCTTCGTGATCCGAGGAACCGTACCAGCTGCTCAGATTCTGGAAGTTGCGGAGTGCCCCTGCTACCATCAGAAGCTCTCCCATCGAGAGGACACCGCCCTTGACAGCGCGGGTCACCAGCTGGCTGACACCCTCCACACCGCCGAACCGGGGCGAACCGTTTTTGATGAGCAGGCTGTTGATGGCGTCCGTCTGTTCCAGCGAATAGCGGACCTCGTCCGGGTCGCACTGGGGCTCCAGCGCCAGCATCTGCGCTTTGGCCTCCCGGCAGACACAGCCCTCGGCTGCACGGGCAATGATCTTATCAAGCTCAAGTGTTTTTAAGTAGCTTGTTTCCATAGTAATGATCCCTTTAGAATTTGTTCGGTCAGGGCAGAACGGATTTCAGAAATGAATAGCTCTTCAGCGGCTTGTCGAGGTGGGTCAGCGCGTATTGCTCTGCCACCGCCGACAGCTTGGCCAGACTGCCGACCGAGATCTTGAATGCAAATATTTTTTTGTCCTCTACGAGGCAGATGTGCCGCAACGCATACAGCGCACCGGCGTCCAGGTTGCACGGCTTCCCTGCCTTCTGCGCACAATCCAGGCAGAGCAGATAGCCCTCCTGCGGGTCGAGATAAAACGACGCATCGTCATACTTTCCGCACACATTGCAGCAGGCAAGCTGCGGCAAAAAGCCGCACTCGCTCATGGTGCGCAGCTCGAACACTGCCTTGATGACGCGCAGATCCGCTTTCTGGCGGCTGATCATGTACAGGCAGTTGAGCAGAAGCCGAAGCTCCTTGCCCGCTTCGGTGCCGGTCGGCGAGAGCGAGACCGCCATCTCATCCAGATACATGGCAAGCCCCATCCCCTCGATGGAGGAAGAAACTCCGTGGAAAATAGTGTTGACCGAAGCCTCCCGGACCGTGTACATATTCCGCCCAGGAACAAGGACAAATTCCGAGTAACAAAAAAGCCCGCAGGCGCTGAATAATTTACTCTTCAGCCGCAGGCTGTTCGGCGCCGAAGCCGAGATCACACCAAGCTCCGGTGTCAGGATGGTCAGGATCCGGTCAGCCTCTTTGTACCGGGTCTCCCGCAGGACGAGCCCCATCGTTACGATCGTATCCATCAGTATCTTCTCCTGCCGGAACAGCAGGCTGTTCCGCGTTCTGCTGCCTGTAATCCAGGTAGCGGAGGATGTTTCCGGTGCAGGCAAATGCCTGCCAGCGTGCGTCAGCGTCCATAGGCCTCCCCTTTCTGCGCGGCAGATGCCGCCCATGATAGTGTTGCCTTTATCCTAGCGCACCACCCGTGGAAAATCTGTCCGAATCGCGGCGCAGGCTCAGCGATTGTTCGGGTTCTGCTTGAAACCAAAGTTGTTCAGCAAAAACTCATTGTCACGCCAGTCGGCTTTGACTTTGACCCAGCACTGCAGGTTGACACGGCAGCCGAGGAACTCCTCGCAGTCTGCACGGGCCGCGCTGGCGATTTTTTTCAGCATCGCGCCGCCCTTGCCGATGACCATGCCCTTGTGGCTCTCACGTTCGCAGTAAATGTTGACGTCGATGTCCACAAGGTCGGTGCCGGGCCGCTCTTTGAAGCGCTCCACCACGACAGCGATGCCGTGCGGGATCTCGTCCCGCATGAACAGCAGCGCCTTTTCGCGGATAACCTCAGCCACCAACTCTTTTTCGGGCATGTCCGTGTAGGCGTCATCGTCAAAATAGTGAGGGCCTTCTACCGCATACTGGCTCAGCGCGTCGAACAACTCCTCGCAGCGGTCGTCGGCGCGGACGCTGACGGTATAGATGGCATCAAAGACACCGAGCGCCTTCAGCTCTGCCTTGCGGGCTTCGAGGTCCGCCGGGTCTTTGACGAGGTCGGTCTTGTTGATGACGGCAATGGCCGGGCCGCCGCTGCTGCGCAGAGCGTCCACAAGGACCATTTCCGGCTCATTGAGTGCACCGTATGGCTCAAACAGCATCATGGAAACATCGACGTCCGCGATGGAATCGCTGGCCGTCTTGTCCATCCGTTTGCCCAGTTTGTTGTGTGCCTTGTGTACGCCCGGCGTATCGAGCAGGACATACTGCAACGGCCCGCGCGTCACCACACCGGTGATGCGGGTGCGGGTCGTCTGGGGTTTGGAGGTGACGATGGCTACCTTCTCACCGACCAGACGATTTGTCAGGCTGGATTTGCCGACGTTCGGCCGGCCGATGACGGCCACAAAGACCGAAGAGGTCTCATAATGCTGCTGCATTGGGGCTGCGTTTTTCAAAATAGAACTCCTATCCCTTCCAAGGCTTCTGTGTTATTCCGTGTAGCTGACCGTGCGGGGCAGACCGAGCTGGGTCAGCACGGCCTCTTCCTTCTCGCGCATCCGCATGGCTTCCAGACCGCCGTTCTCGTGGTCATAGCCCAGCAGATGCAGCATCGAGTGTACCGTCAGGAAGGCGACTTCGCGCTGCAACGGATGACCGTAGAGCGTGGCCTGTTCCTGTGCGCGCTCCATGCTGATGACGATATCTCCCAGCATCTTGCAGCCGTTGTTCTCATCGACATCGTAGACGCCGTTTTCGCCCAGAGGAAAGCTCAGAACGTCCGTGGGCATGGGTTTGTTGCGATACTGGTTGTTCAGCTCCGCAATGGAAGCATTGTCAACGAAGGTCACGCTGATCTCAGCAGGGTCATCGAAATGTTCATATTCCAGCACGGCATTGCAGGCACGGCGGATCAGGATGCGGAGGCCCGACGGGACCTTCACAGCCTTCTGGGAATTGGTGATCAAAACTTTATTGGACATAACAGTCCGCTCCTTTCTTTTGATGCTGCCTTTTTGAAAGCGTCCTGGCTCTCAGCGCTTGGCGGGGTGCGCGGCGGCTTCGTATGCTTTGATGATTTCCTGGACCAGACGATGACGCACAACATCCTTTTCGGTAAAGTAGCATTGTGCAATGCCGTCCACATTTTTCAGGATCTGCAGCGCGTCCACAAGACCGCTGCGGGTACGGTCGGGCAGGTCGATCTGTGTCACATCGCCGGTCACGACCACTTTGGAACCTACACCCATACGGGTCAGAAACATCTTCATCTGTTCGGGGGTGGTATTCTGCGCTTCGTCCAGAATGATAAACGAGTCATCCAGAGTGCGTCCACGCATGTATGCGAGCGGCGCGACCTCGATGATCTGCTTTTCTACCAGACGCTCGTACGTTTCGGCCCCCAGCATATCGAACAGGCCGTCGTAGAGCGGGCGCAGATAAGGGTCTACCTTCTGCTGCAGGTCTCCCGGCAGAAAACCAAGCTTCTCCCCTGCTTCCACCGCCGGGCGAGTCAGGACGATGCGCGAGACGTCTTTTGCCTTAAAGGCTTTGACGGCCATTGCAACGGCCAGATACGTTTTACCCGTACCCGCCGGGCCGACGCCAAAAGTCACCGCATTCTTGCGGATGGCGTTGAGGTATTCCTTCTGCCCCAGCGTTTTTGGGCGGATCGGCCGCCCCTTTACGGTGACGGTCACGAAATCCTCCGTCAGCTCTTTGACGCGCTTTTCCTCGCCGTCATGTGCAAGGCTCAAGCAATAACGCACGGTCTGCTCTTCCAGCGGGGTATGATTCTCGATCAGAAGGAGCATCCCCTCAATGGCACGTGCCGCAGCGGCAACATTGGCGCTCTCGCCCGACAGGCGAAGCATTGTGCCGCGGCAGACAGCCGTGACGGAAAACTCTTTCTCCAACAGGCGGATGTTGCGGTCACAGTTGCCAAAAACCGCTGCCGCGATCTCCACACTATCCAGTTCGATGCTCTTTTCAGCCATACGGCTCCTCCCGAAATCTCAATAGAATTCCATATTTATTGTACCACCAAAAGTGCAAGAAGAAAACTGTGAAAATTGCACAAAATTTTAGCGAAGGAATCTATCAGGCAAAAACTCGATGCAGACCATTAGAAAATGTTGCCGACAAGACCATGTTGCAAAAAGTGTTACAAAAAATTTGGGGTAGCACTTTACAAACAAGAAAAAGTCCTACGAATTTCGCAAAATCTAGCGATAATTCGTAGGACTTTTGGAGCTACTGATCCGATTCGAACGGACGACCTGCTCATTACGAGTGAGCTGCTCTACCGGCTGAGCCACAGTAGCAGACCAATGTTCTGCAACGTGATGTATTCTATCATAAAAGCCGGTGAGTGTCAAGATAGGAATTTGTTTTTTGCGTGAACTTCTTAGAATCCCTTCATCTGCCCGCACAGATACAGCATCCCCGTTGCGGCACCGCAGATGGGAAGCAGGAGAAACAGTGTGCGGACGAACTGGCCGACAAGGCTCCAGGCTCCGGCGGAGTAAAGCGACGTTCCGAAGGAGCAGCGCTGGATCTTTCCACTGACCTGCAGCGCCAGCGCGCCGAACAGACACAGACAGCCGGCGGCAAGCGCGGTCGGAAGCCCGGATGCGGCGGAATAGACCAACAGTGCCTTCCAGTTCAGATTGGTCAACAGCTGAAAGGACAGCATCCCTGCCCCGGCCCCATAGAGGATCAGAAAACAGAAAATGGGCAGAGAACCAATTGCGGACAGACCCAGCAGAAGCAAAACGGTCAGCGCCCCAGAGGCGGTCAGAAGTTCCGTCCGGAAAAGGCCCATTGCCTGAGCCGCCGTTTCCGCTGCAAAGGAAGTCCGCCAGCAGCTGAGATAATAGTCGAGCGTTTCCAGCTCGCCGGCGCTGCACAGAGCAGACAGAACACCCGCAAGAAAGGTCCCGAACAAATACGCACTCGCCAGCAGGATGCAGCTGTGATCGGCTCGCAGAGAGCGTTTCCGGGGCGTTTCCATCGGCTCCGGAACGGCCGGGACAGCTTGCGATGGTACTTCCGCCGGGAGCGGCTCATTTGGTTCTGGAAATGTAACGTTGGTTTTGAGCGGTGCGCTGTCCAGCACAGACGGTGCAGACAGCGGTTCCAAGGGTTCGGACGATTCTGGCTTCTGATAGACCCACATCTTTGAACTCCTCCTGTTTTGCGCTTTCGAATCGTTTCAGTGATGCCGTCGTTCGGTGCGCAGCATCCCGAAGATGCCGCCCAGACAGCCAAATAAGAACACCAGTGCAAACCGCACAAGCTGCATTTCTACGGGTGCAAACCCGGCATAGAGACCAAACCCGGTCAGGAGCAATACGAACATTACCCCCTGGATGGCTCCACAGACCAGCCCACGGCTGCGCTGAAAAAATGCAGCCAGCCACCCGCTGAGCAGGCTGCCCGCGCAGACTGCAGCGCTTGCCATCGGCCAGGCCGCAGCCTGCGAAAGCCCATGCCGGGCCATGAGATACGCCAGCCCTGCCATGCAGGCACCGGCAAACGCGCCGCCGATGCCGAACGCCAGCAGCGCCGCCCCTACGGAGATCTTCTTTTGTTCAGACATAAAAACGCGCCTCCCTGCACTACTGTATGCAGGAAGGCGCGTGAAAAAGTACCGGGTCTTGAAATTACTTTTTAGCGGGAGCGTTGTCCATGTTCAGCTTCTCAACAGAGCTGATGGCATTCTTGGTGAAGCGGATCTTCACGCGGTCAGCGCCGGTCTCCAGAACGAAGGTGTCGTCCTTGATGGCAACCACACGACCGATCACACCGCCGATGGTAGTGACCTGATCGCCGATCTCCAGAGCAGCACGCATGGCAGCGTCCTTCTTCTCCTGCTTCTTCTGGGGACGATAGATCATGAAATAGAGCAGAACCAGCATCAGAGCCAGGGTGAAGAACAGGCTGATGTAGCTTTCGGTCGTAGTCGTCAGAAATTGCATGGGCAAAATCTCCTCTCAAAATTCAGATAATCTTATTATAAACCCTTCTTCGGGCGGTTGCAAGGCCAAAGTGCGAAAAACTCAGATTCTTGTATCCAGGAGCTTCACATAGCGGTCATGGAAGGCGGTGAAGGTGCCTGCATCCAGCTCGTCGCGGATGCGCTCCATCAGGTGGTTGTAGAACCACAGGTTGTGCATGACGGCCAGACGCATCCCCAGCAGCTCTTCCGCCTTGAACAGATGGCGGATATAGGCGCGGGAGTAGTTCCGGCAGGCCGGGCAGCCGCAGGTGGGGTCGATGGGGCGCTCATCGCGCTCGTACTTGGCATTCTTGATGTTGATGATGCCGCCCCAGGTGTTCAGGTGGCCGTGGCGGGCGTTGCGGCTGGGCATGACGCAGTCGAACAGGTCCACGCCGCGGGAAACAGCTTCGATGATGTTGCCGGGCGTGCCGACGCCCATCAGGTAGCGAATCTTATCCTTGGGCATGTGAGGCTCCACCTGGCTGATCATCTCATACATCACATCGGTGGGTTCGCCCACTGCCAGGCCGCCGATGGCATAGCCATCGAGGTCCATCTCGGCGATCTGCTTCATGTGCTCGACCCGCAGGTCGGCAAAGGTGCAGCCCTGGTTGATGCCAAACAGAAGCTGGTCCGGGTTGACGGCTCTGCCCTCGTGCTTCAGGCGGGCCATCTCCGCTTTGCAGCGGGCCAGCCAGCGGACGGTGCGGTCGCAGCTGGCCTTGGAATAATCGTGCTGTGCGGGGTTCTCCACACACTCATCAAAGGCCATGGCGATGGTCGAGCCCAGGTTCGCCTGGATCTGCATACTCTCTTCCGGGCCCATGAAGATCCGGTGTCCGTCCAGATGGGACGCAAAGGTCACGCCCTCTTCGGTGATCTTGCGCAGCTTGGACAGGCTGAACACCTGAAATCCGCCGCTGTCGGTCAGGATGGGGCCGTTCCAGCGGGTGAACTTGTGCAGGCCGCCCATGTCGGCCACCAGCTTGTCGCCGGGGCGCAGATGAAGGTGGTAGGTGTTGCAGAGCATGACCTGCGCACCGATATCCTTCAGGTCCTGTGCCGACAGACCGCCCTTGATGGCACCTGCCGTTGCGACGTTCTGGAACGCCGGGGTCTGCACGGTGCCGTGCACGGTCTTGAACTCGCCCCGCCGGGCGTCGTGCTCCTGCTTGAGGAGCTTGTACGTGGTCAAAGAAGGCATAAACGTTTCCTTTCTGTGCACGGAAAACAGCCGTGCATCCTGTGCCGCAGACCTGCGGCGTCATCAGAAATAGTGTACCAGAGAACGACGGATCGTTATCTTTCTTGATGGGATTCTTGCCGCAATCAGCATTGAGCCATTGCTTTTCTCTACATACAAATATCGCAAAAAGCGCGAATTTTGTATCAGACGATCAGCATCGCATCGCCAAAACTGAAAAAGCGGTACTTCTGTTCCACAGCGACCTTGTATGCAGCCATGGTCTTTTCGTAGCCGTAAAGCGCCGATACCAGCATGATGAGGGTGCTTTCGGGCAGGTGGAAGTTTGTGATAAGGCCGTCGATGCAGTGGAACTGGACACCGGGATACAGGAAGATGGACGTGTTGCCGCTGCAGGCTTTGATCTCACCATACTTGGCGGCGACAGCCTCCAGGGTGCGGCAGCTGGTGGTGCCGACGGCGATGACGCGGTGCCCGGCGGCCTTGGTTTCCCGGATGCGCTGGGCGGTCTCCTCGCTGATGGAGTACCACTCGCTGTGCATCTTGTGGTCGGTGATCTCATCCTCCATCACGGGGCGGAAGGTGCCGAGACCCACATGCAGAGTCACTTCGGCGATGCCGACCCCCTTGGCGCGGATGGTGTCCATCAGCTCCGGGGTAAAGTGGAGGCCTGCCGTGGGGGCGGCGGCACTGCCCAGCTCCTTGGCATAGACGGTCTGGTACTGGCTCTGGTCTTCCAATTGCTTCGTGATGTAGGGCGGCAGAGGCATTTTGCCAAATTCATCCAGCTTTTCATAAAGGGTCTCGGTGTCATAATAGAATGTAACGAACTTGTTGCCGTCTTCCAGCGTCTCGTCCACCACGGCGGTCAGGGTGCCGTCGCCGAAGCTGACCTTTGTGCCCGGCTGCATCCGCTTGCCGGGCTTGGCCAGGCATTCCCACTGGTCGCCCTTGACCTGGCGGAGCAGCAGCAGCTCACAGACTGCGCCGGTGGGCTGCTTGACGCCCACGATGCGGGCAGGCAGGACCTTGGAATTGTTTACGACCAGCAGGTCGCCGGGCTCCAGATATTCCGGCAGGTCGCGGAAGATCCGGTGCTGGATGCTGTCGTCTTTCTGGCTCAGGACCATGAGGCGCGCGGCATCACGGGGGGCCGCAGGCTCCTGTGCAATGAGCTCTTTGGGTAAATCATACCAAAAATCTTTTTTTAACATGCTTTGCATTTGCCTTTCCGATGATTGACACGAAGGTCGTATCAATGTTATCATAAAATCTGTATAAGCGGTATCTATTATATTGCATGGGCGTCCGGTTTGCAAGCCTGCGCTCTGTGTGAATTTCGTTTTTTTTTGAAAGGAAAGGTGCTGGAAATGGAAAAACAGTATAAAGTTGGCGTTGTCGGTGCGACTGGCATGGTCGGTCAGCGCTTCATCACACTGCTGGAGAATCACCCCTGGTTCAAACTGACCACCCTGGCCGCATCCGGCCGCAGTGCAGGCAAGACCTATGAGGAGGCTGTCGGTTCCCGCTGGGCCATGACCACCCCGATGCCCGAAAGCGTGAAGAAGATGGTCGTGCTGGACGCTTCCAAAGTGGAAGAGGTCGCTTCGCAGGTGGACTTCATCTTCTGCGCCGTCAATATGCCCAAGGCCGAGATCAAGGCGCTTGAGGAGGCTTATGCCAAGGCAGAGTGCCCGGTCGTCTCCAACAACAGCGCCAACCGCGGCACCCCGGATGTCCCGATGGTGGTGCCGGAGATCAACGCCGACCACATTGAGATCATCCCGGCACAGCGCAAGCGTCTGGGCACCAAGCGCGGCTTCATCGCCGTCAAGTCCAACTGCAGCCTGCAGAGCTATGTACCGGCCCTGCATCCCCTGATGAAGGATTTCGGCGTCAGCAAGGCGCTGGTCTGCACCTACCAGGCCATCTCCGGTGCGGGCAAGACCTTTGACCGGATGCCGGAGATCGTGGATAACGTCATCCCCTACATCGGCGGCGAGGAAGAGAAGAGCGAGCAGGAGCCGCTGAAGCTGTGGGGCCACATCGAGGGCGACCGGATCGTCAATGCCGAGAAGCCCGTCATCACCGCACAGTGCTTCCGTGTTCCCGTCTCCGACGGCCACACCGCTGCGGTCTTCGTGAGCTTTGACAAGAAGCCCACCAAGGAGCAGATCCTTGCAGCATGGGCCAACTTCCGCGGCCCTGCGCAGGAGCTGGAGCTGCCCAGCGCACCCAAGCAGTTCCTGCACTACTTCACCGAGAACGACCGTCCCCAGCCCAAGCTGGACCGCAACACCGAGCACGGCATGGCCGTCTGCCTGGGCCGTCTGCGGGAGGACACCCTGTTTGATTACAAGTTCGCCTGCATGAGCCACAACACCCTGCGCGGTGCGGCAGGCGGTGCGGTCCTGCTGGCAGAGCTGCTGGCCGCCAAGGGCTATTTTGACTGATCTGCGTTCCCAAACATAGCAAAAGGAGATCTTACACTATGAAAAATCCTGTCTTTACCGGCGCGGGCGTAGCGATCATCACCCCGATGTACGAGGATGGCAGCGTCAATTTTGACGAGCTGGGCCGCATCATCGAGGACCAGATCGCGCGCGGCACCGATGCCATCGTCATCTGCGGAACCACCGGTGAGTGCTCCACCATGACCGATGAAGAGCAGCTGGCTGCCATCAAGTTCACCGTTGATACCGTCAACCACCGGGTGCCCGTCATCGCGGGTGCCGGTTCCAACGACACCGACCATGGCTGCGCACTGGCTGCAAAGTCTGCCGAGTGCGGTGCCGATGCCCTGCTGCTGGTCACCCCGTACTACAACAAGACCACCCAGGCAGGCCTGATCGCGCACTTCACCGCCATGGCCGATGCGGCCGGGATCCCGGTCATTCTCTACAATGTGCCCTCCCGTACCGGCCTGAACATTGCCCCGGAGACGGCTCTGGAGCTGAGCAGGCACCCGCTCGTCAATGGCATCAAGGAAGCGTCCGGCAACATTTCACAGGTGGCGAAGATTGCGCAGCTGTGCGGCGATGAGCTGAACATCTACTCCGGCAACGACGACCAGGTGGTCCCCCTGCTGTCCCTCGGCGGCAAGGGCGTCATCAGCGTCGTCTCCAACGTCAAGCCTGAGCTGATGCACGACTGCTGCAAGGCCTGGTTCGACGGTGACACCCGGAAGGCCTGCCAGCTGCAGCTGGAGATCCTGCCGCTGGCAGACGCTCTCTTCTGCGAGGTCAACCCCATCCCGGTCAAGTACGCCATGAACGTGCTGGGCTGGAACGCCGGTGCCTGCCGCCTGCCTCTGGTGGAGCCCAGCGACGCGCACAAGGAGAAGATCGAACAGGCGCTTGCCGCAGAAGGCCTCCTGAAATAACAACAGAACAACGCACAAATGCCCGGTGGAACGTTCTTCCGGGCATTTGGCCTTTTCGGAAAATCAAAGAACGAGGTAAGATCAAATGACGGATATTATCATTCAGGGCATCGGCGGCCGGATGGGACATGTGCTGTGCGAGATGATCGCCCAGCGGGAGGACTGCCGTATCATTGCCGGCATCGATGTGAAGGACGGCGAGCAGAACGGCATCCCCGTTTACGACAGCCTGGAAAAGCTGGACGGCAAGGGCGATGTGGTCATCGACTTCAGCTCCCCCGCTGCCGTGGAAAAGGCCCTGCCCTACTGCGAGGCCCACAAGCTGCCCATCGTGGTCTGCACCACCGGCCTGTCCGAAGAGCTGCAGCTCAAGGTCGTGCAGCTGTCCCGCACAGTGCCCGTGTTCAAGAGCGCCAACATGTCCATCGGCATCAATGTGCTGTCTGAGCTGTGCAAGCGCGCTTCGGCCATTCTGGGTGCCGCGTATGATGTGGAGATCGTGGAGCAGCACCACCACAACAAGTTGGATGCCCCCAGCGGCACGGCTCTAATGCTGGCCGACGCCATCAATGAAGAGAACGACGGCGCATATCACTACGTTTACGACCGCTCCTCCGTCCGCCAGAAGCGCGACCCCAAGGAGATCGGCATCAGCTCGGTGCGCGGCGGCAGCATCGTGGGCGACCACGAGGTACTGTTCTGCGGCCCGGACGAGGTCATCACCCTCAAGCATACCGCCTATTCCCGCAGCATTTTTGCAAACGGTGCCATCAATGCCGCTGTTTATCTTGCAAAAAAGGAGCCGGGACTGTACAATATGGGTAACATGATCGCAGAAATGTGATCCTGCCGGATCTTGCAGCCCGTATGGGCAGAATGGAGTGTTTACTATGTACGGTGTTTCGAAGATCAACATTGAACCCAGTCTGATGATGATCAGCGTCCAGGATGTCGAGTTCAAGGGCAACAGTCTGGCACGGTATCTGCAGATTTTTGCGGATACCGGCGTCGTGGTGGATATGATCAGCCAGAGCGCACCTCATGGCACCACCATGGATTTCAGCTTTACGGCCTCGGCCAGTGACCTGCCCCTCGTGATGAAAGCCATCTCGGCCGCCAACCTCGACAAGGATGCCAAGGCTTCCCCGCTCATCAGCGTGGGCTACTCCAAGCTGAACCTCTTCGGTGAAGAGATGGTCACCAGCTGCGGTGTGGCAGCCCGTGCCCTGAACGCTCTGGCCATGGCAGACATCGAAGTGCTGCTCATCACCACCAGCGATCTGGATATTTCCCTTCTGGTTCGCGCAGAAAACGAAGATGCTGCCTACGATGTGCTGAAGAAGGCATTCGAGCTGTAAAAAAAGCCCGATCGATCCCGGAATATTTCAACGTGCAACAAGAGCCGCCTGCTTCTCGGTTTTGAGAAGCGGGCGGCTCTTGTTGTTATGGGTGGTTTGCTGTGTTTTGCAAAAGCGCTTTACAGTGTGACCTTGTGGTAGATCTTCTTGCCCTTCTTGATGACGATGCCATTGGCCAGCTGCTCTGCCGTGAAGCTGACGGTAGGAGCGGCGACCTTCTCGCCATCAACGAGGACGCCTCCCTGGGTGACCAGACGGCGGGCCTCGCCGTTGGAGGCGGCCAGACCGGCCTTGACCATCACGGTCAGGATGCCGATGGAGCCGTCCGTCAGGTCTGCCTCGGTCAGCTGGGTGGTGGGCATGTGCTCGGTATCAGCTGCACCACTGAACAGGGCGCGGGCGGCGTTCTGGGCTTTGTCGGCCTCTTCCTTGCCGTGGACCATGCTGGTCAGCTCGTAGGCCAGGATCTCCTTTGCCTCGTTCAGGCGCTGATCCTTCCAGGTGGCCATCTCGTCGATCTGCTCCAGCGGCAGGAAGGTCAGCATCCGGATGCACTTCATGACATCGGCATCGCCGACATTGCGCCAGTACTGGTAGAACTCGAAGGGGCTGGTCTTGTTGGGGTCGAGCCAGACGGCATTGCCGGCGGTCTTGCCCATCTTCTTGCCCTGGGAGTCGGTCAGCAGGGTGATGGTCATGGCGTAGGCGTCCTTGCCCAGCTTGCGGCGGATGAGCTCGGTACCGCCCAGCATGTTGCTCCACTGGTCGTCGCCGCCGAACTGCATGTTGCAGCCGTAGTGCTGGAACATGTAGTAGAAGTCGTAGCTCTGCATGATCATGTAGTTGAACTCGAGGAAGGACAGGCCCTTCTCCATGCGCTGCTCATAGCACTTGGCGCGCAGCATATTGTTGACGGAGAAGCAGGCGCCCACGTCGCGCAGAAGTTCGACGTAGTTCAGGTTCAGCAGCCAGTCGGCGTTGTTCAGCATCAGAGCCTTGCCGTCGGAGAAGTCGATGAACTTCTCCATCTGCTTCTTGAAGCAGGCGGCGTTGTGGGCGATGTCCTCTTTGGTCAGCATCTTGCGCATATCGGTGCGGCCGGAGGGGTCGCCGATCATGGTGGTGCCGCCGCCGATCAGGGCGATGGGCTTGTTGCCAGCCATCTGCAGGCGCTTCATCAGGGTCAGCGCCATGAAATGGCCTGCGGTCAGGCTGTCGGCGGTGCAGTCGAAGCCGATGTAGAAGGTCGCCTTGCCGTTGTTGATGAGGTCGATGATCTCCTCGTCGGTGATCTGCGCCACCAGGCCGCGGGCTTTGAGTTCTTCGTACAGAGTCATGATTTTTTTCCTCCTGTTTTGTGGGCAGAGGGATAAAAAACGCCCCCTGCCAAAATAAATTTGGCAGAGGGCGAGAAATGTTCGCGGTACCACCTCTGTTTGCCGTTCCCTCACGGAAGCGGCCTCACGAGTGCATGCCCCAGAGTAGGACGACACTCCTGCGTTTGTAACGCTCGCACGCGGCACAGCCTACTAGAGAGTTCTCTCATTCAGCTTACAGCTCCGGGAGGTATTTCCCCCGCTGCTCTGCACGCCCCTTGCACCGACCGGGACCTCTCTGGGCAGAGCACTTCAGGGTACTTATTCCCTTCATCGCCTTTCAACAAGAGCCAGTGTAGCACAATTCCGGAAACTTGTCAATCACGAGTTTCGCTCTCGGCAAGGCCCAGCATTTCCCGCGCGTTGGCACGGGAAAGTTCGGTGACATGGTCGCCGGAGATGATGTGCGCCAGAGCATCCACCCGGCCCTCCTGATCCAGCGGATGAATCTCGGTATAGGTGCGCTCGTTTGCAACATTTTTCTGGATGAGCAGATGGCAGTCGGCCAGAGCGGCGATCTGTGCCGTATGCGTGATGCAGAGGATCTGATGATCCTGTGCGCTCTGCTTGAGCACCTCGCCGATGCGGCTGGCCGCCTTGCCCGAAACGCCGCTGTCGATCTCATCGTAGATGACGGTGGGCACGGCGTCTTTATCGGCCATCGCGTTCTTGATGGCCAGCGTGATGCGGCTCAGCTCGCCGCCGGACGCGATCTTTGCCAGAGGCTTCGGGGCCTCACCGGGGTTGGTGGAAATATAAAATTCCACGCTGTCCTGTCCATGGCTGGCCAGCGGGCCGCGCGCATGGCGGAGCGTCATCCGGACACCGGGCATGTTGAGGAAATCCAGCGTACCGGAGATGCGCCTGTTCAGCTCCTCAAAGGCCCGCAGACGGGTCTGGGTCAGGACCTCGGCCTTGTCCCGCGCCAGAACATACAGACGGTGTTTTTCCGCTTGCAGATGTTCGGCCCGCTCCTGCGAAAACTGGATGCGATCCAGCTCCTCCCGCGCGGCCTTTCCAAAGGCGATGATGTCTTCTACCGTGTCGCCATACTTGCGCTTGAGCTTGTAGATGAGGTCGATGCGCTGCTCGATCTCGTCCAGCTCTGCATCATTTGTATCATATCCGTCCAGCCGCCCGATGAGGTCAGCCGAGACGTCTTTGGCTGTATAATAGAGATCGAGCAGCTGCCCGGCGGCATCCGAAAGCGTGTTGTCCACCTGCGCTGCTGCGTCGATCGCGTTGGAGGCTTCGCCCAGCAGGTCCACTGCGCCGGGCGTCTCATCATCACCGGAAAGAAGCGCATAGCACTGAGAGATCCGCTCCCGGATGGTGGAGGCGTTCGCCAGCACCTTGCGGCGGGCGTTCAGCGTCTCCTCCTCGCCTTCGGTCAGGGCGGCATCCTCGATCTCCTGCACCTGATAGCTCAGCAGGTCGATCTTCCGCTGTTTTTCGGTCTCATCGGTGATGATGGCATCCAGCTCTTTTTTGACCTTGATCAGCTCCCGGTAAACGGTATAGTACGCCTGAAATGCAGCACCATTCTGCGCATAAGCGTCCAAAATTCCCTCGTGATGGGCCGGGTTCAGCAGGCCGACGGAGTCGTGCTGGCCGTTGATGTTGATCAGCCCGCCGCACAGCTCCCGCAGGATGGCGGCTGTGGCAGGCATCCCATTGATGCGGCAGGTGCTTTTGCCCTCAGCTGTGATCTCACGGCTCAGGGTCAGGGCATCGGAGCGCTCATATCCGGCCTTTTCCAGGCTGTCCAGCACGGCACCCGGCACGTCATCAAAGGCGGCACGGATGACCGCTTTGGCCGCCCCGGTGCGCACAAGGTCTTTGGACGTCCGGTTGCCGAGAATGGCATTGATGGAGTCGATCAAAATCGACTTGCCCGCGCCCGTCTCGCCGGTGAGGACGTTCAGGCCCTTTTCAAAATGCACGTCGGCTTTCTGGATGACTGCAACATTTTCAATTTGCAGGCTGCTCAGCATGGTAATTTCTCCCGCATTATTTCTGTCCGATGTGGTGGGTCAGCTCCGAGCAGATGGTCTTTGCATCGCGCTCCGAGCGGGCCACGATCAGGAAGGTATCGTCGCCGGACAAAGTCCCGACAACATTTTTCCATTTCAGGGCGTCAAACACCTCACAGGCGGCGTTCGCCATGCCGGAGTAGCATTTGACCAGAACGACGTGTCCGGCAAAATCCACCCCCAGAACAGACTCGTGGAAGATCGTCTCAAAACGGCTCTGGATCTTCGGGTTCAGCGCCTCGTTGTGGCTGGAAACATACCGGTAGCCGGTGCTCGTGGCCGCTTTGACCAGGCTGAGCTCCCGGATATCGCGGGAGATCGTGGCCTGTGTGGCATCGAATCCCTCATTTCGCAGGTGGTCGAGCAGGGACTCCTGACGGCTGATCGGATGCTCCTGGATCAGCCGCAGGATCGTCTGCTGACGCTCCCGCTTGGTTTTGGCATCGCCTCGGCTGCTGGCCATATCGGTTCCCCTTTCTGTCAAAACTTACCGTCTGCCGCGCAGTTTCTGGTCGATGGCCTGAAACTGGTCGGCTTTGCTGAAGGTGATGAGCTGCACGATCTGGTCACTCAGCCGCACTTCGGCGGTGGCACCGGCATGCAGAGAATAGCCTGCCGCACCATCGCAGCTGACGAAGACTTCCTCGTCCGCGACCTGACCGACACAGATGTTGATCTTGCGTTCCTGCGCAAACACCATGGCCGGACTGGCCAGACTGTGCGGGCAGATGGGCGTGACGACCACGCCCTTGGTCTGCGAGTCCAGGATGGGCCCGCCGGCTGCCAGCGAATAGGCCGTGGAGCCGGTTGGCGTAGCCACGATCACACCATCTCCGCGGTAATGCTCGACCAGAATGTCATCGCAGTAGATGCTGAAATCAATGGCCTGCTGCAAACGGCCTTTGGTGATGACGACATCGTTGAGGGCGTGGCCCTCCCAGCTGTCGTCGCCCAGAACGCGGACGTAAAGCAGCATCCGGTTGTCCAGCAGATAATCTCCCCGCGCAACGGCAGAGAGCTTCTGTTCCATCTCGTTAATCTCACAGGTGGCCAGAAAGCCGCAGCGCCCCAGGTTGATGCCGAGGATGGGCTTCCGGTATTCCAGCGAGAGGTTGGCCTCGTGCAGGATGGTGCCATCCCCGCCGATGGTCAGGATGACATCCGTTTTTTCGAGGCATTCCTCCTGCGGCAGATACTCCACGCCCATCGTGTCGCATTCGGCCTTGAGGTCGGTCTGCATCAGCACCCTGGCACCGTGGGTCAGCAGGATCTGTGCGGCCCGCTGCGAGATGCCGTAGGCCATCGCTTTGCCGGGGTTGGGTGAAATATAAACAGTCACACCCAGCACCTTCTTTCTGCTCTCAGTGGTCCAGCGTCGAATGGCTGGCTTCCACGACCTGTTTTGCCACACTGTCGTCCAGCACGGCGGGCTCTGCGCTCTTCTGCACGAACATCAGGTACTCAATGTTGCCTTCCGGGCCTTTGACGGGGCTGAAATCCAGCCCGCGCACGGCGAAGCCGTTGGCCGCTGCGTAGCCCATCGCATTGTGCAGCACCTCGCAATGGGTGGCCGGGTCGCGCACGACGCCGTTCTTGCCGACCTTTTCGCGGCCGGCCTCGAACTGCGGCTTGACCAGACAGACGCCCATGGCGTCCGGTGTGGTGATCGCCTGCGCCACCGGGAAGATATGATGCAGCGAGATGAACGAGACATCTACACTGAAAAATTCAATGGGTTCGCCCAGCTGATCGGGGGTGACGCTGCGGATGTTGGTGCGCTCCATGTTCACGACCCGCTCGTCGGTGCGCAGTTTCCAGGCCAGCTGGCCGTAGCCAACATCGACGGCATAGACCTTGACCGCACCATTTTGCAGCATACAGTCGGTGAAGCCGCCGGTGGACGCACCGATGTCCATGCAGACCTTGCCGTTGGGGGTCAGTGGGAAGCACTGCATTGCTTTTTCCAGCTTCAGACCACCGCGGCTGACATAACCGATGTCGTGGCCGCGCACCTCGACTTTGGCGTCTTCCTTGATCATCTCACCGGCCTTGTCCACCTTCTGCTCGTTGACGAAGACGACGCCGGACATGATCATGGCTTTGGCACGTTCACGGCTCTGGATCAGGCCATGCTGAACCAGATATTGATCCAATCGGATTTTCAAGATGCAGTTTCTCCTTTCCTGTGCTCACGGACTGCCTGCGCCAGATGGGCGGCGTCCAGACCGGTCGCCTCCTTGATCTGCGGGACGGTCGCATGGGGCAGACGAACGTTTTCAACGGCCCGGTGGATGTAAGTTCCCTTCCAGCCTGCCTGATACAGTGCGGCTTCGAGGTGCTCACCGATGCCGCCGCAGGCGACACACTCTTCGGCAAACAAAACGACCGGATAGCGACGGATTTTGTCAATGAAATCATCTGTAAAGGGGAACACCTTTACAAGCTTATAAACATCGCAGGGCAGATTTTCCTCCCCCAGAATCTGAGCTGCCTGGAGTACATCCTCCACTTCGTCGGCGTAGCTGACCAGTGCGACCTGTGCGCCGGGTGCCGTGTGCATCCGGTCGTACGCTTTGCCCGAACAGCCGTAAGCCGCCAGCACTGAGCTTTCGCCGCCGCGCGGATAGCGGATGGCGCGGGGGCCTTTCTGGTCCTTGCCCAGCAGAATCGGCAGCCAGTGCCGCAGCTCTGCATAGTTCGACGGCGAATAGATGGGGATGCCGACCTGGCTCAGGAACGCCGGGTCAAAGATGCCCTGATGGGTCTCACCATCGGCCGGGACAAAACCGGCACGGTCGATGGCGAAGACGACGTTCTCATTGAGCAGGTTGACGTCGTGGATGATCTGGTCATAGGAGCGCTGTAAAAAGGTGGAATAAATGCAGACCACCGGCAGCATCCCTTGGCTGGCAAGACCGGCGGCAAAGGTCACTGCATGCTGCTCGGCCATGCCCACATCAAAGAACCGCTCCGGGTGCGTGTGTGCAAAGAATTGCAGACCGGTGCCGTACTTCATCGCTGCCGTGATGGCGCAGATGGTTTTGTCCGCTGCTCCCTCCTGATTCAGCAGGTTGCCGAACACAGTCGAGAACGACTCCTTCGGGGCGACCTCCGGGTCCGGGATGCTGTCGATGAGGTCAAACTTCGAGACCCCATGGAAGTTGCCGGGGTTGCTCTCGGCGGGCGCGTAACCCTTGCCCTTTTTCGTGACGACATGCAGGAAGTGCGGGCCGGGCTGCTTATGGATGCTGCGCAGGATCCGCTCGACTTCCTGTTCATTGTTGCCGTCAAAGGGGCCGTAGTAATGGAAGCCCATATCCTCAAACATGGTGGAGTGGTACATGGCGCGGCGCACCATGGCCTTGCTGTTCTGGATGGTCACCTTGAGCGGTGTGCCGATCACGGGCACGTGGTCCAGAAAGCTGCGCACGTTCTCCTTGGCATCGAAGTAGCGGTTGGTGGTGCGCAGACGCTTGAGGTAGCGGGACAGCGCACCCACATTTTTGGAGATGGACATCTTGTTGTCGTTCAGAACGACGAGCAGATTGTCCAGGCTGCCGATGTTGTTCATTCCCTCGTAGACCATACCGCCGGTAAAGGCACCGTCGCCGATGAGCACGATCACCTGCCCCGGCTCCCCCCGCAGCTTTTTGGCCCACGCAATGCCGATGCCGACCGACAGCGCGGTGTTGCCGTGGCCGGAAATGAAGGCGTCATGTTCACTCTCGTTGGGGTTCGGGAAACCGGACAGGCCATCGAGCTGGCGGAGCTTTGCAAAGCCCTCGCGGCGGCCGGTCAGCAGCTTGTGCGTATAACACTGGTGGCCCACATCGAACACGATCTCGTCCTGCGGGGTCGCAAAGACGCGGTGCAGCGCTACCGTCAGCTCCACAGCCCCCAGGTTGGAGGCCAGATGGCCACCGGTCTTGGATACGTTTTCCAATAAAAATTCGCGGATGTCCGCACAAAGCTGCTCGACCTGCTGGCCGGAGAGCTTTTTGAGATCGCTGGGCTGCGAGATTTTTTCCAGCAAAGGCGAATTCATAGATTCACGTCCTTCTCACAATTTGGAATCAGCGGGACTTGCCCGCCAGAAATCGGCTCAGAGCGCTATCGGGTACAGCGCCCCGACCACGCAGCCGACCACAAAACCGGCCAGGACCTGCAGCGGCGTGTGGCCGACCATTTCCTTCAGGTGCATGTTTTGGAGGAAGGGGGCGTTCTTTTCCGTTACGTCGATCCACTGCTCGATCATCTTGTTCAGCACCTTGGCCTGTTCGCCGGTCTCGCGGCGGACACCCATGGCGTCGTGCATCGTGATGATGGCGACGACTGCGGCCACCGCAAAAATTGCCGAGCCGAAGCCCTCGCTCCGGGCCGTGGCGATGACCATGGCGCAGACGGTCGCGCTGTGGGCGCTGGGCATACCGCCGTCTCCCCACATCCGCTCCAGCTGGAACTTGCCCAACAGGATAAAGTTGATGAGGGTCTTCAATACCTGCGCGACGAACCACGCCAGAAGCGCCACCGTCAGGATCGGATTCAGGTTCAAAACATCGCGGATCAGTTGCATGTTATGCTCTCTTTCTTTTTTGTTTGTTCAGCTGCGGCGGACCAGCAGTTCCCTGGCAAGCTGCTCCAGGAAGGCGCTCTTTTCGCCAAATTCTGCGCGCAGAGACGCGCAGGTCTGCTCGTTCAGCCTGCGGGCCAGCTCCATCGCACCCTCGGTACCGTAGAGAGTGACGAAGGTGGTCTTGCCGTTCTCGCTGTCGCTGCCGATGGGCTTGCCCAGCTGCTCCTGCGAGCCGATGACATCCAGCACATCGTCCACGATCTGGAACACCAGACCGATGCCGTAGGCGTAGCCCTCCAGCTCCCGGCACTGGGTCTCGTTGGCCTGCGCAGCGGCAGCGCCCATCTGGACGGCTGCGTTGATGAGTGCACCGGTCTTATTGCGGTGGATGAGGCGCAGTTGTTCTGCGGTCGCAGCCAGAGCCTCATATTTCAGATCCAGCTCCTGGCCGTAGACCATGCCGCGACTGCCCGCACCGGCTCCCAGCGCTCTGGCTGCCCGTACATTGACGATGGCAGGGGCTTCGACGTTGGCGATGACATCAAACGCCTCGGTCAGCAGGACATCACCGGCCAGCATGGCCGTGGCCTCGCCAAATGCCTTGTGGCAGGAGGGCTTGCCCCGGCGCAGGTCGTCGTTGTCCATGCAGGGCAGGTCGTCGTGGATTAGCGAATAGCAGTGCAGCATCTCCACGGCGGCGGCAAACTGGTCGGCTGCGGCGGCATCGCCGTTCAGCATATCGCAGACGGCCAGCACCAGTACGGCACGGATGCGCTTTCCGCCGCCCAGCAGGCTGTAGCGGGCTGCACGGCAGACATCCGACTCTTCGGGCAGATAGGTGTTGCAGGCAGTCTCCAGCGCAGCATTGACCCGCACCAGATACTCCTGATACTGCTTTGCGTAATCCATTGATAGATCCTCCTTAGTTGTCTGCTTCCGGCTGCGGGGCGGCGGTGCGCTTGGCGTCGATCTCGTCCAGCTGCAGCGAAGCCTTTTCCAACGTTGCGCGGCAGTAATCGGTCAGGGATGCGGCCTCCGCATAGAGCTTGACCGATTCCGCCAGCGTCGTTTCCGGCTGCTGCATCTGGTCAAGGATGCCTTCCAGCCGGTCCATTCCTTCTTCAAAGCTCTTGGGTGCTCTCATTGGGTCCCTCCACGGCATCCACGGTACAATGGATGCGGTTTACTGCGCCGCAGAGCGTCATCTTCTGCCCTTCGCGAAGGGCATCCGGCGCACAGATGCGGCCTTTTTCGTCCTGCACGAGCGCATAGCCCCGCGCGAGGACGCCATAAGGGTTCAGCGTTGCAGCCAGCGCAGCCGCATGGCGCAGACGCAGCCCGGCGTCCTGCTGCTTTTCCCGTGCGGCCGTTTGCAGCTGCCCGGAAACTGCCTCCAACTGCTGCTGTCGGCCTGCAAGCTGCGCCTGCATGTTCTGCCGGGAAAGCGGCTGCACCGTTTCGTCCAGCCTATTATAGCATAAACTCAGCCTGTTTTGGATAGAAATGTGAATATTTTCTTCCAAATTGCATAATTTTCGTGAAAATTCGGCCCGGTCGGGCACGGCAAGCTCTGCCGCCGCCGATGGGGTCGGGGCGCGCTGGTCTGCCACAAAGTCCAGGATCGTAAAGTCGATCTCGTGACCGATAGCGCTGATGAGTGGTGTTTTGCAGCGGGATGCGGCCCGCGCGATGCGCTCAGCATTAAAGACCCAGAGGTCTTCCCGGCTTCCGCCGCCGCGCGCCACGATGATCTCGTCCACCTGACCGGACTTGTCCAGCCGGTCGATGGCTGCGGCGATCTCGTCAGCCGCTTCAAATCCCTGCACACTGACCGGGCAGAGCAACAGCCGCACGGCGGGCCACCGCCGCCCGATGACGTTCCGGATATCCTGCAGCGCGGCCCCCGTCTTGCTGGTGACAAGGCCAATGCACTTCGGGAACCGGGGCAGCGGCTTTTTGCGTTCGGCGGCAAACAGGCCCTCCCGGTCGAGTTTCGCTTTCAGCTGCTCAAAGGCGAGCTGCGCCGAACCGATGCCGTCCGGGAACATGTCGTTGACATAGACCTGGAACGCACCGTCTCGCTCGTACAGGGTGGCGCGGCAGCGGACGATGACCTTCATTCCCTCTTCGGGGCGGAAACCGAGCCGCCGCGCGTCCGACCGGAACATCACCGCTTTGACGCTGCTCGTCTCGTCCCGCAGCGAAAAATAACAGTGGCCGCTGCGGGCGTTCTGAACAAAGTTTGCGATCTCGCCCCGGAGGGCAAGGTCGAACAGGAGGTCGTTGGCATCCAGCAGGGTCTTGACGTATTGGTTCAGCGCCGAGACGGAGATCACTTCAGCCATAATCCAGCCTCCCGTGCGGCAAGGATGGACACACCGATGGCGTTGTCGCTGGAATACCGGCCCGGCACGAAATACACCTGCGGCAGGCGCTGCTGCACCCACACGCGGATGATGTCGCTGCTCATGACGCCGCCCGCGCAGACCACCGGCAGGCCGGAGTATTCCTTCTGCGCCGCCTGCGTCATCCGGACGACGGTATCAGCCACGCAGAGCAGGCAGTATTTGCAGACATACTCCGGACTTTTTCCGGTTTGCAACAGCGCATTGCACTGATTTTCCAGGCCGGAAAGGCTGCATGTCATCCCTTTGACGCTGGACTTTGGCCGGATGGGCTCTTCGCACAGCGCTGCCAGACGGGAGACCTCGGCACCTGCCGGGAACGGAAAGCCCAGCTTGACGCCCACGCGGTCAACGGCCTGCCCGGCGTAGAGATCGCTGCTGGTGCCCAGCGTCGTGATCTGCCGGACCTCGTCGCAGAGCAGCAGGTCGGTGGTGCCACCGGAAATGTGGAAGAGCAGCACTTTCTGGCGGAACAGCTCCTCCCCTTTGGCGGCGAACAGAGCAGCGGCGGCATGCCCCTGCTGATGGGTCGTGTGGACGAGTGGGATGCCCCGCGCTCTGGCAAAAGCCGTGGCTGCACTGACGCCCGCCAGGAAGCAGGGCATATAGCTTCCCTCCACGGGGCGGGGCTTCTGCGAAACGCCCACCGCCGCGATCTGCGTCAGGTCGAACTCCCGGCTCAGTTCCTCCAGCATTTCGGGCAGAGCGGTGGTGTGGTGGAACAGCGCATCGCTCTGGCGGAGGCCCAGCTGGCCCTCCTTGACCGGAAGAAACCGTTTCTTTGCACAAACAACCTCTCCGGCTGTGTCAAAAACTGCCAGAGAGGTTGCATAATTGCTTGTGTCGATGCCCAGTGTATAGCGGCTCACGGCTCTTCGGACGCTGCATCTTCGGCAGTGTCCAAACCCTGCTCCCGCGCGACGGTGCCCAGCAGACCGTTGACGAACTGGTAATCCTCATCTGCTCCGTATTTCTTGGTCAGTTCGACCGCCTCGTTGATGACGACGCCAACCTTTTTCTCGTCGCCGTACAGCATCTCTGCCAGAGCCAGGCGCAGCACCGTCAGGCTCACGCGGGGCAGACGGGACATGGTCCAGTTGCGCAGATGGTTGCTGATGAGGTCATCCACCTCAGCAGAATGGTCATAGTAAGCATTCAGCAACCGCTTGCCGAACACATCCACGGGATGCTCTTCATCCTCGGTGTTGTTGAGCAGAGCCTCCCGCAGGGGCACGTCACCAAACGTCTGCGAAAAAGCCAGCAGAAACGCATTCTCGCGGGCTTTACGACGGGGCAAAATATTTTCCATAGTATTCCTCTCACCTTATTCCTGTTCTTCGGCGGCAACACCCGCAATGACCAGATTGACGCGGCTCACGGTCACGTTGGTCATGTTCTGAACAGCAGTCTTCACGTTTTCCTGTACTTTTTCGGCCACGGCCGGGATGCGCGCACCAAAAGCGACCACCAGATTCAGGGTCAGCTCTGCGGTGCCGTCCCGCATTTCCACGGTAACGGCCGGCTGGATGCTGGCGGCTTCCAGCAAGTCCTTCACTTTTTTGTTCTGCTTGCCGCAGGAGACCTCGGACACACCGTCCACTTCCAGTGCAGCGCAGCGCGCGATCTTGCCAATGACCTCGGTGGAAATCTGCAGGGTCCCGCCGTTAAGATCCATATTCTGTAAATCCATTCTATGGTCCTCCATCTGAAATGAGCGTTCGCTCATTCTTTTTATTTCCATCTTTGCAGGGAGCGTTCCCTGCCATTGAATGCTTATGCTTATTATATCATCTTTCGGCCCGATTCACAACTGTTTCTTTTGGTTCCAGGTCTGGCTTTTGCAAAAGGCGGGTCAGCTGGCAGACGGCAAGGCAGCACACAAAGAACACCAGCAGCAGACAATCCGGCGGCAGACGGCGCATCGGGACCACCTGCGGCGGCAGGGTGCTGAAGACGCTCTGCTCCCCCTGCGGCAAAAGCAGCCAGAACAGCCCCACCGAAAGCGGCAGGTGGAGCAGCCGCCCCACAAGCAGAGGCCGCAGAGTCATTTCGGGCGGGCAGAGCGCACGGACCTGCAGCAGGACCGAAAGCCCCTGCACACTGAGGGCGGCGCAGCAGAGCAGACTGCCCCACGGCCCGGTG